>MTLC01003247.1_pt1 | contig 22971 bp, 15 predicted proteins | sample 1982451 | NCBI WGS metagenome assembly MTLC01 (sample SAMN05710165, study PRJNA340218) | biofilm metagenome | isolation source: sample SPH anode biofilm adapted to +100 mV | place: USA | collected 2012-02-03 | reverse complement strand
GTACGAATGGAAGAGACCATCGCTTCATTTCCTTTGGTAATGGCGCTAAACGCCTCGGACATAGCGGTAACCTGTTCGGAAATGGAGGTAATGAAGGAAGAAATTTCTCGGAAGGAGTCGCCAGCTGTAGCGACGACCTGATTTCCTTGTTCTACTTCTTTGGTGCCTGCATCCATCGCGGCTACGGCTGTTGCGGTTTCACTTTGAATTTCGCCGATCAATTGGGCGATTTTTTTGGCGGCTTCTTGGGATTGTTCCGCCAGCTTGCGCACTTCCTCGGCGACAACGGCGAAGCCTCGGCCTTGTTCGCCTGCTCGGGCCGCTTCGATGGCTGCATTCAGCGCCAATAGGTTGGTCTGACTAGCGATGCCGGAAATCGTGTCGATAATCTGCCCGATTTCCTGAGAACGCGCTCCCAGGGTAGTTACCACTTGTGCTGAGCGGCTGACGGATTGAGAAATGGCTGCCATTTGCTGCGTGGCGGCGGCAATGGAAGTATCCCCGCTGGCGGCGGCCGTAGAAGTGTTGGTTACTGTAGCGACAATTTGAGAGCTGTTCTTTGCCAGATTATTGATGTGCTGCGAGGTGTTTTCCACTGTTTGCATGGCGTCGGTCATACTGTGTTGCTGCGCGTCAGCGCTGCCGGCTACCAGGCTGATTGCTTCGGCTACTTGGTTGACGGCTTGCGCGGATTGGTCAGTGCTGGCTGTCAACTGCTGCGAAGAAGCGGCCAATTGTTCGGAAGACTGAGCGACCCGTTGTACCAAGTGACGCATGTTTTCCGCCATAGAAGCAAAATTGGCACTTAAGAGTTGTAATTCATCGGCTGAATCAGAGCGCACAGAAGCCTGGCTTTTGGCGGCGACCGTCAAATCGCCTTGGGCCATCTGCTCTACCTGCTCGTTGAGGCGAGTAATGGGGCGAATGAGACGTCTGGCGGCAAGAGCTCCCGCTGCGCAGGTGAGAACCAGAATGATTAGGCTAAGACCGATGGAGATGAAGGTAAAGGCCGATAGTTTGGCAGTTACTTCTTCTTTCGGAACTTCCAGAGCCAGGCTCCAGTTTGTGCCGGCGATGGGAGCATACGCCAGGTAATGAGAGCCGCCGGCGGCGTCATATTGGCCCAGACCTTCTTCGCCGCGGGTCATTTTCTCGCCAAGCGCTTTTATCGAGGGCGAGAGGGCTTCGTCTTTCAGCAGATTTTGCTTCATGACTTTTTCCTTGTCAGGATGGCTGATCAGAAGACCGTCTTTTTGAATCATAAAAGCAAAGCCGCTTTGGGCAAAACGAATTTCCCCAAGGCGTTTCATCAGGGTGTCTACGGTCAGGGTGCCGCCGATAACGCCGGTAATTTGACCATTTTTCTTGATCGGCGCGACGATGGAGATAACCGTTTTTCCTTCGACTTTGGAAATGATAGGATCTGTAATCAGGGACTTGCCGGTGCTCATGACTTGCTTAAAGTAAGCGCGGTCGGCAATGTTAGTGCGGTCGCCGGTGGAATGAATGGCCCGTCCTTGGGTATCGACCAGCCAGAAGCGCAAAAAGTTTGGATTGCGTTTAGCTTCTTCCCGCAAAAAGGCCAGAGCGGCATCGGTTTCGCCATTAACAATGCTGGGCATAGTGGCGAGTAGGGAAACCTCCTGCTCGCTGGCGTTCAACCACAAGCCGACTTCTTTGGCATAGCTTGTAGACTGATCGACCAACAGTTCTTCCGCATCGTTGATCAGAATGCTTCTGGCGTTGTAGTAGTTGGCAAGACCAAGAATACTAAGGGAAAGCAGCAGACCGCAAATGACGAATAGAATTACTTTGGCGGTCAGGCTGCTTTGGATCTGTTTACAAAATGACACTTTTCATCACCCCAATTGTTAAGTTATAGTCATCGTAACAAAAGATTTGTTGTTTAGCAATAACTATATAATAAATGGGCATCTCGCCAAGAGATGCCCAGAAGAAGGCTGTTATTTACCAGAGGCGTTGGGGGACCCCAGGACCTACAGGCAGTCCCATGAGGTACCAGAAGATGAACAAGGCGTACCACATAGCGAAGAACGAGAGGGCGTAGGGCATCATCAAGGATAAATAGGTGCCGATGCCGGACTCCTCTTTGTACTTCTTTAGTGTTTCCAGAAAGAGCGGCAAGAACGGATTCACTACCTGGATGGTGTTAAAGGCGCCGTCGCCAGCGCGGAAGGCCACCTGGATAAAAGCGGGGTGATAGCCCAGTAACATGAACATAGGCACGAACACCGGCGAAAGCAGCGACCAAATGGCGGAACCGCTGGCGATGAAGAGGCCCATGAATTGGCCGAAAAGCATGAAGCAAAGAAGTGCCGGGAGGCCGGTCATGCCGATGCTTTTCAAGAAATCCGCCCCGGATGTGGCAATAAGGGTTGAAATATTGGTCCAACTGAAGGCGGCGATAAACTGGGCGATGGCGAAAACCATGACCAAGAAGCCCGCCAGGCCTCGAACGCATTCGGTCATCATTTTGACAGCGTCATCGCCGCTTTTGATGGTGCGCGCTTTGATGCCATAGGTTAAACCGACCGTAAGGAAAAAGAGAAAGAGCAGCGGCACAATGCCTTTAATGAAAGGAGAACCGGGAATGCCGCCGGTTTCCGGGTTGCGCAAAAGAGCGCCTTCGGGAGCCACCAGCGCGACCAGGATGGCGACAAAAGCGAGCGTGCTCCAGCCAGCTGCTTTTAAAGAAGACAACTGAAGGCCGGAGGGCTTTTCCAAAACCACGGTCTGTTCTCCCATGTATTTTCCCATGCGGGGTTCTACAAATTTTTCCGTGACAATGGTGGTTAAAATAGCTAGGTAGAAAACGGCAAAGCACATAAAATACCAGTTATCCACCGGCGTGACGATCATGTTGGGGTCGACGATTTTAGCCGCTTGCGTCGTAATGCCGGAGAGAAGCACGTCGGTAGTGACGATTAAGATGTTGGCGGTAAAGCCGGAGTAAATCGCCGCCAAAGAACAGGCGAAACCTACAAAAGGGTGCCGTCCCATCGAATAAAAGACCATCGCCGCAATCGGCGGGACGACGACAATGGCGGCGTCCGAGGCCAAGTGACTCATAAAGCTCATGATAATGATCGTAAAAGTAATAAACCGTTTAGGAATGGTATGTATAGCGGTTTTAATCAAGCTTTCCATGAGACCGGTTTTTTCAACCAAACCGATGCCCAGCGTTAGAACCAGAATCATGCCGAGAGGCGGAAAGTTGATGTAGTTTTTGACCATGTCGGTCATAAACCAATGCAAGCCCTCTTGGCTGAAAAGACTTTTGATGGGAATGAGTTTGTGGGTCAGCGGATGAATGGCTGTTACATTTTGTGAGGCCAGCACTGCGGATAAGGCGGCCAAGCCAAAAATAAGTAAAAGAAACAAAATAGCCGGATTGGGCAGTTTGTTGCCTATGACTTCCAGGCTGCGCAAAAAGCTGCCTCGGTTGTCGGTCGTGTCGGACGCATACGAGGGATGAGTCATAATAAGCAAATCCTCCTTTTAATTACATAATAGTGCGTGATAAGCGTATGAGATAACGCGAAAAGTCACCTCCTAATGAGTTGTTTAAGGACATTTCCTAAAATTCAAGAAAAAACAGGCTGCTTAGCAACGGTTTCTGGTTGTTTTAGCGCTAATAAAGCTGTTTGGTAAAGAATAGCTACCCCATGAAGCAAGGCTGCTTCGTCGATTTCGAAATAAGGACTGTGCAGACCGTGGTTTTCTTTGTCTTTGAAGCCGCAGCCCAGCCAGAAGAAACTGCCGGGAACCCGCACCAGGTATTTAGAAAAGTCTTCGGCCGCTAAGACCGGCTTAACATCGGTGTGCACCTGGTCGGCGCCGAGAACCGTTATGGCAGCTTGTGTTAAGAGTGCTGTGGGCTGGGGCCAGTTGTTGAGTACCGGATAGCCATGCTGGTAGTTAAGACGGTAAGAGCCGCCTTGGGAAGCGGTCATGCCGGAGATAATACGATCCAGCTTGCTCGGCAGCGTACCGCGAACCCCTTCGGAAAGAGTGCGTACGGTGCCTTCGAGGACTACTTCGCGTGCGATCACATTATAGCGGTCGCCGCCGTGGATTTGGCCGATGTTGATGGTGGCCGTCTCCAACGGATCTAGCTGGCGGCTTAAAATATGGCTGATGCCTTGCAGCACGTCGGCGGCAATGGTAATGGCGTCAACGCCGTGCTGCGGCTGACCGGCATGGGCGCCTTCGCCGAGGATGGTGATGCTGAGCCGATCCGAGGCGGCCATAAGAGCGCCCGGGCGCAGGCCGATTTCGCCACAGGGAAGATCCGGCCACAAATGCAAGCCGAAAATGGCGGAAACGTCATCTAAAAGACCTGCTTCCAGAAAGAAATGAGCGCCTCCTTCCGGGGAGGCTTCTTCGGCGGATTGGAAAAAGAGCTTGATTGTACCGGCTAAATGCTGACGGTTGCTGTGGAGTAAGCTGGCTAAACCAAGCAAGATCGCCATGTGGCCGTCATGGCCGCAGGCATGCATGGCGCCCTCATGCTCGGAGCGAAATTCGGAGGCCGCTTCTTCACGGATGGATAAGGCGTCCATGTCCGCGCGGAAAGCGATGACAGGGCCGGGCTGGCTGCCGTGAATCACCGCGCATACGCCAAGATGGTTGCTGAACGTTTGTACGGAGAGTCCCAGCTTTTGCAGTTCAGCGGCAATCGTTTGGGATGTTTTTTTCTCTTGGTAGCTGGCTTCAGGTATGCGGTGCAGCTGTCTGCGCCAGGTAATCAGTTGGAGTTCCAATTGGGCCAGAGTCGATTTGTCAAACATAATAAGCACCTCTGTGTCTAAACGTTAGAAAGCGCGGTCATTGTGCACTTGCAGAACCATGTTGTTCGTTCGTGTGCTTTCTTAAGCGTATCATACCATAGAGTTAAAGACATTTAAAAGACATTTCCTAAAATAAAAACCAAAAAATAACGAAAAATAGAAAAAATACAAAGTGCAAAAAAATAGAGCTCCCCACATGCGTGAAGAGCTCCTTTGCTCATTGGCTTTAAATTGTACTCAGTATATACTTTCCATATGATAGTGTCAACCCCCAGAAGCTGATTCATCTATGGCTGGCTGCAGTAGCTGCTGCCAGTGGATGGAGTATAGTTTGCGGGGCCGCCCTTTATTGAGCAGTTCTTCGCCGGTGACATCGGCGAAACCTTGATTGGCCAAGGTTGTCAACAGACGGCGGGCGCTGCGGGTGGTAATGCCTAGGTGAAAGGCCAGGTCGTCTGCGGCCAAGGTATCGCGTTTCAACTGATCCAAGGCGGCGAACAGCTTGTTGACCGTGGTACGGCTGAGACTCAGCTTTTCGGCAAAATGTTGGCAAACCGAGTCGCTGGCGCGCAGGGAATATTTCAGATGCGTAGGCGAACTGAGCGGTCCTACGGCTTCGCGGCTGTCGGTAACCGCCATCCACAGGCCTTTGCCGGCGCGTTTGGCCAGACCCAGGGCGTGGAAGGCGTTCTCTTCCGCCACATAAGCTGTGGGGCCAAAGCCGATGCCGCCGCTGACCTTGGCGCTGACTTGGCGGGTGATTTCGTCGAAACAGGGCAGGACGGTCAATTCCTCGGTCCACTTTTCCAAAATGCCCCTGGTGGAGTAGAGCGTGTATTGACCGTCGCCGCGGACAACGATGGAGCCTTGCAGCTGTTTGGCGTAATCTACCAGGATTTCGTAAAGACGCAGCTCTATTTTTTTGGCGGCGTAGCTCGATGAGTTGCGCACAAGGTCGTCATAGTCGTCAATCGTGATGTGCTGAATGGCCAATTGACCGCCTTTAAAGCGTTCCGCCCGCACCGCATTAAGCGCTACTTCGATGGTAGTGCGGATGTTGCTGCGCGTAGGCCAGATGCGGAAAACTGGCACGCCGAGTTCTTTGAGCTTTTCATAGGTAGCTAGGTAGCAGGTGACGGCAATATGGCTTTGGCCGCTTTGCCAAAGCTGGTAATGGTAGTCTGCCAGTTCGGCGGCGGTGACAATATCTTCGGTTTCGTGCAGAAACAGCTTTGGCAGAGGCATGTTGGCGTCCAGGAAGGTTTCTTCGATTTCCTGGCGGTTGAAGGTGTCAAAGCTGATGCTGTCTATTTCTAGATGGGCCATATGGGTGATCTGCAGCAGCGCTCGGTAGAGGCTGGAGCCGATATGCGGAATATAGAAGCAGGGAATGTTTAGGCCGAGGCGCTGCGCATGCTTATAAGGAGAAATGCCGGAGAAAAGCCAGAAGTCGAACTCCTCCAAATGCTGACGGACAATGTCAGGCACTTCGGCGGCGTTTTGGTAGACAAAAGGAGTGGACACGATTTGGTCCTTCCATTCTAAAGCGACAGGATAGGTTAAAGCGACCGAGTCGGCGGGGCCGACCAGAGCCAGGCGAAGTTTTTCCATGAATGATACCTCTATTCTTTAGCCAATGTTGGATTACTTCTTGATTTAATACGTATTCGCCTTTAACGCTAAAATTCCTGTAAAAAAAAGACCCACCGGCGTGTTGGCGGTGGGGAGCAAGACTCGCTGCCGGGGCTGCAGTCGGAGAACTGCAGCTAGAGAGGGTGCTGCACAGGGGGCGCAGCAAACCAGCGAGTATCTTTATCATACGGTAGAAGCAGGGAAGCGGCAATGGACATCGTTGCACCATGATAGAAAGATGCTAACCATTCAACAACGACGGAGGAGGGGAGAAGGCTAAGGCTTCTTCCGCTGGGAGCGGTTTGGCGAGAAGATAGCCTTGAATCAAATCGCAGCCCATGGCGTAGAGGCGCTGGAACTGTTCTTCGGTTTCTACTCCTTCCGCGACGACGGAGAGCTTCATATCGTGCGCCAGACGAATCATGGCGCGGACAATCGCCTGATTTTGCTCGGTGTGGTGTTTGTGTAGAAAAGTTTTATCCAGTTTCAGGCGGTCAATGGGCAACTGATTGAGATAGGTCAAAGACGAATAGCCAGTGCCAAAATCGTCCAGGGAAATGCTCAGGCCTATTTCACGCAGCTCTTGCAGCTTTAAGACATGCTCGTCAAAGGATTCCATGAGAATGGATTCGGTCAATTCCAGCTCCAGCCATTCAGGAGGAATGTTTTCTTCCGCTAAAATGCGCCGGACCCGCTGGGTAAAATCGGTCTGCATCAGCTGGCGGCCGGAAATGTTGACAGCGACCCGGATGGGAGGTTCTAGCGGCGAGCGCTGCCGTAAGAAGCGGCAGGCGCTGCGCAGCACCCATTCGCCGATAGGCAGAATCAAGCCTGTTTCTTCGGCGAGGGGAATGAACTCCAGCGGCGAGACTAGGCCGCGTTCCGGATGCTGCCAGCGGATGAGGGCTTCAAAGGCGGTGATGTGGCCGCTGGGAAGATCCAACTGGGGTTGAAAGTAAAGAAGAAACTGCCTGGCGGCCAAAGCTTGATGCAACTGGCTTTCCAGCTGAATGCGCCGGATCATGGCCTCTTGCATGGCAGGCTCGTAAAGACGCCAGGTTTTTTTACCGGCGCTCTTGGCGCGATTGAGCGCGGTGTCGGCGTTGCGCAGCACATCGTCTGCAGACAGGTCGTTGTTTAGGGGGCATATGCCTAGGCTGGCGGACAGCGGCAAAGAGGTGCCGCGCACCATGAGCGGGCGGCTGCAAAGGTCTAGAATGCGCTGCGCCCATTCATCCGCTTCGCGGGTTGTTAAAGGGCCAAGCAAAACCGTAAATTCATCGCCCCCCAGACGGGCGGTCATGGTTTCGGCAGGCAGCATACTTTGCAGGCGGTGCGTTATTTCCAGCAGTACGTCGTCGCCACAGGCATGGCCCCAGGAATTGTTAATGAACTTGAAATTGTCCAGGTCAAAAAGAAAAAGAGTGTGCCGTTTTTCGCCGCTCTGCTGCGGCAGCAGCTCCGTTAACTTTTCCAGAAGGCTGGCGCGGTTAGGCAGGTTGGTCAGCGTATCATGGTAGGCCATGTGGCGGATGCGCTCTTCCTGCTTTTTGCGGGACGTAACGTCGGTATAGGAGCCGCACATGCGCAGAGGTTTATCTTGCTCGTCAAAGAGCGCCTTGCCCCGTTCTTGGACCCAGCAATAGCGGCCATTAGGCAGGCGAAAGCGGTATTCGACGGAGAAATAAGAGCTTTCCTTTAGTAAATGCTGCCGCATAGCCTGACGCCGTCCTGGCAGATCTTCGGGATGAATGTGTTGCAGCCAGCGCTGGATGCTGTCTTCATAGGCTATGGAAGGGAATCCGATGCGCTCCGCCCAATGCGGTGAGACAACTACTTGCTTGCGCACGAGGTCCCAATCCCAGATGGCGTCGTTGGAGCCGGCCATAGCCAAACGGTAGCGATCTTCGCTTTCACGCAGCGATGCTTGGCTGGTTTCGAGCTCGCGAATCTTCGACTTTAGTTCCTCTTCGGCTTGCGACAATTGGCCATAGAGCGATTCCAGCTCTTCATAATTGGCCTGCAGCTCTTCATATACGTCGGAAAGGTGCTGCTTGTCCTGCTTGTGCCGGGTGATGTCCCTGGCGACGATGACCAGCACGTCTTGGGTGGGCAGTTGTACCCAGGTAAGAGTAATTTCCACCGGTACTTCTTTGTTGCCGCAGCATTGCAGCAGACATTCCTGGGTTTTGGCGATTAATTCCACCGGCGTGTCCGGCGTCATGCCCTCGGGCAATTCCAAATGCAGCCAGTTTTGGATAGGAGCGCCTACAACTTCCTGCGCGCCGGCGCAATTTCGGGCGGCGGCGTTAGCGTCAAGGATGCGGTGGGTGGCGCGATCCACAAGGAAAATAGCGTCATGGGCTTGGTCAAGGAGCAGACGAAAACGCTCCAGATCGGCCATGCGAGCCTGCAGTTCGGGGTAATAGTTTTTGCGCAGCGAGTCTTCACCTAAGCCGATCAACAGCTCGCGGGTGAATTTGCTGTGGTCTTCAGAGCGCCTGTTCATAAATAGCCTCCAATTCTTCCACCGTCAAATCACGGGGGTTGGTAGCAAGGCAGGCGTCATTGCTGGCATGTTCGGCTAAAAGGGGCAAGTGCTCTTTTTGTACGCCTAAGTCGCCCAAAGTGCGGCTGACGCCTAGTTGACGGCGCAGGTCTTCGAGGTAGTTGCAGAGAAGATGGCCGCTCTCTAGGGGAGATAGGTCGGTTACAGGAAGCTGCAAAGCCAGGGCGATCTGTTGGTAGCGTTCCGGGCAGACTTTCATGTTGCTGCGAATGACCGGCGCTAATAAAATGGCGTTGCATTCGCCATGAGGCAGGTCTAAAAACCCCCCTAGGCTGTGAGCCATGGCGTGGACCGCTCCCAAGATCGCGTTGGAAAAAGCCAAGCCGGCTTCCAGGCTGGCCAAAAGCATTTGGCTGCGCGCCACAAGGTTATTTGGTTCCGCCCAGGCGGTGGGCAGCGACAGGCCGATCAAGCGGATGGCTTCTAAGGCGTGCAGATCGGTGACCGGCGAACTAGCGTTGGAAACATAGGCTTCAATAGCATGGGTCAGCGCATCCAGGCCGGTACAAGCGGTCAGCTCCGGGGCCATAGTGACGGTGAGTTCCGGGTCGATCAAGGCGGCGTCGGGCACGACGGCCTTGCTGACAATAGCAATTTTGGTGCGACGTTTTTCGGCCATAATAATGGCAAATTGAGAAACTTCTGAGGCCGTGCCGCTGGTGGTGGGCAGGCATAAAAGAGGCGGCATGGGGCGTAAAATACGGTCTACTCCTTCAAAATCCAGCACATGGCCGCCGTTGGAGCTGACAATGCCGATGCCTTTGGCGCAGTCCATGACACTGCCGCCGCCAATGGCGACGATGGTGTTACAGTGTTCCTGGTGAAAAAGTCTGGCGCCTTCCATGGTTTCTTCTGAGCGGGGATTGGGCGTGATTTGATCAAAAAGCACGCTTTCCAAGCCCGCTGCGGTCAAAAGCTGGCGCATTTCTTGAATCCAGAGCGTATGCTCCCGGAGAAACTTGTCGGTCACCAAGAGAACTTTGCGAGCGCCGCAGTTTTTGGCGTAACGCCCAACAAGCTTGCGGGCGCCTAGACCGAAAATAAATTCCGGCGCGACAAATTTGCGCAGCTCCAACAGGGATCGCGTGTCTTGATTCATGGCGGCCAACCTCCTTGACTATATAAAATAAGGAAACACTTCGACATGAGTCAAAGTGTTTCCTTCGTAATTACAGAAAAATCAGAGAAAGTCTGCGGGTACGTGGGGATTGAACAAGAGAACCGGAGTCGCGGGAGGGTATGCAGGAGAGGGGGTGGTTTACGCAGAGAGTAATAGAGGAAGTGCTAGAGAAAGGGCAAAGATATAATTTCGGGGAATTAAGGGAGCCTTAACCTTGCCGCCACAGCGGCGGAGGGATTCGAATCCTGTTAAAACCGAACCCTCAGTCATACCCTCTGATTCTCCCGTGACTCTTGTTCAATTTTCCGGTTTTTCATTCTCCTGTCCCAACTTTTGCAGCGCTTTGGCAACGAAGCCGCCGGCTTCTTCCAGGGCTAAGCGGGCTTTATTCGCTTCGACGCCGCCCAGCAGCATGACGATAGCTGTTTTAGCGTGGCCATCGGCAGCGGCGATAGCCGCTGCGACGGCTTCAGCAGCTTCGCCGGTAGCGGTTTGGACAATGCGGAGCACTCGCTGCCGCAGTTTTTCGTTGCTGGCCTTTACGTCGACCATGAGATTGCCGTATACCTTGCCCAAAAGAATCATAGCCGTCGTGGAGAGCATGTTGAGCACCATCTTTTGAGCGCTGCCCGCTTTCATGCGCGTCGAGCCGGTGATGACCTCAGGACCGGTGACTACCGTGATGGCAAGCTCCGCCGCCGCGGCAATCGGGGAATGCGGTGAGCAGGCCAGCGCGACGGTGCGGCAGCCAAGAGCGCGGGCGTAGCTAAGAGAGCCCAGTACGTAGGGGGTTCGGCCGCTAGCGGCAATGCCGACAACAATATCTTTAGCCGTAAGGTTTTTAACTTTGAGATCTTCTTCTCCTAGTTCTGGACGGTCTTCGGCGGCTTCCACGGAACGAAATACCGCAGAGGGACCGCCGGCGATAAGGCCTTGTATTTGCTCCGGGTCGGTGCCATAGGTTGGAGGACATTCGCTGGCGTCAAGAATGCCCAGGCGTCCGCTGGTGCCGGCGCCGACGTAAAAGAGGCGGCCCTCTTGGGCGAGCGCTTCGGCAATCCACGTTGCGCCTTGAGCGATGGCTTCCAAGGCCGGGGCGATAGCCGCGGTGAGAGCGGCGTCTTCCTGGTGAATGCGGCGGACGATGTCGAGAGGCGTTAACTGATCGATGTCGGCGGTAGCGCGGTTTTGCTCCTCCGTAGCGAGTGCTTCTAGGGCGACGGTCATGGCATACCTCCTGAAGAAATTTCAAAAGCGAAGGACCTTCCCGGCTCGAGATAGTCGAGCAGGAAAAGCTCTGTCGGCTCAATATGGGCGACTATGTTGACTCGGGGGTCGGCAGGCAAATCCTGCTGCACAATCTGCAGCTCCCCTTGATAGCGTCCGTAGCCGCTGTTGTCGATGGTGACGCAGCCTTTGGGGCGAGGCTGCGCCGGGCGAGGCGGCACGTCTTCGGTGCAGAGACCGCGAGCTTCTTGCGAGCGGGCGCAGCCTGCGCCAGGATCGTGGCGATTGGTATGAGACGCATCCAGCAGGAGGCGTTCTATGGGCGAAAGATCCGGCTCTAATTGAAGGCGCAGTGAAAGAAGCTGCGTCTCGACACGGCCCACAGCCAGCAGCTCTTCCTTGGTCGCCAAGGGATCGCCGAAGAAAATGCCTTGCACCAAACCGCTGGCGGCCAGTTCTTTGGCGGCGGTCTGCGCCGGCAAGGTCCGGTGGGCTTCTAACGTGGGCAAACCGGCAAAGAGAGGCCCCCTTGGATTGTGCAAGGAGGGAACAAAAGCCGCTACTTCAATGCCCTGGGCTGCAAAGAGACGGCAGCGCTCGGCGAAAAGCTCCCAAGACAGACCGGTTTCGGGACGAGGATAATAGTTGTGACTGCTTTGCAGGCGAGAAGCATAGACGCCGTTATCCAAGAGCTGCTGCAAATCCGCTGCGGTAGTTGTGCTGGTATTAAGGCAAATAGACCACTGCTGTTCATGCGTAAGGCGCACAATGTCGGCGCAGGTGAAGCCGTCGTCCAGGCGCAAGGCCGCTAGTCCCAAACGAGCTAAGGCGGCGGTGTTTTGCAGCGAGCCTCCGAAAAAGCGGAAGGTGCGCGGCGAAATGTCGGCGGTAACGGCAAAATCCAGTTCTGTGGCTTTCGCCAGAAGGGCGTCTAGTTCCGAAAGCAGCGTCTTGTTGTTGGCCTCCGGTATATGGAGGGATGTGAAAAGTTCGCTGAAGCCCGCTGCTTTGGCGTTTTCCAGGTACGTTAAGCTGTCCGCGAGGGGGTGCCCCATGCCGGCAAAAAGAGAAATGCCTTTTTTTATCTTCTTCATGCTCCTGCCTCCTCGGACGTTTCTACGAGGTCTTCAAAGCCGACGAGCCAAGTGGCGCAAAAACCGCAGATATAGGCGATAACTAGGCCCAGTAGATAATGCAGCAGACTGGCCGGCTGGATGAGAAAGGCCAGAGGCAAGCCGGATACGCCCATGGAAATGGAAGCCGTATGCATGGCCGCCTGATAGGCTCCGCCGCAGGCCGCGCCGAGGCAAGCGGTGAAAAAAGGGCGTCCTAAAGGCAGGGTAACGCCGAAAATCAGCGGCTCACCAATGCCCAAGAGACCGACAGGCAAGGCGCTTTTAATGATGTGCCGCAGGCGGGTGTTTTTGGTTTTTAGGTAGACTGCCAAGGACGCCCCTACTTGGCCAGCGCCGCCCATGGCGAGGATGGGGAGCAGCGGATTTTCGTGGAGCGTGTTGAGAAACTCCATGTGAATGGGCGTCAGTCCTTGGTGCAAGCCGGTCATGACGATAGGCAAGATGGTTCCGGCGAGCACAAAACCGGCAAAACCGCCGCCGTCCTGAAGCAAAACTTTGAAAGCAAAAACAATGGTGTCTGATAAAAAACCGCCTAAGGGCTGGAGTACATAGTAAGTAGCTAAAGCGCCCACAAGCAGTGTCAGCGTAGGGGTGACAATGATGTCCAGCGCGTTGGGCACGTAGCGGCGCAGACGCTGCTCCAGCCAGGCCATAAAGCAGGCTACCAGAAGAACGCCGATGACGCCGCCGCGGCCAGGCACTAAAGCCTCGCCTCCTAAGTGAATGGAAGCGATGGCTGGGTTAATGAGCAAAACCCCTGCCAGGCCGCCGAGCGCCGGCGTACCGCCGAATTCCTTGGCGGCGTTGAAGCCGATGAAGATGGATAGATAGGCGAAAAGACCCCAGCCGGTGACGGAAAGCAGTGTCGCCAGCTCATGCTCCGGCGGCAGGCCCAGACGGATGGCAAGATTGGTCAAGCCTGCGACCATGCCGGAAGCGACAATGGCGGGAATGAGCGGGATGAAAATGCCGGCGAGACGGCGCAGCAGCAGCTTGAAGGGCGTGCGGTTTTTTTCGTCGAGAGCGGCCTTGCGCGTGCGGGCTTCAGTAAGGGGTTCTGGCTGTTGGGGGGAGGCTGGTTTTTGCTGCAGTATCTGAAGATGGGCGGTTACTTTATTGACAACCCCAGGTCCCAGGACGATCTGACAGCGGCCTTCTGCGCCCAGCAAGCCCAGCACACCCGGGAGGTTTTTAATTTTTTCCTTGTCTACCTTTGTTTCGTCAGCAACAGTGATGCGCAGACGGGTCATGCAGTGCGCGATGGAAAGCAGGTTGTCCGCGCCTCCTAAGAGGGGCAGCAACGCGGCGGCAAGTTGTTGTTCTTTATCGGCGGTCATGCAATATCTCCTTAGCTTGCGTAGATTTAAAATAAGACCTTAACTTTCATTCGCCGCGCAGGAGCTGATTCCTGTTTCTTCGTGCAGAGGAGCAGGAAGTTGGCAAAAGAGCAACGAACAAGAAAAAAGAAATAAAGTTAGTATTAAGAGGAGGATGTATTCATGCGTAAGTCGGTATTGTTATTTGTTCTTTGTGCGCTTCTTTTGACGCTGCCTGCAGTGGCGGCGGCTGAGGGCATGGCTTGGAGGGAGCTTCCAGTGGTAGCTCAGGTGCAGTGGGATGGTAAGCTCGGCGGTACGGAAAGTCTGCAGCTGCAACTGCGGGCGGGACAGACAGTGCAAGTGGATTTGCTGGCGGCGGCCGGTACAGGGTATTTGTGGAGCACGCCGATCACGGCGGATTTGAAGTATGCTGTTTTGGCGCATGATTCCGGTCCTCAGGCGTTGACGGATCGCATGGGAGGCCCGCTGCAGCAGCGTTTGTTCTACCAGGCCCGCGGTGGCGTGGAAGGCACGGAAACGCTGACCTTTGTGCTGCGTCGTCCTTGGGAAGCAGCAGATAAAATCGCGGCTACGCGGACTCTGACTATCAGCGTAAAACCTTAATAGGAGTCGCCACTTTATTCCCATCTCACGCAAAAACAGCCGGTTTGGTATCAGACTTTGTCAGAAAGCCTCGGCAGAGCGCCGCTATGCCTGCGTTTTCTTTCGCGTCTGCCGCTAAACCTTCTCGTTTTTGCGGAGTGCTCATTAAAGATGCGGCTCCTTCGATAATTCTCTGGGAATGAAGTATTAAATAGAAGGCCAGGTAAAGCTTGCTTGCAAGTTTTGCCTGGCTTTTTTGTGTTCCGGTCCTACTCTTTTTCGTGCCCTCGCTTTACTCCATCTACTCCTGTTCAACCCATTCCCCTCTGTTACTCAGTACCGTTATCTTATGCGCCCCTGTCCACTGCCGCTACTTTCTTGCTGGCTTTTAGGAGGTCGTTTTGGCGGCTTGGTCGCTAAAAAAGGGTTTTTGGTAGAATAAAAAAACGAAATAATCTAAAAATAGCATAAAATTTATATAAATACATTATGCAGCGCAAGGCGCATGGAGGGGAAGACATGGGAAAACGCAGTTTATCCATTTTAGCCGCTTTTTTCTGCTTAGTCTGGATTAACTGGTTCATGCCTGAACTGGCTGGACTGACAGCACCTGGGCGGGCTTCATTGGCCGTGGCGGTTTTTGCCATCATTATTTGGGTGACGCAGGCACTTGATGACGCATTTAGCGGACTTCTTATCATTTTCCTATTGGCGGCGATGAAGGCGGTTACTTTGGCAGGCGCTTTCAGCGGTTATTCTAATACTGCCTTGTGGCTCATTGTTATTGGCTTTATTATGGCAGGTTGTATGGAAAAATCGGGCTTGTCCCGCAGAGTGGCGCTGTTGTTGGTTTCCTCAGCAGGAGGCTCGACGGTGCGCGTGTACTGGGCAGTGGCGTTGGTAATGGCGTTGCTGACCTTTTTTGTTCCTTCCATTACGGCGCGAACGTTGCTGATGCTGCCGATTATTTTAGGGATTGGCCAGGCTTTTAAGGCGAAAGAAGGCAAGAGTAACATTGTTAAAGCGCTGGTGTTTATCGTGGCTATGAGCGGTACGATGATGAGCATTGGCGTCTTGACGGCTCATGTGGGCAATCCGGTGACTGTAGGACTGATTCAGGCCGCGACAAAACAGTCGGTATCCTGGTCGGAATGGTTTATCATCGGCGGGCCGCCGGCCTTTTTGCTAGCTTTTCTTTCGGTATTCATTCTGCAGTGGATGTGGCCGCCGGAAATTAAGGAACTGGGCGAAGGGCAAAGCTTTGTTAAAGAAGAGCTGGCCAAGATGGGGCCTCTTAGTTTGTTAGAAAAGTATACGCTAGCTGTCTTTCTGATTACCCTGGCTTTGTGGGCGACTGATTCTATGCATAAAATCAATGTGGTTATCGTCGGCATTCTTTCCGTGCTGCTTTTGCTCTGGCCGAAGGTTGGGGTTATGAACTGGAAGGAAGCGCAGCAAAAGGTGCCGTGGAATGTGTTTATTCTTTACGGCGCAGGTTTATCGATGGGCTTGTCCCTTGTTTCCTCCGGCGCCGCAAAATGGCTGGCTGGCGTGGCTTTGGGGCCGATTGCCGATTTATCGCAAACCGTGCAGATGATCGGGCTTATTTGGCTGGTGACGGCCCTGCAAGTTTTCTTTACCGGCGGCGGTCCCAAGACGACGGCATTGACGCCAGTGGTTATTGCGCACGCCGCGGCGATCGGCGCCGACCCAATGGTGTTTGCGCTGGTACTGGGTATGAATATGCAGCATCAATACTTGCTGCCTGTAAGCAATATGCCTAATGCCGTGGCTATGGGTACAGGGCATATTACGGCAGCGGAACTGATGAAGACCGGCGCGGTAATGAGTATTTTTGCGGCGTTGTTCATGAGCGCCATGGTGGTGACTTATTGGACTTGGATGGGTGTCGTACGCTAAGGAGGTAAGGGAAATGTACAAAGAAGTGAAGGTCGCTTCCGCAACCGAATTGCAGCAGCTTTTTCAGACGGCTACGGCGGAAGATACGCCGGTATATGTGTATCGGCAGGGTGAAGGCATTCAAGTGGATTTACGTGAAATGAACCGAATTCTGGAAATTGATAAAGACAATCTGGTAGCCACGGTAGAACCGGGCGTGAAGCTAAAAGACCTGGCAGAAGGATTGCAGCGCCAAGGATTGCGTTTTGTGCCGGCGGAGCTGGTCGGTCTGGAGGAGCAAACTGTAGGGGAATGGGTATATACAGGCTGTGCGAATCCTTTGGCCTGGAAATACGGCGGCGGCAAGTTTTTTGTAATGGGCGGAGAATTTGTTCTGCCCGACGGTCGTTTGCTGGTGACTGGCGGCAAGACGGTAAAAAATGTTACCGGGTATGATTTTGTACGATTTTTGAATGGCGCTTATAGTGATTTTGCGGTGGGAGTGAAGTTTCTCTTAAAATTGCTTCCTCAGGCAGCAGCAACTTGCTGTTTGGAACTGCAATTGCCGACCTTGGAAAAGACGTTGGCTTTCGTCGAAGAGTTGCGGCAGCGTCCGGCAGTGCCGGCTGGCTTGTTTTGGTTGGATGAAGCTGCGCAGCGTCAAGTAGCGCTGGGAGACGGGCAAAAATTATGGCTGCGTTTTGACGGCGTGCAGGAGGAAGTGGCTGAGCAGGCGGCTTGGGCCAGAGAGGCTGTCAGTGAAAAGCAGGGCCAGGTTTTGGGAGAAAGCGCCGGTTTGCCGGCGTTGTCCGCCTTTTCCTGGGGCCAAGCCTTTCTTCTGACAGACGAGTACAAGGTTCCTTTTCCGCAAGTAGGGTCTTTTTTGACCAAGGCGCTGCAGGCTGGACACGAGCTAGGGCTGCAGCCTGGTTTTTTTGGACAGCTTGGCGAAGGCAAGCTGCATTTGGTCCTGCCTTTAGGCGCACCGGTTCCGGCGGCGTTGGTGCGGCAGTTGCAGTGCTTGGCGAGGGAATTGGGCGGCGCCAGCAACGGCAAATTTGAACGTCTTTACGGAACCGTTGAGCAAGGACCGTTAACGGTGATTGAGCAGCAGATGAAAAAGCGTTTTGATCCGCGAGGAGTTCTAAACCGGCAGGGAGGGGTGCGGTTATGAGCAGCCAAAAGCAATACGAAGAAGAATGGAAGAAGCAACTGGTCAAATGCATTCGCTGCGGTACTTGCCGTTCGGTTTGTCCGGTTTTTCGCGAAGAAAATAATGAAAACACTACGGCGCGGGGTAAGGTGCGCTTATTGGAAGCGGTCAGTGAGGGCGTAGTGGAACTGACACCGGATTTGCAGGAGCGTTTTGCCAAATGCTTGATGTGCAAAGCCTGCGTGAAAGGTTGCCCTTCCGGTGTGCGCACGGACGAATTGTTTCTCAGTGCCCGGCAGGCGACGGCGGAGAAAAATGGTTTGCCCTTCGTGAAACGCATGGCGTTTACAGGCTTGCGCTATCGTAAGCTCTTTGACCTGGGGTTGCGCCTGGGTTCAGTATTCCAGGGCCTGGTGATGAAGCGCACCGCCGATGGCCGTGGGGCCATCCCCAGGGTGCTGCTGCCTGGCGCGGGTCTGAACTTACGACGGGTTATTCCTCCTTTGGCGGAACAAACGCTGCGCAGTATGCTGCCGGAGCGGGTAAACGTAGCGCAGCCTAAGGGAACGGTAGCCTTTTTTACGGGCTGCATGCTCAACTATATTTATCCCCAGGCAGGCAAAGCCATTGTGCGCCTGTTGGAGCGTAACGGTTGGAATGTTGTGCTGCCGGAAGCGCAGTGCTGCTGCGGTACGCCGGCGTTTACCTCAGGGGATCGTGAGACGGGAGCGATGCTGGCGGAACACAATGTGGGCGTTTTTGCCGCAGAGGCATATGATGCCATCATTACAGGCTGTGCTTCTTGCGGGGCGGCGCTGAAGAGTGAATACAGCCATATTTTGCCGGATGGAGCCGTAAAGGAGCAGTGGCAACAGCTTGCAGCCAAGGTATACGATATTACCACCTTTTTGGTAGAACGCTGCGAGCTCAAAGGTTTTGGAGAACTGCCTATGTGTGTGACCTATCATGATGCATGCCATTTGGTGAGGGGGATGAATGTTTCCAAAGAGCCTCGGCAGATTTTTGCGGCCATTCCCGGCTTGGAATTCAAGGAAATGGCAGGTGCTGACGAATGCTGCGGTTCAGGCGGCACCTTCAGCATGTCCTATTATGATGTGGCTCGCAAAATTAATGATCGCAAGCTGGAGCGGGCGGAGGCGACCGGAGCGGACTGCATTGTTATCGGCTGTTCGGCTTGCCGGATGCACATCAGTGATGGCTTGAGCCAGCGGGGCAGCAAGCTGCAGGTTCTTCATACGGCGGAATTGATTGAAATGGCCTATGAGGCGGCAGAAAAGGGGGTGAAATGATGTCAAACTTAGCGGGGGAATTGCAAAAGATTGTTGGCGCAGAGCATGTGTTGACAAAATTGGAAGACCGCTTGTGTTATTCTATTGACTCGACCTTTATTGACCATTTGCCTGATGTAGTAGTGCAGCCGGCTAACCGCGAGGAAGTGGTCGCTGTGGTGAAAATAGCAGCTCAGTTTGGCGTGCCGGTTGTCTCGCGCGGGGCCTCAACCGGCTTGTCCGGGGGGACCGTGCCGGTGCAAGGCGGGATTGTGCTGGAACTGACCCGACTCAACCGCATTCTGAGCATTGATGCTGTCAATGAGCGGGCGGTGCTGGAACCGGGCGTGATTACGCAGGATTTTCTCCAGGCGGTGCAAAAAGAAGGCTTGTTGTATCCTCCGGATCCGGCCAGCAGCAAGATGTCGACCATTGGCGGCAATATTGCCGAATGCGCCGGAGGCCCTAAAGGTGTCAAATACGGCGTTACCAGGGATTACTTGCTGGGCCTGGAAGTGGTTCTTCCCGACGGTAGCGTGGTAGAGACCGGTAACAGCATTGACGGCGATATGTGCGGGCCGGATTGGACCATGCTTTTTTGCGGCTCTGAGGGCACGCTGGGGGTTATTACGAAAATCATTCTTAAACTCGCTCATCCGCCGCAGGACAAAAAGACGCTGATGGCGGTCTTTGATCGCATCGAAGATGCAGCGATTACTGTAAGCACGATTATGGCATCAGGCGTCATTCCGACGACGCTGGAGATGATGGATAACCTAACCATTCGGGCGGTGGAAAACTATTTGGAGATCGGTCTGCCTGTGGAGGCCGGAGCGATTTTGTTGATCGAAGTGGACGGGGGACCGGCGGCGGTGCAGCATGATATGGTGCATGTAGAAGCGGTCTGCCTGCGTTGCGGGGCGGTAGAAGTGAAGACCGCCCAAAACAAAACGGAAGCAGATGCCTTATGGAAGGCGCGTCGTTCCATTTCGCCGGCCTGCGGCAAGATCAATCCAACCAAAATTTCCGAAGATGCTACGGTGCCTCGCAGCCGAATTCCGGAAATGGTGGCTCGTATTCGGGAGATTGCGGAGAAGTATAAGCTGAAAATGGTCATCTTTGGTCATGCCGGAGACGGCAATTTGCATCCTAATATTCTGAGTAACAAGCATGACAAAGAGGAAATGGCCAGGGTAGAACAGGCTGTGGAAGAGTTATTTCATGCGGCCCTAGAACTTGGCGGCACTTTGAGCGGCGAGCACGGCATCGGCTACATGAAGGCGCCGTTCCTTATTTGGGAGACTGGAGAAGTTGGTTTCGCCGTAGGCAAAGGAATCAAGGAGGCTGTAGATCCGCAGAGGATGATGAATCCAGGGAAGATGTTTGATTATACGTCGACGAAAGAGGGTTGAGTATAATGTCTTTCGATGCATTCGGGAAAAAATACGGTTTGATTTTGGCTATTTTAGTGGGTGCTTTAATCTGGATGATGCCTACGCCGGACGGAATGAATTTGACGCAGCATAAACTGCTGACTACCTTTGGAGCCTTGGTAGTGCTTTGGATTACTATCGGCGTCAATTTTGCGGTAAGCACCTTTATTGGCGTAGTGGCGCTCTATTTTTGGGTGGGAAATCCTACAGGCGCTGTAAAGAATGGAGCGTTGGTTCATAATGCAACCTTTGCGGTATCCGGCTTCTCCTCGCCGGCGCTGTGGCTGCTGATTACAGGCTTCGTCATTTCTATTGCGATGACTCGTACCGGCGTAGCGAAACGCCTGGCGTTGCACATGATGCGCCTGCTGGGGCAGACGCCGGCGGGAGCCATTTTTGCCTTGATGTTTGCTAATTTGGCCATTTCTCCTTTCACGCCGTCCAACACGGCGAGGCAGGCGGCCATGCTGCCGATTGTCGAAGGTATTGCCGAGGCGTACCAGATTGAACGGGGCAAAAGTAATTTTGGCAAGGCATTGGCGTTGGTAGCGACCTTCGCCAACAATATTACCGGGTCCGCTTTTTTGACGGCGACCATTCCCAATCCTGTGGCGGTGGGCATGATCGTCGCCGCCGCCGGCGCGTCGGTGTACGGCACCTGGAGCCAGTGGGCGGTGTTGGCGCTGCCAGTCAATGTTCTGGTGCTGCTCCTGTGCGGTATTTTGGTGCTGCGCATGTTCCCGTCGGAGGTCAAATCGCTGCCTGGGGGCATTGACTACATCCGCCAGGAATTAACCAAAATGGGGCCGATGACCGGGAGCGAAAAGAAAGCCATCATCTATTTCCTGTTTGCCCTGTTATTGTGGTCCACAGACAGCATTCACGGTTTCAATTCGACCATGGTGGCCTTCTTGGTTTCGGTGCTGATTTTCCTGCCCAAGATCGGGGTGCTGGAGTGGAAGGAGACGGAGAAAGCCATTCCCTGGGAACTATTCGTCTACTTTGGCGGCGTTATTACCTTGAGTGATGCCCTGATGAAGACCAAGGCTTTTGAGTGGGTCATTAAAGAAGCTATTGTGTTTATGGGACTGGAAGGCATGAGCTTACTGACTCTGTTGTGCATTCTTATGGGTTTCACCATCTTTATCCACGTGATATGGTCGACGACGACCGCCATGATGGGGGTTATGGTTCCTATTTACATCGGCATGGCGCAGGCTATGGGCTTTGATATCGTACAATTTGTGCTGCCCTTGGCCATGCTCTTGTCCTATGCGTTTTTCCTGCCTTTTAATACGATGGGTAATATAATTATGTTTGGCGCCGGTTACTATACTGTGGCCGAACAGGTGAAAGCATCGGTAGTGCTGGGGCTGCTTTCCTGGGGCTGCTGGATGTTGACGGCCTTTACCTGGTGGAAAATAGTCGGTTTTTTATAAGGGAGGGTTAGGGCATGACAAGCCAAGAGTTACGGTTTAGGCGGGTGAAGCAGCAGTTTCCCCGGCCAGTAGTGGCGGATGCGGCGCAGGAAATGGAGGCGCAGCTGCAAAAGTTGCACTTGGCGCAAAAAATTAAAACGGGACAGCAAATCGGGATTACCGTAGGCAGTCGCGGCATTCAAAATATTGTACCGTTGCTTCAAACTGCGGTGGCGCATGTGCGTGCACTGGGAGCAAAGCCATATTTGCTGGCGGCGATGGGCAGCCATGGAGGCGGCACCGAGGCGGGGCAAGAGGAACTCTTAGACAGCCTGGGTATTACCGAAGCCTCTGTCGGTGCGCCGCTAAAAGCGTGCGCCGTAAGTCGCCCTATTGGCGCTACAGCGGAGGGGATGACCGCGTATGTGCTGGAGGCGGCCTTAGAGATGGACGGCATTCTGGTCGTTAACCGGGTGAAAACCCATACGTCCTTTAAAGGGCGTGTGGAAAGCGGGTTGATGAAAAAACTGGTTGTCGGTCTCGGCGGACCCAGCGGCGCCAAACAGTTTCATACCTTTGGCAGCGAAGAACTGCCAAGGTTGTTAGTGGAAATTGGGGAAGTACTTTTGGACAACCTTCCCATTTTGGGCGGCGTGGCTATTGTGGAAAACGCCTACGAAGAGACGGCGCGGTTAGCGGCGCTGGAGCCGGAACAATTCATTACCGGCGAGGAGGAGCTGCTGCGCTGGTCTAAATCCTTGATGCCGGCGCTGCCTGTGCAGCAGCTGGATTTGCTCCTGATTGGGGAGATGGGAAAAAACTATTCCGGAACCGGCGTGGATACGAATATTATCGGCCGTATTCGCATTGAAGGCGTACCAGAGCCGGCACTGCCAGCCATTAAGCGTGTTGCGATTCTCGATTTATCCGAAGCGTCCCATGGCAATGCGCATGGGGTGGGGCTGGCTGATTTCGTTACCAAACAATTGGTGGATAAAATTGACCGTCCCAAGACCTATTTGAATTCCCTTACAAGCACCTTTGTCATTCGCTCGGCCATTCCCATGTGGTTTGATACGGAAGAGGAATTGGTGAAAGGCGCTTTTGTCAGCCTGGGGGATCCGAAACCGCAGGCGCTGCGGGCCGTTATTATTCCCAACACCTTGTATTTGACGGATTTGTGGGTATCCGAGGCCTTGGGCCCGGAGATAGAGGGACGTGAAGATGTACTCTGGGATGGCGAATGGGAGCCTTGCTCCTATGATGCAGCAGGCAGGCTGACGCTACGGTGTGAGCTTGAGCATAAATAAGGAGGGAAAATTCATGGCGTTACAGATCAACAAACGATACTGCAAAGGCTGT
>MTLC01001458.1_pt2 | contig 22972 bp, 12 predicted proteins | sample 1982451 | NCBI WGS metagenome assembly MTLC01 (sample SAMN05710165, study PRJNA340218) | biofilm metagenome | isolation source: sample SPH anode biofilm adapted to +100 mV | place: USA | collected 2012-02-03 | reverse complement strand
CGTGTAAAGGATCTGTGAATTATTAACCCTGGTTTACTCTAGAGGTGTCGAGTCGGTTCGGTATGAGAAAGTTTGGGGTATTTAAGATGTCTGCTAAAGGTCTTATTGAGGATAATGGAAATTTATACCCTTGTCCTCATTACCTTGTCAACTTTATTTTTAGAAGCTTTACGGGGGAAATCAGACACACTGGCGAGGAACAACTGGGCGTTCTGTGAACGTAACGCGGTCAATTTATTGTCACAGATCCTGACCGGTTGACGCATCTTCCCCGCTTTTCGGCTCCATCTCCGTTTCTTTTGCAGCAACGGTGCCATATTTCACGGTACCGCGACGTTTTCTGCGCGACTTCTGCCGTTTCAGCTTTTCCGCCGCCAGTTCCTTCTTCGTCTTGCCGCCACCGGCCCCTTCCAGCTTCTCCAAAAGCAGGCGCCGGGCCAGGAAGCGGTTCAGCGACTGGCTGCGCGACTCCATGCATTTGACCTCGGTGCCGCTGGGGAGATGCTTTATATACACGCACGAGGAGCTCTTGTTCACGTGCTGCCCGCCGCGCCCTGAAGAGTGGACGAAACGCTCCTCCAGATCCTTCTCCGCGACCCCGAGCTGTTCCATCTTTTCCCTGAGCCAGCGGTTTTTCTCCTCGCTCACCGCGAAATCGGCCATCGATGCCCCCCTTTTCGAATCGCCGGCCATGATAGCGCCCGGCAAAGGGGAAGTCAAAGACCTAAGGGGGAGATGCTCTGGGCAACGCCGAGGCTGCCCCCCTCCCATCCTTCCCGCCGAGGGGGGAGGGGCATGTACCTGGACGTCAATACTGGCCAGGGTGGCGCAGAGTCTAGCGGCCATGTGGCGGCAACACCACGTCGGCCATGAGGTTGGCTATCTGCGTCGCCGTGAACCGGTTGTTGTTGAAGATGAGGTGATAGAGGGTCGGATCGGTGATGTCCCGACCGAGGAAATCCTTCAGGAAGGCATCGCGCTGGCGCTGCTTGTCCCGGACCTTGTCCTGAGCCTCGTCCGCGGATATGCCGCAGCGGGCGGCCACCGATTTCACCTTGAAGCTCATCGGCGCGACGATTCGGAAGTGATAACAGTTTCCGGTGTCCTGGGTGAGGATCGAGGCGCCACGCCCCACCAGGATCACGTTCCCCTCGATGGCGAGGGCGACGATCTGGCGGCAGAGCAGGCGGTAATAATCCTTGTCGCTCTTCCAGCGCTGCGAGAAGGTGGAGAGCATGTCATCGAGGAAGCGGTTCTTCATCCCCAGGTTTTCCAGGATCTCCTGGTTGAGGTTATGGTCCTTCGCCACGGCATCGAGCAGGGCGCGGTCCATCACGAGCCATGGCTTGCCGCTTCGACTCTCCAAAAGCCCTTGAAGCCTTTCCGCAACCGGGTACCCCTCGCACCCGAACTCGCGGGTGATGGTCACCGTCGGGTTGCTCCGCTCCACGTCCACGAAGCCGTGCTCATGCAGGTTCCTCCGGCCCACCTCCATCAGCCCGCGCAGCCTCTGCTCGATGGAAGGGATCAAAATGCTCTTGGACATGGCACCCTCCTGTAAAGGTTAATTCCCTGGCCCCACACGTTTAATTAGGCCCCTTTTTGCGCGACAGTCAACCGCCCGGCGCCATTCTTTCCCGCGCCTACACGGGGTTACTGCTGCGGCGCCGCTTTTTTCCGTTATCATTTCCGACATGATGCCCTTATGGTTTCCTCTCACCGTGATCTCCGCCTTCTTCCTCGCCACGAGCGACGCGACGACGAAGCGCGCCCTAGAGGGGCGCAACGAATACCTGGTTACCTGGCTGCGCATCTTCCCCACCCTGCCTCTGTTTCTGATTCCACTCCCCTTCATCCCGGTGCCGGAAATCGGCGACGACTTCTATTTCTGCGTCTTCACCGCGCTGCCGCTGGAAACCATCGCCATCATCCTCTACACCAAGGCGCTCAAGCTCTCGCCGCTGTCGCTCACCCTGCCGCTTCTGTCGCTTACGCCGCTGCTCCTCCTGGTGGTGCCGTTTCTGCTCCTCGGCGAACGGATATCCCCAATAGGGGGCGCCGGAATCCTCCTCATCGCGCTTGGTGGCTACCTGCTGAAATCGGGCCGGGGAGAGCGCGGGGTCCTCGCCCCCCTGAAAGCGATCGCGCGGGAAAAGGGCGCCCTTTGCATGTTAGGCGTAGCGGCGATCTACAGCGTCACCTCGACGCTCGGCAAGCGCGCCATCGCCGCCTCCTCGCCCCTTTTCTTTGCCGCGGTCTACCTGCCGCTCCTGGTTCTCGCCCTCACCCCGATCGCCCTTTACAAGGCGCGCGGCCAAATCGGGCCGGCGGTCCGCAACGGCACGGTGAAGTCCGCCCTGCTCCCCGGCGCCTGCTACGCGCTGCAGGCCCTCACCCATGTCTACGCGGTCAACCTGACCAACGTCGCCTACATGATCGCGGTGAAGCGCCTGAGCCTTCTCTTCGGCGTCCTGTACGGCCATTACCTGTTCAAGGAACGCGGCGGCATCGTCCCCACCCTGATCATGCTGGCAGGCGTCTTCCTCATCGTGTTCGGCGGATGATCGGTCGGCCGCAATAGCACCGCCGCGCGCCGTCGGGAAATTGACATAACCGCTGCATAAAATCTTTTCAAAATGTTGACGGAGATGTCACCGGAACCCGCCGCTCTTACATGCCGGCCCACTGCCTGCCGCGGAAAGCCGCGCTCCGGCTTTCCCGCTCCGACACCCGACGCCCTGCGGCCCGGAGCCCCCGCCTCTGGCATGGCAGTTGCTTTCGATCATCCTGATCAGCCTCGCCCGCCCCCTGCCGGACCCCCGAAGCGGGCGCGCTGTCGACCAAACCGTAAATGGAGATACTCATGAGCCAGCTAGTTACCCGCCCGCACGGCGGCCCGGTCGCCGTGGTTGAGAACGGCACGCTCGTTTCAGCCATCGTCGTCACCCGCAATCGCGAATCCCATCTCAGGGAGTGCCTAAGCGGACTTATGGAGCAGAGCATCGCCGACAGGATGGAGGTCATCCTGGTGGACCAGGGCTCCGACGAATGCGAATGGGCCGTGGCGGCTGATCTGCAAAAGCGGTACGGGAACCTCGTCGCGCTGAAGGTCCCCGCCGCATCCGCAGTCAAAGCGGTGAACATGGCGCTCAAGATGGCATCGGGCAAGTACCTCACCATCCTCGACGCCACCGACCGCATGAGGCGCGACGCCTTCGAGCAGCTGGCCGCGGCGCTGGAAACCAACCCGGCCGCGATGCTCGCCTACGGCGATACCTGCTTTACCGCCATCCCCCACGAAAACTTCGCTAACCATACAAGCTACGGCAAGGTCATCTGGCCCGACTATTCTGTGCAGCAGCTCTCCCAGCTCTCCGAAGTAGCTCCGCACCCGCTCTGGCGCAGGGAGCTGCATGACAGCATCGGCTTCATCCCCGAGGGTTACCCGAACCACGGCCTGCGCGAGTTCCTGCTCAAGACGGTTGAGCGCTTCCGTATCCAGCACATCGGTGAGTTCACCGGGCTCAAGCTGATCGCAGCGAGCGGGCAGGCCGTCCAATCCGAGCCGCGCCCGGCGGCACCGGTACAGGAACAGTTTTCCTCGCAGCCGCTGCAGGGCTTCGAACAAGCAGCCCGGACGCAGGCAGCGCAACCTGCCCCGGCTCCGCTCAGCGCCGACGAGGCGTACGCGCGCCTCAAGCCGCTCGTTGCCGCAGGCGACATGGAAAAGGCGGAAAGGGTGTTGAAAGAGCACCTGCTCAGCTACCCGAACCACGCGGTGGCGCACAACGACCTGGCCGCCGTGAGCTACCAGCTCGGCAATTGCGAACAGGCTCTCAGGCACTACCGCGAAGCGGTCCGTCTGCAGCCTGACGAGGACGTCTACCTGAAGAACCTGGCCGACCTCCTCTACGTCGAGACCGACGGGATCGACGAGGCGATAGGCATCTACCTGAAGCTCCTCGAGAAATCCCCGCGCGACGTCGAGACCCTGCTGAACCTGGGCATCATCTGCGAGGATGTGGGGCAGCCGGCCGAGGCGGAATCGTTCCTGCAAAGGGTGCTCGAGATCGAGCCCTGGAACCAGGCGGCGCGCGAGCGCCTGAACGCGCTCAGGGAGGCCCCGGCCGCGCCGGCGCAAGCAAGCGTGGCTGCAACGGCGTCCGACCGGGCAGGCGAAGATGACGAACTGACCGCGGAGGAGATCTACGAGATCTCGCAGCAGTTGGTGCAAAGCGACGACCGTTCAGGCGCCGAGACTAAACTGCGCAAGCTTATCGAGCTCTACCCCGACTTCGCCCCCGCGCACAACGACCTGGCCGTGCTCGCCTACGAGCATGGGGACAAGGAGACCGCCCGCGTCCATTACGAAAAGGCGGCGCAGCTAAGGCCGGGCAACGGCACATTCAGGAAGAACCTCGCCGACTTCTATTTCGTGGAGGGGTACGACGTGGACGGCGCCATCAACATCTACCTGGAAGAGCTCGAGAAAGAACCGAAAAACATCGAGACGCTGATGGGCCTCGGCAGGATCTGCACCATGCTGGACCGTCCCGAGGAGGCCGAGGTCTTCTACGGCAAGGTGATCAACCTGGAACCCTGGAACCGCGAGGCCCGCGAGAGCCTCAATTCCCTGAAGCAGGCGGTGAACGGGTAACAGGAAAACTGGTTCTACGTTCTAGGTTCTATGTTCTACGTTAATTACCAACACCTATTGGTCGGGCCCCGTTTTACTCGGGACGGGGCAACTTTTTATTAAAGTTTCGCCCGGCTTGCGCCGATACGTTGAGCGGCTGACAAGCCCAAGGCGGAGGACGTTATGGCAACTAAAACAGCATGGGACTACCTGAGCGACATGTTCGACACGCTGACGTCGCAGGACACCATGAAGGCACAGGCGGCTACCAGCGCCATGGCTTCTGGCGCGACCTTCTTCCAGAAGAAGGACTACACCCGTGCGGCCAACGAGTTCAAGCGCGCCATCTCCCTTGACCCGACCACCTCGCAGCCATACAACCTCCTCGCCAACGCCTACCTGGCTCAGAACAAGTACGACGAGGCCATCAAGAGCTACAAGACTTCCCTCTCTCTCGATCCGACCCAGGACTCGGTGCACACCAACCTGGGGAACATCTACCTGCAGCAGAAAAAGTACAACCTGGCGGAGAAGGAGTTCAAGGAAGCGGCACGCCTGAACCCCACCGACACGCTCGCGCCCTACACCCTGGGGCAGCTCTACCTGCAGACCGACCGCCTGAGCGAGGCCGAAGCGCAGTTCAGGAAGGTCTCCAAGATGGCCCCCAACGACCCTAACCCCTACTACAGCCTGGGCGCCACCTACAACAAGGAAGGGAAGTACGCCGAAGCGGTGAAGGAGCTCACCAAGGCGGTGAAGATCAGGCCGAAGATGGCGGCGGCCCACTTCGAACTCGGCGTCGCCTACTCCGAACTCGGCGACAGCACCAATGCCCAGCGGGAGGTCACGACCCTGACCAGGCTGGACGCGTCCCAGGGGGCGCTTCTGAAGGCGACCATCGCCCAGCCCAAGATGGTCGCGGCAGGGGGAGGCGAGACCGACACCTTCTTCCCGGCGCTCAAGGCCGGCACGGCGCTCCTCGGGCTTCTCGGCATCGACAGCACCACCGGACAGCCGCTCCAGTCCAAGGCCTTCAGCCTCACCTTCTATTTCGATTCGGCGATGGACGCGGAATCGGTACAGGACACGAGCAACTGGACCATCACGAAGGCGACGGGCGGCGCCGCCGGTTACTACAACAACCTCCTCCCGGTACTCCCGACCGAAGCGTACATCCCGCAAAACCCGACCAGCGTGGTCTACGACCCGGAGAAGCAATCCGCCACCGTCACCTTCATGCTGAGCCAGAACTCCACCAACAACGCGACCATCGACCCTTCCCACATGGTCTTCAAGTTCACCGGGACCGACGCCCGCGGCAAGATCATGGACCCGACCGCGGACCAGTTCGACGGCTCCGCGGAAACCCCCTTCTAGCTCCACGCCCACTCCGGTACCGATTCCGCCTTGGCAGCGACAGCCGCACTGCCAAGGCTTCCATCCCCGACAGCCCCGACCGGAACCACGTCCGCCGCACCCTCGCCAGTCAAAAACTTGACCGCAAATAACTCCTTGTAACTATTCGGTAATTCGTCAAAAGGCCGTTCCAGGCCATGGCACGATGCTTGCTAGCTCCGAAGCTGATCCTGTGGAAACGCCACATCATGGAGCTGTCAATGAAACAGTATGCGCCGGAAGCCTTGCCGGTGACCCCACCCCGCCTCCGCAAATATCCCCGACAAGCCGGTCGCCGGCCAGACGCGTCAAGATACAGTTGCTGCCCGGGGCGCCCCCGGCGCTGCGCCGAACCGAGGAGCAACGGATGACCCAGGCAAAACAAGACAAGGTGAACCTCCTGTACCATGGCGCAAACGGCGCCAGTCCCATGCACGCCTACGCCGAGAGGCTCTGCGCCGCGCTCAAGCGGAACGGACTCCTGCACTACGCCTTCAACGCAGCCGGAACCGAGCCGCCCGACGTCAAGGAACTGCTCAGACACCCGGTCGTCTGCATAGGGGACCCCGCTCCTCCCTTTTCCGACATCGTGCAGTACCTGCACGGCAAGCAGCTTCTCGCCGGCATAACCGCTCTCAACCCTTTGGCCGGGGGCGATGCGACGCAAAAGGATCCCCGCCCGGAACTGCCGCAGGCGGCTGAGCTTTACGACCTTTGCTTCACCCCGGCGAGGGAGGAGCTGGACCTGCGCCCGGACAAGCCTTGCTACTGGCTTCCACCGTGGGCTGCGACCGACATGCTCGGCGACCATTACCTCCCTTCCGTGAAGGACAAGGTCGGGTACCTCGGGGGGGAAACGCTCGGCAGTGGACTCCTCTCCCTTGACACGCGCGGCATCCTGCTGGCCGCCGACACCGGAGAGCAAGGTGCATGTCCGGACCCGGCCCGCCTCTGCCGTGCGATCAACGCCTTCACCATGCTGACCGCACCGCCCTCCGGCGCCCCTTGGGCTTCCTGCAGCCACCTGGACATCGCCGCATGCAACCGGCTCTGCTTCATCGAGGTCAGCGGGGAAAGCGCGCACCACGCGCCCCTGTTCCTGGAGGACGGAAAGGATGCGGTCTTTTTCGGCGACTTCGAGGAGCTGGCGGACAAGTTCGGCTTCTACCTGAAACACGACGCGGAGCTTGCGCGCATCGCGCTCTCGGGCTTCCGCACGGTACGGCAGTTCCACAGCGCCGACGTGCGCGCGCGGCAGCTCGCCGAGCGGGTCCTGCACCACGCCGCCGGCAAGGGGTACGACGCGGACTTCAACCTTCCTGAGGTTTTCGCCCCCTCCGTCGCGGTGCGCGCATTCCCGTCCGCGGCTCCCGTGGCCAAGCCCTTCATGGACGACTCGGAGGTCGCCTCCATCAAAAGCGCGCTGCAACTGGTCCCTGCCGGTTCCGACGTGCTTGAATGGGGGTCCGGCAACAGCACCCTCTACTTCTCCCAGTACCTGACCCCTGACAGCGACTGGATCGCCATCGAGCACAACGACGGGTGGGCGGAGCAGGTCGGCAACATGATACGCCAGGATGGGCGTGAGAACGTCTCCCTGCACATGATTCCGCCCGACGGCCCCTTCCTCGACGGGGTCGAGGACGGCACCTTCGACTCCTTCCGCAATTACGTCCTCGCCCCGACCGGCATGGATCGGCAATTCGGGCTGATCTTCGTCGACGGCAGGGCGCGGGTCGCCTGCATGGCAGCCGGGTGGCCCCTGCTGGAGAACTTGGGGATCATGGTGCTGCACGACGCCCAGCGCACCGAGTACCACGAAGGGATCCCGGCCGGCGCTTACTGTCTCGCGCAGCAGCACCCCCGCGTGAGAAACGGGGCGGACAACATCGCGACCCTCTTCATGGCGAAGGAGATGGAACCGGTCGCGCGGCTGCACGCGCTCCTCGCGCAGAGCCTCCCCGAGGTGCGCCTGGAGCTCTTCCAGTACCTGGGAACGAAAAGCACCGCCGCCGCGCCTGCACGGGGGGGAGCGCCGAGCGCGGTTTTCATCAACACCTACTACGGGGCCTTTCTGTCGAGCTTCTATCGTGAGAACCCGGGTCTCGCCGGGGCCGGCTACCAGGCCCAGCTGGAGGCGCTCAGGAGTTCCTTTTTCGGCGACAGCGACTTCTACTCCGACGGGCTCGCCCGCCAGGGGTGGCGCTGCCAGGACCTTATCGTGAACTGCGAGGAACTGCAGAGGACCTGGGCGCGGGAGAACGGCTTCCGCGGCTCCCTCCCCGAGATCGCGGTCGAGCAGGTCAGGCGCCTTTCCCCCGACGTGGTCTACATCCAGGACATGAACATTTGCGGTAAGGAGTTCCTCGGCCAGATCAGGCCGCACGCGAAGCTCATCGCGGGGCAGATCGCCTCGCCGCTCCCCGCCGGGGCCGACCTCGCCGGCTTCGACCTCATCGTCTCCTCCTTTCCCCATTTCGTGGAGCGTTTCCGGAAGTCGGGGATCACCTCCTACTATCAGCCGCTGGCCTTCGAGCCGCGCGTGCTGGACGCGGTGCCGGTGCGCCCCTTCGAGGAACGCCCGATCGCCTGCAGCTTCGTGGGAGGGCTGTCGCCCATGCACGGCAAGGGGTACCAGCTGATGGAGCACCTGGCGCGCACCACGCCGATCGAGTTCTGGGGCTACGGCGCCGAGACGCTCCCGGCCGATTCCCCCATCCTCCCCCGCCACCACGGCGAGGTTTGGGGCAGGGCTATGTTCGCGACGCTCGCCTCCTCGAAGATCACGGTCAACAGGCACATCGACGTGGCGGACCGTTTCGCCAACAACATGAGACTCTTCGAAGCCACCGGTTGCGGCGCCCTCCTCATCACCGACTACAAGGAGAACCTGGACCGGCTCTTCGCGGTGGGGACGGAGGTGGTCGCCTACCGCAGCGAAGAGGAGTGCGCGGCGCTCGTCAACTACTACCTCGCCAATCCCGCCGAGGCGGCGGCCATCGCCGCAGCCGGCCAGCGGCGCACCCTGAGGGAGCACAGCTACGCCCTGCGCATGGCCCAAAGCGCCGAGTTCCTGCAGCGGCACCTGCGCTACCGGCAGGATGCGAACGCGGCACCGCTCCCGGAGCGGATCTCCGACGGCTACCAACCCATCAGCTCCGGCGAGGTCACCCCCGAGCTCGCCGCGGCCTGGAAGGACCCCTCCATCCCGACGCAGCAGCGCGCCCTGGTGCAAAAGGAGCTTGCCGCCATGTACCACGGCGAGCCCCCCCTTCCCTACCAGGTCCTGGCCCGGGTGCTCGGGCCGGTACTGCCGGCAGGGGGCAAGCTCCTGGAGATCGGGTGCGCCAGCGGCTACTACTACGAGGTGCTCGAGTATCTCCTGAACCGGCGCATCGACTACACCGGCGTCGACTACTCCGACGCGATGATCGCCATGGCGCGCGACTATTACCCCGGAGCCACCTTCTTCGCCGCGGACGGGGCCTGCCTCTTCTTCGGCGACCGCAGCTTCCACACCGTCATCTCTTCGTGCGTGCTGCTGCACGTCCCCAACTACCGTGAACATATCCGCGAGACGGCACGGGTGGCGGGCGAGTATATCGTGGCTGCCCGGACGCCGGTCTGCCGCAGGCGCCCCACCCAGTACATGAGGAAATGCGCCTACGGGGTGGAGACGGTGGAACTGGTCTTCAACGAGGACGAGCTGCTGCGGGAGTTCTCGCTGAACGGTTTTATTCCCGCGGGGGGGGAGGAATACTCCGCCGACCCGGGCGCCGACCACTACCTGGTCACCTACCTCTTGAAACGCCAGTAGGAGGCAAACATGTTTTGGGATGACATAAAGCTCGTTACCGAGCAGATCGAGAAGTACGGGTTGCGCACCCCCTTCGCGGACCTTGGGGGACTGGACCGGCCGTGCATCGCCGACTACGACCTGACCATCGCCACCGGCGACCAGCAGGCGCGCTACGTCACCCTGGAGCAGCGACCTTTCGACCACATAACGCCCGACTACCTGATCCTGAACCCCGAGAAGGGTGACCCCTTCATCGAGGATCTCCCGTACCGCTACGCCGGCGCCTTCGGCACCGCCGTCTGTCTGAACGTCCTGGAACACGTGGACAACCCGTTCCGGACCATGGCGGCCATGTACCAGCTCCTGCAGCCCGGAGGGGTGCTGATCCTCGAGACGGTCTTCAGCTTCCCCTACCATCCCTCGCCCAACGACTTCTGGCGCTTCTCGCCGGCGTGCCTGCGCCACCTCGCCTCCACCGCCGGGTTCGAGGTGCTCGAGTGCGACTGGCGCAACGTCATTACCGCGGACAAGGGGATCTTGAACCAATCGGACGGCTCACCCGCTGAGATACGTTCGGTGTACGCCACACTAGCCAAGGGAAGGCTCGCACCGCAGCAGGCACGACGGTTCAAGCTCCCCAGGCGCCACTCCGGCAACGAAGCCGCCAACCGCATACTGGACGGCTCTGCGTCCAATATGGCGACGTAACGAGACGCGGGTGGAGACGTTGAACTGCCAGTCACTTCGGCGCACCACGCTGTTTTGGCAGGCGCAAAAAGTGTAAGAGGAGCAAGCAATGGATTACGCCAAGGCATTTGACAGGAAAAAGGTGCTGGTGACCGGGGGGCTGGGCTTCATCGGCTCCAATCTGGCCGCGAGGCTGGTGGGGCTTGGGGCGCAGGTGACCCTGGTGGACAGCCTGATCCCCGAGTACGGCGGCAACCTCTACAACGTTGAGCCGCTCCGGGACAAGCTGAGCATAAACATCTCCGACGTGCGCGACGAGCATTCCATGAAGTACCTGGTCCAGGGGAAGGACTTCCTTTTCAACCTGGCCGGGCAGACGAGCCACGTCGACTCCATGAACAACCCCTACACCGACCTGGAGATCAACGCGAAGAGCCAGCTCTCCATCCTGGAGGCCTGCCGCCGCCACAACCCGGGGCTCAAGCTGGTCTTCGCCAGCACGCGGCAGATGTACGGGGCGCCGCAGTACCTCCCGGTCGACGAACGGCACCCGCTTCACCCGGTCGACGTGAACGGGATCAACAAGATGGCGGGGGAGTGGTACCACCTGGTCTACAACAACGTCTACGGCATAAGGAGCACCGTGCTGCGCCTCACCAACACCTACGGTCCGCGCATGCGGGTGAAGGACGCCCGCCAGACCTTCCTCGGCATCTGGATACGGCTCATCGTCGAGGGGAAGGAGCTCCAGGTCTTCGGGGACGGCAAGCAGATCCGCGACTTCTCCTACGTGGACGACGTGGTAGAGGCGATGCTTCTGTGCGCGGCCAGCGAGGACGCGAACGGCGAGATATTCAACCTGGGCGCCGACGACCCGATCAACCTGAAGGACACCGCCGAGCTCCTGATCAAGGTGGCGGGGGAAGGATCCTACCGCGTCACGCCCTTCCCGGCGGACCGCAAGGCGATCGACATCGGCGATTACTACGCTGACTACCGGAAGATCCGCGCCAAGCTCGGCTGGAAGCCGTCCGTGACGCTCGAGGAAGGACTCGGGAGAACCCTCGCGTACTACCGCGAGCACGCGGCGCACTACTGGGAGGAGAACCATGACTGACATGATCGCGGTTGCCAACCCGCAGGCGCAGTTTCTGGCCCACGAGGGGGAGATCCGGGCCGCCATCGACCGTGTGCTTACCGGCGGCTGGTACATCCTGGGGAGCGAGGTGCGCGCCTTCGAGGCGGAGTTCGCCTCCTTCATCGGGGCCCCGCATGCGGTGGGGGTGGCGAGCGGCACCGACGCCATCGCCCTGGCGCTCCTGGCGGTCGGGGTCCGGCCGGGGGACGAGGTGATCACCGTATCGCACTCGGCGGTGGCGACCGCCGCCGCGGTGGAGCAGATCGGCGCGGTCCCGGTGTTCGCCGACATCGATCCCCGGACCCGCTGCATCGACCCCGAAAGGATCCCGTCCTTGCTCTCAGGCAGGACGAGGGCGCTCCTCCCGGTGCACGTCCACGGCCAGGCTGCGCCCATGGCGGGGATCATGGAGCTCGCGGCCCGGCACGGGCTCAAGGTGGTAGAGGACTGCGCCCAGGCGCACGGCGCCGAGATCGCCGGGAAGAGGGTGGGAAGCTTCGGCGACGCGGCGGCCTTCAGCTTCTACCCCACGAAGAACCTGGGGGCCATCGGGGACGGCGGCGCGGTGGTGACCGGGGACGACGAGGTCGTAGCCGACCTGAGGGCGCGGCGCGAGTACGGCTGGAAGGAGCGCTACATCAGCGCCTTCCCCGGCCTGAACTCCCGGCTGGACGAACTGCAGGCCGCCATCCTGAGGGCGAAGCTGCCGCACCTTGCCGCGGACAACGAACGCAGAAGGGAGATCGCGGACCGATACGACCGCGCTCTCGCGCAAAGCCCCGTGGTCACCCCGGCACGGGTCCCGGGAACGCTGCACGCCATGCACCTGTACGTCGTCGAATGCGACGAGCGCGACCGGCTGCAGGAACACCTCAAGGCGCGTGGGATCGCCACGGCGCGCCACTACCCCGCCGCCATTCACCAGCAACCCGCCTACCGCGGCAGGATTCGCGGCGGCGACCGCCTCCCCGTCACCGAGACGCTCTACGGCAGGATCGTTTCGCTCCCCATGTACCCGGAACTGACCGACGACCAGGTGAGCCGGGTCGCCGACGCTCTCGCTGACTTCGCCTGCCGCTGAGACAAGGAAAACGCATGCACCGCTACTACTGCAGCTACTTCGACCGCAACTACCTGCTCAAAGCCATCGCGCTGATCAACTCGCTGAACCGGCACTGCGCCACCGGCTTCACCCTGTACGCGGTCTGCCTGGACGAGATCACCCGGGTGATCCTGGACCGGCTCGCCCTCCCCAACGTGGTCACCGTGCCGCTGCACAGGATCGAGGAAAATGACGCCGAACTGCTCGCCGCCAAGGGGAACCGCTCGGTGGTCGAGTACTACTGGACCCTCACCCCGAGCGTCATGCTCCGGCTACTGGACTGGCACCCCGAGATCGAACTCATCACCTACATCGATGCCGACCTCTACTTCTACGCCGACCCGGAGCCCATCTTCGCGGAGATGGGGGAAGCGTCCACCCTGATCCACGGGCACCGCTTTCCCGAGCAGCTGAAGCACCTCGAATCCTTCGGCAAGTACAACGTGGGACTTCTGTGCTTCCGCCGGGACGCCGAGGGCATGGAGGTGCTCAGGTGGTGGCGGGAGCGCTGCAACGAGTGGTGCTACTGCGAGATCGACAACGGGCGCTACGGCGACCAGCTCTACCTGGACGACTGGCCCACGCGCTTCAGGAAGGTGCACGTCCTGGAGCACATCGGGGCGGGGGTGGCCCCGTGGAACCACATCCAGTACCGCTTCTGGAACGACGCGTCCGGCAGGGTACGGGTCGATGACCGCGAGGTGATCTTCTACCACTTCCACTCCCTCGACCTGGTCCGCCCCTGGCTCGTGGTCCCGGCAAAATTCGTGCTCTACCCGCTGCGCGAGGACATCATCCGCTGCTGCATCATGCCCTACGTGGACGAGCTCTGCCGCGCCATGGAGACGGTGCTCCGGGTCCTCCCCTCGTTCGCCTTCGGCATGCTGAACGACAAGCTTTTGACCGCCGAGCAGACCCTGATCGTCAGGAAGGAGCAAGCCGGCGGGCTCGAACGCCTAGGACTCGCCCACCCGAGGCTCGATCTCGGCGCGGGGTGGGAGTGCCACAGCACGGAGCAGATGCATCCTGCCGCCCCGCCGTACCCGGCGCAGGGTGCGGTGTCGGTCGCCACGCCGTACAATGCGCAGAGTGCGGCGTCCGTCGCGGCACCGGAGAAGCCGCGCCTCTCCGTCGTGGTCCCAAGCTACAACTACGGCCGCTACCTCGAGGCCTGCCTCGACTCGATCCTCTCCCAGGGGTACCCGAACCTCGAGCTCCTGGTTCTGGACGGCGGCTCCACGGACAACACGGTCGAGATCCTGAAGCGCTACGAAAAGCACCTCGCCTTCTGGCGCAGCAGCCGCGACGACGGGCAGTACGCCGCCATCGAGGAGGGGCTCAACCGCTCGACCGGCGCGATCATGACCTGGCTCAACGCCGACGACATGTTCCACCCCGGCGCCTTCGACACCGTCTCCCGCATCTTCACGCAGGCCCCGGAGGTGGAATGGCTCATGGGGCGCCCCAACAGCTTCGACGAGGCGGGGGGACAGAAGCAGGTCGTTTCGTACCTGCCGCTCAACTCCCGCGCCAAGTACCTCGCCGACGAGGTCTTCATCCAGCAGGAGGGGGTCTTCTGGCGCCGCGCGCTCTGGGAGCGCAGCGGAGCCCGCATCGACAGGACGCTCTCCCTGGCCGCCGACCTGGAACTGTGGGCCCGCTTCTTCAGGAGTGCCCGGCTCTTCTCGGTGGACCGGCCCATCGCCGGCTTCAGGGATCACCCGCTGCAAAAATCCAAGAACCAGGCTGCATATTCCGCCGAGGCGGGCGTGGTGCTGGCGCGCGAAAAGGGGATCTTCACCGCCGAGGCGACCCCCTTCAACCCGCCGGCACCGCTCCCGATCCTTGTCAGGGATAACGAGATCATCCTGTGACCACGCCAAGCCCCAAGACATACCTCGTCTCCGCCATAGTCTCCACCTACAGCGCCGAGCGCTTCCTGCGCGGCAAGCTCGAGGACCTGGAGGCCCAGACCATAGCGGAACACCTCGAGATCATCGTCGTAGACTCCGCGTCGCCGCAAAACGAACGCGCAGTCGTCGAGGAGTTCCAGTCCCGCTACGACAACATCCGCTACCTGAGAACCGAGCGGCGGGAGACCGTCTACCAGGCGTGGAACCGCGGCATCCGCATGGCCACCGGCGAGTTCGTCACCAACGCCAACACGGACGACCGCCTGCGCAACGACGCCTACGAGATCCTGGTCCGCGCGCTCAGGGAGCACCCGGAGTGCGTCCTCGCCTACCCGGACATGCGCATCACCCAACAGGAAAACGCGACCTTCGCGGCGCACGAGCGCTTCGGCTTCCGCGACTGGCCCGCTTTCGACCGCCTGGGGCTACTGGAGCTCTGCTGCGTCGGACCGTTCCCGCTCTGGAGAAGGTCGCTGCACGACGAGATCGGTTACTTCGACGAGCGTTTCAAGAGCGCCGCCGACTACGAGTTCTGGCTCCGCGCAGCACTCACCCACGACTTCATCCACGTCCCCGAGTTTCTCGGCCTCTACTGGCTTTCCGAGGAGACGGTCTCGCGCAAGGGGGACCTCCCCACCCTCGAGTACCTCGAGGTGCAGAAGGAATACCGCCCGCGTTACGCCCCGCTCACCCCGCCCCCCGTGGAGCTCGACCCTGAGCAGCAGGACGCCTTCCGCCTCCTGGCCGCGCGCCTCGAAGGGGGCGATTCCACCGTGCTTCCAGAGCTGGAGCGCTTCGACCGGGAACACCCGCGCGCGGCGCGCTTCCACCTGGAGCTGGCCGAGATCTTCTACCGGATGAACGAGATCGGCTACGCGAAGAAGCACTTCGAGAAGGCGGCCATCGTCGCCCCGGGGTGCGACACCTGTCGGGACCGGCTCCTTGGCTTTCTGAAGAGTGAGCTCTACCAGGCGCTGCAGCACCAGACCGCCTTCACGAGCGCCAACCCGGACGACCTGGAGGCCCGCCTCTGCACCGGGATGATCCTCGTGCTGATGGAGCGCTACGAGGCGGCGCTTTCCCACTACCGGCGCGCCCTGGAGATCGACCCGCATAGCGCGCCCGCGCGGGAAAACCTCGCCTTCGCGCAGCGCAGGCTCTCCCCCGACGGAGGCGACGCCTACTTCTCCTGCCGGCGCCCGGAGGTGGCACGCATGGTGAGCCGCCGCGCCCGCCGCGTGCTCGACGTGGGGTGCGCGGCCGGCGCACTCGGGTCGGCCCTGAAGAAGCGGCAGGGGGCGGAGGTCTGGGGGGTGGAGCCGGACCCGAAGGCCGCGGCCGCCGCGACGCGCCTTCTGGACCGCGTGCTGGAAGGGGGGATCGAGGCGCAGCTCCCCAGGCTCCCCCGCGGGGAGTTCGACAGCATCGTGACGGCGGACGTCCTGGAGCACCTGGCCGACCCGGAAGCGGTGCTGAGCGGGCTCGCGGAGAAGCTCTCCCCCTGGGGTGAACTCGTCGTCTCCCTTCCCAATGTGCGGCACTGGAGCGTGGTGCGTGGACTTCTCGAAGGGGCCTGGGAGTACTGCGACGCCGGGATCCTGGACCGCACCCACCTGAGGTTCTTCACCAAAAAAAGCGCCCTCGCGCTCTTCGACCGGGCCGGTTACGCGGTGACCGCGACCACCCCGATAGCACTCGAGGGAGGGGGAGGCATCCCCGGGGAACTGGCGCAGGCCTTAGGCGGCAGGGGTATCGACGTCTCCACCCTTGAGGAGGAGAGCGGGGTCTACCAGTACCTGTTCCGGCTCGTCCCCAAGGGGCGCGAGCTCACCTCCATCGTCATCCTCACCTACAACGAGCTCGCCTGCACCCGGGAATGCCTGGAGAGCATCGAGCGGCACACCCCCGAGGCGCACGAGGTGATCCTCGTGGACAACGGCTCAACCGACGGGACCCTCCCTTTCCTGAGGGAGCTCTGCCGGGAGAAAAAGGGGTACCGGCTCATCGAGAACGGCCGCAACCTGGGCTTCGCCGCCGGATGCAACGCGGGGATGCGCGTCGCCCGCGGCGGCCACGTACTGCTGCTCAACAACGACGTGGTGGTGACCCAGGGGTGGCTCTCAGGCATGCTGGAAGCGCTGGCGCGCGAAGAGGGGGCGGGGCTCGCCGGACCGATGAGCAACGAGGTGGCCGGGGCGCAGAAGGTCGCCGCCCGGTACGAAAACCTCGCGGAGCTCGAGCGTTTCGCCTCCTCGTTCAGAAGTGGGCACTACGGGCGCAGGATCGCGACGGACAAGCTGGTAGGCTTCTGCCTCCTCTTCACCAGGGAGGTGCTGGAGAAGGTCGGGGAGCTGGATGCGCGCTTTGGCTCCGGCAACTTCGAAGACGACGACTTCTGCCTCCGCGCGGCGCTCGAGGGTTTCGGCTGCGTCATCGCCGGGGACGTCTTCGTGCACCACTACGGCAGCCGCACCTTCACCGGAAACCGCATCGACCACGCCGCCGCCATGCGCAAAAACCGCGTCGCCTTCGACGCGAAGTGGGACCCCTCCCTCCTGGAGACGGGGCTCGCCGCCCGGCTCCTCGCGCACAACGCCCGGCTGCAGGGGATGAGGGCTGCGCGCGAGGGTAAGGTGAACCAGGCGGTCGATCTCTTCCTCACCCGTGTCCTACCCTTCGCCGCGGGGGATCCCGCCCCCTACCTGGACCTCGCCGGGCTGCTCGCGGAGGCGGGGAACCTGAAGGAGGCGCTGGAGGTCCTGGACGGCATGCCGGGTGGGGGCACCCCCGGGGCGCTCCTTTTGCGGAGTCGCTGCCACAGGGAGCTCAAGGAGGCGGCGCAGGCGCTTCGGGCCGCGCAGCTGTGCGCCGAGCTCGACCCTGAGCGTGCGGGGCTTCTTGCCATGCAGGGCGCTCTGGCGCTCGACGCGAAGGACCTGCAAAGGGGAGAAGAGCTCCTGCGCCGGGCGCTGCTGGCCGATCCCGGGTGCGCCTGCGCCGCGGACGCCCTGGCCTCCCTCTTCTGGGAACGGGGCGACCGGGTCAGCGCGCTGCAGCTGGCCGAGCTCTCCTTCACCCTCGCCCCACAAGAGCTCTCCCACCTCGCCCGATACCACGAGTACGCCACCTCGTGCGACGCGCTGCCGCGCGAGGAGGAGCGCCTGCGCGAGGCCCTGGCGCTCTACCCCTGGCACAAGGGGCTGAACTACGGGCTGATCGAGCTGCTCATCCGCAGCGACCGCCACGAGGAGGCGCTGGAGGCGATCGGCGAGACGGCGGCGCGCCACGGCCTTGACGACGGCAGCATCGACGCGGCGCTGCAGATAAGGGGGCTGGTCCCCCCGCTCCCTGCGCCTCGCCGCGGCGGCAGCATCTCCTTGTGCATGATCGTCAAGGACGAGGCGCACCAGCTCGCCTGCGCCCTCGACTCGGCCCGGCGCATCGCGGACGAAATCATCGTCGTCGACACCGGCTCCGCGGATCGCACCCGGGACGTCGCCCGCATCTTCGGGGCGCGGCTCTTCGACTTCTCCTGGAACGGCAGCTTCGCCGACGCCAGGAACTTCTCGCTGGAGCAGGCCGGCGGGGACTGGATCCTCGTGCTGGACGCCGACGAGGTGCTCGCCCGGTGCGACTTGGCCCCGCTCGCCGAGCTGGCGAAGGAAAGCCCCCCGGGGGTGGCCTACTCGTTCACCACGCGGAACTACACCGATGAGCTCGCGGTGCGCAACTGGACCGCCAACCGGGGGGAATATCCCGAAGAGGAGCGGGGGCGCGGGTGGACCCCGAGCGAGAAGGTGCGCCTGTTCCCGAACCGCCAGGGGATCCGCTTCGAGGGGGTGGTCCACGAGCTCCTCGAGCCATCCCTGCTGCGCCTGGGCTTCACCCTGCGCGCCTGCGACGTACCGGTACACCACTACGGCAAGCTGGACCGGGAAAGGAGCCGGGAGAAACAGCAGCGCTACTACGAGATGGGGGTGCAGAAGCTCGCCGAAAGCGGCGCGTCACCGGAGGCGCTTCTCGAGCTCGCCCGCCAGGCTACCGAGCTGCACCGCGTGCGTGAGGCGGAAAGCCTGTGGCAGCGGCTCCTCGAGGTGCAGCCGGACGACGCCGAGGCGGACTTCAACCTGGGCTACCTCTACCTGTGCGAGGGGGACTACAGCCGCGCGCACCGTCACGCGCTGAAGGGGGTGCGCCTCGCGCCGGAACTCAAGGAGGCGGCCTTCAACCTCGCCAAGTGCGAGCTGTTCCTCGGGCGCCCCGAAGAGGCGCTCGCGCGTTCCAAGGAGATGCTTTCCAAGTGGCCGGACCATCCCCCCGCCCTCTCCCTGTACGCCTCCTGCCTCCTCGCCACCGGCGAGCGGGGCGAGGGGGAGGCGCAGGTCGCGCGTCTCTCCGCCATGCGCTACGACTGCGCCGATTTCCTGAACGAGTACGCCGCCGGACTGGAAAGGGGGGGACATGCCGCGCTTGCCGCCCCCCTTCTCGAGCTGGCCGCCAGATATCGCGAGGGGAAGCCGTGACCGGCGAGGGGGCGAAGGAGCTCTTCGCGGCGGGAAACGCCCTTTTCGCGGCAGGCGACTACGCCGCGGCCGCGCAGCGCTACCGCGCCGCGCTCGAGATCGATCCGGGCTTTGCCCAGGCCGCCTTCAACCTGGGGTGCGCCGAGGAGCGGCGCGGCGGACCGGTGCCGGCGCTCCCCCACTTCGAGCTGGCGGCGAAGCTCGTGCCCGGTTGGAGCGAGGCGCGGGCAACTCTCGGCTTCGCCCTGGCCCGGGTGGGACGCATGGAGGAGGCGGCGCGCGAACTGTCGGAGGCGTGCCGCCTGGCCCCCGGACACGCCGGGTATCGCAACAACCTGGGGCTCGCGCTGAGTGCGCTCTCGCGCGGCGAGGAGGCACAGGCCGCCTTCGCCGAGGCGCTCCGCATCGCCCCCTCCTACCCCGAGCCGCGCGCGAACCTCGCCATCCTGCTGGAGCGCTTCGGCAACGCCGCGGCCGCCGTGCGCGCCTGCCGCGAGGCGCTGAGACTAAAGCCCGACTTCCCGGAGGCGCACCGCAACATGGCCAACGCGCTCAAGGCGCAGGGGAGGCACGAAGAGGCGATCGAACACTACCGCGAGGCGCTGAGGCTCAACCCCGGTTTCGAGGAGGCGCAAAGCGGGCTTCTCTTCGCCCTGCTCTACCCGGCCGGGAGCGACGAGGAGCGGGTCTTCGCCGAACACGCCGCCTTCGGCGCCGCCCACCGTTTCCCGCAGCGCCCGCACGACAGGGAGCCGGTCCCCGGCAGGGTGCTGAACGTGGGGTACGTCTCCGCCGACTTCCGCGAGCACGCCGTGGCCCGCTTCATCTCCCCGGTGCTCGCCCACCACGACCGGAACCGCTTCCGGGTCTTCTGCTATTCGAACGTCGGCGTGCCCGATGCGAGGAGCGGCCGCATCGCCGACTCCTGCGACCGCTTCGTCAACATCGCCGGGCTTTCCGACGACGACGCCTGCGAGCTCGTGCGCCGCGACGGCATCGACATCCTCGTCGACCTCTCCGGGCACTCGGCCGGGAACCGCCTCGCCCTTTTCGCCCGCGGGCCCGCCCCGCTGCAGATGACCTGGATCGGCTACCCCGCGACCACCGGCCTTGAGAGCATCGACTACCGGATCACCGACGCGGTCTGCGATCCCCCGGGGGAGACCGAGCGCTTCCACACCGAGAAGCTCCTGCGCCTCCCCGGAACCTTCTCGTGCTTCGCCCCGCCGGAGGAGGCCCCGGAGGTGCCCCCCCTCCCCGCTCTTGAGGCGGGGACGATCACCTTCGGCTCCTTCAACAACCCGGCGAAGATCACCCCAGAGACCGTGGCGCTCTGGTCGGAGGTGCTGCGCGCGGTGCCCGGATCGCGCCTCCTGCTGAAGGGGTACTCCCTCGCGTGCCCCGAGACCCGCGGCCGCTTCGAGGAGGCCTTCGCCGCGCACGGGATCGGCCGGGAGCGGCTCACCCTCACCGGCAACACCCCCTCCTACCGCGACCATCTCGCCCTCTACGGGCAGGTAGACGTCGCCCTCGACACCTTTCCCTACAACGGCACCACCACCACGTGCGAGGCGCTCTGGATGGGGGTCCCGGTGGTCACCCTCACGGGTGCGGTGCACCGCGCGCGGGTCGGCGCCTCGCTGCTCGCCGCGGTCGGCCTCCCGGCAATGGCGGCGCGCGACGCGCGCGGCTTCGTCGAGACCGCCGTAGCGCTCGCCCGCGATCCGGAGCGGCTCGCCTCGCTCAGGAAAACGCTCCGCGCGCAGATGGCCGCGTCCCCGCTCACCGACGGGGCGGGCTTCACCCGCTCCCTAGAGGACGCCCTGGCCGCCGCCTGGAGCGGCCGGTGCCGCGCCGGGGACGCCACCCCCGCGGATCCTATCGCCACGGGGAGGGAGTGCCTGCGTGACGGGCTTCTTGACCGGGCCCTGCAGCTTTTCCTGGGACCGCTGCGCGACGGGCTGAGGTCGTCGCTCGGGGAGATCCAGGAGGTGCTGGCCGCACAGATGGCCGCCGACCAGGCGCGGGCCCTCGCGCGCGAGACCGGCGCAGGGGACGTCCCGGGGGGCGAGGGGGAGATCGCGAGCGCCACCCTCGCCGATTGCGCCGCACTGCTGTGCGAGGCCGGCCTCGTCACCCCCGCCGAACTCATCTGCCGCTACCTGGGCGACCGCGGGTACCGCAGCGCCAGGGTCAGCCGCACCCTGGGGGAGGTAGCCCTCGCCATCGGCCGGCCGCGCGCCGCCGTAACCCATCTTCTCGCCAGCATCGAACAGGGGGAGCCGTCGCGCGCGGTGCGGATCATGCTCACGAAGGCGCAGCAAAGCGCCTCCCTCCCCGACGCAAAAACCCGGGGCGAGCGCTTCCTGCTCATCAAGGCCTGGGGGTACGGCTTCTGGAGCGACGTGAACCACGTGCTGGGGCAGCTCCTTCTCGCCGAGATCACAGGGCGCATCCCGGTGGTACACTGGGGCGCCAACTCGCTTTTCAGCGACGACCCGAACGACGACGCCTTCCACCACTTCTTCGAGCCGGTTTCCTCCTTCACCGTCGACGACCTCGCCGCGCGCGCTGCGAGCTTCCATCCCCCGAAATGGCGCAGCGACAACCTGCGCCAGGAAAACCTGAACAAGTTCGAGGGGCCCTGGTCCCGCTCCTCTTCCCTTTTCACCTTCGAGCGCAACGAGGAGGTGGTGGTGAGCGACTTCCACCACGCCGTCAACGATCTCGCCCCCTGGATCCCGCCCGAGCACCCGCTCGCCGGCCTCGGGACCGATGAGCTCTTCCTGCACCTGTACCGGCGCCACCTCAGGGTGCGCCCCGAGATGCTCGCGCGAGCGGAGCGGTTCCACCAGGAGCGCCTCGCCGGCCGCCCCTCCATCGCCCTCCATGTCCGTGGCGGCGACAAGGGAGGCGAGGACCCGGGGCTTGCGCGTCTTAACGCCCTCTACCTCCCGGAGCTTAAGCGGCAGCTAGCCGCGTTGCCTGCCGCGCGTATTTTCCTCATCACCGACGACCTCGCCGTCCTCGACGGTTACCGGGAGCGCTTCGGCGACCGGCTCGTCCACACCGCCGCGACCCGCACCGGGAACGAGCAGGGGGTGCATTACCAGCGGCAGCAAAGCCGCCGCGCCCTCGGGGAGGAGGTGCTCATCGACGCCCTGCTCGCGGCACGCTGCGACCGGTTCATAGGCAACGGGCTGTCAAACGTGTCGCTCGCGGTGGCGCAGATGAGGCGCTGGGAGCCGGGAAGCTGCCGCCTGTTCGGCCTAAGGCTCGACCGCCTGCGCCAGATCGGGCTTTACCGGAGCTAGCCATGGACCAGGAAAAAGAGGTGCAGGCACAGCTTAGGTACGCGGAGCTTTTGCTAAGGAAAGGGATGGAGGGAGAGGCGCGCGCCGCGCTCGGGGAGCTCTCCCGGCGTGAGCCCCCGTCGGCGCAGGCCTGCTACCTCCTGGCGGTCATTACCGCCCACGACGGACTGCACGAAGAGGCCGCCCGCCTTCTAATCCGCGCCCTCGGCGTCGAGCCGGGAAACACCAGGGCGCTCAACGCACTCGGCACCGCCATGGCGGAGCTCGGGCAGCCCGAACGGGCTCTAGCGTGCTACGCCGAGGCGCTGCGCCTGGAGCCAGGCTTCGAGGATGCCCGGGTCAACCTCGCCCTGCTGCTCAAAAGCCTGGGGAGGCTCAGTGACGCGGAGCGCCTGCTGGCCGACGGGGCCCGACTCGCCCCCGCCTCGGCGCGCATCGCCTACAACCTCGGCAACGTGCTGCAGT
>MTLC01000281.1_pt1 | contig 23160 bp, 20 predicted proteins | sample 1982451 | NCBI WGS metagenome assembly MTLC01 (sample SAMN05710165, study PRJNA340218) | biofilm metagenome | isolation source: sample SPH anode biofilm adapted to +100 mV | place: USA | collected 2012-02-03 | reverse complement strand
GAAAAAACAGAACCAGCTTGTGAAGGAGCAGGAAATGGGCATGGCATTACAGTGCAAGTTCTTCGGCCACATCATCAGCGTCGACAAAGCGCTCGCCATACGCGACGGCGCTACGGCAGAACAGAAGTACTCACTTCTCTTCGAATGCGACAAGTGCGGCAGGCCGGTCAGGCCGCGCGCCGCGGGTGACAAGCACATCGCGCACTTCGTCCATCTCAACGAAAACCCCGAGTGCGGCTACACCGAGCCTCCCAGGGAATACTGAGTCCCTGATCGATGAAGCTTCTCACCCTCTTCTTTCTCGTTTCACTGGCGTCGACCGCCATCCCCGGTCCCGCCGTCCTGTATGTGACGACTCAGGGGATGCGTGGGGGGATGCGCTCGGGACTGCCAGCCGCGCTCGGCATCCTCGCCGCCGACACGTTCTACATCGTCCTTTCGGTGACGGGGCTTTCCGCCATCCTTGCCGCATCGTACCAACTGTTCAACATCATGAAGTGGGCCGGCGCCGTGTACCTGGTCTACCTCGGCGTGCGGCTCGTAGTCTCCGGGTTCTCCGCAGCTGCCGCGCCCGCCGTCCCCGAAAGTGACAGAGGCACGGGACGATCCTTTCTGGGCGGTTTCGCCCTTCATGCAGCGAACCCGAAGGCCCTGCTTTACTTCGGCTCGCTGGTCCCCCAGTTCGTGGTGCCGGGCAAACCTGTTGCCGTGCAACTGGCCGCGCTCGCCCTGGTGCATCTCACGACCGCATCCTGTGTCCTCGTCATCTACGCCGCGTCTTCCTCGTGGCTGCGCCGCTCCGGCGTGAACGCAAGGATCGCACGGCTCTTCCGGCTCGGCGCGGGAGCCTCCCTCATAGGGGCCGGCATCTCCCTTGGATGCCTGAGAAGAAGCGCCCCTTAGGCAAACAAGGCAAATCCCCCCTGTCCCCCCTTCGCAAAGGGGGAACGTCAAGTCTCATGCAGCGCTTCGTGGGGGACCGTACCCGCCTTCCCCGGACCGATGCACCTTCGCAAAGGAAGGAACGATATGCCCAGGTTCCTTGAAGCTCGGCGAAGGTGCGGCCGGCCCAATTCCCTTCCCGATTGAAAGTGAAGAAACGGTGTGCTAGCATCGGGCGGCCGCACGTCAGGAAAATCCCGACGGCTCCCGGAGCCGTTCGATGCTCGATGAGGTCTTATGACGCCGTTCACCTTTTTCGCCACCCCTTCCTTCAAGACGAAGATCGCGAAGATCGAGAAGCACGATCCGCCGGGGCACGCGCGCATCAGGTCGGTGATCGACCGTCTACTTTTAAACCCGAGCGACGCGGACGGATGGATGCACGGGGAGCACCACGGCCGCCTGAAGAAGTACGTGGGACGGCGCGACTACCGGCTCATCTACCACTGGTGCGAACTCTGCCGCAAGGAAGGGCACAAGCTTCACTCCCAATGCGGCTTCTGCTCAGAGGTCACCGACAACAGCGTCATCTTCTTCGACGTCTACCACAAGAACGAGGCGAACAGGCTCTAGGTCATGAAGGCAAGCGAGACAACGGCAAAAAGGCGCCAGCGGCTTTTGCGCTTCATCTCGAGAGACCTGCTCGGGCCGGTGGTGGGCAAGATGCCGAAATCGAGCATCGAGTCGCTTGAAAAGGCGTCCTACCTCCCGAACATCCGCAGACACCTCCTCGACATCATTCCGGTAACCGAGGCGCGCATCGTGAAGCACGAGACCGGCGCCGCTTACCCCCCTTTCATACGCACCGAGGCGGTCTTCAACAGGCGCAAACTGTACCTGCTCAAGGACGCCACGGTTTCCCCCTTCTCAGGTATGGCCTGGATCGGGAACCGGATCATCGAAGAAAGCGTCGGCTCCCTGCGCCGCATCATGGACTGGGGGGACGTGCTCCACGAACCGCTCCTGCCGGTAACCGCACTTGCCGGCGCGGAGCCGGTTGTGGTTTGCCACCCCGCAGGCTACTTCCACTGGCTCATGGAGGTGCTGCCGAACCTGCTCTTCGCGGTTGCCAGGTTCCCCGAGGTGAAGATCGTGCTCCCGGAGGAAGTGCCGCGCTACGTGAGCGAAGGGCTTTCCATCGCGCTCGGCCCCGATGCGAAAGACCGTTTCATCTTTTGCGCGGGACCGGTGCGGGTCGAACGGCTGGTGGTGCCTCAGTACCACACCCAGCCCGAGTTCACCGATCCCCAGGTGCTGGAGCTCATCGATTGTGCGGTCAAACGGAAAGTGGCCGAGGAGTTGGGGCAACAAGTGGGGCGGGCCAGCACGGGGCTCAAGCTGTACGTCTCGCGGGGGAAAAGCAGGCGTCGCCTGGGGGGGGAAGACCTGCTTGAGACCAGGCTCGAAGAGTCGGGCTTTACCATCCTGCACAGCGAGGATCTTTCCTTCGCCGAGCAGATACGGCTTTTCCACGAGGCGGAGATCGTGGTGGGAACCCACGGCGCGGGCCTTACCAACGTGGTCTGGTGTCAACCCGGCTGCCGCGTCATCGAGATCTTCCCAAGCAACTACATCCTCGACTGCTACGCATGGCTGAGCTTCAGCCGCGGCCTGGAGTACCGCCACGTGGTCTGTGAGACAGGGCACCGGATCGACGAGAAGGCCATGGACTATGTGCTGCGCATGTGCGGCGTGGGTGAGTGATGATGAACGGGGGAAACAGATAGATGTACGACTACGAGGAGTTGGTGAGCGCTGACCGGCCGGGGTTCCGGCTACCGGCATGGATCGCCTGCGCCCCCTTCGAGGAATACCTGGGGATGCGCATCGACGAGGCGGGGGATGGGCGCGCCGTGCTCAGCATGCCGTTCAAGGTGAAACTCGCGCAGGGCAAGGGGCTCATGCACGGCGGCGCGGTGACCTCGATCGCCGACACCGCCGTTGCAATCGCCATCAAGAGCATGGTCCCCGAGGGGACCGACTTCGTCACGGTAGAGATGAACCTCAAATTTGTGGCGCCGGTAAAAGAAGGCACGGTGCGCGCCGAGGCCCGTGCCACCCGCCAGGGTGAGAGAAAGATCAGCGGAGAGGCCGACATCTACAACGGCGAGACCAGGGTGGCCGAGTTCCGCGCCCTCTTCGTGATCAAGAAAAAGGGGTGATCCGCCCCTTCCCCTGTCAGCGGTCCTGGAACACCGGCGGCCGCTTCTCCAAAAACGCCCCCATCCCCTCTTTCTGGTCGAAGGTCGAGAAGCTGTAGCCGAAGAGCTCCGCCTCGTAAAAGCAGGCCCGCGAAAGATCCATCTCCAGGCCGCGCACAACCGACTCCTTGCAAAGCCTCGCGGCGACGCGCCCCTTGGAGGCGATCTTCGCCGCCAACCTGCGCGCCTCTTCCAGCAGTTCCTCCTGGGGAACCACCCGGTTCACGAGACCTATGCGATGCGCCTCCTCCGCATCGATCATCTCGCCGGTCAGGATCATCTCGAGCGCCCTCCCCTTGCCGATAAGCCTCGGCAGCCGCTGTGACCCTCCGAAGCCGGGCAGAATGCCTATGTTGATCTCGGGCTGGCCGAACTTGGCGTTTTGTGAAGCTAGGCGGATATCGCAGGCGAGCGCCAGTTCACAGCCGCCGCCCAGGGCGTAGCCGTTCACGGCGGCGATGAAGGGCTTCGACGAGGCCTCCATGGCGGCGAAAATACGGTGCGCGAGCAGCGCCAGCTCCCGCGCCTCGGCGGAGATCATGTCGCGCATGACGGCGATGTCCGCACCGGCCACGAACGCCTTCGTTCCCGCCCCGGTCACGACGACGGCCCGGATCTCATGGTCCCGCTCGACCTCGGTGACGACCTGCTCGAGTTCCTCCAGGGTCCCGCGGGTCATGGCGTTCATCGCCGTGGGACGGTTGATGGTCACGGTGGCGACGCGGTCCTTCACTTCCAGCAACAGGTTTTCCAGTTCCATATTCCCCTCCCGATATTAAAAGCTTCCCGTGCCGGTGGTTCCCCTCCCCCCGAGGGGGGAGGGGCGCTTTCTCTCAGACAAGACACAGCTTGGCTGCGTGCATTGTTAATGAGCATATCGGGAATTAGGCAACTGGCAACCCGGGAGGGGCGCCAGATCACTAGGAAAAAGGCAGCGTTCAGTGCTTCACTGCCTTCGCTACGCCGTACCCGGTGGTCTGCCGGACGAACAGCTCCTCAAACATCTCCTCCTCGCGACGGTCCCGGAACAAGAGGGTGGCGGCGATGGTGACCAGGAACCCGATCGGCACCGAGAGTATCCCCGGGTTTTTGAGCGGGAAAAGCGGCTCGTCGAGCCCCACCAGCGAGGTGCCGTTTTTGTTTTTCGCGTAATCGGACCTGGCCTTGTCGAGCGTTTTCAGCTCGTCCGGCGACAAAGCCCCCGCCTCCGCCTGCTTTTTCTCCAGATGGAGCACGACTTTGCGGGCGTCCGCGGCTATCTTCTTCGGGTAGGTCATGTTCGGCGAGACCATCAGGATGCCGATGGTGACGACCGTTCCCACCACCAGGCCGGCGACGATGCCAGCCGTATTGAACCGCTTCCAGAAGAGCGCGAAAACGAGCACCGGGAAGTTCGCGGAAGCCACCACGGCGAGCGCGAGACCCACGAGCTGGGCGATGTTCAGATTCTCACAGGCGATACCCAGCACGATGGCGATGGCGCCGACGAAGAACGAGGCGACCCTCGCCACCTTTATCTGGGTATGCTGGTCCGCCTTTCCCCCTTTGATCACATTCACGTAGAGATCATGGGCGATGGCCGCCGAGGAGGCGAGCACGAGCCCCGACACCACCGCCAGGATGGTGGCGAAAGCCACGGCGCAGACGAACGCCAAAAGCAGGTCGCCGGTGACGGTACCGGCGCCGCCGCCGACATGCTGGGCGATCAACAGCCCCGCCATGTTGCCTCCCTTGTCGAGCGCGGAGATCTTTTGCGGCGTGACGTAGAGGGCGGCGCCGAACCCGAGGAAGGAGACCATGACCAGGAAGATGCCAATCAGGAACATGGAGACCACCACGCTCTTTCTCGCCTCTTTCGCATTGGGAACGGTGAAAAAGCGCATCATGACGTGCGGGAGGCCGGCCGCGCCTAGAATCCACGCCAGCCCGAGCGAGACCTGGTCCAGCGGGTTCTTGAAGAAAAGACCCAGTTCCAGGAAGCGCTGCCCGTAGTCGAAACCCGGTTCCGCGACCTGGTGCTTCATGACTCCCCGCACGTGATCTTGGACCGCCGGGCTCGCCGCCACGCTGTCGAAGAACGCGAAGAGGTTGAAACCCGACTTCCAGAGGATCCCGGCGCTCAGGATAACTCCGGTGAACATGAGCAGCGCAGCCTTGATGATCTGCACCCACGTGGTCGCTTTCATCCCCCCAAGCGCCACGTAGACGATGATCAGCGCGCCGACGCCGATGATGGAGACCTTGTACGGGACGCCCAAAAGAAGCTGCATCAGCTTACCCGCGCCCACCATCTGGCCGAGCAGGTAGAAGATAGAGACCACCACGGCCGAAAGCGCCGCGACGCCCCGCACGAGCCTGGACGAGGAGCGGAAAGCGAGGATGTCTCCCAGGGTGTATTTGCCCGCGTTGCGGCACGGCTCGGCGATGATGAGCAGGATGGTGAGAAAACTTATGATGATCCCGACCGAATACATGAAGCCATCCGGGCCGAAAAGGGACATGAGCCCGGTGATCCCGAGGAAGGTCGCCGCGGAGAGGAAATCCCCGGCAATGGCCCAGCCGTTCTGCATCCCCGAAATCCCGCCCCCGGCGGCGTAATAATCCGATGCGGTGGTGGTGCTTTTGGACGCCCAGACCACGATCCCGGCGGTCGCGGCGATGATCAGGAGGAACATGCTGATGGTGAACACACGGTTGGTCTGCATCTTACCGGGCGCGGGCGCGGGAGCCTTGGCCGCCGTGGTAGCCGCGGGCGCTGGAGCCTTCGCCGCCGTGGCCGCCGGCAAGACGGCGACGGAAGCCGCCGCCACTGCGGGATGGACGACGCTGCGCGGAGCGGCAACCTCTGGTCCGCCACCCTGCGACGCCCGGGCGGGTGCCGCGGCGGTGAGAAGCCAGGTCCCCAGGGTCAAAGCGATCATTAACGGAAGCAGTACATTTCTCATGAGCGTCTCTCCTCCATGATGACGTCGACCAATTCCGCGGTGAGCGGATCGAATTCCCTGTTGGACTTGCGCGTGTAGACGATGGCTATGGCCCAGGCCAGCACGAACTGAAACAGGCAAAACAGGTATCCGAAGTTGAGCCTCCCTATGATCCTGGTGTTGAAGAGTTCCGGCGCCGTCACCGCGCCGATGAGCAGCAGAAAATAAGAGGTGGCTCCCAAAGCCCAGAGGCCGGTCAGAAACCGCATCTTCGCCTGGTGCAGCTTCACGAACTTCGGATGGCTGGCTATCGCAGCCCAATCGACTTCCTTATCCGCCATGGTTTTCTCCTTTTGGTGATCGCATCCTCGTCAGCTTGGCGTCCCTATCCAGCGTTGGCGCCTTCCCCCACCCCCGTACCCCCTCCCGTAAGGGGAGGGGGACCTTTTCGGCTACTGCAACATGTTTAACGGACCACGCTTCCCTACCTGCATTCAAGCGCCTTCACCAGCCCGTGGATCATGGTGTTGTAGGGGGTGGGCATGCCGGCCTGCGTGCCGTACTCGACGATCTTGCCGTTTATGTAGTCCACCTCGGTCCTGCGCCCCGCCTCGATATCCTGCAGCATGGAGGGTTTGTGGTTCCCTGCGTTCTTCAGGTAATTGATGCAGTAGGGGTAGAAGTCCGACCCCAAGGTGAACTCGTTCGCCCGCGCCACCGCCACCCCTTCCTTGATGAGGGAGTCCACGAGGTTCAACAGGACGGGATCGAGGATGATCTCGACCATGGTCTTGCCGGTCACCGCGCAGATGGCGTTCATGCAGGAGTTCATCACCGACTTGCGCCATACCTTGTCGACGATGCGGTCGGTGTGGTGCGTCTCGAGGCCGGTTGCACTCAGGGCGTTGCAGATGCCGATGGCGGCGTCGCGGGACTCGGGGTCCAGCTCCTGGAGGAAGTGGGGCCGGTGATGGAAGGCGACGCGGACGTGGGCGGGGGCGAGCGGGACGCATCCGTAATTCACCACCGCGCGCATCACGGCCTTCGGCCCCAGGTGTTTCGCCAATTCCAGCTCGGTATCTATGCCGTTTTGCCAGCTGACCACGTAGCGCCCTTCGGCTACGAACGCCTCGAGCGCCGAGGCTATCAGGGGAAGGGCCGTCGCCTTCACCGTGACGAAGATGACGTCGGGCGGGTCGTTGACGATGTCGTCGACGCTGGTGGTCACCTTGGCGACCTTGGCCTGAATGGAGTCGACCCCCTCAATGATGATGCCCGGGTCCAGGGCCGGCTCGAGCAGGCCCGGAACGACATCGCAGAGGGTTACCTCGTTTCCTCCCCGTGTCAGGAAAGCGGCGAGGACGCCGCCGACGGGGCCGGCGCCTATTACCGCGAACCTCTTGGGCGAATAATTGCTGTTTCCCTTCATGGCATGCCTCCTTGGCTTTAGGGATTGGTGGAGCCCCGGCGCGTCAGGCCGGTTGGCCCTCGGCCATGCCGAACGACTCGGCGTCCAGGATCTTGATCCCTTTTTGCAGCATCAACTCGATGGCGCGGTCGTTGTCGTTGAAGCGAAGGACGATGACCGCCTTGCCCGAGGAGAGGCCGGCGCCGGCAAGCGCGTACATGTACTCAACGTTCACCTGGTAATCCAGGAAGAGCTTCAGCACCTGGTTCGCGAGGCTTCCCGGCTTGTCGTCGACCTCGACCGCGACGACGTCGTCGACGCGCGCCGGAAACTGCTTCTCCATGATCACGCGCCGCGCCTTCGCCACGTCCGACACGAGGATGCGCAAGACGCCGAAGCCGGCCGTGTCGCAGATGCTCAAGGAGCGCAGGTTGAGGCCTGCCTCGCCCAGTGCGGCGGTCGCCTCATAGAGGCGACCGGGTGAGTTTTCCAGAAAGACGGACAGCTGCTTTAGTTTCATGAGTGTCTCCCTTCTCGATCGTCGCCAGGACGATTCAAGCCGTCGCTCCGCCGGCAAGCGCCGCAAGGTTCACCTCCACCCCCTTGCCCCGGGATATCTCCCGCACCACTCCCTCCACGACCTCCGCGTTGATGGGGAGCCCCTTCATGACCGAGCCGACCATGACCATATTCACAGCCTTGGCGTTTCCGGCCTTCTTCGCCACCTGAAGAGCGTCTATCCCCCGGGCGTCAGGGCAGGCCACGGCGATACGCTGCTCCACGTCCTGCGGATAGACGGCGAGCCCCGCCGCCACCGTGCTCGGGTTGATGGTCACCTTGTTGTAGACGAGCCTCCCCTCCGGCTTCAGATAGTGCAGGTAGCGCAGCGCCTCCAAAGGTTCGAAGGAGATGAGGATGTCGGCGGTACCGGGAAGCACCACCGGCGAGTTCACCTTCTTCCCGATCCGTACGAAGGATATGACGCTCCCCCCGCGCTGGGCCATGCCGTGCACCTCGTTTTGCTTCACGTCCATGCCGCTTGCCAGGGCGCTCTCGGCCAGCACCTTGGAGGCCATCAGCACCCCCTGCCCCCCTACCCCCGCTATCACGATGTTAAATGCGTTCATGGCTGCCTCCGGTTGCGACGGCGATGGCGTCGAATTTACACTGCAGGGCGCACACCCCGCACCCGTTGCAGATGTTGGGGTCGATGGCGACCTTCGGTTTCTCTCCAGCTCCGTCGAGCCCGAGGGCAACGCAGGAGACCTTCAGGCAGGCGCGGCAACCGGTGCATTTCTCGGCCGAGACCTGAAGCAGCGGTTTTTTCACCTGGTAGCGCAGGATGCAGGGGTTCTTGTCCACGAGGACGTAGGGACCGGGCGTCTCAAGGCCACGCCTGATGGCCGCCTCGGTCTCCTTCACGTCGTAGGAGTTGATCTCGAAGACGTTTTCGATGCCGAGCACCTTGACGAGGGACACCATGTCGACCTCTTTTGCCGGGTCACCCTGGAGAAGTCTCCCCGAGCCCGGGTTCTCCTGCCCGCCGGTCATGCCGGTGGTGCGGTTGTCCATGATGATGACCAGGGCGTTGCCCGCGTTATAGGACATGCTCAGGAGCCCGGTGATCCCGGAATGGAAGAAGGTGGAGTCACCGATGACGGCGACCGGCTTTTCCGTCCTTCCCGCGATCTCGTTCACCTTGGCGATGCCGTGGGCGGCACTGATGCTCGCCCCCATGCAGATGCAGGTATGCATGGCGCTCAAGGGAGGGAGCGCCCCCAGGGTGTAGCAGCCGATGTCGCCGGAGACGAACACCTTCAGTTTGCTGAGGATCGAATAGAGGCCGCGGTGAGCGCACCCGGGGCAGAAGGTCGGGGGACGCATGGGAAGATCCTGGACCGGCGCCCTTTCGGCTTTTACCGCTTTGCTCCCGGCGGCCTCACGGATGATGTCGGCGCTCACCTCACCGCAGAGTGAGATCCTGTCCTTTCCGACGTCGACCCGTATCCCCATGGCGCGGATCTGTTCCTCGAAGATGGCGTCCATCTCCTCAACCACCATGAGGCGCCCCACCCGGGACGCGAAGTCGCGGATCTTTTGCTCCGGCAGCGGGTGCACGAGCCCGAGTTTAAGGAAGGAAGCCTCAGGGAACGCCTCCTTCGCGTGCTGGTACGAGATGCCGGAGGTGATGATGCCGAGCCCGTCGTCGTTCATCTCCACCCGGTTCAGCGGGGACACCTCCGCAAACTCCTTGAGCTTCAAAAGCCGGTCCTCGACCGCTACGTGCTTGATCTTCCCGAAGTTCGGAAGCATGACGTATTTCGGCACGTCCTTCGCGAGTTCACCCACCTGCGCCTTGACCTCACCCTTGCGCTCCACGATTCCCTTCGCGTGGGAGATCCTGGTGGTGGTGCGCAGCATGACCGGGGTGTCGAACCCTTCCGACAGCTCGAAGCCGGCCCGTACGAAATCGTACGCCTCCTGGGAATCGGCGGGGTCGAGCATCGGGATCTTGGCGAACTTCGCGTAGTTCCTGCTGTCCTGCTCGTTCTGGGACGAGTGCATCCCCGGGTCGTCGGCGGCCATCAGGATGAGCCCCGCGTTCACCCCGGTGTAGGTGAGGGTCATGAGGGCGTCGGCCGCGACGTTGACACCCACGTGCTTCATGGTGGCGAGCGCCCTGCCGCCGGCGAGGGAGGCGCCGATGGCGGACTCGAGGCCCACCTTTTCGTTGGGGGCCCACTCGCAGTAGACGTTTCCCAGACGGGCCACCTCTTCCAGCGTCTCGGTGCTGGGGGTGCCGGGATAGCCGGAGGCGAAGACGCCGCCGGAATCCTGAAAGCTCAAGGCAATAGCTTCGTTGCCGGAGATTATCTTTTTCATGGTTTTCGTTCCTTATCACCCCGGCCGTCCCGGCCGGCTGTAGGCGGACCGACGGGGGCATCCCCCGCCGGTCCGGTGGCTAGAGGTACCTAAGCTCCTTCGCCCTCTCCGTCAGCTCGTCGCGGAACCTCGGGTGGGCGACGCCTATGAGCGCCTGGGTGCGCTGGCGGACGCTTTTGGCGTAGAGATCCGCCACGCCGTATTCAGTCACCAGGTAGCGCACGTGGTTGCGGCTCGTCACCACGCCCGCCCCGTGCTTTAAAAGCGGCGTGATCTTGCTGACCACGCTGCCGTCTTTCATGGTCGAGGTGCTCGGCATGGTGATGACGGCGACGCCCCCCTTGGAGCGGGACGCCCCGTAGACGAAATCCATCTGCCCGCCGACCGCCGAGTACATCCTGGGGCCTATGCTGTCCGCGCAGATCTGGCCGGTGAAGTCGACCTCGATGGCGGCGTTCACCGAGACCATCCGGTCGTTTTGCGCCACCACGAAGGGGTCGTTCACGTACTCGGTACGGCGCAGCTCGATCATCGGGTTGTTGTGCGCCCAGTCGTAGAGCCGCTTGGTGCCTAGGAGAAAGCCGCAGACGATCTTGCCCGGGTGCAGGGTCTTCCTGGAGCAGTTGACGACCCCCGCCTCCACGAGGTCGATGACGCCGTCGGAGATCAGCTCGGAATGGATGCCCAGGTCCTTCTTGCTGAAGAGGTGCTTCAATACCGCGTCGGGAATGGCCCCGATGCCTAGCTGCATGGTGGCGCCGTCGGGGATGAGGGTGGAGATGTGCCCGGCTATCTGTTCGACGATCTCGGGGTCCCCCTCCTCCGCCATGTGCCTTTCGGTCAAGGGCGCGTCGACCTCCACGATGTGGGTCATCCTGGAGACGTGGAAGAAGGTGTCCCCGAGCGTACGCGGCATCTTCTTGTTGACCTGCGCGATGACGATGCGCGCCGACTCGGCGGCGGTCATGGTGAGGCCGGCCTCGCCCCCAAGCGAGCAGAAACCGTTCTCGTCGGGAAGGGAGACGTTGAGCAGCGCCACGTCCAGCGGAAGATGGCCGTGCTTGAAGAGCAGGGGGAACTCGGAGAGGAGCACCGGGGTGAAGTCGGCGCGCCCCTCGTTGACCGCCTGGCGGACGTTGGGGCTGATGAACATGGTGTTCACCCGCACGTGCCCCTGCATCTCGGGGGAGACGTAGTCCTGCGGGCAGATGGTCAGTACCTGTGAGACCTCGACGTCGCGCAGGTCCGGCGCCCGCTTCACCAGCGCTTCCAGGAGTTGGAGGGGGACGGAGGCGTTGCCGGTCAGGTAGAGACGGTCCCCGGAGTTAACCGACTTCATCGCCTCGTCGGCGGTAGTGACGCGCGAATTGTAGATCTCGCGCCAGTTCTTTATTTCCTTCCAGATCGTTGCAGCCATGCCTATCCCTCCTTTTTGCGGTTAGCGATCGGTGGTCGTTTCTCAGCCGGCGGGGTACTCGTAGAATCCCCTTCCCGCCTTGCGCCCCAGGTAGCCTGCCTTGATCATGTTGCGCAAAAGCCCCGGGGGAGCGAAGCGCTCCTGCTTCATGTACTCGTGGAAGATGTTGGTGACGTGGTAGCCAATATCGACCCCGGCGAAGTCCTGGAACTCGAGCGGTCCCATCGGCATGTTGCAGCCGAGCTTCATGGCGGTGTCGATGTCCTCGGCCGAGGCCACCCCCTCCTCGAGAAGCCGCACCGCGTCGATGATGTAGGGGACGAAGAGGCGGTTCACGACGAATCCCGGGGTGTCCTTGCAGGTGATCGAGGTCTTGCCGAGCTTTTGCGACATGGCGAGGGACAGATCCTTGGTCGCCTCCGCTGTCTGCAGCGCGGGAATGACCTCGACCAGCTTCATGACCGGCACCGGGTTGAAAAAGTGCATCCCGACGAAATTGGCGGGGTTCTTCACCAGGGCGGCCATCTCCGTAATGGAGATGGAGGAGGTGTTGGTCGCGTAGATGGTCCCTTCATCGCAGACGGCGTCGAGTTTCGCGAAGAGCTCCCTCTTCACCGCGATATCCTCGAAGACCGCCTCGAAGATGAAAGGGACCCCCTTGAAGCTCGCCACATCCGTGGAGAAACTGATCCGCGCCAGGGTCTCCTCCATCTGGGCTTCCGTCATGGCTCCCTTCTTGACGATCCGCTCCAGGCTCTTCACGATGGTCTTCCTGGCGCGCTCGCACGCCCCCTCGCCCGTGTCCACCACCTTCACCTGGAGCCCCGACATCGCCGCGACCTGGGCGATCCCCGCCCCCATGCTGCCGGCGCCCGCCATTCCCACTGTCCTGATATCATCCAAGTTCATGCGCATCCTCCTTTTTGGCTTTGTTGATCTGTAAGAGCGTCTGGTCGTCTCGCGCTATCTGCTTATGAAGTTGGGCTTTCGCTTCTCCCCGAAGGCGGTGAGCCCTTCCTTGGCGTCGTGGGTCAGGAGGTTCGCCAGGCCGTATTTCCGCTCCACCGCCAGCGCCTGTTCCATCGGGAGGTCGACCGCCTCGTTTACCGCCACCTTGATGTAGCCAAGCGCCTTCCCCGCACCTGCGGCGAGGCGGTGGGCGAACTCCATCACCTCGTCGAGGAAGCTCTCGGCCGGGATCACCCGGTCCACGAGGCCGATGGCAAGCGCCTCCTCGGGCCCCATCACCTTCCCCCACAAAAGGATGTCCTTCGCCTTTGCAAGCCCCACCAGGCGGGGCAGCCGCTGCGTCCCCCCCGCCCCCGGGACGATGCCGAGCCCGGCCTCGGGGAGACCGATGAGCGCCTTGCCTGCGGCCATGAAGCGGTAGTCGCACGCCATGGCGAGCTCGCACCCGCCTCCTAGGGCGTGGCCGTTGATGGCGGCGATGACCACCTTCTTCATCCGGTCGAGGGTGTTGTTCGCGTCCTGCAACAGCTTCGAGAAGGCCTCGGATTCGGCCTGCCCCATGGCGGCCATCTCCTTTATGTCGGCGCCGGCGATGAAGGCCTTCTCCAGGGCGCTCGTGATGACCACCACGTTCACGTCGTCCATCCCCTCCGCCTCGAGGAAGGCGCGTTGCAGCTCCTCGCCGAACCCGCGGCTGAGCGGGTTGGTGGGGGGGCGGTTCAGGATGATGGTGAGGACCCGGTCTTCCCGGTTCATGCTGAGGTATTGATAGCTCATGGTCTCGCTCCCTTTGAAAATTGATGGGTCCGGCTAAATCCCCCCTGTCCCCCCTTCGCAAAGGGGGGGACGCTGGGGCTCATGCAGCGCTTCGGAGGCAACTGCACTTAGCATTTCCGGGAACCCCGGAAGAACCTAATTGACCTTCAAAACGATGGAGGCTGCGGTGTCGCCGGCGGCGCAGCCGGAGAAGAGGAGGTAACCGCCACCTTTCATAGCGAGCTCCTCGATCCCCTCGATCATGAGCCGCGCGCCGGTGGCGGCCTGCGGATGACCGAAGATGAGCGACGAGCCGTAGTTGTTCATGCTGTGAAGATCGAGCCCCATCACCTTGGCCATGACGATGTCGTTCGCGGCGAAGGGGTTGTGGGTCTTCACCGCGCCGAGATCGGCCGCCGTGATCCCGGCCTCGGCGAGCGCCATCTGCGCCGAAGGGGCGACCGCCGCCGCCATGTGGGCCTTCTTGGTGCGCGCGAACCCGAAGGAGACTACCTGCACCTCGATGCCCGGATCCGCGGAGAGCTCACGCGCCTTCTCGCGTGTGGTGACGCAGATCCCCGCGTTGCCGTCGGCGGGATGCGTCTGGGCGCCGAAGGTGTGCACGCCGCCGGGGATGACCGGGTTCAGGGCGGCGAGCCCTTCCCTGGTGCTCGTGACTATCCCCTCGTCGGCCTCGAGCAGGATCGACTTCTTTTTCGAGATCTGCACCTCGGCCGGGAACAGGTACCTCTTCTGGAACGCGCGGTCGTCGGCGAGGGCTTCCAGGTACTGCTCCTGGCGCCTGAGGGTCAGGGCGTCGCACTCCTCGCGGGTGACGCCGTACTCCTTGGCCACGTTTTCCGCGGTCTGGATCATGGCTCCCCCCGCCCACGGGTCCTTGCCGAAGTTGTCCATGACCCAATCCTCGGCGATCTGCTGCCCGCCGGGGCCCGCGGGGTTGGGCCAGGCGGCGTGCGGCCCGTTGGAGAGCCGGTCGGCCATGAGGCACCAGCTGTTGTCGAACAGCCCGGTCTCCACCCCCATCCCGGCCTGGAAGATGGAGAAGGTGGAGGTGGAGCATGCCTGGCTCACCAGGATGCCGGGAGTCCCTTCGGCCCCCATGAGGGCCGCGGCCCAAGGCCCGCTGTAAAACCACTGTTTCTGGTACACGGTGCTCCCCACCAGCAGGTACTCGACGCTTCTGGGGTCCCACCCCTTGCTCTCGAAAAACCTCTTGGAAGTGGCGGCGCCGAAGACGATGGAATGTTCGTTGGCGAGGGTCCCCTGCCACTTGGCGAACGGGGTGCTGTAGTAACCGCGGTAGGGTATGTACGCTTTCTTAAGCATTGAAGTTCCTCCTATTGTTTGATGGTCCGGCTGCGGCGTGCTACTCAGATCCTGATCCTGCCGTCCACGGCGAAGGCTCCTTTTTCAAACGCCATGACCGGGTTCAGGTCCATCTCCTTGATCATGGGGAGATCGGTCAGAAGCTGCGAGACGCGCTCGATCAGCTCGGTAACCGCCTCCCGGTCGATCCCCTTTTGTCCCCTCACGCCGTCGAGGAGCGCCGCCGTCTTGATGGCACTTAGCATCTCGCCCGCCTCCACCTTGGTGACCGGCGCGATCTTGAAGGAGACGTCCTTCAACACCTCGACGTAGATCCCGCCCAGGCCGAACATCACCAGATGCCCGAGGCCAGGCTGCTCGGTGGCGCCTACGATCAGCTCCCGTCCGCCGGGCAGGAATTTCTGCACGAAGAAGCTGAGCTTCCCGAAGCCGCCGAGCCTTTCCTGCATCGACTCAACCGCCGCGGCGACGGCGGCGGCGTCCTTGAGGTTCACGGCGACGCCCCCCATGTCGCTTTTGTGGTCGATCTCCTCGCAGTCGACCTTCACGACCACCGGGTACCCGATGCCGGCCGCAGCGGCGACCGCCTCGGCAGCGTTTGCCGCCGTCTTCCAGGGCGCGACCGGAATGCCGTAGGCCTCGAAGACGGTATAGACGTCGGCGGCGGAGAGGACGCTGCGCCCTTCCGCGCGGGCCCAGTCGATGACCGCCCTGGCCCGCGCCGCATCGACGCCGCCGCGCCGTTCGGGGCTACCGATGTCGCGCCGGCGCAGACGCCCGTACCGGGCCAGCGCCCCGAGCGCCTTCGCGGCGTCGGAGGGATTTGCGTAGATCGGCACCCCCCCTTCCTTCAGGATGTCCCTCGTGTTCCGGAAGCGCTCCTGGCTCAGGTCGGTCATGAAGTTGCAGACGATCGGCTTTCTGGAGAGCCGGTTCACTTCCACGATCTGCCGCGCCACCTCGTCGGTGTCGGTGAAAGGAGCCGTGACGAAGTTGATGAAGATGCTGTCGACCCCCTCTTCCGACATCAGGAGGTCGAGCGCACCCCGGAAATGGGTGCCGCCCGCCGTGGCCACGACGTCGATCGGGTTCTCCAGCGCCGCCTCAGGAAGCTGGCTCGGCCTCAACCGCTCGATGGACTCGGCGGAGAGTTTCGGGACGTCCAGACCGCATGAGACCAGCACGTCGGTGGCGATGACGGCGGGGCCGCCCGTGTTGGTGATGATGCCGACCCGGTTCCCCTTGGGGATCGGCTGGGTGGCAAACGCCATGGCGGCTCGCGCCATCTCCCCCTCGTCGATGAAGGAGAGGATGCCGGTTTTCTCGAAGATGAGTTCGGTGGCGATGTCCACCCCGGCGAGCGAACCGGTGTGCGAGGAGGCCGCCTTCGCCCCCTGCTCGGTGCGCCCCGCCTTCATGGCGAGGATCGGCTTTTTCGCCGCGACCTCGCGGGCCGCCGCCAGGAACTCGCCCGGATTCGGGAACCCTTCGGTGTAGAGGAGCACCACCTTGGTCCCCTCGTCCTCCCCGTAGTAACGGAGGATCTCTGTCACCGAGATGTCGCAGGCGTTGCCGTTGGAGGCGTAGAAGCGCTGCCCGACGCCCAGGTCCGCGAGGGCCTGCATGATGAGCGCCCCCACGCCGCCGCTTAGCGCCACCACCGAGACGTGCCCCGGCTCAGGGAAGGTGAAGGTGAAGTTGCAGTAGGCCTTCAGCGCGGGATCGGAATTGATGATCCCCTGGCAGTTCGGGCCGAAGACCCGCACGCCGAACTCCTTGCCGCGCCGCAGGAAATCCTCCTGAAGCCGTGCCCCCTCTTCGCCCAGTTCGCAGAAACCGGCCGAATTGATGATGACGGCCTTGATCCCCTTCCGGCCGCACTCCTCGATGGTGTCGGGCACGAACTGGCTCGGGATGATGACGTGGGCGAGATCGACCTGATCGGGGACCTCGTCGAGCGTCTTGTAGGCCTTCAGCCCGCAAACCTCGGGTGCGTTCGGGTTCAAGGGGTAGATCTTCCCGCGGTAGCCGTACCTCTGCAGGTTGCGGATGATGACGTTGCCGATGGAAAGTTCCTTGGTGGAGGCGCCTACGATGGCGACGGCCTTGGGTTTGAAAAGTGAATCCAGCATGGTCATTTCCCCTCCTCGAGTTGTTCGATGAAAGCTTCCACGTTGGTCCTCGTCTGTTCGTCGGAGACGCAGCGCATGTCGTTGAGATCGCCGGAGATCACCAGGTGCGGGCGTCCTGTGCGCGCCTCGAGACGCTGCGGCATCCCGTAGCGGCTGTTCGAGTTGTAGGGGCAGGTTTTCGCGTCGTGGTAGACGATCCCGTCGATGCGGAATTTGCCCATCATCTCGGTTATGTAGCGCTCCTTGTAGGCGTCGGAGCGCACGATGAAGAGCTCAAGGTACGCCTTCGCCATGCTGCGAAAAGGCTCGGCGGCGTCGAAGGAGGGAAAGATCCAGCTGCTGCAGTACGTGGAGGCGACGACGTTCGCACGCAGCCCCGAAAAGAGCTCGGAGTGCTGTCTCAGGCGCCCCCACACCGGCATGCCGTCCCAGTAGATGCGGAACTCCTCGCCCGCCACTGCCCCATCACGCGCCGCGCTCCTTTGCTTTAGCTCGGCCAGGAGCACCTCGTAGTACTCGACCGCCTGCCTGGTCCCACGGAGCACCACGGCCGGCCCCATGTGAATGGTCCCGTCGAAGAAGGTGAGCGGTGCGGGGACCGCGGTGGCGGTCTCCAGGACCTCTTTCCAGAGGTCCGTGCATTTGCGGGAGAGAGCGACCACTTCGCTTAAGCGCTCCATGTCGAGGGGGGCGCCGGAAATCTCAGCCAGCACCGGGACCAGTCCCTCAAGCTGCCTCGTGACGTCGTCGATGTGGGCCTCGGTCACCTCGTTCAGGTTTTTCGGGGAGGTGATGCCGATGCAGGGAACACCGAGCTCCCGGGAGTACCAGGCGAACCAGTCCTGCACGTCGCGGCACTGGTTCGTGTTGTAGACGAGGACGTCGGGCTTCGGGAGCGCCGCTATGCCGGGATACGCCTTGGAGAGCGGGGTGAAGCGTTTCCGGAAAGCGCCGACGTCGGAGGTCAGGTACGAGCAGATGTCGGGCGAGTACCCTATGGCGTTGGCCTCCGGGATCAGGTCGGTGGCAAGGCGCGTCGCACCGAGCATGGCGGCATGGTTTTCCGGGAAATGGACGGCGAACCCCATCGCCCTCAAAAGTTCGGCGGGGCCCACACTCGTGCACCAGGCGACCTTGCGGTCGGGGGAGGCGGACGCCTCGTTCAGGTCGAAGAAGTACTCGGCCATGATCCTGTTCATCTGGGCGGTGGCCTCTATCTTCTTTCTTAACGGCTTCGTTTCTTCCTTCATTTCACCCTCCTTAAAAGCGGCTGGGGCGCCGCGACGGCCTCTCCCGCCCGGGCGTACAGGGCGGCGCCGACGGCCCCGGTCAGTTGGGGGAGTTTCGGGAGCAGCACCTCGCGCCCGATCAGTTCCTCGGTCATCCTGACCAGGTACGGGTTGTGCGCCACCACCCCGCCGGTCATGACCACCCGGTCGGTGAGCGAATCCATCTCCAGCACCCTCCTGATGACCGAGTAGAAGATCCCCTTGACGATGTCGCTCACCTTCCTGCCGTGCCGGATGCTCTCAAGAACCTCGGTGCCCGAGAAGACCGTGCAGTAGCTCCCGAGCTTGACCATCTCCTCCGACTGGCGGGCGAGGTCGTTCATCTCCTCCAGGGGGAGGTCGAGGCGCCCGGCCATCTCCTCGAGAAAGGCGCCGGTTCCGGCGGCGCACTTGCGGTTCATCTTGAAGCCGCTTCTCCTGCCGGCATCGTCCAGCTTGATGATCTTGTTGTCCTGCCCGCCGATGTCGATGATGGAGAGCGCCCCGGGAAAGAAGTGGTTGCATCCCCTGGCTAGGCAACCGATCTCGGTTTTGCTCTCCTTCGTGACGAAGGCGACGTTGGCCCTTCCGTACCCAGTGGAGACTGCCCGCTCCACGTGTGAGCGCGTGGCGCCGGCCATCTTCAGCGAGATATCCAGACACGCCGCGGCGGTACGACCGAAGTCGGTGCCGGATTTCTTCACCGCGTACCCAGTGAGTGCGCCGTCGGCGTCGATGACGGCGACCTTGGTTCTTGATGCACCTATGTCGAGTCCGACAAAAACAGGCTTGCCCATATCTCCCGTCCTTTCATCGCGTTTAATAAAATATGGTTATACAGCTAGCATGCCAACCGCCCATACGTGCGTCTTTTTATTTGTAAGTATTTGATATAAAGCGAATAAAATCTAGACTAACGATATTGACAGTGTTTTACAGGGACGGTAGGCAGCGACGATATTTCGTTGGAACATCTGAATGGAGAGGCTTACAGGGACGCTGGAAGAGTGCCGGCAAGCGGCGTAAAAGGAGAGGATTATCGAGTAATGAGACTGTAAAAAAGATGGCAGACGATATTTCGCTCAAAGACGATATTTCGTCGGAAGGATATGGGGTCGTTCAAAGACGACATTTCGTCGGATGGAGAGGGGTAATGATACCTTTGGGGGAGGTTTTTATGGTGAAAGGGTCAGACGACAGTGTCGCCCGGCAGGTATTTACGCTATCAAATCGAACCGTTTGCAGCCTCCCCTCCCTTGACGGGCCTGCGCGCCGTAGTGCTTCGGTACGCGAAGGCGGGAGGGGGCTTGGGGATGGTCAGAGGGACGGCTTCGCTGCGGCGGAAGGCTCGAAGGCGAACTTCCTCTTCCCGATGCCCAGTTTCTTTATCCGGGAATGCAGCGTGGTCGGTTTCATGTCGAGAATTTCGGCCGCTCCCCCCTTGCCGCGGATGCGCCATCCCACCCCTTCCAGCACGAGGCTGATGTGTTTTCGTTCCGCAGCCTCCATGGTCATCGTCACCGGCTCGTTCGCGGCCGCGGCGGAGCCGTCCTGGATGTCCACGACCAGGGTGCCGCCGCTGCTGAGGATCATGCCCCTTTCCACGAGGTTTCTCAGCTCCCTGATATTTCCGGGCCAGCGGTACCGCTCCATGATTTCCATGTTTCTTTTGGGAATGCGTTCGATGTTCTTGCCGAAAACCTTGGAGAACTCCTCGACCATTGCCCAGACCAAAAGGGGTATATCCTCCTTGCGTTCGCGAAGCGGCGGGACGGAGATGGGGAAGACGTTGAGCCTGTAATAGAGATCCTCCCGGAACTTCCCCTCCCGTACCGCCTGCGCTAGGCTCACGTTGGTGGCGGCGATCACCCTCACGTCCACCTTGACCGGCTTGGGGCTCCCGAGTCGTTCGAATTGCCCCTCCTGAATGACGCGCAGCAGTTTCGACTGGAGCTCCAGCGGAAGCTCCCCTATCTCGTCGAGGAAGATGGTCGAGCCGTTGGCCGCCTCGAAGCGCCCGATTTGCGAGGAGACCGCCCCGGTGTACGCCCCCTTTTCATGACCGAAGAGCTCCGCCTCGACCAGGGCCGCGGGCAATGCCGCGCAGTTCACCTTGATCATGGCGCGGCTCTTGCGATTGCCGGCATTGTGGATGGCCCGCGCGATCAACTCCTTGCCGGTGCCGGTTTCGCCCAGTATGAGTACAGTGGAGTCGGTGCCGGCAACCTGCCGTATCTGCTGCAGAACGTTGCGGATGGCCTCGGATTTGCCGATGATCTCCTCGTGCCTGTACTCCACATCGATCTGGTCGCGCAGGTAGATGTTTTCCGCCTCCAGGCGGTCCTTCAACTGCCGTATTTCCGCGAGGGCAGTCTGGATCTTCTGGTCGGCCCTTTTTCGTTCCAGCGCGTTGGCGAAAATCTCCCAAAGCAGGCGGAGTCTCTGCGTAAGTTCGTCCGGCCACTCCGTCTTGACGCTGTAGGAAACGAAGGTGATGGCGCCGACGATGATGCCCCCCACGCTGGCGGGGATGAACATCATGGATTTGATGCCCCCCTGGTCCCTGCAGTACTGTTTTTCCTTCCAGAACCGGTCCGGCAGTTCCTCGATATCGGAAATGCGGAAGATCTCTCCGAGCAGGATCATTTCGATCCATATCGGTATCCGGTCCATCAGTTCGTCAGGGGGTTGTTTGACGCCGGGAAGCGCGTAGGAATGGGTGATGTGCAGGCTGCTTCGGTCCGCGGTGAAATGCCAGATGCTGCTTCTTTCGAAGCCTAGGAAATCGACGACCTCCTTCAAGCCCCTTTCTATCTTGCGGTCCACCTCGCTCACCGGCACGTTTATGAAGGCGGAGGAGAGGTTGGAGAGAAACGCCTCCACCTGGAGCCGTTCCGCCTGAAGTGTCTGCCTTACCTTCTGCTCGGTTATATCCTGGACCACCAGACCACAGCGGGTGACGGACCCGTCGCTTTCCTTGAGCGGGTAGGAGCAGATCAGCCAGGACCTTTCCTCCCGTTCGCCGAGATCCTGTTTCGGCAGGCGTATCTCAAGGTCGATGAAAGAGCGGTCGTCGTGAATGGTTTGGTGCAGCAACGGCTCCACCGCCAAGGCGACGGCGTGGTCGACTTCCCCGACGGTCCTCCCCAGGTGATTTTTGGCGGGGAGGCCGGTGATCGAGGCCATCCGGTCGTTGACGTAGATGTAGCGAAGATCGGCGTCTATGATGGAGATGCCGAACTGGGCCTGGCCGAACAACTGCTCCAGGTTGCTGAATTTGCCTAGAAAGAACTCCGCGTTGCCGCAAGTTGGATCGTTCGACAAGTCCATAGCACCACCATGTTGAAAAAAATAAAACTGGTTTTTAAATAACACATAAAAAGAAGGAAGTGAACTGGCAATGGACGGCCCGGCATTTTTTTCTAAAAGATCCCTCTTCTCATCCTCTCCTGCATCAACTCGTGCATCCGCTCATCGACATTGGCGGGAGTGACGCCGTTTTGCAGGCAGATGTCGCGCACATCGTCTACCCGCGCCGCCTCCTTCAACTGGTCCAGCCGCATGAGGTGCCCCGTCCGCTTACCCACCTGGAAAAGCATCCGCTGCTCCGGTTCCAACTCCAGGAACCTCCTCGGCACCGCGGTCATCCGCTCCTTGCCGCCGGGGAAGGCGCCGTTCAGCTCCTGGAAAAGGTTGTAGCCGTGGTCGCTTCTGACCGAGCTGGTGATGCCGTCAAGCCCCTCCAGAAAGGTGAGGATCTCCCTCGCGAGCACCAGATCCGGCGCGAAGCGGAAGGTGCCGCCGCTTGCGGGGAAGAGTTCCACTCCCTCCAGGATGTGAAGCGTCCTGAAGCGGATGAAGTCGGGGTTGATCCTGTTGATCACCTCGGCGCTCTCCTCGGCGTGTTCCTGCGAAAGTTCCGTCCCCCCGAGTCCGGCAAGGAAATACTCGGAGAGCTCCAGACCGGCCCCCTTCACCTTCAGGCCGGCCACGATCTGTTCCTGTTTGCTCCCACCCTTTTGCACCAGCCTGAGAAGCGTGTCGGAGCCGGTCTCCATACCGACGTGGATCCGGTTCAGCCCCGCGGCGGCGAGCTCTTTCAAGGCGGCGTCCGGAGTGCGGGCGAGGCTTGCGGAGCGCGCATAGCAGGTGATCCTCTTCACCCCCGGGAACCTCTCTTTCAGGTGGTGAAGAATCCGCGCGAGCTGCTCCGGGCGATAGGTGAGGGAGTCGGCGTCCTGCAGGAATACCGATTCCATTCCCGAGCAGTACCAGCTCCAGGCTGCCAGCACCTCCTGCTGGTTCCCGACCAGCGACTTGAGCGGCTCTCCCTCCGCTATTTTACCGATGAAGCCATGAATGGAGTCGATGTCGCGGATGACGTCCTCCGGCGGCCGGATGGAGAACTTCCGTTTCTTGTAGAGGGAGCAGAAGGTGCAACGGTTCCAGGGGCAGTTCCGGTTCACGCGGATGAGGAGGCTTTCGGCCTCGCTTGGGGGACGGATCGGGCCCTGTTCGAATCCTGCGTATGCTCGCATGGCGACCTCCTGAGGCTTGTTACCTGTTCAGCAACTCCACCGCCTCCCCTACCCCGTCGAGGGTCAGGGGGAACATGCGGTTCCCCATCAGGCGACGAATGATGCGGACCGATGCGCTGAACTCCCACTCGCGCTGCGGCGCGGGGTTCAGCCAGACCGCCCGCGGGTAATGGGTAAGCAGCCGTGACATCCATACCGAACCCGCTTCCGCGTTCTCGTGCTCGACGCTCCCGCCGGGCCACTCGATCTCGTAGGGGCCCATGGTGGCGTCCCCGACAAAGATCAGCTTCCAGTCCGGACCGAAGTGGTGGATCAGATCGTAAGTGGGGAGGTGATGCTGATGACGGCGCCGGTTGTCGCGCCAGAGCTTTTCAT
>MTLC01002422.1_pt1 | contig 23191 bp, 23 predicted proteins | sample 1982451 | NCBI WGS metagenome assembly MTLC01 (sample SAMN05710165, study PRJNA340218) | biofilm metagenome | isolation source: sample SPH anode biofilm adapted to +100 mV | place: USA | collected 2012-02-03 | reverse complement strand
TGGCCTGCTATGCGCTGGGCGTGCAGCATGCCTTCATCTTCATCCGCCGGGGCTATGAGCAGGCCGCCGACAATCTGCGGCTGGCCGTGGCAGCTGCACATGGGGCAGGTTTTCTGGGTGAAAATGTCCGGGGGAGCGGTTTCAGTCTTGAACTGGATATTCACCAGTCTGCCGGCCGCTACATCTGCGGCGAAGAGACAGCGCTGATCAATGCCCTGGAGGGGATCCGCGCCAACCCGCGCGCCAAACCGCCATTTCCGGCTGTTAAAGGGCTGTGGGGACAGCCGACTGTGGTCAACAATGTGGAAACCCTGGCCAATATCCCGTCCATAATCAACGGCGGTCCGGCCTGGTGGAAGGGGCTGGCGGCCACTCCCGAGGCGGCCGGCACCAAGCTGTTCTGCATCAGCGGTCATGTGGTCAGGCCGGAATGCTTCGAGCTACCGCTCGGCATGAAACTGGGCGAGATTATTGATGGTCCCTGCGGCGGTATGCGCCCCGGAAGCACTTTCAAGGCCTGCATTCCCGGCGGCGCTTCCACTCCCTATTTAACTAAATTGCATTGGGATGTGCCGATGGATTTCGATCCGGTGGCCAAGGCCGGTTCACGCCTGGGCACCGGCGGCATCATCGTCTTCGACCAATCGACCTGCATGGTGGCGGCCACGCTCAACCTGATCCGTTTCTTTGCCCGTGAGTCGTGCGGCTGGTGCACCCCCTGTCGTGAGGGTCTTCCCTTTGTGCGGCATATACTGGAGCGGATCGAGGCGGGGCAGGGTCAGGCCGGTGATATCGACATACTGCGGGAACATGTCCGGCTGCTGAACCATGCCTTCTGCGCCCTGGCGCCGGGAGCCATGGGGCCGGTGGATGGTTTGCTGAATCATTTTGAGGATGAACTGCAGGAGCATATCACGGCGCAGCGCTGCCCGTTCGAAGGAACACATTCCTGATGATGCTCCGAATTATTCTTACATCAATCTTTCTCCTGATTCTGGCCGGCAACTCGTTTTCTCTGACGGAGATCCGTACGATCCAGACCCGTCCCGGAGTGACGATGGATTTTCTGGTCATGACCCCCGAACGACCTGGACTTCGCGATGCCCTGATATTATTTCCGGGGGGAAACGGTGCCGGTCCATACAAGCTGAGTAACGAGGGTGTCGTAAACGGCTGGAATTTCCTGGTGCGCAGCGCCGACAGTTTTATTCGCGGCGGACTTTCGGTGATTACCGTCAATCCCCCCTCCGATCATCCCACCGGCATGAGTACCGGTTTTCGCGAATCAGCGGAACATGCCGAGGACATCGCCTTTTTGGCAGGTTATCTGGAACAGCAGGGGTATCAGCGCATATTTCTGGTCGGAAACAGCCGCGGGACGCTTTCGGTAGCTTCGCTCGGCACCCGCCTGAAAGACGATCATGTCAAAGGGGTCATACTGACCTCTTCGCTGGAATACGACAATTTCCTGCGCTGGCTGCCTCTGGAAAAAATGAATCTGCCGGTTTTGATGGTTCATCACCGGGATGACGCCTGCCGGGTCAGTTCATTCGAGGAAGCGGAAAAAACCCGGACTGCTCTGCGGAGCGTCACCGCCGTGGATTTCACCGAGGTCGGCGGCGGCGCCTATCCGCGCTCGGCTCCTTGTGACAACCTGAGTAATCACGGTTTCTTCGGGATTGAGGATAAGGTTGTTCAGGTAATCACTGACTGGGTTGGCGGACGTGCGGCACCGGAGCGGATTGAGTAAAAATATGCCAAAACTGATCATCGACAACATAGAGCTGGAAGTGCCGGAAGGAACCAATGTGCTGGAGGCGGCACGCAGCGTCGGCATTGTCATCCCGCATTTCTGCTGGCATCCCGCGCTGGGCAAGGCCGGAGCCTGCCGGGTCTGCGCCGTCAAGTTGCTGGAGGGGCCGGTCAAGGGGCTACAGATGTCCTGCATGCTGCCGGTTCAGGACGGCATGGTGGTCTCCACCACCGATGAAGAGGCTCTCGCCATGCGCCGCGCAGTGATCGAATGGCTGATGATCAACCACCCCCACGACTGCCCGGTCTGTGACGAGGGGGGCGAATGCCAGCTGCAGGACTACACCATTGCCGGCGGCCACGGCATCCGCCGCTACGACGGCAAAAAACGGACCCACTTCAACCAGCAGTTGGGGCCGTATATCGAGCATGAGATGAACCGCTGCATCCAATGCTACCGCTGTGCCCGTTTCTATCAGGAATATGCCGGCGGCACAGATTTCGGCGTCATGGGGCGGGCCGGCACGATCTATTTCGGCCGACAGCAGGATGGCACACTGGAGTCCCCCTTCTCCGGAAATCTTGTAGATATTTGCCCGACCGGAGTTTTTACAGATAAAACCGCCCGCTTCCGTGCCCGCTACTGGGATTACGACATGGCCCCTTCGGTCTGTCCGCACTGCTCGCTGGGGTGCAATACCGTCCCGATGGCGCGTTACCGCGAACTGCTCAAGACCACCGCCCGCCGCAACGATGCCGTCAACGGCTGGTTTCTCTGTGACCGTGGGCGCTTCTCCAATTCCGCCGTCAACGCCCCGGATCGTCCGCGCCGGGCTTTGGTGGATAGTCAGCCTGTCAGCGTGGCTGCTGCTCTGGATGCGATCAGCCTGCGGTTGAACGGCTTTCTGGCACTGCACGGTTCCGGTGCCCTGGCAATAGTCGGTTCGCCGCGCATGTCGCTGGAGGGCAACCTGCTGGCAGCCCGGCTAAGGGATCTGCTGGGCGCCGGTGCGCTCTGTTACTTTAGCGACGTACTGCATGCCGAGCGAGCGGTGGAAGCGGTTTCCCTGCTTAATTTTGAAAACTCGGCCTCACAGGAGGATGTCCGGCAGTCCGATCTGGTGGCCGTTATGGAATGTGACCTGCTGGATCAGGCCCCGATGATGGCGCTGGCTGTGCGGCAGGCCTGGCGCAACGGTGCCCGGGTTTATATAGTCGGAAGCGAGTGCCCGATAGATGTGGCACAACAGGAGCTTTTTGAGAGTGAATCAGCCATCTCGCTTTCGGACGTGCCGCTGGCATCGGCCAAACGCCCCGTAATCATCTGCGGCACCCGGCATAAAGGTTTGCTGCAGATCAGAACTGCGGCCGCTAGCGGCGCCCGGCTGGCATTTATTCTGGATGGACCCAACGCTTTCGGCTGCGCGCTGCTGTCAAACCAGCAAGGGGCAATTTCATTCTCCGAAGCTTTGGTAGAAGGCAAAATCAAGGGCGTGATAGCATTGGAGGCTGACCTGCCGTCTGACCTTCCACTCGGAATCAGGGTGCTGGCCGCTGCCGACTGGCTGCCGACTCCACTGCTGGAACGGGCCGAGATCGTTCTGCCGGTCACCAGCTGGGTCGAGATGGATGGCACCTACGTCAACAACGAAGGGCGCGCCCAGCGCTTCAAACAGGTCATGCAGCCCGGTCTGCCGATCAAGGGACTGACTCCCGAACTGCATCCACCCAGGGTCCATCGCCATGACGCCCCCGCTGGGGAAGCGCTCCCCTCCTGGCGAATGTTGTCGGAGTTATTGGAGCGGCTGGGGGATGAACGCTTTGAAGAGCCGCTTTCCGGTCGCTGGGAGGTTTTGAGCGGTTTGCAGGCCGAGGGTGGCGGAGAGTTATTAACCAGAGTGAAATGATCCGATTTTGGGTGTCGAAACACAAATATCAAACCTGCGAGGAACGATGAAAACAGCAATTCTGATGATGGCGCACGGCAGCCGGATTGCCGAGGCAAATGATGCCGCCCGGGAAGTGGCGGCGATGGTACAGGAAATGACCGGTTTTGAAATCGTCGAGGTCTCTTTCCGCGAACTGCATGAACCTAATATTCAATCCGGCATCGATGCCTGCGTGGCCCGTGGGGCTGAACGCATCCTGCTGATGCCCTATTTTCTCTTCATGGGCGCCCATGTCCAGCATGACCTGCCGGAAGAGATCGAGGAAGCCCAGAAACGCCATCCCAACCTGCTGATGGAGATGGGTGGCCATCTGGGCGCTCACCGCAAATTGGCCGAGATCGAGAGCGAGCGGATTGGCGAAGCGCTGGACAAGCTGGGGTGGCGCTGATGGATTCATTGGGAATGAAGCCGGAAGAGATCGAAGCCGAGTCATTTAAGATCATCGACAGCGAGGCCGGTGAGCATGGCTGGCCGCAGGCGGAGTGGCAGATCGTGCGCCGCGCCGTACACACCAGCGCCGATTTTGAATATGTCCGTTCGATGGTGCTTTCGGATGGCGTCGTAGAGAAGGCAGTGGCGGCATTGAAAAGCGGCGCCGGTATCGTGACCGATACCAATATGGCACTGTCCGGAATCAGTAAAGCCCGTCTGTCTCCTTACGGCAGCACGGTTTTTTGTCATGTGGCCGACCCGGACGTGGCCGAACTGGCCCGGCGTGAAGGCATCACACGTTCGATCGCCGCCATGCGCAAGGCGGTCGCCAATCCGGCCAATCGCATTTTCGTGATCGGCAACGCCCCGACGGCGCTCTTCGAGCTGCTGCGCCTGATGCAGGAAGGGCAGGCCGACCCGGCTCTGATCATCGGTCTGCCGGTCGGTTTCGTCGGCGCCGAGGAGAGCAAGAACGCTCTGGCCGCCGGTGGACATGACGCCCCGTTCGTCACCAACATCGGCCGCAAGGGCGGCTCCAACGTGGCGGCCGCCGTGGTCAACGCTCTGGCGATCCTGGCTGCCGGGGAATAACGCCTGATATGGCAAACATCATTCTTCTGGCTGTTTGCCTGCTGGCCGGCATCGGGCTCAGGAAAACCGGTCGTTTCCCGGTCAGTACTCCGTCTGCGCTGAATGGTTTCATTATCCATATTTCACTGCCGGCCCTGGCGATCCTGCACATTCATAATCTGAAACTGGACGGTTCATTGCTCCTGACAGCGGCCATGGCCTGGCTGCTGTTCGGACTGGCCTGGCCATTGTTTCATTTTTCCGGCAAGCTTCTGAAACTGCCAAGGAGGACGGTTGGTGCGCTGATTCTGGTTGGTGGACTGGGTAATACTTCCTTCGTAGGCCTGCCGATGATCGAGGCCTATTACGGCAAGGAATACCTGGGGATCGGCATTATCGCCGATCAGCTCGGTTCGTTCATGGTGCTTTCCACTATTGGTATCCTGGCGGCCACGGTCTATTCGTCCGGCGATGCTTCACCCCGCCAGATGCTGCGAAAGATCCTGTTTTTCCCACCCTTCCAGGCTCTTTTGCTGGCGCTTCTGCTCAGGCCGGTGGCATTTCCAGGCTGGGGCGTGACGATCCTGGAAAAGCTCGGTTCGACCCTGACGCCGCTGGCTTTGGTCTCGGTCGGGTTTCAGCTCCAGTTCGGCGGTCTTAAAGAAGTGTTGAAGCCGCTGGCGGCGGGTCTCGGTTACAAACTTCTGCTGGGGCCGGCGCTGATCTATCTGCTGTATGTCATTCTGCTGGGATCAACCGGTAATGTTACACAGATCACCATCTTTGAGGCGGCCATGGCCCCGATGATTACTGCCGGAATTATTGCCATCGACCACGAACTGGACCCGCCGCTGGTCGGGATGATGGTTGGCATCGGCATACCGCTGTCTTTTTTGACCCTGCATTTCTGGCATATGTTTCTGACGGGGATACGATGAAAAAAATCTTACGCTCAGGTTATACGACCGGCACCTGCGCTGCCGCAGCCGCCAAAGGTGCGGCACTGATGCTGGTCCGGCAGGCGTTGGTCAGCGAGGTCGCCATCGAATTGCCGACCGGTGACTCAGCTACGTTTCCCCTGCATGGGCAGACTTTCACCGAAAGCTCCGCCGCCTGTTTTGTGATCAAGGATGCCGGTGATGACCCGGATGTGACCAACGGAGCTGAGCTGCATGCGAGCGTAAGGCGAAATCCCCCCCGTCCCCCCTTTGCAAAAGGGGGGAGTCAAATCAGTATTGAAGGCGGGATCGGCATCGGCAAGGTCACCAAACCGGGGTTGGCGGTTCCGCCCGGCCAGTGGGCTATTAATCCGGTCCCGCGCCGGATGATCGAGCAGGCTGTCGACGAAGTTGTTTCAGAGTTCACCATTAAGCAAGCTAGCTTCAATATTGTTATCTCGATTCCAGATGGCGAACTGCGCGCCAACAAAACCCTCAACGCCCGTCTTGGTATCATCGGCGGGCTCTCGATTCTCGGAACAACCGGCATCGTGCGCCCGATTTCAGCCAAAGCCTGGACCGATACCATTGATGCTGCGCTTGATGTGGCCAGGGCCTGCGGCTGTCAAAATGTTGTCCTCTCGACCGGCCGCAGCAGCGAGCTGGCGGCACAGAAGTATCTCGTAGATCTTCCCGAAGAGGCCTATATCATGATGGGAGATCATGTATTCTACGCCTTGCAGGCTTGTGCCAAACGCGGCTTCATGCAGCCGGTTCTCGCCTGCCAGTTTGCCAAGCTGCTCAAGATCGCCTGCGGTCACCCCAATACCCATGCCGCCGCTTCGGAGCTGGATTTGGACACTTTGCGCGGATGGAGCGAGGCCGCCGGTCTTTCTCCCGGCATCATTTCTATTATTTCCCAGGCCAACACGGCCCGCGAAATTGCAATTGTCAGCGGTTTTGAGGCTGGCCTGATGCGGCTGGTAGCCGGTCATGCCGTTCGGGCTGCCGCTTTGCACGCGCCCGGCATCGAAGCAAAACCATTGTTATGTGGATATGATGGAGGAGTGGTAGTATCTTCAGGTGATCACAACGTAGGTATGCGAAAGGAGTGTTGCAATGAAAAATGATATTATCGTGCTGCTTGCCGTTTCTTCACTGTCTATGAGCGGAGGGGCCGCCCTGGCGGAACAGCATATGTCCGATCATATGGAGCATAAGCATGTTTCTCAAAATGTTGCTGAATCGGTGCCGGTCGATATAAAAAAACATGCTAACTGCGTCCATTGCGGGATGAGCCGGAAAAAATTCTCCTATTCCCGCATGGTGGCGACCTATGTTGACGGAACATCCGTTGGTGGCTGCAGTATCCACTGCCTTTCCACTGAACTCAAAAAAAACATGGGTAAAACAGTGACTTTGCTTGAAGTAGCTGATTTAAATACCGGGAAACTGATCCATGCCAAAAAAGCGTTCTGGGTAATCGGCGGCGATAAGCAGGGCGTCATGACCAAAGTGCCTAAATGGGCCTTTGCCCAAAAAAGTTCGGCAGTTGAGTTCATAAAGAAAAACGGCGGCAAGCTGGCAACTTTCAGAGAAGCTTTGGCAATGGCTGAAAATGAGTAGTTTGGGGGGGAAGGCATGATTCGAATCGTCATGGCAATCGTTCTGGTCTACGCAGTGTCGGTGACAAATGCCTCTGCAGCCAGCAAAGCGGTGGAGGCGATTCCGGCCAATGCCAAATGCCCGGTCTGCGGCATGTTTGTGGCAAAATACCCGGACTGGAGCGCCACAGTGCGTTTTAAAAACGGCACAACTCAGCATTTCGATGGTCCCAAAGACCTGCTGACATGTTATCTGGATACGACGCATTATCTGCCCGGCAAGCGTCAGGCCGATATGGTCGCGCTGGGCGTGAAGGAATATTATTCGCTGGAGATTATTGACCCTCGCGCCGCTTATTTTGTGATTGGCAGCGATGTTTACGGCCCGATGGGGAGCGAGCTGATCCCTTTTAAAACCGAGAAGGATGCCCAGGCTTTCAAGCTTGACCACAAAGGCAAGCGCATCATTCGATTCAACGAAATCACTCTTCAGTTGATCAGGACGCTCAACTGACAGCAAAAGAGGGTCATGCGTCGATCAATTCAATTTTTGCTGTTTACTGCCGTTAACCTGACGCTCTTCACTCTGCTGCCGCTGCATGCCAGCCATTCGCGACGGATTAACGATGCCGAGTTGAAGGTTCAGGCCGCCCGGTTGCGGGGGCTTCAGTTGACCGACCTCTGTCTGTCCAGTGAAGCTCGCTACACACGACATCCGGCGCTGGCCGACCGGCATGCCGCTTTTCAGGAGCATCCGCTGGCGCTGGAGCATTTCCCGTCCGGTTCTCTGATTCTTCCATCCATCCCACAACGCGAGAGCCGATGAAAACCACTCTGGAACGACATCTCAATATCCTGGACTTTACATTGGCATCGCTGCTGCGCCGCAAGGGAAAGAACCTTTCGCTGCTGACGATCTATCTGCTGGTCATATTTATGCTGGCTTCGCTGGTGTTTTTCGTGACCGCGCTGAAAAGAGAGGCGGCCATCATTCTTGAGGATGCGCCGGACATGGTAGTGCAGCGACTGGTGGCCGGTCGGCAGGATCTGGTGCCGACAAAGTATGCCGAGGCAATTGCATCCATCAGAGGCGTCAGCAAGGTCCGTCCGCGCTTGTGGGGTTATTACTACGACGGTCTGAACGGAGCCAACTACACGATCGTGGCCGATGACGATTCAGTGACCGAACCGGAAAGCGCCATGATCGGCAGCGCTATTGCCAGGTCGCGCAAGGTGACTGTCGGTGATCTGCTGCCGCTGATAAGCTACGAAAAAGTGCCGCTGATGCTGCAGATCAGCAGCATTCTTCCGGCCGGATCGGATCTGATGGCGGCTGATCTGATCGTAATTTCTTCCGAAGATTTCCAGACGTTGTTCAACTTTCCAGCCGGTCAGGCCACCGACCTGGCGGTCACCGTGCGCAATCCCAAGGAGTTGACCACCATCGCTTCCAAGATTGCCCAGCTGTTTCCCGATTCCCGGCCGATCCTGAAAAGCGAGATTCTGCGAACCTACCAGGCGGTCTTCGACTGGCGCGGCGGCATGACCGTCATTCTGCTTTCTTCAGCCCTGATCTCGTTCATTATTTTTGCCTGGGACAAGGCCACCGGCCTGTCGGCCGAAGAGCGCAAGGAAATCGGTATTCTGAAATCGATCGGCTGGAGTACCCCGGATGTACTGCTGCTCAAATTCTGGGAAGGGGTGGTTATCTCGTTGACGGCGTTTCTGCTGGGAGTGGTTCTGGCTTATGGGCATGTCTTTTTCCTGTCGGCTCCGCTCTTTGCCCAGGCGCTGAAAGGGTGGTCGGTCATTTATCCCAGCTTCCGCTTGTCGCCGGTTGTGGACGGTTATCAACTGGCGGTGCTCTTTTTTCTGACGGTTGTGCCTTACACAACCGCCACGATTATCCCCTGCTGGCGGGCGGCCACGGCCGACCCTGACACCGCCATGAGGTCCTGACGTGATTGAGCTGGCTTCCATAACCAAAAGTTTCAACAGCGGCAGGCCGAACCAGTTCACGGCGGTGGACAATGTCAGTCTGATGATCGAGCCGCAGAAGGTTACAGTGCTGAAGGGGCCGAGCGGTTCCGGCAAGACCTCGCTTCTGACCATGATCGGCTGCATGGCGCGCCCCACCTCCGGACGTATCTTCCTGCATGGGATCGCCTCGGCGCTCCCCAGCCAGCAGGATCAAGCCGGAAGTTTGGAAATCACCAGTCTTCCGGAGCGATTCCTGAATGATATTCGCCGCGTCACATTCGGCTTCATCTTCCAGCAGTTCAACCTGATCAAGGGGATCAGCGTACTGGAAAACGTCATGCTTCCGGCTTATCCGACCGGCGAAAGCCGCGCCGATTTCAGGGGCAGAGCCGAAGAGTTGCTGGAGATGTTCAGTATCGGCCGCCATGCCGGTCAGCGGGTGGAACTGCTTTCGGGGGGCGAGCTGCAGCGGGTTGCCATTGCCCGGGCGCTGATCAACAATCCCTCCATCATTATTGCCGATGAACCGACCGCACACCTGGATTCAAAGCTTTCCTATGAGTTTATGGAAATTGTCGGGAAGTTGAAAGAGGCTGGCAAGACAATTATTATCGCCAGCCACGATCCGATTGTTTACGACGCTCCACTGGTAGACGTACTTGTGGATATGCGGGACGGCGCGATTGTTTCCAGCGGGCGCGACAGGTGATTCTTCACCCGGCCGCACTGGCGCTCTTGACGACGGCACTGCTGGTCTCCGGGCTGGGTGCATATTCCTGTTTTCACGGCATGCGCATTCTGGGAAAATGGGACCTCAGCAGCGGTAGCGAATTGCAGCTGGAGCTGGAGCGCAGAACCTACCTGATCTCGACGGTCATGAGCTACATCCTAGCTTTCCAGCTCATGTTGCTCTTCTTGTATATCTACACGGCCGACAGCCTGCACCCGCTTTTTACCGGCGCCATGTGCGCGGCCGGTTCCCTGAATGCCAATTCCTTCGGATATCCGGTGCTGATCCTCAAGATAGTCAACTTTCTCTTGTCGGGGGTCTGGCTGATCGTGAACCATACCGACAACAAAGCGTACGACTATCCGCTGATCAGAGTCAAATATGAACTGCTGAATTTGTTAATTCCGTTGCTGGTGCTGGAAAGTATCCTGATGTTCGCCTACTTTGCCGGGATCAAGCCGGATATCATCACCTCCTGCTGCGGTAGCCTGTTCAGTTACGAATCGGGCGGTTTCAGCGGCGAAATCGCATCCCTGCCGCACATACCTATGAAAATTGCCTTCTATGTCAGTATGTCGCTGACGCTTGCCAGCGGTCTGTTCTTTTATCTGAAAGGGCGGTCTGGGGGTCTGTTTTCGATTTCAGCCACGGTCGCTTTTCTGGTGGCGGCGGCATCACTGGTCTCTTTCATCTGCCTTTATTTTTACGAGCTGCCGACCCATCACTGCCCGTTCTGCCTGTTGCAGAAGGAGTACGGCCATGTCGGTTATCTGTTGTACGCGACACTGCTGGGTGGTGGTGTGGCCGGGTTGGGGGTCGGGGTGCTGATGCCATTCAAGAAGCTGGGCAGCATGGCGCGGATCATTCCGCCGGTGCAGCGCCGGTTGGCGCTGGCGGCGATGATCTGTTACCTGCTGTTTGTGCTGATCTCTTCCTGGAAGATGCTCTTTTCGGCGTTGAGGATGGGGTAAGTCTCCTGTGTTTCAAGCCTTCAGCCACATTTTTACTGCCCAGCTTGAAAAAATATGTTAGTATTCCGGTTTCTTTATGCCAGATCATGGAGGTAGCCATGCCACAATTTTTTGAAGGAAATCTTGACGCCAAAGGTCAGAAGTTCGGGATCGTCGTCAGTCGTTTTAACAGCTTTATCTGCGAGCGTTTGCTGGAAGGTGCGGTTGACGCCATAGTGCGCCACGGCGCCGCTGATGCGGATATCTGCGTTGCCCGCGTTCCGGGTGCTTTCGAAATCCCGCTGGCCGCCAAGAAAATGGCCGAATCGGGCAAATATGACGCCATCATCTGTCTGGGTGCCGTTATTCGCGGAAATACCCCGCATTTTGACTATGTCGCCTCGGAAGTTTCCAAGGGTGTTGCCAGCGTTTCAATTGACAGCGGTGTGCCGATCGCCTTTGGCGTGCTGACCACCGATACTATCGAGCAGGCTGTCGAGCGGGCTGGAACCAAGGCTGGCAACAAGGGTTTTGAGGCCGCCGTTACTGCCATCGAAACCGTCAATCTGTTCAAGGCGCTGAAATAATGGGGCTCCGTCGAGAAGCACGGGAACTGGCGTTGCAGATGCTTTATTCATTGGATGCGAATTCATCAGCTGGTGTTCAGGGGACTTTCCAGACTTTCCGCGAAGAGCAGGCCGAAGTAACCGCCAGGGTGCGAGAGTTCGCCGAAGGTTTGGTTCAGGGAGTTATCGGGCAGCGGGATCTGATTGATGAAGCTATCAAGGCCCGCTCCAAAAACTGGGCTTTAGCCCGCATGCCGCGCGTCGATCTGAATGTCATGCGTCTGGCAGCCTACGAGCTGATGTTTCGCCCCGACATCCCCAAAAAGGTCAGTATCAACGAGGCGATCGAAATCGCCCGGCGTTTCGGCGACAAGGAGTCACCCGCTTTTGTGAACGGTATTCTGGATGAGATCGAGGCGTGCGCCAAGACTGAAATAACGAGTGAGGAACAATGAACGATATAAAAGTAGGCCTGATAGGTTTCGGTAATATCGGGGCTGGAGTTGTCAAACTGCTGCGCGAAAATGGCGATGTTGTCCGCAACAAGGTCGGATCCGGGATTGTGCTGAAAAAGATCGCCGACCTGGACATCACCAGTGACCGTGGTGTCGAAGTTGACGCTTCCATCATGACTACCGATGTCAACGAAATTTTCAACGATCCCGAAATCTCGGTTGTGATCGAATTGATCGGCGGCTACGAACCGGCCAAGAGCTTCGTTCTGAAAGCGATTGAAAAAGGGAAGCATATCGTTACCGCCAACAAAGCCCTTCTGGCCCTGCATGGCGATGAAATCTACGCTGCCGCCGCCCGCAAGGGTGTCGAGGTGCAGTTCGAGGCTTCCGTCGGCGGCGGCATTCCGGTGATAACCGCCATCAAGAGCAATCTGGCTGCCAACCGCTTCGGCGGTGTATTCGGCATCATGAACGGCACCTGCAATTATATCCTGACCCGCATGACCCAGGAAGGGGCCGATTTTGCCGAAATGCTGCAGGCTGCCCAGGAGTTGGGCTATGCCGAACCGGACCCGACCTTCGATATCGAAGGGGTCGATACGGCTCACAAGCTGGCGGTGCTGGTTTCGCTCTGCTTCGGCACCCGCATTGACTTCAACAGCATCTACACCGAAGGCATCACCGGCATCAGCAGTCTGGATGTGAAATTTGCCAACGATTTCGGCTATCGCATCAAGCTGTTGGCGATCGGCAAGCTGACCGACGGCCAGGTGGAGGCCCGTGTACATCCCACCATGATCCCGCTGCATAATCCGCTGGCCGATGTGAACGGGGTTTTTAACGCCATCCGCCTGACCGGCGACTTTGTCGGTCCGGTCATGTTCTACGGGCGAGGTGCCGGACAGAACCCGACCGCCAGCGCGATTGTCGGCGATTTGATCGGGCTGGCCCGCAGTATGAAGGCTGGCGCCGGACGCCGCATGTCTCCGCTCGGTTTTCTGGATGCTGCGATTGCCGATCTGCCGATCAAGCCGATGACCGAGATCGTCAGCAAGTATATGCTCCGTTTCAGCGCCTTGGACAAACCGGGTGTGCTGGGCGCCATCGCCGGTTCTTTGGGCGGACACGGCATCAGCATCGAGTCGATGGTGCAGACCGCCCACGAAGCCGACGACACGGCTCCTGTGCCGATTGTGATTATGACCCACGAAGCTAGTGAAGGCGCGATTCAACATGCGCTGGCCGAAATCGACCAGCTTGACATTATCTGCCAGAAGACCGTTTTTATCAGGATCGAAGACAATTTGGAGTAATTGATATTATTTGGGAGGATACCCTTGAATACCAAGATTCTGCTCGACGAAGACCAGCTCCCCAAGCAGTGGTACAATATAATCCCCGATATGCCCGGTCCATTGGCTCCGGTTATCAATCCCCAGACCCTCAAGCCGGTTACACCGGACGATATGCTGGCCATTTTCCCTATGGCCCTGATCGAGCAGGAAATGTCGCCCAATCGCTGGATCGATATTCCTGATGAAGTCCGCGATATCTACCGGCTGTGGCGTCCGTCACCGCTTTATCGCGCCCGCCGCTTGGAGAAGGCGCTCGGAACACCGGCCAAGATTTATTACAAGTACGAGGGCGTTTCACCGGCCGGTTCCCACAAACCCAACTCGGCCATCCCCCAGGCCTACTACAACAAGCAGGCCGGTATCCGCCGCCTGGCCACCGAAACCGGTGCCGGTCAATGGGGCAGTTCGCTGGCTCTGGCCTGCTCCATGTTTGGTCTGGAATGCACGGTTTATATGGTCAAGGTATCCTGTACTCAGAAACCGTACCGCAAGAGCATGATGCAGTTGTGGGGGGCGCAGGTAATTCCGTCACCTTCCGAATTCACCAATGCCGGCCGCTCGATTCTGGCCCATGATCCGGACTGTCTCGGAAGCCTGGGGATCGCCATTTCGGAGGCGGTTGAGGATGCCGCCAGCCATGCCGATACCAATTATGCCCTCGGCAGCGTACTGAACCACGTCTGTCTGCACCAGACCGTCATCGGTCAGGAAGCGCAGGCCCAGCTCAAAATTGCCGGAGATTATCCGGATGTTGTGATCGCCTGCTGCGGCGGCGGTTCCAACTTCGCCGGTCTGGCTTTCCCGTTCATCGCCGACCGGGCCAGCGGCAAAAACGTGCGCTGTCTGGCGGTGGAGCCGGCTTCCTGCCCGACTCTGACCAAAGGTGTCTACGCTTTTGACTATGGCGATACCGCCAAGATGGCTCCGATATCGATGATGTACACGCTTGGCCACGACTTCATGCCGCCGGGGATTCACGCCGGCGGACTGCGCTACCACGGTGAATCTCCGCTGGTTTCCCAGCTGTATCACGCCGGTCAGATCGAGGCCAAATCCTACAAGCAGAATTCCTGTTTTGAGGGTGCTCTGCTCTTCTCGCGTTCTGAAGGGATCGTCCCCGCACCCGAGTCCTCCCACGCCGTGCGGGCCGCCATTGATGAGGCGGTGCTGGCCAAGGAGGAGGGCAAGGAACGGACGATCCTGTTCGGTCTTTCCGGGCACGGTCAACTGGACATGGGGGCCTATGACGCCTATCTATCCGGCAATCTGGAAGATTACGAGTATCCGGACGCAATGGTCAAGGCGGCGCTGGAACGGCTTCCGAAGGTAGATCTGTAATTCTTGGACGAGAAAGCATGTATGGTTCGAATTAAAATCTGCGGCATAACCAATATCGAAGACGCCCTTGCGGCGGTTGAAGCCGGAGCTGACGCTCTCGGCTTCGTCTTTTTTGAACGTTCACCGCGCAATATATTTCCGGAACAGGCCGCTGCCATAATCCGCCAGCTGCCACCCTTTGTGCAGACGGTCGGCCTGTTTGTAAACGAGCAGCTGACGGTCGTCAACGGCATCGCCGACCGCTGCGGCCTGGATCTGATACAGCTGCATGGAGAGGAATCACCCGGTTTCTGCTCCGGCGTCAAGCATCGCGTCATCAAGGCTTTCCGGGTCAAAGATGCCGCCAGTCTTGATCATATGCCGGATTACAATGTCGCTGCCTGCCTGCTGGATGCCTGGTCCCCGGCCGCCCACGGGGGGACCGGAGAAACCTTCAATTGGGAGATCGCTGCCGCAGCTGCTGCTGTATCAAGCCGGATTATACTGGCGGGCGGTTTGACGCCGGAAAATGTAGCCGAGGCGGTGGAAGCTGTTCACCCGTATGCGGTTGATGTGTCCAGCGGCGTGGAGTCAGCGCCGGGAAAAAAAGATCCGGTGAAAATTCGTAACTTTATCCAAAACGCCCGCCACTCCGCCGACCGGGCTGCCGTTACGACCGGCAGATGAGTATCCAGCAATTCTCCCGACGATACGGATGGCTTGCATTCCTGATTCCGCTGACAGTCGCCGTTGCGATCAGAGCCTATCTTTACCATCTGCCAGGCATTACCGCCGATGGTCACATTTTTCTGCAAATTGCCCGTAATATCCGCTATGGAATCGGTCTGGGGTGGCAGGGTGGTTGGGTGCCCCCCTTTCACTCGGTCCTGATCTCACTGACAAGCCAGCTGCCGGGTGTGGCCGATATCCAGGCCGCGGCGGGGTTGGTTTCCATCAGCATGGGAGTTCTGGTGCCGCTGGTGGTTTATGCGCTGGCAGTCGCTGTCTTCAACCGCACGATTGCGGTGGCCTCCGCCACGCTGGTAGCGGTTTTCCCCCACTTTATTTTCATGAGCTTCAGCCCTGAATCAGAGATCACCTACACGATGCTGCAGCTCGCTTCACTGGCATTGCTGCTGGCGTCGATCAAGCGCAGCTCGATTCTGCTGGCTGCACTGGCGGGAACATTCTTTTCCATGGCCTACATGGCCAGATCAGAGGGCTTTCTGGTGATGGTCATGGTTCTGGCGCTGCTCTGCCTGGCTGAGGGGCTTTACTTTTACCGCACGTCCATATTCAGGCTGAGCGCCGTTGTACTGGTCGCATTTTTCGTCGTTTCCTCACCGTACCTTTTATTCCTGAAAAAGGAGTACGGAGCATTTGTGATCAGCCCGAAATCGACCTATGTGCTGATCTGGATGCAATCACGCATCTACCATGACAACGACAAGGGTGAAACCGGCAACGAAGATCTCTGGGGACTTTCCGCCGACGGCAGATTGAAGTGGCAGAGGCCGAGCGGGTTGCGGGATGTTGCCGCTTATTTGATGACTCATCCGGCCAAAAGCCTGCAGGTGTATCTGCACAACCTTTCCACGGAAATGCCGGGCAATATCCCCAATAACAGCGGCTGCCAGCATTACCCGCAGGTCTATCCGATCTATATTGTAATTCCCTGCCTGTTGATGGCTTTTTGCAGATGGGGTGAATATTCCACGCAGAAAAAAATCATCCTGCTTTCACCGTTGTTGCTGCTGTTGATTCTGCCGGTTTTTACGGACGGCTGGTGGCGCTATCTGGCACCCTATGCGCCGCTGCTCGTGATCGGCGGTTGCGCCGGTATCTACGAAGCTGCCCGAAAAGCTGCCGTCCATTGTTCCGTTCCCGCTCCGCGCGCCGCCGCAGTAACCTGTCTGGCGTTTTCAGCTGCTCTGTCATTGCACTATGTCACTTTGACAGCTGTCGCTCCGGATGCCCCGGTTTCGGCCAATGTTTCCGACAGGTTGCTGTTTGCGGAGGAGACTCAAAAGGCGGCGGAAATGGCCAGCCGCACTTTTGGTCCGGGGCGCAACTACATGGTCCGCTGGAACAAGATGATCTATTATCTGGACGGGCTCTGGACGGCCGAGCCGGTTGCCGATTATTTCAGCCAGCTGCAATACGCCCGCAGAAACGGCGCAGAGTATATCGTCAAGGAAATCTATGCCGATGTGAGTGACAATGATCTTATGGCAACTCCCCCCGGAATCAAGCTGGCGGGCGTTTACCGTTCCGAACGGATCAGCTACGGTGTCGCGTACTACCGTATCCTTTATTGACCGGTATGCCGAGAACTCCCAACGCACAACCATATTGCAGCTTCTGCGGGGCCGATCTTGAGCAGAAGCTTGGGCCGGTACTCCGTCGCGGGGAGATGTACAGCCTGTTTTATTGCAATGAGTGCGGGGTAGGGGAGACCTGGCCGCGGCCGGATACCGAAACACTCGCGCGGCTTTACGCACCGGGTGAATACCGGGCCGATGAGGGTAAGCGTTTCATTGCACCGATCGAGTATCTGTTTGAACTGCACAAAAAATGGCTGATCTGGCGAATCGGCGCCAGTATGAGAGTAGGGCGGTTGCTGGATGTGGGGTGCGGCAGCGGTTATCTCGCCTCACTGTTTGCCGGCGCCGGTTGGGACGTGACCGGCCTGGAGCGTGACGAAAATACCGCCGTTCATGCGCGAGAAACGTATCAAATACCAGTTGTAACAGACATCGCTGACGCCGATGGCCACTTTGACCTGATAATGATTAATCATGTGCTCGAACATCTGGACAATCCCATGATGTTACTGGAAGAGTGCAAAGGCAGGCTCGCAGCCGGTGGCAAGCTGGTCGTCGCCGTTCCGAACTTTGGGTCGCTGCAATCGATTGTCGCCGGGGATGGCTGGTTCCATCTTGATCTGCCGATTCACCTTTACCACTTCAGTGAACGGGGATTGGTCACGTTGCTCTCGAAAGCCGGATTTACCGTCGTGAAGCGCTCGCACGCCGACTGGATTCAGAATATTTACGGCTGGTTGCAGTCGTTATTGAATCGTGCTGGCATTTCCCATAATTCATTGTATGATCTGCTGCGGATCAAGGATGGCGCTTCAGTTCTGAAGATGCAACGCCCGGCCTTGATTTCCCTGCTCTCCTGTGTGTGGGCGCTGCCGCTGGCATTGATCGGAATTTTTGTTGAACGCCTCTGCCGCAGCGGTGGAGTCATCCGCTGTACCGCAGTTGTCGCCCCTGTCGAAACGAAAAAATAGGTTGCTGATAATTCAGACAAGCTGGAACCAATAGGAGTTGATATGAAATATCCCGATAAAAACGGACACTTTGGCCAATTTGGCGGGCGCTACGTCCCTGAAACCCTTATGCCGGCTCTGCTGGAGTTGGAGCAGGCCTACGAACAGTATCGCCACGACCGGGAATTCAAACAGGAATTCGACTATTACCTGCGGCAGTACGTCGGTCGTCCCAATCCGCTCTATTATGCTGAAAAACTGACCAGAAAACTGGGCGGGGCCAGGATTTACCTGAAGCGGGAAGACCTCAACCATACCGGCGCGCACAAGGTCAACAACACCATCGGGCAGGGACTGCTGGCCAAGCGGATGGGCAAGAAGAGAGTAATTGCCGAGACCGGCGCCGGAATGCATGGTGTGGCTACAGCCACCGTAGCCGCCCTGTTCGGCATGCAGTGCGAGGTTTTCATGGGGGAAGAAGATACCCATCGTCAGGCGCAGAATGTTTTTCGTATGAAACTGCTGGGGGCGACCGTTACACCGGTTACAGCTGGAACCGCTACCCTGAAGGACGCCATGAATGAAGCGATGCGTAACTGGGTCACAACCATCCACGAAACCTTTTATGTAATCGGTACGGTGGCGGGACCGCACCCCTACCCAATGATGGTGCGTGATTTTCAATCAGTGATCGGGAAGGAAGTCAAGCGCCAGCACAAAAAAGTCGAGGGGCGTCTGCCGGATTATCTGGTCGCTTGCGTCGGCGGCGGCAGCAACGCGCTGGGGCTGTTTTATCCATTCCTGAAAGACAACACAGTCCGGATGATCGGGGTCGAGGCTTCCGGCTACGGCATTGAGACCGGCAAACACGCCGCTCCGCTCTGCGCCGGGTCGCCTGGCATTCTGCATGGCAACAAGACCTACCTGTTGCAAGATGAGTATGGTCAGATCACCCACGCTCACTCGATTTCGGCCGGTCTGGATTACCCGGGTGTCGGGCCGGAGCATTCCTGGCTGAAGGAGAGCGGGCGCGCCGAGTATGTTTCGATCACCGATGATGAAGCGCTGGAAGGGTTCAGCACCCTGACTCGCGAAGAAGGGATTATTCCTGCGCTGGAGTCATCGCACGCCATAGCACAGGTCATGAAAATGGCTCCTTCGCTAAGCAAAGATACGACAATAGTTGTCTGTCTGTCCGGTCGTGGTGACAAGGATATGCATACGGTTGCAGAGGCATTGGGAGTGGCGTTTTAGAGGCAAGATTTAAAGTAATTTGGATGAAATATTGAAACAGCAGGGCCCGACAGAGTTGAACTTTGCCGGGCCCTTTTTCATTGCCGCTTACCATGTCAAATCCGGAACCCTGGAACATGCGATTGGGAAATATGACTGCCGGCGACACACGTTATCATGCGGTACATCGGTTCATGATTAAGATTGGTGACGGCCTCGTCAAGAGAACTGGACCATGAGTACTTCGAAGTATATTAAAAAAAGGCGACTCCCTGTGGAATCGCCCTGTGCATATCCGTTATGGAACGGCGGGCAACAATGCCCAATCGCAGGTGGAATTGGCCGGCAATTTCAAATTACCATAAACGGTACCCGCTCCTCCCCACATGAGCTTGCCACGCATGTTGTACATGAGAGGGTATCTGGTTATTCCATCTGATCCGGTTTGATTTTTGACCGCCATTCCGCTTTCAAGTGATGCAAACACTCCGATGCCGCCAACCCAATGATCAGCGGGATCAATATGACCAATATTCCGGAGCGAGCTGTATTTGAGATCATAATCCGTGAGAATAAAACCCAGGCGTTTAAAGCTGGCTGGGCCAACTGGTCCAGGTTCGAAGAAACTAAAGTTCGTGGCGCCAACGGGCTGAGGACTAGTTGATGACGTTAGCTTATAGTAAATGTTAGAAATATTATGCCTGAACGTATCAATGTCGTCATCAATGCCATTATTATTGCCAAGCTGGTCCGCCAGAGCAATCGCCGCCGGATCGCCAGCTGGAAACCATTGATTGTTGACGCACACATAGTCGGTGTTGTTGAAGATATCGACCGGAGTAGGTTCGGAGATGTCGCGATAACCTACTGCCATAGCTTTTGATGTTCCGGAATTTTTGTAGATGATGTTGAGATAGACGTCCGTGGCAGTGACGGGAAGCGGGACCGATGACAGATCAAAGGTCAGTTCCACCGGCGTACCCGGTTGCAGGATGCTGACTCCATTCTTTTCAGGCACCCTGAGGACATATCCTGCGGCATTGGCAGGCTCGGTGTCTACAGGAAGGGACTGAAACGGGTCACCTCCGGTCTTGCGATATTCAAGAGCCAGTTCAAAGTTTCCTCCGGAAAGTCCAGCGGGGATGTCGGTTGTGGCCTTAACTTTCAACTCGTTAAATGTGGCGCCTAATGTGCTGCCAGTGGCCTTGGCGTAGACGCCGGATGCGGGAAGTGACACTGTGAAATCGGAATATACTCCATTGATCGGCTCAAGTTGACTTACGGCTACTGCTCCTTCCTCATTGCCGAGTTTTCCCTTGAAGACGAGTTGCATGGTCATGTCGTCATAGAAGTACGGCAGGGTGTCGGTTGAAAAATCGAAGGTGAGTGCCTGCGGGTTTGTCAGGTCTACATTTTGAGGAGATGAGACCTTGTAGGTGTACTTGTCCGGGCTGCTATCCTCAGGTGGATAGTTCAACTGGTACTGGTTGCCACCCATATTCCATTCGGAGAGCGCTTTGTAGCGGATAATCAATTTAACTTCACCCACACCCATTGTCTCGCCCATGAGGTCGTTTTCTGCTCTAACTTTAATGCTTCGAAAAGTGATGTTTTCAGGGGTTGCAACTGTAAGTTTAATCTTGCCACGGAAGAAGTAGTCAAGCAGGGCAGCGGAATAGCCGACGGCGCGGGGGAGAAGACGATCCGCGTAATCGGCATGCACGTAATCATCCATAGGTGGAAGTGTCTCAATTGTGGTGGTATCTGGCCAAGTCTGCACCTTTACTTTAAGGTATCCGACACCAGCTAATAGATACCCAGTATCACCATCTCCTGTTTTTAAATAATACTTTCTTGTCAAGGTATCGCCGGGGCTAAACGGATTTGCGATGTGCATATTTACTTTTTGCGTGCTGGATTCAGCAGGATATTTGAAATAATGCTTAGTGTCGGATTGCGGCTTAAATATTGTGAAATCGCTGACGAAATTGGCATTGGCGTATTCCGCGATTCCTTGATCCGTTCCGGCGGACGGATTTTCACCGGTGTAAGCGTTTGCATCCCAGAAGTCAGTTAGTCGCATTGGCGCAGAAAACGATGGTTTGTCTGCGACGGTCGTCATGTTCATAATAGTTATCATGGGGTTATTGTTGTTAGCCACGTATTTTTCAAACGGATTGCTCCATTTAAGCGGATTCCAATTGTTCCACAAATGTGACTGCATGTCGTTACGCACATGTGCGGGCACGGCCATGTCCTGCAACAGGTGAACGGTCTGTCCCACCGCCCTGAAAGTTTTGACAAACATGGCTTCACGTGTTGCCGGAGCCTGAGACGTAAGAGCCTCATAGATATAACTTCTGGCATTATCCCATCCCATTTCCTGCGGTGCGTCGTACAATCCCAAAAGGCCTCGGTCCTGTCCGGTCCTTTTGCCGATATACACAAATGGGTCAGCGAAGCCGGTGGCAAAGGTCACGTTGGAATACCTGTGATCGGTCCCACAAGAAGCGTCAACTGTGGGGGAATCACTCATTTGCGATCCAAGCCAATCAAGTGAAAATGGCTGCTGGGTTTTGTAGATCGGGTTATGGAAATGATTCGACGCCCGGCAAAAGGTGGGTGAATCTTCGTCTTCGGAGCCTTCTTGGAGCCATCTTCCTATTGTATATTTTTGAGTGTTGCCTTTTCGATCTTTCCCTTCTAACTCTTTATTTTTACCTGAACTATAACCAACAAATTTTATATATGTATTGAGTTCAGAATTATCAATTGCTTTTTCTGTCAATTGTCTATGGGTTATTTTGTCATTAAATGCATTTACTGGAACTGCAAAATTGCAGCATATTATCACCAACAAAACCAATGATTTTCTAATCATATATTTCCCCTCCATTGTTATTACCATTTTTGCCCTTTTGACTTTTTGTATTCAATGTAATCTGTAGCTCTGCGTGATATTGTATTACTAATCTTGTGAAATATCGGTACATCACCATATCCTATTATGCCTGAGTCCAAATAATCACGTAATTGCACGACAGTGTATTCATCAGTAAATGTAACCAGCTTATAGGTCACATTGTTCTTCCATTCATGTTCTTGCTTATTTTTATCAGGAAAAATCCCATCATTCCTCCACGGAATATATCCTTCCTTATAGATAATCATCTCAGGTGGTTCTAAAGCAAACCCTGCAGCTCCGCTGAGTGAAAACTTCCCTTCTTTGTCGGTCAGCGTTTCAATGATCTTATGCAGTTCACTTTGCTGTTCACCTAGCCATCCGCGTGCTTTTGTCCACTGCGCCACCACAACTGCCCCTTCAATCGGTTTACCTGTTGCATTATCAACCACTTTGCCCGATATGCCGGAGTAGTGACTACAACCGGTATTGAACATAATTACTAAAATAAGCAAAACAAATCTTAGTGAATTCATGTGATTCTCCTTGTAATTCATATAGTTTTAGTAAGGGGTGATTGGGACTTTGAATACAACAGGTGAGACGACATGTCATTTCGCACATGGGCTGGTACGGCCATGTCCTGCAACAGATGCATGACCATGCCAACTGCTCTGAATGACTTGACAAATTTTGCTTCTTTCACAGCATGGTCGGTACTGGTCAGCGCTTCGTAGAAGTAGCTTCGTGCATTGTCCCAGCCCATATCCTGCCCATCTCTGGTGATATAGGGTCCCGTAGGCGAGAGGTAACCGGTTGCCCAGGTTACGTCGGAGTACCTTGTTGCCAGCGCACAGAAGATATCCACCAAATAGGAATCGGACATTTTCGATCCATCCCAGTTATAAATATCAGGATCGGGTGTGCTGAAAGTCGGGTTATGGAAGTGCCTGGAGGCACGACAAAAGCTGAGAGCATCCTCGTCAGTAGAGCCTTCCTGGAGCCATTCTGAGACAGACAATGTACGCTCGTAGCCCTGACGATTTATTCCTTTTATAGTTTTGTCATAACCTTTATCGAAACCAAAATTATTAATCAAATAACTATTCAGGCTGGATACAGGCGGCTTAATTGATAAAGCAACATTCGTTCTGTAAATTTGTCATCCCCTCTTTGGGGTTTGC
>MTLC01001914.1_pt1 | contig 23425 bp, 15 predicted proteins | sample 1982451 | NCBI WGS metagenome assembly MTLC01 (sample SAMN05710165, study PRJNA340218) | biofilm metagenome | isolation source: sample SPH anode biofilm adapted to +100 mV | place: USA | collected 2012-02-03 | reverse complement strand
AAAAGGAGGTGACACGATGCTGGTCACTCTAGAAGAATTATATTGGCTTTGCGCCGGTTTGCTCTTATTCATCGGCTATGGTTTGGCGCTTATCGCCTACCAAAAGTACCGCCTGCACCGCCGCAAGCGGCAGCAGTTGACCTTAAACCGCAACCTGCTGCAGGACTTTGCCTACTACGACGAAGAAGCGCTGCGGCCTTGGATTCGCAAAGCCAAACGCAGAGCCTTTGATTTGCTGCAGGATCTAACCCAGCTGCATCAGCTGCACAAAGATCCTCGCAATCGATTCGTCAAAGCCCTGCGAGAAACAAATGTTGAACGCCGCTACCACCAACAATTACGGTCCTCCTTCGCGGCACGCCGCCGCAAAGCCGCCCTCCTCTTAGCCGCACTGCCCTGTTCCAATACCAACCACGCCTTAGAAGAAGCCCTACCAAAAGAGCAGGACCTACAAACTAAACTATACCTATGCGCGGCTTTAGCCCGCCTTGAAGACGTCAAGGCCATCCCTCTTATGGTAGAAACACTGCCCGGAGCGCCGCAATGGTACCGAACTCGCGTCAACATGCGTCTAGCTTCTTTCGGCAAGGCCTTTCACGATTACGTACCGCAGCTGACACAGCGGACGGAAATGGAAATTCAGAGCCTGCTAGTGGATTTTGCCGCCATCTATCCTTCGGCTGCCTTGAAGAAATATCTGCTCCAGTGCATTGCTTCTCCTGTCAAAGACATTGCCTACCGCGCTACGCGCAACTTGGGCATTTTTTACTGCCATGAGCTGAAAACCCCGCTATTTCTGGAAAATCCGGATCCAGTCATACGCAACATCACCATTCAGGCCTTGAGCTCTATTCCTACTGTGCGCACCTTAGAGCTGCTGCTGCCTCTGTTAGCACAGCCGCGCCACAGCGACCAGGCTGCATCAGCCATGTCTTCTATTGTCCAAAAAAAACCGTTTTTATTGAATTTTATTCTTGAAGAATTTCAAAAAGAATATGATGCTTCTACGCAAAATGCTTTAGCAACGGTCCTAGCTAACCGGCTGGAATATTTGTTGATGCGCCTGACTGCCGGACCCGACCCGGTACTGGACCGTACCTTGACCCGTCTTATCCAAGCAAAGAAAACCAATGCTATCATCGGTCTTTTACGGCGCAATCATTCCCAAGAAATAGAGTTAATCTTGCTAAGGCATCTACGCCGTCTGCTTCCGGATCTTCCTGACGTGCGCCAAGAGCTGCGTCTTTATCTGCCGGCAGACATTTTGAATAAACTCGGCGAGACGCCGCTGCCGCAAGCGACTACGCGCCGCGAGCATATCGTCGATCACGAAAAGATTTTCTACCTGCGCCTCCTGCTGCCATTCGCCTTTTTATCAGTACCCCTGCTGTATGCAGCACGTTACTGGGAGCAGTTTTATGAATGGACTCCCTACATGCATCTGACCCAATTTGTCCTGGACTTCAACTACTACATTGCTTTTTATTCCCTTGCCGTCAACGGCATCTCCCTGGCCCTGCTATTTTTTTCCCTATTGGCCATCCGCAAGCAAGGCGACGCGTGGAATACCAAAAAGCGCAGCTTTCTCTTCCGCCCCCGCATACTGCCAGGCATTACCATTATTGCCCCGGCCTATCAAGAAGAAAGCACTATTATTGAAAGTACGCGCTCCCTCTTGAACCTGCACTATCCCAACTACGAGCTGATCGTGGTCAATGACGGATCCAACGACAAAACCCTTGATCAGTTGATTGAACACTTCCAGTTGGAAAAAATCGACCGCTTTGTGCCGCAGCGCCTCAAAACTCAGCCAATCCGGGGCCTCTACGCCTCCAAAGCCATTCCCAAACTGCTCGTAGTCGACAAGGCCAACGGCGGCAAGGCCGACGCCCTCAACGCGGGTATCAACTTATCGGGCAAAGAGTTTTTCTGCGGCATTGACGCCGACTGCCTGCTGGAAAAAGATTCTCTAATCAAACTAGCCTCCACAATCCTGGATGCGCCGGAAGAGCCAGTCGCCGTGGGCGGCAATATCTTTCCGGTTAATGGCTGCAAAGTTGATCGCGGCGAGCTGACTCATATCGGACTTCCTGCCAGCCACCTGGCGCGCTTCCAAACCATCGAATACTTGCGGGCCTTCATGGCCGGCCGTCTCGGCTGGGCGCAGATCAACTCCTTGTTGATCATTTCCGGCGCTTTCGGCCTATTCAACAAAGACCGCGTTGTTGAAATTGGAGGCTACCTTACCAGCAGCGAACGCTACAAAAAAGACACCGTCGGCGAAGACATGGAACTGGTCGTGCGCCTGCGGCGTCATATGTGCGAACAAAATAAGCCGCACAGCATCCTTTACGCTTTCAACGCCAACTGCTGGACTGAAGTTCCTGAACCGCTGTCCGTCCTGCATCGCCAGCGTGACCGCTGGCAGCGGGGCCTCATCGACATCCTGTTTTTCCATCGCAAATTGCTGCTCAATCCCCGCTATGGCCGTTTGGGGATGGTGGCCTTACCGTATTTCTTCCTTTTTGAAATGTTCGGTCCGTTTTTAGAAGTGCAAGGCTATGTCATGGTTGTCGCTGCCGCTTGCCTTGGTTTGCTCAACCTGCCTCTGGCTTTGCTGCTGCTGCTAAGCAGCGTCCTTTTAGGAGTACTTGTGTCGGTGTTCTCTCTTGTCATTGTCTCCCGGGAAAATGATTATTTTCCCGGCCCCTACATGGCTACCTTGCTAGGCTACGCCATTTTGGAAAACTTCTGGTTCCGGCAATTGGCCAATTTTTGGCGCGTCACAGGCTACTTGAATACCCTGCGCCAACAAACAGGCTGGGGCAACATGAAGCGCCAAGGCTTTCAGCAAAGCGAAAAACCTGCGGAGCAAGGCACAACTGGAACGGGGCGTTGAACAAGAGAATCGGAGTCACGGGAGGGTACGCAGGAGAAATACAAATTCAAACAAGAGTAGAGTGAGGGAACGATGGAAGTATAAAAAAGCCAGAGGAAGCAGAGAGAATATTTGCGAAGAGATTGCCGCGTCGCTACGCTCCTCGCAACGACAGGGTTAGGCTGGCTTGCGGGTCATTGCGAGCGCCAGCGCGGCAATCGCTCCGATCGCAAACAAATAGTAAAATAAATTCGCAAAAAATTACAGGGAATCATTGATTTAATGAACACTCCGGGAAAATGAGATATTTTTTTGTCAGGCGCGAAAGAAAACGCAGGCATAGTGGAGCTATGCCGAGGTTTTCTGACAAAGTCTGACGAAAAAAGAGCCATTTCCCCGAGAGATGTGAGTAAATTAATGATGACCCAAGAGGAGGAGAGTATGAAAAAAGCGCTTTTTTTCCTGTGCTGCGCCGCCAGTTTAGTTTTCTACGGAACGGCGGAAGCGGCGGCAGATGCAAAAAAAACAATCGTTGATACTAGTTTCACCTACAGCAACGACAGCGACGGCGTAACATCCCGCAGCATGAAGATTACCGATGAAAAAGCGGAAGATCCGCTGAGCTACACTCTGTATCTCACACGCCTGGGTCAGAAATACCGTCCGTCTATTGATGAAAAAACATTGGTCTTCAAATGGGTGCGCCCTTTGAAAAATGAAGCCAATCTCACCATTTGGGGCGGCTACACGAAAAACGATTTGCGCAGCTTTGTTCCTGCCGCGCTTATGTATGATCAAAGTATCAGCGACACCCATCACGCCTGGTACAGCATTGGCCGCGAAAGCATCGGCACGATTCCGGCTAACGAGCGCAATCTTTTCCGCAGCAGCGTCGCCGCCAGCCATATGTGGCGCACTAGTCCCGGCGCTTCGCTGGCATTAGAGGCCAATCAATGGTTCTACAGCGACCAAAATCGCGAACAAAAATACGTCCTTTCGTATACGCAGAAGCATTCCGCCCGTTTTGAAACCGTCGCTTCTTACGCCTACCATGACGCCAAGTTTACCCAGCCCGGCATTTACTGGGTGCCCCAGCAAGAGCACCGCCTCAGCATTACGCCTAAATACGACATTCCCATCGGCAACGGCACACTGGCGCTTGCCTGGGAGCAAGGCCTCTGGGCCCGCAATAAAGACGGCAGCATCAAAAGCTACAAAGGCACCGTCTCCTATCGCCAGGGCCGCTTCAACGCCGGCGTAGAATATCTGCATGACGGCGACTACAATTCCCATCTCTACCGCTTAGATTATCAATTGCTGTTGTAGTTGAAAACGACGAAGAGATATTTTAACAGGAGTAGAGGGAGTAAAGTGAGGGAACGGCAGTTCGTTTCATAAATTTTGGTATAGCAAAAAAGCAGGCAAGCGAGCTCGGCTAGTGCTCTCTTGCCTGCTTTTTTTAATTGCCCCTCCTTCGAGCCCTCCGGTTCTCCGATTCTCTTGTTCCAAACCCGTCCCTTCTCTTGCGTACCCTCCCTCGACTCTCGCGACTCTTGTTGAAAATTCCGTGTCCCTATTCTCTAGCTAAGGTGCAGTAAAGGTCAGCACAGCTTCGCCCGCCGGAGCGCTTATCAGCACCTGGCCGCCTTGGATACGCCCCGGTCCGCTTTGCAGCATCCAGCCAGCAGGCACCTCCAGCGGCAGCTCTTCCACCGCCTGAGGCAGGCGCAGCCGCACCTGACGCAGTTGGCCCTGGACCAATACATCCGTCTCCGCCGCATCTCGAGCCTCCCACCAGCGACCATATTCACCCAGAGATCCAAACCAAGCTTTGTCTTTGAGGGCATTCACCAGCCCCTGCTCAAAAGCCAGCTTCTCCCCCAACACATTAGGATGGATCAATACATTCAACAAGCCGCCGTACCGGGCAACCTTCGCGCTCAGCGCCAACGCCTTGTCCAGACGCTTATCCATCGGCGGCTCCAGCTCATCTTCAATGGCGATAGGAAATTCGTATATCGGCACCTCACCTTGGCTGCTCCGAGAGTAGTTCAATTGGAAAGGTCGCTGCGTCAAAGCCGTATTGGCCGTCACATTCGAACTGTAGCGATAACCGGTTGCCGCCAACGCCTGGGGCAACATCAGCGGATTTTGCAGATGTCCCGCCCTGAAAGAAGCCACGGCTGCGCCTGTTCCTTGTTCTAATAAGAATTTGCTGACTCGCAGCTCTCCCAGCACCGTAGCGTTATGAATGGCGTACCGGCCGCTGATGAAAGGCTGGTAGGAAGGATACGATTCCGCGCCGCTTCCTAAAGGCAGGTCGGCAAAAACATAGGAATGACTGACTGTATGGCTGCCCACTTCCATACCTAATTCCTTCAGCTTGCGCAAATACGGCAGATAGGCCTCGTTAAAGAAGATTTCATCATAGTAGTCGCGGATGTATTTTGTTTGGATAAAGTAAGTCCCCCGAATGCCCATGGATTTTTCATATTCCGCATAGGCCAAAGCATTGACTACCGATTTGGTAAAATCCACGTCATGCGTAAGCAAAACGGCAAGCGCCTTGCCGGACGGAACGGAACCCAGGAAGACGGCATTTTTTTCCGCGTTCCGATATACTTCCTTCAGCCATTGCAGCAAGATATCCAAAGATGGCTCATAGTCGTTCACATAGCTTCGCGCGCTGCTTTCGGCGCGGCTGTTATAGCCTGTCAAAAGCCAATGCCCCAAATCCAGTCCTACTGCATACGCCGCCCCGCCGCCGTAATCCTTGCGAATAATGGCCGCCTTGCCGTCTTCGTACGCTGCTACAACCTTACCTGTAGGGAAAAGAAAACTGTACGTTCCCAAGACGGCTTCCGGCGCACTGCCATTAATAGTCAAAGCTGCCTCCCGGGCATCGTCCAACGCCCAAGACAACGCTCCTTTTTGAAAAGACAGGCTTTTCTGCTGCCGCGAAGGAATGGCTTCCGTAAAACCAAACAAGTTTCTCATGGAATTAGCCAACGGCTGCACCGCCACTAGGACGCCGCCGTTTTGCACATGCTGGGACAACGCCGCCACCGCCTCTGTCGAAACCGTGCCGCCTGAAATCATAGGATACGCCAGAATCGCCTTGTGGCGCAACGCTTCCCGATAATCCTTCGTCAGCCGAAAGGGAATACCGGCGCTCTTTAGGCCATGCGTCAGCCCCAGCCAGTCCGACTTCACATCGGTCACCAACACCGCCAGACGACTGCCTTCACCTTGATCATAACGCCCCCAGCTGTCTTCCACCGGCGCCACTGCGCTGGGGCCGGCCGGGCCATTTACGCCAGGAGCAACATATAAATCGGCAGCTTCCACACGAAAAGAACCGGAATTGTCGATTTGACGAGGCTGTCTTGGATCGCTGGGCCCTACCTGCCCGTAGGCGGCTGCCGTGCTCATGCCAAGAATCCAACCAAACAAGCAGAACACCGCAACTTTAAGAAACTCTCTCATTACATCCTCCTTACGACCACGGCCGATACTGAAAGTCATGAATTACTACTTCCACGTCCTTGCCATTCTGCGGCTGCCGTCCTCCATAGAGCCACAAATTCATGCGCACCTGCAGATGGCGCCGTTCAAAAAGCAGGTCTCCTAAAACCGGCTTCTTCGGGTACTGCCAGCGGGCAAAGACAGCGTCTTCGTCACTGCGATGTCCGTATTGGCCCCAAAAGCGCAACTGCTCCGGCAGCCACTCGATTCGATAGGTGCTATAGCTTCCCTCTGGAAGCGCAATTTGAAAAGACTGCGCCGCATGCCGTTCTTGCCGGTACAGGCCGAACAAGCCATTAGGGTTTTGCGCCCGCCCCCAGCGCGCCACCTCCACATCCGCCTCTTCTAAACTGGAAGGATGGTACAAAAATAAGCCCAGTACTACCTGCGGATCCAGCCGATCCAGTTCACCAATGACTTGAAACGAAAAGCGGCCATAGGAAAAATACTTTCGACTGATCACTTCGGCGCAATACCAAAGGCCTCTCTTTTCCAAACGCAAATGCAAAGCGCCGGCTTCATCCACCCACGCCTGACGGGAAGACCAGTGATTCTTGCCTGGATAGTCATAGCCGTCCTTCACCTGCCATTGATAGCCTGCAAAGGACAATTCCGCTGCAGCCCAAACGCTGTCCGGCCAAACTAACAGCAAGACCAAACAGGCAAACACGATCCTTTTTCTCATAGCCTTCTCCTTTGCAGACACAGACGGTAAGCAAAAAAAGGATTATCGTGTTGATACAGTTCGCGCCCAAACAAGAGGTTCCTGCTCTAAAATGCCAATTTGACAGCACAACAGCCACGCAAAGACTGCGAATTCCGCAAATTTTCACCAAAGTCTTTTATGAACCTTCTATTTTTGCTATGATAGACATGGATAGATCTAGGCAAAGGAGACTTGCGACTTGTTAAAGAAAGAACAGCAGTCCATTACCCTCTTTACCGTCTTTGTTCTGTCCGGCATTTGGGCCGGCGTCATCTTCTTTACATACCAGGAAAGTCAATCTGTCAAAGAAGCCTTCTCCGAGCGTCGTTCCCTTTATTACATAGCAGCCACTGTGTTCAGCGCGCTGCTGCTTAGCTATGCCATTTACCTAATACGCAGCAAAAAGCAGGCGTTGCTCTTGGCCGAAGCCAAGGAAGAACAAGAACAGCTGCTGCGGCTGTACGCCAGCAAGCTTCCGGACCCGTGCTTCATTATTGCCGAAGACGGCACCTATATGGACATCATCGGCCCGGAGGACAAGCTATTCATTTTTACGGCGGAGCAGGCTATCGGGCGAAACCTGGGCGATTTCTACCCTCCTCAGGAAGTGCAGGAGGTGTTAGAAGTCATCCGCCACACCATCGAAAGCGGCGAACCGCAGGTGACGGAATATACGCCGCAGTTTCCCTTTGGCGGCACCCGTTGCTTTGAAGTTCGCACCTCCCCCATTGACCGCCTTGTGGAGGAAAAAAGAGTGGCCATGATGGTAGTCATTGATATCACCAGCCGCAAGCAGGCGTTGGAGCACATCCAGTTCATGACCGATCATGATTCCGTCACAGGCCTCTTGAACCGCAGCCGTTTTGAAAAAGAACTGCTGCGACTTACCGCCCCGGGCTTGCCCACCAGCTTAATTGTCTTTGACATTCACGGCCTGCGCAGCATCAATAATGCCTTCGGCTATCAAGCTGGCAATGATTTGCTGCTGGCGCTGGCGCATGTGCTCAAGCAAGTCGGCGGCAAGCATTTTATCCTGGGACGCATCGGCGATGATGAACTGGCCGCCATTCTGCCGGAAAGCGACGCCGCATCCTTGGAAGCGTATCGCAGCGCGGTACTGGCGCAAATCGAGCTGTACAACCAGCTGCATCCGGAACCGGCCTTGTCGGTTCTGGTAGGGCAGGCCTTTTCCAACGGCACAACCAATCCCAGCCTCTTACTGCGCACTGCCGACGAAGCCATCCTCCAGCAAAAGCAGGTTTTACTCTGCCGCACGCAGGGAGAACGAGATTTTGAACAGGAGTAGAGGGAGTAAAGTGAGGGCTACGGAGTGGAATTGAACAAGAGAATCGGCGACGGCGCTGGATGCGCCTAGGGTCGGTTGCGCCATGGATGGCATGGCAACCGACATCTATAAAGGGCTCGCATGAGACCTCTGGAAATAGAATATTGAACAGGAGTACGACGGTGCCAGAAGCACCTATTATGTTCTCTCTGTTTCCTCTGGCCTTTCCTCTGTTACTCTGTGTGAATCGTATCTCTTGTGTTGAGGTTACACTTTAATTCTCGAATTCTAGTATTTTATTATTTTTTGATATGTTGTTATGAAATCAGCCGTTGTTTTCTGTTGTTTTTTGTCTTTTGTATTCTTTTCGTTGACAGATTGCACGCCCCTGCGATACAATTTAACCATCGTCGATTCGGAGTTGTCCGCCAACAATTCACGAGTTCGACCCATGAAGAGTTAGACAAGCAGCGCAAGGCTGTTTGTCTAACTTTTTTTATATACAAAGGAGTTGCGCCAGGAAGCACAACTCCTTTTTTTAAACCGTTGCTTACTTATAATGATTCGCTCATTCCGCTCTCTTTTGCGTATAATAGAAAAACTCTTGGTCATCGTGGGTCATATGATTCGTAATGATATCATCAATGAAAAAAGAACCAAACGCAAAGGAACTAATTTTTTCAGCTACATAATCTTCTTGTAGCTTAGCTGCTTTAGCAAGTAAGGTTTTATGGATTCTTTCATGTTCTTTTACATCTGGATATCCGATTTCCTCCAATATTTGTTCTTCGCTTTCAAAATGCTTTACAATTTCTCCGACTAAATTAACCATTAGCGAAATTATCATTTTCCGATCCGGCGCCGGTTGCAAGGCATAATAAAAGTACTCGCTGGCCAAATTCACAAGAGCTTTATGTTGGCTATCGATTGTCGCTTCACCGCTATTCCATTCATCTCTCCATTCCACGTTCATTGACGCAACAGGAGCTAGCTTAGGGATATAGCAGACAACTCTATTTCTTCCTAATTTTTTAGCTCGATACAGCATTTCATCGGTTCGTTTATACCAAGATAAAAAATCTTCTTCTGCCTTTTTTTCGCTAACTCCCAGACTTGCGGTAACTTGACCGGCTACCGGATGCCTAGCGGTGTCCATGGCCATTCGGATTTTTTCTGCGGCACTTTCGGCTTCAATAATATTAGTGTGAGGCATTAAAACAAGAAATTCTTCTCCTCCAATGCGGAAAAAATGATCCGCGCTTCGGATAACCTTCTTAACCGTTTGCGCTGTTTGAATTAAAACCTCGTCTCCAATTGGGTGCCCCCATGTGTCATTTACTTTCTTAAAGTGATCAAGATCAAATAAAATCATGGCTAAGGATTCCTCATAACGTTCCGCATGAGCAATCAATTTTACCACTTCTTGTTCAAGCATTTGTCGGTTATATAGCCCAGTTAAGCAGTCTTGCGTCGCTAGTTTTTCATTCTGCGCTTTTAGCTCCTGCGTTTCTTTTAGGCTTGTATACAGCATTTTCACACCTTGCGTCAACAAGCCGATTTCATCTTTCCGTTTCAACTCTTCTTCTAACGGAATAACCGGTCTGCCATCTACAATGCTTTTTAACGCCCCGATAATTCGTTCTAAGGGGGCAAATAAACGCACTCGAAAATATACCAATGTAAAAAGAGCAAATCCCACTGCCAGGAAAAATTGCAGCATCGCCCGCTCTAGTTGTTCTTCCGCTCTACTTTCTAAAGCGTCAACCGATCGAGCCGTTTCGCGGTTCACTTCGCGGATTAATTCAAAAATAGAATCAAAGGCTTTTACCGATAAATCAGCCAAACGGGCTGCATCAGAGCTTGTTGCGCTCCCATTCATTGCTTTTTGCAATACTTCATTTTGAAAAGGTCTATAGGTTTTATAATAATCATTGTACACTCTGTCTTTCTTTTCGGTCAGTTCCGCACGATTGATGTCAAAGACACTTTTTTCAATACCACTCCAAATGTAATCGGCTTTTGAACGATATTCAATAAAGTTCTCATATTCACTTGGAGATAACTTCTTGCCTTGATTGACCACGGAAGTTAGTGTGCTCGCACTAGAACCGCTAAAAAGACGAAACTCAACACAATCAAGCTGAAAATGGTGATAAAAGTCGAAAAAACCGAGCTCACTTGTTGGTTTTTCCATTTCTTCAATGACTTGTTTTATGTGAAAAATGATCAAAGTCGACTCATTAAACCAGGTAGTCCGAAACGAAATGTCTCGATCCGCTAAATTTAGCGAAGCTTGCACATCTGCATTCGACCGTAATTGCTTCAATTGATTATACTGTTTTTTTAAGTTTTCCGCTTCTTCGGGGTTAAGCGAAGCAAGTCGATTAATTCCATCACTCAAAAAAGTATCAACCTGCCTTCTTCGCTCGGTAATGAAAATACGATTTGCTTCGCTAAGCGGCGTTTTTGACGTTAGCACAACATTAGTTCGTCCACGTTCAAAAGCAAGCGCTTCTAGCGTAGAAAACAAAAACATACTGCACTCGTTAATAGTCGCAATTTCTTTTGCTTTTTCCTTCTTCTCTATGACATCCACAAGCATAAAGGCGGAAGTAGAAATCAAGATCACGTTCACTAATAAAATACAGATTAGCAGTCTTCTTTGCAAAGAACCTCCTATAATAGCAACCACCTTCTTAACGAATTTTATAAGTTTCTATTTCTCTCATTGTTACCCAAACTCCTTTTTGCAAAGAATATTATGACAATACTCTTTGCGTACCCTCCCTCTACTCTTGTCAAAACTCATACCCCGTAACCCTCATTCGTACCCTCTCATGACTCCGGTTCTCTTGTTCAATCCCGTCTTCCCTCGCACCCCTCTTGGTATGAATTGGTTTTCATGCTAAAATGGAGGGACCGACAAATAGCAAGTAGTTGCTGATTTAGATACATGGAGGTACATCATGACACAAGCATTAAGCGCCCTTGCGGCTGAGAGCAAGCGGCGACGGACTTTCGCCATCATCTCTCACCCGGATGCCGGCAAAACAACCTTAACAGAAAAACTGCTTTTATACGGAGGCGCCATTCACCTGGCCGGTTCGGTTAAATCCCGCAAGGCCCAGCGCCATGCCGTCTCGGACTGGATGGAAATTGAAAAGCAGCGCGGCATTTCCGTTACCTCCAGCGTTATGCAGTTCGACTACGACGGGTTCCGAATCAACATCCTCGACACCCCTGGTCACCAAGATTTCAGCGAGGATACCTACCGCACGCTGATGGCCGTAGACAGCGCCGTCATGCTCATTGACGTAGCCAAAGGCGTAGAGCCCCAGACCATCAAGCTCTTCAAGGTCTGCCGCCAGCGGGGTATTCCCATCTTTACCTTTATCAACAAGCTGGACCGCCATGGCAAGCACCCTATGGATTTAATGGAAGAAATCGAAAAAGTGCTGGGCATCCAAAGCTATCCCATGAACTGGCCTATCGGCATTGAAGGCGACTACAAAGGCGTCTACAATCGACGCGAACGCCAGATTGAGCTGTTCCAGGAAGACGGTACCCACGGCCAATGGGCGCTGCCGTCCAGCAAGGGCAGTGTCGATGATCCGGCCTTTACCGAAGTCATTGGCGAAGAAACGCATCGCACTCTCTGCGAGGAAATCGAGCTTTTAGATACCGCCGGCGAAGCCTTTGACATGGAACGCGTCCAAAAAGGCGAGCTGACCCCTATCTTTTTCGGCAGCGCCATGAGCAATTTTGGCGTACAGCCGTTTTTGGAGGAATTCCTGCGCCTCGCTCCTGAGCCCGCGCCGCGGCGTTCTTCCGACGGCGTTGTACAGCCTACGGAAGAAGAGTTTTCCGCTTTCGTTTTCAAAATTCAGGCTAACATGAATCCCGCCCACCGGGATCGTCTGGCCTTTATCCGCATCGTATCCGGTCATTTCGGCCGGGGCATGACGGTCAACCATTCTCGCAGCGGCAAACCGGTCAAGCTCTCACAGCCGCAGCAATTTCTGGCTCAAGACCGCACCATTATTGAAGAAGCCTGGCCGGGCGACATTGTCGGCCTCTTTGATCCGGGAGTTTTCGGCATTGGCGATACCCTTTCCGTCAACCGCAGCAACGACTTCGCCTTTGCGGACTTCCCGATTTTCCCGCCGGAGCGCTTTTGCCGCGTACAACCCAAGGACACCATGAAGCGCAAGCAATTTTTAAAAGGCATTACCCAGCTTACCCAGGAGGGTGCTGTACAGCTTTTCCAGCAAGATGACACTCTTGCCGAAAGCTATGTAGTCGGCGCTGTCGGCCAGCTGCAGTTTGAAGTGCTGGAATACCGCCTCAAAAACGAGTACGGCTGCACCATCTTGATGCACTCCCTGCCCTACGAGCACGCCCGCTGGCTCGACGCCGGCAGTCAGGACGTCACCACCTTCAAAGGCATTGACCGGGCCATGATCGTGCGCGACGCGAAAGGCCGCAAAGTAGCGCTGTTCCAGAGCGATTGGGCGCTACGCTGGTCCGAAGACAACAATCCGAAAATCGGCTTCTTGTTGTCACCGCCGGAGCTGTAGACCATGAACATCAACCGCCGCAAAGAAATCCTCAACCTGCTTCTGCAACGCGGTTCGGTCAAGGTTTCCGTCCTGGCGGAGCGCTTTGCCGTTAATGACGTCACCATTCGCCGGGATCTTAAATACTTGGCGGAAAAGCACGGCGTCACCCTCACCTACGGAGGCGCTTTTATCGACACGCCCTCCAGCACCTACCCCATCGCCGAGCTGACCCTGGCGGCCAAGCGCCGCCAGCAATACGAAGAAAAACAAATCATCGCCCGCAAAGCGGCGGCGCTCATCGAAAACGGCGATACCATCGCCCTCAACGCAGGCAGCACGGTGGAGTACGTCCTAGATTATCTGCCCGCTGCGGTGCAGCGCCTCAATGTACTGACCCTCTCTTTGGGCGTCGCCGTCAAGGCTAGCTCTTTGCCACAGGCCACGCTGTTTCTGCCTGGAGGCAAAGTTCGTCCTGAATCTACGGAGATGTGCGGCAGCGAAACCGAACGGTTTTTGCGCCAATTCAACGTGGACAAGGTGTTCTTCGGCGCGGCGGCGGTCCACCTCAAGCGTGGCGTCACTCATCCCGTGCCGGAAGAAGTGACAACGAACCGGCTGATTTTGGATATCGCCGCCAAGCGCTACTTGGTGTGCGATTCCAGCAAGTTTGACGGCGTCTCGCTGCAACATATCGCAGACTTGTCTTTTTTCGACGCCATCATCGCCGACGATAAGCTGCCCGAAAGCTACCGCACGTATTGCCAGCTCAACGGCATCACGATTCTATAAGGCTGATGCAAAACTCCTCCTTGATCCGATCCCTAAGGGCGTGGATCAAGGAGGAGTTTTGCATCAGCCTTCTTGTCTAAATTTTGACGTTCTTTAAAATACTACAAACGATTATTGGCCGACGGTCATTTCCCATGGTTATCCATTCGCCTCCACTTTGATTTTTGTATTTCTTAGCAAAACTACGTCTTCTTGTTTCGTACAAAAGGGATCTAGCTCTCTTACAAGAAGAACAATTTATGCATACAAAACACATCTAGCTCACGGCTTGACTTTCGGTATTTATTTTTATACCATATTTTTGATTTAGTCCCTTTGTTTCGAATTTAATAATATTCTTATGTACATAGAGCCAATGCAGACTCTGATCATTGGCTTCTTATTTTTTTGTTTGCATCTTGTTTGTTTTGTATATTAAATTCTTTTTACAAACACTGCATCGGCAAATTTTGTGCTACGATAATAGTATTCAATTGTACGTTTCATACAAAGGAGGCTTTCACATGCTCCCGCATCCTATATCCCATCAGATGCTGCCTGACAGCATCTTGGACGGTTTTCCCTGCCCCATCATTAAAATTGACCGCAACTTCCGTTTGCTCTATCACAATCCTGCCGCTGGCCGCTTGCACGGTCCTGTACCGGAAATGACGCCGGCGCCGCGTTGCTATGAATGGCTTAAATTAAGCCAGCGCTGCCCCCAATGCCCTGTTGAGCAAGCGTTTCAAAACGGCCAGCCCGCCACGAATCAAAAGTGTTCTGTAACTTCCGACCACCGCTTGATTCGTGTTGAGCAGACGGCCATTCCTATTTTCGATTCCCTAGGAGACATTGAATATGTCTTGGAAATTGACCTGGATACTACGCCGTTAATGACGCTCCAATGGGATTACGAAGTAGATTTCGTCCAAACGATGTTTGCCTTTGCCGAACTAATTGAAAAACGCGATATCTACACAGGACGCCATTCGGAAAACACCCGCGCCATAGCGCTAAAACTTGGGAGCGCTCTCGATCTGGATCCGGCGCAATTGGATGATTTATCCACCCTCTCGCTGCTTCATGATATCGGCAAAGTCGGTATTCCTGAAACGATTCTGCTGAAAAAAGGACCCCTTACCTCCGAAGAGCGACAACAAATCGAAACGCACGCGCAACTAGGCCACGATGTGCTTTGCAAAATCAACCGCTTTCAACAAATTGCCAATAGTATCCTCTGCCACCACGAATGGTTTAACGGACAAGGCTATCCTAATGGAATCCAAGGAGAAGCGATCCCCTGGTTAGCGCGTATTATCAGCGTCGCTGACGTCTTTGAAGCCTTGACGGCAGAACGCGTTTACCGCTCGGCGCTTCCTCGCGCAAAAGCGCTGGAGATCATCCGTGACGGCAGCGGCAGCCAATTCGATCCGCAGGTAGTTGACGCTTTGCTGCAGCTTAACTCAGAAAGCGCCTAGAATCAACATTTCTCATAAAACCATGGGAACCGCTGGTTTAATGAGCGCTCCAAGCAAAGAGAGAGCTTTTTTCGTCAGACAAGAAAGAAAACGTAGGCATAGCGGCGCTCTGCCGAGGCTTTCTGACGATGTATGACGGGAAAAGAGCCGCTTTGCTTGGGGTTGCGCATAAATCAGTGGTTACCAAAGAGAAAAGGGAGGCACTACATAATGAATCGTTTTCCTCTCGTAGCGCAAATTGTCGGCATCATTGTTTTGATTGTGGCTTTGATGACCGGTGTTGTGAGCTACACTTACTATCATCTCCGTTCCGTAGGCGCAGAGGCGCAGCAGGTCATTGAAGCCGACGCGATGGATATGGTGTCCGCCAAAGACGCCCATACCCAATTTACCCGGGCGCTTTTAGACATGCGCGGCTTTTTGACGTATGTAGACGGCATGGACACCTATGAAAAAGGGTATCGCGCCAACATCCAGGCAAGCTACCAAATCATGACCGACTACACCGCGAAGGTGCAAAATCCGGCTTTGCAACGCAAAGGCTCCGACGTGCAAAAGTTGATTGGCGATTATCTCAAGCTGGGCGACCGCGTTATCGCCGCCAAGCGCAGCAACGATCCTAATCTGACCCAGCTGACAACGCAAGGGCGAAATCTGGTAGCCGCCATCGACAAAGGCTTTGTAGATTTGTCGGAGGTCCAAAAGAAAGAGCTTCTAACCCAGACCGCCGCCATGAAGAGCGACGTCCAAGCCCGCTCCAATAACGCCCTTTTAGTCACCGTTGTCATTCTTTTATTTTCTTTGGCTCTCGGCGTTTGGTACAGCCGTCAGCTAGCCGCGCCCGTCAAAGAACTGCAACACTTGATGGCGGAAGCCAGCAAAGGCAATCTGACCATCCGCTCTTCCAACCAGGCGGCTGATGAAATCGGCCAGCTTAGCCAATCCTTCAACACCATGATCGAAGGTCAGCTGCGTATCGTTAAAGGCGTGTCCGCCAGCTCCGTCGAACTTTCCGCCGCCTCTGAAGAGCTGGCGGCTTCGTCAGAGCAGGTTTCCGGCGCCGCTAATAGCATCGCCAACGACATCCAGCGCGTAGCCTCCTCGATGAGCGACGCTGCCAAAACCAGCACAGAAACGTCCCAAGTACTTGTAGAATTGTCCTCGCTGATTCAAATTGCCAAAGATAAAGCGCATTCGGCCAGCGGCAAATCGGAAGTCACCATGTCCACCGCTAAAGACGGCAAAGATACCATCCATAATGCCATGCAGAGTATGAATACCATTCACGCCAAAACCATCGAAGCCGAGCGGGTCATTACGCTGCTCAATGATTATTCCCAACAGATCGGCAGCATCAACGAAACCATCACCGGCATTGCCAAGCAGACCAATCTGTTGGCTCTTAACGCCGCTATCGAAGCGGCCCGGGCCGGCGAATCCGGCCGCGGTTTTGCCGTTGTCGCGGAAGAAGTACGCAAGCTGGCGGAACAATCCAACACGGAAGCGGACAATATTTCCCACCTCATTGCCAAAATCACAGACAATACGCAAAACGCCGTTTTCGCCATGAAGGAAAGTTTGCAGGAAGTGGAATCCGGTGTTACCGCCGTAACGGCGGCGGAACGTTCTCTAGAACATATTATGACTGCGGTAACCGAAACCGTCGAAGACGTAGACGGCATTGCCAAAATCACCAATGCGGAAATTGCTTCGTCCGATAAAATCATTCAACTCATTGAAACCGTCGCCAATGATATCGAAAGCACCGAACGCGAAACGCAGTCTGTGGCCGCCGCCATCCAGGAAGTTACGGCTACTGTCGAAACCATTGCCGCCACTTCCGAGGAAACCAGCGCCATGGCCCAAAGCTTACAAAACAACATTGTCGTTTTCCAGATTTAATTTGAAAGTGAAAGGAAGATTTCCGCTATGGAACACACCTTAACAACCAACGGCAATCAAGCCATTCTAACGTTAACCGGCAAGCTATACGTACATGACGCCGGCATTATCCGCGACGAAATGATCGAACAGATCGAAACCGGCCACCATCACCTCACACTGAACCTAGCCGGCGTAACCTATATCGACAGCTCCGGGCTGGGCGTGCTGGTAACGCTGCACAAGATGACTCAGGAAAAAAATGGCTCCCTTACCCTAATAGGCGTGCAAGGCATGGTCAAAGAACTGCTGCAGCGCACCCGCCTGGATAAGGTGCTGCATCTGGAAGGCTAACTAATCCTTTCTTGCTTCGCACTTTCTTACACAAAAGGAGTCCTTGTTCATGAACCACGGAGAGCTCAGCCCGTTGCAAGTCATCTTTCAGCACATGCCTACTTTAGCTTGGATGAAAGATCGCGAGGGTCGTTTTTTAGAGATTAGCACCTCCTTTACCCGCTTCTGTCACAAAAGTCCGGCAGAAATTCTCGGTAAAACCGTCCGCGAAATCATGCCCGCCTTTTTAACTACCGTCTATGAAGAACTGGATGCGGCGGTCCTACAATCGCGCATGCCCCAAAGCCGCGATCATGTGTACCGGGAAAACCGCGCCGGCAGCAATTGGTTTGACACCCAAATCATACCTATTTTCCATCGAAATGGCAGCCTGTCCGGCACCATCGGTTTTTCTCGTAAAATCTCCCGCCGCAAGCAATTGGAGCTAAAGCTGGAAAATCAGCAGCAATTTCTACGGACCATGATGGACAGCATCCCGGACATGCTTGTTTTCAAGGATCTGCAGTGCCAAGTTCTGGGGTGCAATAAATCCTGCCGCGAACTGCTTTACGGCGTTGAACAGGAGCGCGATGTCATCGGCAAAACCACCTGGGACATCTTGAAAGATACCCAGTTGGCGGAAAACTGCCTTAAGAAAGACTATGAGGCGCTGCTGCTGAATCAGCCGGTTAAAGTGGAGGAACAATATACCTTAGTCAACGGCAGCGTCATTGACGTAGAAACCGTCAAAACGCCCTACCATGACAAAGAAGGCTATGTCACCGGCCTAATCGCCATCTCCCGGGACATTACCGAACGCAAACGGTACGAGGAAGAGCTGCGCTGCCGCGAGCAGCAAACCCTGCGAGAGCTGCACCTGGCCGCCCAAGTGCAGCAGGACACGCTGCCGGACGCCTTAACCTTGCCGGAACTGCGTGTGGACACGCTCTTTCTGCCCTATCATACGGTAAGCGGCGATCTTTTCAACTACAAATGGTTCGCTCCTGAAAAAACACTGCGCGGCTACATGGTCGATGTCAGCGGCCATGGCGTAGCTACGGCTCTGCAAACAGCCTCCTTAAAAATGCTGCTGGACACTCGTCTTCTTAATGGCGAAACCATTACGGAAGATCATTTTCAGCTTATCAACCAACGTATCCAGCAATATCTCCACGAAGACGCCTTCGCCGGCATCGCCTATTTCGAGTTCGATCTGCAAAAATCGCTGCTTACCTTTATTTCCGGCGGCATTAATTTCTATCTTACAGCCAATGAAAACCGCTGCTCCTTAATTCCGGTCAGCAGCCGCTTTTTGGGTATTTTTGACGACATTGACATGCAGACCGTCACTCGCCCATTAAAAGCAGGCGAAGTCTACTGCATCATGAGCGACGGCGTCTCCGATTTGATGGAGCTTCACGGCTTACAGGCGCAAACCGGTTTGGCCGGCTATACGCGGTGGCTGGAAACACTATCTCAAAAACCGGAACGCAGCGACGATTTCTCCGCGGTAGTTCTGGAAATTAATCAATTACCCCGCCAACTGCGCCTGCCCTGCATCCAGACGCAACAGGATCTGGCCCAGGCGCAAACAGCGATTCATGAGTTCTTAAGAAGCTACGCTCCAGCAGGAGAAGGAGCGATCCTTGAAGTAGCCGCCAACGAAGCCTTGAACAACGGTTTTTTTGCGGGCCAACGAGTTTCTTTGCGCATGCGTCGTTGCGGCAATCGCTTGAGCATTCGCGTCAAAGACGACGGGCCTGGTTTTGACGCTCGCAGCCTCCTAAACAAGCTGCAGACCATCAGCCCGGAAGCCTGGTATGATGAACTGGGTCTTCACGACCATGGCCGCGGTATTTTGTTGATGCACTCGGCCTGCAACCGCTTGGCTTACAATTCTCTAGGAAACGAAGTGCTGCTTTTACGCAGATTCCCGACGCCAGCACTTGAAACTAGGGATCCCGAGGCACAAAGCAATATGGCCATAGAAAGTACCAAGGTATTTCTTTAAGGTTACTATTTTTTCTGGATCTTGCGGCCCGCCTATGCGGGCTTTTATTTTTTGCCTACTTTTATGTCGGTTTATTTCTGATTTTTGTCGTTTTGTAGTATGTTCGTGTTGACTTCAGAAAGTTCTGTCGTAAAATAAAATAAAGAGCTTCTTGAAGTTGTTTATTTTTACCTATTTGTCAAAAAGCGGAACGCGCGCCGCTTTTCCTAGGAAACCACAGAGAATGGAGATATGTGGCTATGATGAACGACATGGAACGCTTGCACAATCTGAAGTACTTTGCCTTAGATATGGACGGTACTATTTACTTAGGGCAAAAGCTGCTGCCAGGAGCCTTGGACTTTTTGCAGTACCTCAAGGACAGCGGACGCAAGCATTTATTTTTGACCAATAATTCTTCCAAACACAAGCACAGCTATGTAGAAAAGCTGCAAAAGCTGGGCATTAACGCAACCGACAAAGAAGTCATGACCTCCGGCGAGGCGACCGCGCTCTACTTGCAGGCTCACAACATGAAACAAGTCTATCTTTTGGGAACGCCCGACTTGGAGGATGAGTTTCGGCAGCATGGTTTGACGCTGACTTGCGACAAGCCGGCCTGCGTCGTCCTCGGTTTTGACCAGACCCTAACCTATGCCAAGCTTACTGAAGCCTGCCATTTGCTGCGGGAAGGCGTCCCTTTTATCGCCACTCATCCGGACATCAACTGTCCTACCAATGAACGTTCCGGCTATCTGCCTGACACAGGCGCTATGCTCAAGCTCATTGAAGCATCTACCGGCGTAACGCCGCAGTTGATTATCGGCAAGCCTCATCAGGAAATCATTAATGTCCTCATGTCTACACTGCATTGCACTAAAGAGGAAACAGCCATGGTTGGCGACCGTCTTTATACAGATATTCAGCTGGCTGCCAACAGCGGCGTCTGCGGCGTCTTGGTCCTCAGCGGCGAATCCACCCGCAACGATGTGGCTACAAGCAGCGCCAAACCGACTTTCGTCTTTGAAAACGTCGGCGAACTGGCCAACGCCCTGCGTACGGCCGACGCCGCCCTGGCGAAAACGCCTGTGCTGGTATAAAACAAAAGCCAATGTAGAAATGAGAAGGTGAACAACAAGAGTCGCGGCACCTCCCTTTAACAAGGGCGGCAAAGCTAAAGTCCCCCTTGCCAAAGGGGGATGGCTCGCAGGGCCAGGGGGATTTTAAACGAGCCGCGAATCTTGTCTTCTCCCGTCATACTCTCGACCAAAAGACGCCGCTGTCTTTAAGACGGGCGTCTTTTACTTTTTCCGGCAGGAGCCTTGCTCTCCGCAGCGAAATAGGAACTAACGGACGTATCAGTCTACCTTGGAAGGAGTCGAACGTGTAATGAAAGATCGTTTTTCCTGCAAGACCGTTTCTCTCGCTCTTGCCCTTTTCTTATGGCTGCCCGCTTTAGTCTGGGCAGCGCCGGTCAAAAATGTCATTGTTTTGATGACAGACGGCACAGGCACAACCCACACCACCCTCACCCGCTGGTACCTGGGCGGCCAGCTTCTGCCGCAGGATCCGTATGTAGTCGGAGCCGTGCGCACCTATGGAGCCGATTCGATTATTACTGATTCCGCCCCGGCCGCCAGCGCCTTTGCCACCGGCCATAAGACCGATGACAAATTTATCAGCGTCCTGCCTCCCAAGAGCACCATCCCCGGCGTAGAAGCGACGCCGCTAGCCCGGCAGTATAAACCAGTAGCCACTGTTTTGGAAGGCGCCAAGCTGCAAGGCAAAGCCGTCGGCCTTGTAGCCACCTCCAACATCCAGCACGCCAGTCCGGCCGCCTTTTCAGCGCACTGGCCGGATCGCAGCAACTATGAAGAAATCGGCAAACAGCAAGTTTATTTAGATATTGACGTTGTCCTTTCCGGCGGCAGCCAGTATTTGCTGCCCCAAAACGCCGGCGGCAGCCGCAAAGACGGCGTTAATTTATACAACGTGCTGAAACAGCGCGGCTACGCCATTGCTGCCACCGGCAAAGAAATGCAAGCTGCCAAAACCCCTCGCCTTTGGGGTCTTTTTGCATCGAATGATTTAGACTACGACATGGACCGCACGACCTTGCATCCGGAACAGCCTTCCTTAGCGGAAATGACCGCCAAAGCCATTGAAACGCTGTCCCAAAACCCGAAAGGCTTTTTTCTTTTTGTAGAAGCCAGCAAAGTAGACTGGGCCTCGCATGCCAATGATCCCATCGGCGTCATCAGCGACTCCGTCGCCTATGCCAACGCGATCCGCACGGCACTGGACTTTGCCAAAAAAGACGGCCAGACCCTGGTTCTCTGCTTTGCCGACCATAGCAACGGCGGCCTGGCTATCGGCAGCAAGAAAAGCGACAAAACCTATGATCACATGCCCTATGAAAACCTTGTCGCCCCGTTGCGTCGCGCTACGCTGACCGCAGAAGGAATCGCAACGCTGCTTAACGGTGATCGTTCCGCCGCCTCCTTGCGCGAATACATTCGACGCTACTACGGCGTGGATGATTTGAGCGACGAAGAAATTACCCGCCTGCAGCAGGCCCCTGGCATCCGTTTCAATACGGTGCTAGGACACCTTCTCAGCGAACGATCCATCCTGGCCTGGACCACAACCGGCCATACCGGCGAGGATGTCATGCTCTACGCCTACGGCCCCAGCAAGCCCAGCGGCCTTATCGAAAACACCCGCCTGGCCACGTTATGCGCCGAAAGCATGGGCTTCAACCTGGATGAAGTCGATCAGCGCCTCTATGTAGAAGCCACGTCTCTCTTTGCCCCCTTAGGCGCTTCGATTTCTCTAGAAACCAACGAACTGGCCGATCCCACTTTGGTCGTCCGCCGCGGCGCCAAGGAAGCCAGACTGCCCTGCAGCACCGACTTGCTGCTTTACGGCGACAAAACCTACCAGCTTGACGGCATCACCGTCTATGCGCCCAACACCGGCCGCACCTATGTCAGCCGCCAGGCTGCGGAAATTCTCACGAAGCAAGGGTTTTAAAATTCAACAGGAGTCGAGGGAGTAAATGGAGGGCTACGTAAGAGATTGAACATGAGAACCGGAGAACCAGAGGGGCCGTATGAGGATTACGGTATATGAATTAACAGAAGCACAAAAAACAATCATTATACTGCTCCAGCGCACCCTCACTCTACTCCCTATACTCCTGTTCCATCATCGTGCTACTCCTGCGTACCCTCCGATTCTCATCGCGACTCTTGTTCGATCCTCTATCTTCTCCCACTCAAAAAGACGCTGCTGTCTTCCAAGACGCAGGCGTCTTTTGTCTTTTCAGGCAGGATGCCTGCCTCCTGTGTCGAACTAAAGAATAAAGAAAATAAAAAGGAGGCCCGCGCCATGACCGACCAACTCCAACTTACGGCAGACGTTTGCCAACTTCACAATATGGTACATACTGCATTGCGCGACGCCTTGACTGCGCTGCTTACCCTTGATACCACTCTCGCCCAAGAGGTTCGGGAAAAAGAAAAAGAAATTGACCGCACCTCGATTCGTCTCGACGAAGCCTGCATCGCTTGGCTGAACGAGCACCCCTCGCCGTCTGAAGTGTCTCGCGCCGTCGCCAGCGTCAAAATCATCGCCGAGCTGGAACGCTTGGGCGACTATGCCAACAACATCGCTAAAATGGTGCGTCGGCGCTTTTGCTGCTACGATATGACTCCGTTTGAAAAGGTGCTGACCTTAATTCGTTCTATGATGGAGCACGCCCTGTCCATGCTCCAAGACATCATGCAAGCCTACGGGCAAGCGGATGCCGAACTCCTTTTAGTTTCCGCCCTGCACGAAAAAGACAATATTGTCGACCAGCTGTGTCGCGACATCTACAAGGAAATCATTATGGCCGCCATGGTCCATCCCTGGACACTGGAAGCAGCCATCGATCTGCAAATCGTCGTTCGCTTCATCGAACGCGTAGCCGACCGCACTACCAATATTGCCGAATGGCTCCACTACGCCGCTTGCGGTCA
>MTLC01001190.1_pt1 | contig 23516 bp, 18 predicted proteins | sample 1982451 | NCBI WGS metagenome assembly MTLC01 (sample SAMN05710165, study PRJNA340218) | biofilm metagenome | isolation source: sample SPH anode biofilm adapted to +100 mV | place: USA | collected 2012-02-03 | reverse complement strand
GTGCCCCCAATGGGATTCGAACCCATACTGTGGCGGGTTTAAGCCGCCTGCCTCTGCCAGTTGGGCCATGGGGGCCTCGGCGCGAGTCTAGGGCGACATCGTGGGCCCCGCTCCGCGAACGGGAGCCTCGCCGCGTCCAGGCTCCCGGTCCATCCTCGAGCCACCGGGCAGCCGCCGCCTGGGCGTGGCTCCGGCCGTGCTCAGCGGAGCGGGGGCGGGGCGGTGCTGGCCCGCACGACGAGTTGCGGCACGCGCAACAGCGGGTTCGGCGCCTCCTCGTCGGTGAGCACGGCCAGCATCACCTCCATGGCGTCGCGACCGAGCTGGGCGAAGTCCTGGTGCATGGTGGTCAGGGGCGGCGTGAAGTGCGCGGCTTCGGGGATGTCGTCGAAGCCGATCACGCTGACCTCGCCCGGCACCGACCGGCCCGCCTCGGTGAGCGCATGGATCAGTCCCAGCGCCATCTGGTCATTGCCGCAGAACACCGCTGTGAAGTCCTCGCCGAGCAGCCGCTGCCCCGCCGCGTAGCCGCTGGCGGAGGACCAGTCACCGAGCACCGGCTCGTGGGCGACCAGGTTGTGCTCGCCGAGGGCGTCGCGCCAGCCGCGGACCCGCTCCAGCGCGTCCATCGACTCGATCGGGCCGGCCACGTGCCGGATTCCGGTGTGGCCGAGGTCGATCAGGTGCCGGACGGCTCGCCGCGCGCCCTGGTACTGGTCCAGCGACACCCGGTGCAGGCCGCTCCCCTGGGAGACCACTCCCAGGAACGGGACGCCCAGGTCCATGCTCTGCAGCAGCCCGAGAGTGGACCGGTTGGACGTGATCAGGACGATCGCCTCCACGTTCTGCCGGACCAGGGTCTCGGCAGCCTGGCGCAGCGCCGCGGCGTCCGCCTGCAGCAGACTGGCCATGATCACCGCGTAGCGCTCCTCGCGCGCGGCCTCGTTGAAGTGCACCGCCGTCGTCGACGGCCCGAACTCCGGCAAACCGGTGGTGATCAGCCCGATCGTGCGGGAGCGCCGGGTGACCAGCGCCCGCGCGGCAGGGGACGGAATGTAGCGCAGCTGCTTGATCGCCCGCTCCACCCGCTCGCGGGTGGCCGGGCGCACGTTGGGCAGGTCGTTCAGCACCCGGGAGACCGTCTGATGGGACACCCCGGCGAGGCGCGCCACGTCGAAGATCGTGGCCGCCTTGGTCCGTTCCTCTTCGGTCGTCACGGTGCCTGCCGTCCCGGGCTTGCGTCCGGCGGACGTCCTCCCGGGGCTTGATGTTACTGACACGACAGGCTCAGGTGCGCCGTGACGTGAGCACCTTCTGCAGGATGATGAACACCAGCAGCAGCGCACCGATGAAGATCTTCGTCCACCATGAGCTCAGCGTGCCCTCGAAGGTGATGATGGTCTGGATCAGGCCCAGCACCAGCACCCCCAGCGCCGACCCCAGGACGAACCCGTAGCCACCCGTGAGCAGCGTGCCGCCGATCACGACCGCTGCGATCGCGTCCAGCTCGGTGCCCACACCGGTGAGCGCGTAACCAGACAGCGTGTAGAACGAGTACAGGATGCCGGCCAGGCCCGAGCAGAAGCCGCTCACCACGTAGACCAGCACCTTCGTCCGCGAGGTGGGCAGGCCCATCAACATGCCGGACTGCTCGCCGCCCCCGATCGCGTAGGTGGTCCTGCCGAACCGGGTGTACTGCAGTACCCAGACCGCGATCGCGAGCACGGCCAGGGCGATGATCACGCTCGGGGTGACGCTCATCCGGTAGCCGAGCACGATCCGCGTCTTGGCCATCCACGCGAAGACCGGGTCGGTGATGCTGATCGACTCCTTGGCGATGATGTAGCACAGGCCCCGGGCCAGGAACATCGCCGCCAGCGTGGCTATGAAGGGCTGCACCTCGAACACGTGGATCATCAACCCCACCAGCAATCCCAGCGTCGAGGTCGCCACCAGGATCAGCACCATCACCAGGATCGGGTTCCAGCCCAGCTGCAGCAGCTTGGCCGCGATGATCGTCGACAGGGCGAGCACTGCGCCGACGGACAGGTCGATGCCGCCGCTGATGATCACGAAGCTCATGCCCACCGCGAGCACGATCAGGTACGAGTAGCTGACCAGCAGGTTCAGGATCGTCGCCGCGGAGAAGAAGCCGCGATAACGCACGCCACCGGCGGTGAACATCAGCAGGAACAGCACCGCAGTGACCAGCACCGGGCCCGACTTGGGGCTGGTGAAGACGTCGACGGTGCGGGCCCAGGCACGGCCGAGCCGGCTCGCGGGCACGGACATCGTGGTCATCGGCTCACCACCGCCTCACCCGGACGCGGCGCTGCGGCCCGGGACGCGGATCTCGTCCGCCATCTCGCGAAGGCCGCGGCTGTGGTCGGCGACTGCAGCAGGCAGACCGCGGTGACCACGGCGGCCTTGAACACCATCGTCGCGATCGGCGGGATGCCGACGGTGTAGACGGTGGTGACCAGGGTCTGGATGACCAGGGCGCCGACGAGGGTCCCGGTCAGCGAGTAGCGCCCGCCGTTCAGCGAGGTGCCGCCGATGACGACGGCCAGGATCGCGTCCAGCTCGATGAACAGACCGGTGTTGTTCGCATCCGCAGCGGTCTGGTTGGAGGTCAGGATCAGCCCGGCGATCGCTGCGAGCACCGCGGAGAGGGCGTAGACGGTGAACAGCAGCCCGCGGGCCCGGACGCCGGCCTGCCGGCTCGCCTCCGGGTTGATCCCGACGCTCTCGATCAGCAGGCCGAGAGCCGTCCTCCGGGTGAGCAGCGCGACGAGCGCGAGGATCACCGCGGCCACGATGGTGGCGACCGGGATGCCCACGATGAAGCCCGAGCCGAGGAACTTGAACGGATCGCTCTGCACGGTGAGGATCTGCCCTTCGGTGATCAGCATCGCGATGCCGCGTCCGGCGGTCATCAGGATCAGCGTGGCGATGATCGGCTGGATGCCGAGCACCGAGACCAGGAACCCGTTCCACAGGCCCAGCACGAGGGCCAGCGCGAGCGCGACGAGTACGGCCACGGTGACCGTGCCGACGGCGTTGGGGGTGGGTGAGCCGAGGATGATCGAGCAGGCCATCGCCCCGGCGATCGCGCAGAGACTGCCCACCGAGAGGTCGATTCCGCGGGTGGCGATGACCAGGGTCATCCCCACCGCGATCATCAGCGTCGGGGCGCCGTTGCGCAGGATGTCGATCACGCTGCCGAACAGGTGGCCCTCGTTGTTGACCGTGATCGAGAGGAACCCGGGGACCGCAACCACGTTGATCGCCAGCAGGACGACCAGCATGACCAGCGGCCAGAACAGGCGGTGCGCGACGGCCCTGCCCACTGCGTTCTTCACGATGCCACTCCGCTCTCGAGTTCAGGGTCCACCGATCCCTCGGCGATCACGGCCAGCAGATCGTCGACGGAGAGCCCGTCGTTGGGCAGGTCGGCCACCTTCCGCCGGTCGCGCAGCACCACGATCCGGTTGGCCAGCCGCAGCACCTCCTCCAGCTCGGCGGAGATGAACAGCACGCTCATGCCGTTCTCGGCGAGGCTGTAGACGAGCTTCTGGATCTCGGCCTTCGCGCCCACATCAATGCCCCGGGTGGGCTCGTCCAGGATCAGTAGCCGGGGTGCGATCGCCAGCCAACGGGCCAGCAGCACCTTCTGCTGGTTGCCGCCGGAGAGGTTGCGCACCAGCGCGTCCGCGTTGGGGGTCTTGATGTTCAGGGCCTCGATGTAGCTGGCCGCGAGTTCGTCCTGCCGCTTGCGCGGGATCGGCCGGAACCAGCCGCGGTCGGCCTGCAGGGCGAGGACGATGTTGTCGCGCACCGAGAGTTCATCGACGATGCCCTCGGCCCGCCGGTTCTCCGAGGAGTACGCGATCTGGTGCTTGATCGCCTGCCGCGGCGTGCGCAGGCGGATCGGCACGCCGTTCACCTTCAGCTGGCCGGAGTCGGTGTGATCCACACCCCCGATCAGCCGGGCGAGCTCGGTGCGTCCGGAGCCGAGCAGGCCGGCGAGCCCGACCACCTCTCCGGCTCCGATGGTGAGATCGACCGGGGCGATCGCGCCCTTGCGGGAGATCGCCTTCGCGGCCAGGAAGGTGGCAGGCCGCGCCTCGGAGGTCGCTTCCTTCTCCGCCGAGTGGATGCGACTGCCCAGGTCCTCCAGGGCGGAGAGCTCCTTGCCGATCATTGCCTGGACGAGGTCGATCCGGAGCAACTCGTGGGTGAGGTATTCCCCGACCAGCTGGCCGTTGCGCAGCACGGTGAGGCGGTCGCTGATCTCGTAGACCTGGTCGAGGAAGTGGCTCACGAACAGGATGGCGACGCCGCGGTCCTTGAGCGATCGGATCACCCGGAACAGCTCGGCGACCTCCTCCCCGTCCAGGCTCGAGGTCGGCTCGTCCAGGATCAGCACCTTCGCCTGGACGTCAATCGCGCGGGCGATCGCGACGAGTTGCTGGATGGCCAGGGAGTGGGAGTTGAGCAGCGAACCCGGGTCGATGTCCAGGTGCAGGCCCTGCAGGATCTCGGCGGAGCGGCGCCGCATGGCCCGCCAGTCAATGCCGCCCAGGCGCCGCGGCTCGCGTCCGAGCATCACGTTCTCGGCGACGGTGAGATTCCCCAGCAGGTTCACCTCCTGGTACACGGTGCTGATGCCCGCGGCCTGGGCCTGCGCCGGCCCGGAGAACGTGACCTGCTTCCCGGCCAGGCGGATCACCCCGCTGTCGACGCTGTAGACGCCCGTCAGGGCCTTGATCAGGGTGGACTTGCCCGCGCCGTTCTCCCCCATCAGCGAGTGCACCTCGCCGGGGAACATCCGGAAGTCGACCCCGTCCAGCGCCTTCACGCCGGGGAACGAGATCGAGATGCCGGTCATATCCACCACCGGCGCGGGGCTCGCGCCAGCGTCCGGCGCGGGGGTCAGGTCAGGCATCGTTACTCATCTCGGTCGGAGGTGGTCCCATCATGGGCCACGCCCCGGGTGGGTGCGCGAGGAGCAACGCACCCACCGTGGGGCGGGCATCAAATACTGCGCCAGGGCTCAGTACTTGCGGTTGGGCAGGGCCTCCTTCGCCTGATCCTGGGTGAACGTGGTCTCGTCGGTCACGATCCGCTGCGGGACGCTCTCGCCGGCGTTCAGCTTCTTGACGATGTCGATCAGCTGCTTGCCCAGCAGGGGCGAGCACTCGACGATGTAGTTGATCTTGCCGTCGGCGAGGGCCTGCATGCCGTCATGCACGGCGTCAACGGTGATGATCTTGATGTCCTTGCCCGGCACCTTGCCCGCGGCCTCGATCGCCTCGATGGCGCCCAGGCCCATGTCGTCGTTCTGGGCGAACACGACATCGATCTTGGGCTGGGACTTCAGCATGGCCTCCATGACCTGCTTGCCACCGGCGCGGGTGAAGTCACCGGTCTGGCTCGCGACGACCTTCATGTTCGGGTTGGCCTTGATCGCGTCGGCGAAGCCGGTGCCGCGATCGATCGCCGGCGCCGAGCCGGTCGTGCCCTCGAGCTGGACGATGTTCACCGGGTCGGACTTGCCCTGGTACTGCTGGACGAGCCAGTCGCCGGCCTCCTTGCCCTCCTTGACGAAGTCGGAGCCGAGGAAGGTGATGTAGAGCGAGGTGTCCTTGGAGTCCACCGCACGGTCGGTCAGGATGACCGGGATGCCCGCGGCCTTGGCCTCACCGAGGACTGCGTCCCAGCCGGTCTGGACAACCGGGGAGAAGGCGATGTAGTCGACGTTCTGCTGGATGTAGGAGCGGATCGCACTGATCTGGTTCTCCTGCTTCTGCTGGGCGTCGGAGAACTTCAGCTGGATCCCGGCCTCCTTGAAGGAGTCCTGGATGTCCTTGGTGTTGGCGGTGCGCCAACCGCTCTCCGCGCCGACCTGGGCGAAGCCCACGACGATCTGGTCGAGTGCCTTGTTGGGCGCCCCACCGGCTGCGCCCCCGGACCCGGCGGGCGTCGCCCCGGTACTGCAGGCCGACAGCGCCACGACCAGGGCGCCGGCTGCGAAAAGACCCACGGTCTTCTTCATTGACAAACCTCCTTGTTCGCTACCCGGTACGGCGGTGCTGGAAGCCTCCGATTCGGGACGGCCGCCCTTGGCCGTAGCGAAATGTTAAGGCTCACATGTTAGCCTTCACAATCGCGTCCCACCTACCGTTATGAAGTCGTTACCTAGCGTAGCCCTAGCTGGGGTAGCGATAACACAACTCGCCATGTGAAACGCTCACAAGAGGGGCTCAACCGGTCAGCCGGCCAGGCCGAGGACGATCCCGTCGAGGATGTCCGCCTCGCTCACCACGAGCTCGGCGGACACCCGCCGCGCCACCGTGGCGCAGATCAACCCGCCGGCGCCGATCACGTCCGCCCGACCCGGCACCATGGTCGGCAGCTTCGCGACCTGCGCGACCGGCAGTTCGAGCAGGCGTCCGGTAAGCGCGGCGAGGTCGGCCCGGGCCAGCACCGAGCCGTGCACGAGCGCACGGTCGTAGCTGGGCAGGCCCTGCGCCAGCGCGGAAAGGCTCGTCACCGTCCCGCCGACGCCCACCCAGCTGGCCACGGACGCGAAGTCGATCCCGCACGAGTCCAGCAGTACGTCCACGTGGTCGCGGGCCGCGCCGATCTCTGCGGGGGCCGGCGGATCGGAGTGCAGGAACCGCTCCCGCAGCCGGACCGACCCGATGTCGAGGGAGACCGCGCGCGTCGGACCCACCTCGCTGCCCGGCACCAGCTCGGTGGAGCCACCGCCGATGTCCATCACCAGCACCGGCTGCGCGACCTCGGGAAGGGCGCTCAGCGCGCCCGCGTAGGACAACCGGGCCTCCTCCTCGCCCGGGATGACCTCCGCTTCCACGCCGAGCCGCGCCCTGACGCCGGCAAAGAACTCCGCGGAGTTCGCGGCGTCGCGGGCCGCAGAGGTGGCCACCACCCGGCGGTGCCGGACGCCCCGCTCGTCGAGCTCGGCGCCGAAGTCCGCCATCGCAGCCAGCGTCCGGGCCAGCGCATCCGGATGGAACCGGCCGGTCGCGTCCACGCCCTGCCCGAGTCGGGTGAGGTGGAGGCGCCGGTCGAGCTCGATGAGACGTCCCCCGCTGCGCCGGCAGACCAGCAGCCGCACCGAGTTCGTGCCGCAGTCAACGGCCGCGTACAGCTGCTCAGCCATGGTCCTCCAGACACGGCCGGCTCCAGAACTCGCCGAGTCGGGCCAGGGTCTCGTCCCCCAGCGGGTTCACTCCGGGCCCCGCGGCCAGCGCGTGGGCGGCGAGCACGTGCAGGCACTTCACCCGGCTCGGCATGCCGCCCGCGCTGACGCCCTCGATCTCCGCAACGCTACCCAGCCGCGCCCGGTCGGCGAGGTAGGCATTGTGGGCAGCGGCGTAGCCGGCGGCGAGCGCGGGATCGGCAGCGAGCCGGGAGTTCATGTCGGTCATCAGGCCCTGCGCCTCGAGCGTGGAGCAGGCGGACGTCGCTCGCGGGCAGGTCAGGTAGTAGGTGGTGGGGAACGGCGTCCCGTCCGGCAGCCGAGGCTCGGTGGCCACCACGCCCGGCCGGCCACACGGGCACCGCCAGGCGACGCCGGCCACCCCCCTGGCCTCACGTCCCAACTGGGCGGCGACGGCCTCGGCGTCGCCAGGGGTCAATGGTTCCAGCACGGCCGCCATTCTGGCACGCCCTTCTCCGTCGAACGCCTGCCCAGGCGCAGGCGTTCGACGGAAACGGAGGCGTTCGGTGATCAGGTCAGGGAGTGGTGACCTTGCGGGTGGGCGCGTCCGCGGTCTGGACCGAGCCCCACAGCCGGTCCCACCAGACCGGGTCGTGCTCACCGGCGGCCAGCGTCTGCTCGGAGGAGATCACCACGCCGCCGCCGAGCGGCTTGCCGTCCTCGCCGACCACGCGGTAACCGGTCTCTCCCGGCATCACCCAGCCGAGCCGCTCGCGGGCCTGGGCCCTGATGTAGTCAGGGTCGTTCCACCGGTCCAGCTCGGACTGGAGGTCGGCGATCTGCGCGGACCGCTCGCGAATCTCCTGCTCGGCGACGGCGAGGTCGTGCTGCTGGGTGAGGTAGACCCGCAGCGAGGTGCCGAACGAGATCGCCAGCGCGACGACCACGACCACCATCACGAGTGCCCGGCGGGTCAGGTGCAGCCCGCGCTGCCAGACCGGGACACTCGCGCGCTCTTCTTCGGCGATCTCCGCCGGAACCGGAGTGGCCGGGCTGGAGGTACGGGCGGACGCCCGGGACCGCCGGTTGGTGCGTCCCGGGCCGGTGCTCGTGCTGCGTGGGCTACGCGTCGCGCGTGCCATCGTCCTCGGCCCTCATCGTCGTCAAGGATAGGTGCGGCCCGAGGACCGGCCGCAGCGGACGCGCTGGGAGCCGCGGGGTTCGGACACGGCAGGACGCCGGCGGGATCTCCCGCCGGCGTCCCGGTGTCGTGCTGTGCTCAGGCCTTGAACCGCGGGAAGGCGGACGCCCCGGCGTAGCGGGCCGCGTCGTCCAGGTCCTCCTCGATGCGCAGGAGCTGGTTGTACTTGGCCACCCGCTCGCTGCGGGCCGGTGCCCCGGACTTGATCTGGCCACAGCCGAGCGCGACCGCGAGGTCGGCGATCGTGGTGTCCTCGGTCTCGCCGGAACGGTGGCTCATCATCGTGGAGTAGCCGCTACGGTGCGCCATCGTGACGGCGTCGATGGTCTCGGTCAGCGAGCCGATCTGGTTCACCTTGACCAGGAGCGCGTTGGCGGAGTTCTCCTTGATGCCGCGGGCGAGCCGAACCGGGTTGGTCACGAACAGGTCGTCCCCGACGACCTGGATCTTGTGGCCGACCTGAGCGGTGAACTTGGCCCAGCCCTCCCAGTCCTCCTCATCCAGCGGGTCCTCGATCGAGACCAGCGGGTACGCGTCGATGAGCTCCTCGTAGTAGGCGATCATCTCGTCGGCGGTCTTGGTGCCGCCCTCGAAGGTGTAGCCACCCTCGGTCACGAACGCGGACGCAGCCACGTCGAGGGCCAGGGCGACGTCCTTGCCCGGCTCGAAGCCGGCCTTGGTGATCGCCTCGAGGATCAGGTCGAGCGCTGCCCGGTTGCTCTCCAGGTTCGGAGCGAAGCCACCCTCGTCGCCCAGACCGGTCGACAGGCCACGGCTCTTCAGCACCGACTTCAGGGCGTGGTAGACACCGGCACCCATCTCGAGGGCGTCGGCGAAGGTCGCCGCACCGATCGGGGCGATCATGAACTCCTGGATGTCGACGTTGGAGTCGGCGTGGGTTCCACCGTTGAGGATGTTCATCATCGGCACCGGGAGCACGTTGGCGGTCGGGCCACCGAGGTAGCGGTACAGCGGCAACCCCGCGGACTCCGCGGCCGCGTGCGCGACGGCCATCGAGACACCCAGGATGGCGTTGGCGCCGAGCTTGTTCTTGTTGTCGGTGCCGTCCAGCTCGATCATGGCCTGGTCGAGCAGGCGCTGCTCGTCGGCCTCCATGCCGATCACCTCGGGGGCGATCTGCTCGATCACGTTCTCGACGGCCTTCAATACACCCTTGCCGCCGTAGTGCGCGGCATCGCCGTCACGCAACTCGACAGCCTCGAATGCTCCGGTGGACGCACCGGACGGGACGGCGGCGCGACCCTCGGCGCCGTCATCGAGCACGACCTGGACCTCGACGGTCGGGTTGCCGCGCGAATCAAGGATCTGACGGGCGTCAACGAATTCGATACTTGCCACTTCTCATGCCTTTCCGACGGTGTGGTGGTCATCCAGCAATACCCTACCGGCAGCGGGCTCGCCGGGTTGCCGCTCAGGTGTTGTTGGAAGACCGGACGGGCGGCGAGGCAGTGGACGATAAAGGAACCGTCCCCTTTTCGTTCACGGGGACGGCGCTCAGCGACCGGCCTCGGCCTCGCGCACGCGGACCTCGAGACCCCGCAGCGCGGCCCGGGCCTGCTGCTCGGGGTCGAGGCCGAGTTCCTCCGCGCGTCCGACCAGGCGCAGGAACTCGGTGCCGAGGTCGTCCGCAGCCACCGCGGAATCGGGGACGCCGAGCGAGGCGGGCTCCATCCCGTGGCTTCGCGCCCGCACGATCACCTTGTGGGCCCTGGTCAGCGCGGACAGTCGCTCGGGGATGCCGTCCAGCGCCGAGGAGCGGGCCTTCTCCGCTGCCTTCGCCCGCTCCCACGAGCCGACCAGGTCGTCGGGGACCGCGGCGTCGGAGAACACGTAGGGGTGCCGGGCCACCAGCTTGTCGGCGATCCGCCGGGCCACGTCCTCGATGTCGAACCGGCCGGTCTCGGCCGCGATCTCGGCGTGGAACACGACTTGCAGCAGCAGGTCGCCCAATTCCTCGCTGAGGTGGTCGTCATCGCCCGCCTCGATCGCCTCGACGACCTCGAGGGTCTCCTCGACGAGGTAGCGGACCAGCGAGGCGTGGGTCTGCTCCGCGTCCCAGGGGCAGCCGGAGCGGAGGCGGTGCATCACCGCCACGAGCCGCTCGAGCTCGCTCACCCCTGCTTGAGCGGGGCCAGCTCCGAGATCGAGCCGCCTGCGGTGCCGTCCACCAGGCCGGGCTGCTTCGGATCCCACGTGCCGAAGCGCGGGTTCACCACGATGTCGGTCTTCACGAACCGGTCGTTGAACGCCTGCTTGCCCGCGTCGGTCTGGAGCAGGAGGTAGGTCTCGGTGTAGTCGTTGACGAAGCCCGCTGCAGCCGGATCCTTCGCGATGGCGGTCAGCGCCGGGCTGCTCGTGAGCAACTGCTCGCGTTGGGCATCGGTCACCGTGAACTTGGTGTCGTTCGCCACCGTCTTCGCGATCTCGTTCTGGATCAGGATCTGCACCACGAGTCCCTGGGCGATCGTCCCGCTCTCGGCGGCGCCGGCTGTGGTCACCGCGTGGGCGACCGAGTCCACCTCGGCCTGAGGGATCGCGTGGCCGTCGACGTAGGCCGCCGCCTGGGGGTTCCCGGTCGCGCAGCCCGCCAGGGCCAGCACTCCGGTCGCGGCCAGGGCAGCGAGCTTCACCGATCTCATGTTCCGTCCGTTCATCGCACCAGGGCTTCCGATCCGCGATCCTACCCGCTGGCGGGGGCAGGGAAGATGTCGGCCAGTACCGTGGCCGCCCAGGCGAGCAGCGGGGCGTCCGTGACCGGCTGGCCGCCGATCGGACGCGTCGTCGGGCGCGGCACCAGGATCAGGCCCTGCGCCCTGCGCACCTGCGCACCCGGGTACAGCCGGGCCAGGCGCAGCTGGGCGGAGTCGGGCAGGTCCGCCGGGGCGAACCGGATCAGGTTGCCCTGCGAGACCACCTCGTGCACGCCGTAGCGCCGGGCCAGGAGCCGGAAGGACGCCACAGCCAGCAGCGCCTCGACCGGAGCGGGCGGAACGCCGTACCGGTCAACGAGCTCCTCGCGGACGGCGGCGATGTCTGCCTCCGACGTGACCGCGGCCAGCCGCTTGTACATCTCCAGCCGCAGCCGCTCGGACTCGACGTAGTCGTCAGGCAGGTGGGCGTCCACCGGCAGCTCGATCCTCATCTCCGGCTCCGGCTCGGAATCCTCGCCGCGGTAGTCCGCGACGGCCTCGCCGACCAGGCGGATGTACAGGTCGAAGCCCACCTCGGCGATGTGCCCGGACTGTTCCCCGCCGAGCAGGTTGCCCGCGCCGCGGATCTCCAGGTCCTTCATCGCGATCGCCATGCCCGCGCCGAGGTCGGTGTGGGCGGCCATGGTGGCCAGCCGATCGTGCGCGGTCTCGGTGAGCGGCTTCTCCGGCGGGTAGAGGAAGTAGGCGTAGCCGCGCTCGCGGCCGCGACCGACCCGTCCGCGCAACTGGTGGAGCTGGGACAGCCCGAGCAGGTCCGCCCGCTCGATCAGCAGGGTGTTGGCCGTCGAGATGTCCAGACCGGCCTCGACGATCGTCGTGCATACGAGCACGTCCGAACGGCGCTCCCAGAAGTCGACCATGACCTGCTCGAGGGCGCGCTCGTTCATCTGTCCGTGGGCGACCGCGATCCGCGCTTCCGGCACGAGCTCGGCGAGCCGCTGCGCCGTCTTCTCGATCGTGTTCACGCGGTTGTGGATGAAGAACACCTGGCCCTCGCGGGCGAGCTCGCGGCGGATCGCCGCCCGCACCTGATTGGCGTCGTACGGCCCCGCGAACGTCAGGACGGGGTGCCGCTCCTCCGGCGGCGTGGCGATCACGCTCATCTCGCGGATGCCGGTGATGGCCATCTCCAGCGTCCGCGGGATCGGGGTGGCGCTCATCGCCAGCACGTCCACGTTCAGCCGCAGCTTCTTCAGGGCCTCCTTGTGCTCGACGCCGAAGCGCTGCTCCTCGTCGATGATGACCAGGCCGAGGTCCTTGAAAGCCACCTCGCCGGCGAGCAGGCCGTGGGTACCGACGACCACGTCCACGCTGCCGTCGGCGAGCCCGGCGATGACCTTCTTGCGCTCGGCGTCAGTGGAGAACCTGCTCAGCGCGGCGACGGTCACCGGGAAGCCGGCGTAGCGGTCGGCGAACGTCGCGTGGTGCTGCTGGACGAGCAGAGTGGTCGGCACGAGCACGGCCACCTGCTTGCCGTCCATCACCGCCTTGAAGGCCGCCCGGACGGCGATCTCGGTCTTGCCGTAGCCGACATCTCCGCAGATCAGCCGGTCCATCGGCACGAGCTGCTCCATGTCGTGCTTCACCTCGGTGACCGCGGCCAGCTGGTCGGGCGTCTCGACGTAGGCGAACGCGTCCTCGAGTTCGCCCTGCCACACGGTGTCGGGGCTGAACGCGTGGCCGCGGGACGCCTGCCGGGCCGCGTACAGCTTGATCAGCTCGGCCGCGATCTCGCGGACGGCCCGGCGCGCCCGCAACTTGCGCTTCGCCCAGTCGGCGCCGCCCAGCTTGTCGAGCGTCGGGCTCTCGCCGCCCACGTAGCGCGTGACCAAGTGCAGCTGGTCCATGGGCACGTAGAGCCGATCGGCCGGCTGGCCGCGCTTGCTGGCCGCGTAATCGAGCACCAGGTACTCCCTGGTGGCACCGGCGACCGTCCGCTGCACCATCTCGACGTAGCGTCCGACGCCGTGGGTTTCGTGGACGACCGGGTCGCCGGGGCTCAGTTCGAGGGGATCGATCTGGTTCTTCCGCCGCGCCGGCATCTTGCGGGACGCCTTGTCGGCCTCGCGTTGGCCGGAGAGGTCGCCGGCGGTGAACAGGTCGAGGCTGATCGCGGGCAGGCTGAAGCCGTGCCGCAGTTCGGCCCGAACCACGGTGACGATCCCCGGCCGCGGCACGCCGTCGAGCTCGTCCGGACGAACCGACGGGATGTCCGCAGCCTTCAGGATCTCGACCATGCGGGCGGCCAGACCGCTGGAGTCCGCGACCAGCACGGTGTGGCGGCCCGCGGAGGCCGAGTCGCGGATCGTGGCCACCGCCGCCTCGGTGTCGCCGCGCCAGACGGGGGCTTCGGTGGCCTCGATCGTTCGGCTGGGGACGGCAGACAGGTCGGCTGCGGTGAGCCCTTCGTGACGACCTGCTTCCTCGCCGGTCTCCTCAGGGACCGTTGGTGCGCCCGAGCTGAAGGGCGACAGGCTCCACCAGGCCTGGCCGCGGGCGAGCGCATGGCTGCGGACGTCCGCGAGCGCCCGGTACGCGGACGCGCCGAGGTCGATCGGCGCCTGGCCGCCCTCGGCCGCCGCGGCCCAGGAGGCGCGCAGGAACTCCTCGCTGGTGACCACGAGCTCGTGGGCCCTGGCACGGATCCGCTCGGGATCGGAGAGCAGGATCAGGGTGTCGTCTCCGAGCACGTCGACGAGCAGCTCGAGACCGTCCACGAGCACCGGCGCGAGCGACTCCATGCCGTCCACCGCGTGGCCGTTAGCGATCCGGTCGAACAGCTCGCCGAGGTTGCCCGGGGCGTTCAGGTGCACCTTCGCGAGTTCGGCCGCCCGGGCCCGCACGTCCTCGGTCAGCAGCAGCTCGCGACAGGGCGACGCGACCACTTCCGGCAGCGTGGTCTCGAATGAGCGCTGGTCGGCCACCGAGAACGGCCGGATCTCCTCCACGGTGTCGCCGAAGAAGTCGATCCGCACCGGGTGCTCGAGCGTGGGCGGGAACAGGTCGATGATCCCGCCGCGGACGCAGAACTCCCCGCGCCGCTCGACCAGGTCCACCCGCAGGTAGGCGGCGTCCACCAGACCCTTCGTGATCGCAGCGAGGTCGTAGTCCTCTCCGGCGACCAGCGTCACCGGCAGCAGGTCGCCCAGCCCGGTCACCTGGGGCTGCAGGACGGAGCGAACCGGCGCCACGACCACACCCGGCGGCGGTAGCTCGTCGTTGCCGGCCAGCCGCCGCAGGACGGCGAGCCGCCGTCCGACCGTGTCGGAGCGCGGGCTGAGCCGCTCGTGCGGCAGGGTCTCCCAGGCCGGGTAGTAGGCCACCTCGTCCTCGCCCAGCAGGGACGCGAGCGCCGCTGTCGCGGCCTCCGCCTCCCGGAAGGTGGACGTGACCAGCAGCAGCGGTCGTCCCGCCCGACGGGCGAGCGCGGCCACCAGCAGTGGCCGGACGGCATCGGGGACCGTGAGGTCGAGGGCGGCGAGGCGGCCGCTTCGCGCGTCGGCGATGGCTTCCGTGATCACCGGCTCGTCGCCGACGAGGTCCACCAGGCCGCTCAGGATCACCGCATCACCTTACTTGCGCGGCAGAAGGCCGCCGCACAGACCCCACCGTCCGCCGATCCGGCGGCCTCAGCCCAGTGCCGCGGCACCCGGGTACGGCGCGGCGGGAGCCGTTTCCGCGACGGGGTCGACCGTCACCCTCGTCGGGCGGCGCCGCTTGGCGGGGTAACCCGAGCGCCAGGCGTAGACACCCACCAGCACCGTGCCTCCGCCGAAGATGACCGCCCACCAGGGAAACCCGGGCTCCGGCTGGGTGCGCGCAGCGGCGACGTCGGCGATCGGTGTCGGGTACACGCGCTCACCGGTCACCAGGATTCGCTGGGAGTTGATGCCCAGCGGCGTGCACGTGACGAGCGTGACCAGGTCCTTGCCCGCGACCGGGCGCAGCGACTCGGTGTCGTCCGGATCGACGACGGTGCTGCTGACCACCCGGTAGGTCAGCACGTCGTCGAAGACCGCGATGCTGAAGGTGTCCCCGGTCTTCACCAGGTTGAGGTCGGTGAACAGGGCCGCCGTGGCGAGGCCGCGGTGGCCGGTGAGGACGGCGTGGGTGCCGACGCCGCCCACCGGCAGCGAGGTGCCCTCCAGGTGACCGATGCCCTTCAGCAGGGTGTCGTCGGACGTGCCGTGGTAGACGGGCAGGTCGACGTCGATCGCCGGGATCCGGATCCGCGCCATCACTCCGGTCGCGTCGGCCCGCAACAGCTTGTTGTAGTCGAGGGCGGGATTGCTCGTCGTGCCCTTGCCCGTGGGCAGTCGCTGGTTCGCCTCGAGGATCGCCCCAGAGCTCAGCGCCCGGTTGTACTCGTGGGCCGCCTCGATCTGCTCGTCCGCCGACGGCCGAACGCCGTCCGCGACCTCGGTGGTGTAGGACGTGATGATCCGGGACTGCTCGACCTCGGAGAACCAGCTCGCGGCGCTCGGGTAGAGCAGCACCGCCAACCCGATCCAGGCCACCAGAGCGGCGCCCAGCGCGAAGGGATTGGCCTTCCACGCGCGCCGGCTCGAGCCGCGGCGGGGCGTCCCGTCGGTGGCGCGGGCGCGGGTCATCGGGTGTCCTTCGGTCTCGTGGCGGGACGAGGAGCGGTGGCGGCGGGCCGGAAGGGGGCCACCCCGCCGCCACCGGTTCGGCTCAGGCGGTCTGCCTGCTCCGCTTGCGGGCCAGCAGCGCGAGCACCACGCCTGCCGCGATCAGCGCCAGGCCGGCGACCGACAGCACGACGATGCCGTTGCTACCGGTCATCGGCAGGGTCACACCCTGCACCCGGGTGTTCGTGACCAGGGCGTCGTACGCGACGCCGGTGTCGGTCGCGCCGGTCTTCACTGCGACCCCGGTGAGGGCGGCTGCTCCAACCGGCGTGATGTAGCCGGCCGGCGCCTCGATCTCCTTCAGGACGTAGCAGCGCTTCGTCGCCCCGGCACCCGGGTTGTTGAGGCTGTCGGACACGAACAGGCCCGCGATGGACAGCACGCCGGCGCTGGAGGTGAAGACGGTGGGCGGGTTGGCCCCGACGCCCACCTTGATCGCCGACGCACCCGTCTTGATCGTGGCGGTGGTGCAGTCGGTGGCGTACGGGTCGGTGGCCTCGTAGACCTCGAACTTCGCCCCGGTCAGGCCCGCGGCGTGGTCGCCCGCGTCCACCTTGTTCACCACGAGATCGCCCCAGTTCTGGGTGATGGTCGCGGAGTGGGTGCCCGGGTAGTTCGGGTCGCTGGGCAGGACCGGGGTGTCAGGGGTGGACGGCACCGAGCCGACCTTGGCTGCGGCGGAGAAGGACGCCGTGTTGTTGAAGACGCCGTTGCCGAGGGTGGCGACCGTGCCGGTGAAGGTCGTCACGATCTGCTTGCCCGGCTGCGTCTTGAGCCAGGTCAGGCCGGCGCTGGTGAACTCGACCGTGACGAGGTTGCTGCCGCTCGTGGAGACCGAGTAGTAGGAGCTGGACACGTCCGTGCCACCGATCGTCACCTTGGACACGGTGGCTCCGGTGAGCCGGGCGTCCATCGGGTCCTGCACGTAGTAGTGCGTGAAGTTGGCGTTGGAGGCGATCGTGGGGATGTCCGTGGTCACCGGGAACGCCGCGGTCGCGCCGAGCCCGAGCTCCGCCTGCGCGGTCACGGTCTTGGCGACCTTGGCGACGCCGTTCTTCGGGTAGACGTTGACGTCGTACAGCCAGCTCTCGGTCGGCGTCCCACTGGCCCGCTTGTACGAGAAGGGGATCGTCACCACGAACGGCTGCGCCTTGTCGACAACGGTGTTCGGCGCGTTGGTCTCACAGACGATGTACGCGCCCACGGCGAGGTTCGAGATCTTCGCCTGTCCGGTCCCGTCCGTGACCGCCGACCCGGCGCCGGTGGTGCCCGACGGCGGCAGCGTGTCGCACGTGGTGGAGGTCACGCTCAGTGCCGAAACAGCGGCCCAGCCGGCCGCGGTGCCCAGATCGATGCCGTTGACCTTGTAGGCGTTGAACGTCACGCCGGCGACCGGATCGGACGGGATCGTGTCCGGGCCGGCCGGCGATGCCTCGACCGGCGTCGCCGAGCCCTGGTGCACGTGCTTGTGAATGGTGAGCGAGCCCAGCTTGTTCGTATCAACGTTGCCGAAGGCGTCGTCCGCGGACGCCGGCGCCGCCGCGCCGACCGCGCCGACCAGGCCCAGTGTCACTGCTCCCAGGACGGCGAGTACCCGCCGGCCCCGGAATCGGTTGTTGCTTCCCCCCATGGGAATTCCTTTCATTGTCTGCCGATACTCGGCGATCGGAGTTCGTGTGTCGGTTGAGTACAGAGTTCGTGCTTCGGATGAGTCTTGGTTCGGATGTGGTCCGGCCGTGCCGACCGGGCGGGGTGTCAGATTCGCAACGACCGGAGCGACCTCCTTCTGTGCAGCCAGCCCCCGATGCCGGCGACCGCGAGAAGAGCGGCGCCGGAGAACAGGAAGACGTCCGTGCTCGTGCCGCCGGTCAGCGGCAGCGAAGGGACGGGAACGCGCTTGTTCGTGATCGCGCCGAGGCTGACCGTCTGGCCGTCGGTGGCGATCGTGAACGCGTAGGACGTGGTGTTGAGCTGGAAGCCGACCGGGGCCGTCTTCTCGACCAGCGTGTAGCTGCCGTACCAGAGCTTCGCGGCCGTGAAAGCACCCGCCGACGGGTTGGTGTCCAGGCCCGTGCACAGACTGGCGGACGCTGCCACGCAGTCCACCACGGTCGTGCCGCCCGGGTAGTTCGGCCCGGTCAGCGTCCACTCCGACCCACCCAGCAGGGTGGACGTGTTGCCGGCGTCCACCTTCGACCAGGTGGCGGTTCCGGTGATCCGCTGGTTGATCACGGGCCCGAAGGTCGCCCCGGCCTGCGCGTTGGCCGCGTTGACGGTCACCGTCCACGTGTTGTTGGGCGCGACGGGGGTCACGAAGCCGGGCGGTGCGGCGGTCTCGGTCATGGTGTACTGACCCCACGCCAAGCCGGTCAGGCTGAGGAAGCCGGCCCGATTGTCCTTGTCGAGCGCGTCCGCGCAACCCGCTGAGGTGGCAGCGACGCAGTCGTCGACAGCCGCGGTGGGCCCTGACGCACCAGGACCCTGCACGGTCCACTTGCTGCCCCCGATGTTCACGGCGGGGGTGTCGTTCGACCGTTTCTCCCAGGAGATCGACCCGGCCACCGGACCGTTCACGTAGCCGCAGGCCACCGAATCGCCGGGGGCGATTCCCGTCAAGGCCTTTCCCGCCTCAGCGGTGAGCGTGGTCGTCGCGGTCGTGCCGTCGAGGTGAGTGACCACGCACTGGCCGCTCCGGAAGCTGTATCCGGTCTGCTGGGTTTCGGAGACGGTGAGCGTGGCGCGGCTTGCCGATGTGCCGAACGTGAGGCTCCAGGTCGCGTTGCCGGACGAGTCCGTCGTCTGCGTGTTGGCGGTCGGCGCCTTGGTCACCGTCCCGGTCGTCGCCGTGGCGGTCGCACCCATCGTCCACCCCTGGCCCGACGCGGGGTTCTGGCCGTCCAGGTCCGTGACGTCCTTGTGGATCTTCACCGACGCCTTCAGGGGCGAGTTGTAGAACCGGCACACCATCGCCTGCCCCGACGCCGGTGTCGTGAAGGTTCCGGACGTGCCGTTGCCCTGCGTGGTCTGCGTGCCGTCCACGAAGCACCGATAGCTGGAGGCGTACTGGGTGAGGCTGGTGGTTCCGGACGCGGTCTCGGTGAAGGTCAGCACTGCGCCGCGCACGGTCGGGAGCGGGCCGATCCGCTGGCTCTGGATGCCGACATCCGTGCCACTCGTGGTCGCGGTGCCGATCGTCGTCCCGCTCTGCTGGAGATTCAGGGTGAACTGGTCGCCCGAGTTGACCCGGGATCCCTCAATGGACTTCTCGATGGTGACGACCGGCGGCGAGGAGCACGAGGCGAGGTCGGTGCTGCTCACGCTCGAGTTGACGACGGTGGCGCCGGTCCAGCCGGGCGTGTTGTAGGAGTTGATCTGCGCGCCGGCGCCGAGGTAGCCCTTGCCGTTGGCGTCGAGCGCGACACCGTTGACGCTGTCGATGGTCACCACGGCGGAGACGGCCGGCGTGATCGTGGCGCCACCGGACGCCGCCTGGAAGCTCGCGGCGGTGACGCTGAAGATCGTGACGGTGGTGCCCGCACCGCGAATGATGAAGAGGTTCCCCAGGTCGTCGAACGCCATGTCGCCATTGCTGGTCGAACTTCCGTCCGAAATGCTCACCGACGCCTTGAGCGACACCGAGTTGCTCGAAGGGTTGTATTCATAGATCTTGAAGACCTGGCCGGTCGCGGTGTACCCACCGAAGTAGTAGACGCCGGTGGCGAGGTTGACCGCCCCCCCGACCAGAGACACTCCGGTGTTCCCACCGAGACTTGCCGTGCCGGCCCCGGTGGTCGACCACGTGCCGGACGTCGTGTCGTACTTGTAGACGATCCCGTTCTCGTTGCCCGTGTTGATCGAGCGGTTGACGGCATAAACCGGCTGTCCGCCCGCGCCGATTCCGAGGGCGTTGAAATAGCTGACCGACGTGGCGGCCGAGCCCAGGTTCGTGAGCGCCCCGCCCGGCGCGACCTGCTGCATCTGGCCGGCGGTGGTGATCGAGTAGACGTACCCGGCGGTGCAGGTGGGCGTGTAGTTGATCTTCTCCACGACGAAGTTGCCGAAGTCCAGCGTCTGGTTGGTCCAGGGGCTGCTCAGATCGACCCAGGCGGTGCTCGAGACCCACTGGTAGCCGGTCGGCGCGTTCACCGGCTGGATTCGGTAGCGTCCGCCGCTCTGGATGCTCGTTCCGGACGGACTCGTCCCGGGATTGTCGCTGCCGATCCACTTGACCAGGAACTCACCGGGATCGTTGTCGCGGTCGACGACGCCGCAGGTGCCGGACACGCAGTCGGTGACGTTCCTCGTCCCGGTCCAGCCGCCGGAGTACCGCTGGAAGGAGAAGGTGGCACCGCCCACCGGGTTACCGCTCGCGTCCTCCACCGTCCAGTAGATGTAGGGGGCCGCGGCGCCGTCCGCCACGCCCGCGGCGAGCGGCGCGATGCCCTTCTTCTCCGGGAGCGGCACGCCCGAGGTGGTTTCGGCGGTCGGAGTCGCGCTGGCCGTCGGAGTCTCGGAGGCGCTCGGAGTCCCGGAGGCGCTCGGCGTTGCGGTCGCCGTCGGTGTCTCGGTCGACGTCGCCGTCGCGGTAGCCGTCGGCGTCGACGCTTCCGCAGTAGTCGCCGAAGGGCTCGGCGTCGCCGTCGCGCTTCGCGAGACCTCGTCCGTGCCGTCGGTGGAGCCGTCCTTCAGGTCACCCTGCGCGAGCACCTGCGATGGAGCTGCTGCAGCCGCCACCGGTACGGCGAAAGCCGTGACGAAGGCGGTCAGCAGGAGCACCACCAGACCCCTGCCGACGCGTTCGGCCCTCGCGCCTGGACGCACCCTTCCGGGCACGCCAAAGCGCGTCTTGTCGAATAAACCCACGGAGCCCCCCCCCTAAGAGCAATCCGCCTAACCCCTCAGGTACCCAGACCCCTCTCGATACCTCGTGTGAAACACACCTTAGGCTAGTTTCGTAGAAAGCGCATGCCGAATCTGTCACCCGCGCGGGCGACTTTTCGGATCTCGAGCGCATTGCCGCTTAACAACTGGTTCTGACAAGGGATTACGCTCGCGCGCCGCGCCCGAGACTTGCCATATTCGCCAGAAGCAGGCCCGCGCGAGTGCTATTCCGGCGGCACACGATCGGCCGACGATCGGTGAAATTGAGGCCGCGGCGGCGAAGCGCCCAACTCGACCGAAGTCAATCGGCTGCGCTCAGATATTAACCCGGATCAAACTCCACCCGGGTTCTGCCAAACTAAGTTCAGGAGTTGAAGCGGCTCTGCGCGGCGTCCAGGCCAACGGTGAGCAGGGCCTCGACGGCGTCCGCGCATCGGGCGACCTCGACGCCCACATCCTCGGCCAGCGCGGCCGGGAACGGGCTGAGCACGAAGTCGGCAGGATCCTGCCGGCCGGGCGGTCGGCCCACGCCGAACCGCGCCCGGAAGAAGTCGCCGGTGCCGAGACTGCGCCGAATCGACTTGAGGCCGTTATGGCCGTTGTCGCCGCCGCCGAACTTCAGGCGTAGCTGCCCGAACTCGAGATCGAGTTCGTCATGGACGACGACCAGTTGCTCTGCCGGCACCTTGTAGTAGCCGAGAGCCTTGCCCACGGCGATGCCAGACTCGTTCATGTAGGTGCGCGACTTGAGCAGCACAACCTGCTCGGCCTCCGCACCGAGGCCACCCATTCCCCCGGCGGCGGTGAGCCGGGTCTGGGCGACGTCCGCCCGCAACTGGCCGGCTCCAGTGAAGCGGACGCCGGCCCGCCGGGCCAACTCGTCGACCACCCGGTAGCCGACGTTGTGCCGGTGAGACGCGTAGGTCGGGCCCGGATTGCCGAGCCCGACCAACAGCCAGGTGGACATGGGGACGGCTCAGGCCTCCTCGGCCGCTTCCGTCTCGTCAGCTGCCTCGCCCTCGGCGCCACCGGCCAGCTCGGCGTCCAGCGCCGCCTGGCTCGGAGTGGCGGCGATCGACAGGATCAGATCGTCGGGCTCGCCGGGGAACGCCGCGCCGGAAGGCAGCTTCAGGTCCTTGGCGGTGACCGTGTCACCGATCTCGAGGCCGGCCACGCTGACCTCGATGTCGGCCGGAATGTGGGTGGCCTCGACCTCGAGGGTGATGGTCTGCTGATCCATCACGATCATCCGGTCGGCCGGGTGGTCGCCGACGACGACCAGCGGCACCTCGACGGTGACCTTCTCGCCCTTGCGCACGATGACGAGGTCGAGGTGCTCGATGGTGCCCTTCACCGGGTTGCGCTGGATCTGCTTGGCCAGCGCGAGCTGCGACTTGCCGCCGTCGACGGCGATCTCCAGCACGGCGTTGGCCACCCGCAGGGCGAGCAGGACCTCGTGCCCGGGCAGGGACAGGTGGACCGGGTCCGTCCCGTGGCCGTACAGGACGGCGGGAACCAGGCCCGCCCGGCGGGTGCGGCGAGCCGCGCCCTTGCCGAACTCGTTGCGGGACACCGCTGCGATCTTGTTCTCAGGCACTGTGCCTTCACTCCTCAACCTCGTACAGATATCTGTGGGCCTGACGAGGGAGACCGGGGCGCTCAGCGCCCACCTTGTCGATCACGGGCCATTGGCCCCTCGCCGAGGCAACCCCGACACTCTAGCGCCTGCGGCGGTCACCCCCGAAATCGTGGACGGCCGCTTCTTGACGGAAGCTTGACGCCCTCGCGCCGCTCCTGACGGCAGTCCGAGTGGTTGTCTGGAACTGTGGGAATGGAGTGGTTCCGTCAGCACCCGGGACGGGTTCTGGTGCTCGCTGTTCTCGCGCCGCTGGCGGTCAGCGGCGTGCTCTTCCCGTTGCGCGACGACCTCGCGAACAGCTCGGCCGCCCTGGTCCTCGTGTTGATCGTCGTGGGCGCCTCGGCGACCGCGAACCGGCTGGCCGGGGTGCTTGCCGCGCTGTCGTCGGCCGTCGGGTTCGACTTCTTCCTGACCAGGCCCTATCTCGACCTGCACATCACCAGCGCCGACGACATCGAGCTGGCGGCGCTGCTCCTGCTCGTGGGACTCATCGTCAACGAGATCGCGCTCTGGGGCGTCCGGCAGCACGCCGCGGCCAGCCAGCAGGCGGGGTTCCTGCTCGGCGTCCTGGAGTCCGCGGACCTGGCGACGGGCAGCACGCGACCCCTCGACGCCCTCGAACGTGTCGCGGCGACGATCCGCAGGACGCTGGGCGTCAACAAGGTGTCGTTCGAATACGGCGAGCAGGAGGCGGGCGCCGCCGTTCTGGCGCGCGACGGCTCGGTGCACTGCCGCGGAAGGGACGTCGACGTGGCCGTCACCGGCCTGCCCACCGACACGTGCACCGCGATACCGGTCGCCCAGCGAGGCGCCCAGCTCGGCTACTTCAAAGTGACGGCGACCCGGCCGGTGCGGCCCACCCGCGAGCAGCTCCGCGTGGCGGTCCTGCTCGCCGGCCAGTGGTCGCTCGGCGAGATCCCGCCCCCGTCGGCGGCTTCCCGGCGCCGGTCGCTCCCCATCGGCCCCCCGCTAGGCTCCCCCGCCCGTCCCGCGACCACAGACGGGACGCGAGAGCTTGTGGACAACTGAATCGTGGGGTCTGTCCCCACGATTCACGACGCCCTGCGTCCGGGAAGAGCGAGGGCGATCGGATCTGCACTGTCGACGCGGATTCTGGGCTCGGACGGCCGTGGGACGGCATCGACAGTGCGGATCCGACCAGCCCCTCAGTGCGCGCCGTTGAACAGGGACGCGACCGAGCCCTCCTCGAAGACAGCCTGGATCG
>MTLC01000590.1_pt1 | contig 23530 bp, 19 predicted proteins | sample 1982451 | NCBI WGS metagenome assembly MTLC01 (sample SAMN05710165, study PRJNA340218) | biofilm metagenome | isolation source: sample SPH anode biofilm adapted to +100 mV | place: USA | collected 2012-02-03 | reverse complement strand
AGCATAAGAGAGATATAAGAGGGATATAAGAGGGGAGCTTTAGAGATGTTGAATATCAAAGAATTGGAAGCATGACTATTTGTGGCTGGCAGGAGGATTCAAAATTCGAAGATTGGCCACTAGCTATTAGCTGCTGGCAACGGGCTTGTAGATCATTTAAACCACGATAGGCACGAAAGGCACGAAAACTGCTAGATGAAAAATTTCGTGTTTGTAGGGTTTTTCGTGGTTAAAAATAAAATCTGTAGTACACAAATCTGTGCTCAATGAAACGCAATGGTATGAACTATCTTTTTTATGTCTGGATAGCTGCAAAATGGGTTAATTTTACTCAGGGACACCCAAAAGAGTGTCCTTGTATTTTTAGTTTATTGTTTATCAGTGTAATGTAAAACATGGTCAATGAAAGTGTCGAAGTCAGGAAAAAGAAAGAAGAGAAAAATTGACTAATTGTTGTTGATCTACTGAAAAATACTAAATTTATGGGAATAAGATCATAACAATATCCTTTGGTATGATAACAACAACGACAACAAGGTTCAATTGCAGGTATTTAAATGCCAGATTAGTATTAGTAACTTTAATGTTTCTTTTCTTTCACTCATGCCTTGAATTGAATCTTCGAGCCCAATCTCCTGTTTTGATACTTGGCGTTAACCGAGACTATCCACCATATGAATTTGTGGATGACTCAGGAAGACCATCTGGGTTTAATGTTGAGTTAGTTCATGCTATATGTGAGGTCTGTAGTTTGCGAATTCAACTTTATCCCGCCGATTTTAACTCTTTATTGGAACTGGCTAAACAGAAAAAGATTAATGGTTTAGTTAGCCTTCGCCACTCTCCCCAACTTGAGAAAATCTTCACTTTCTCTGATCGTGTCTACTCTGGTCGATTAGCTTATGTAACTCTGGAAAATAGTCCGGTGAGATCTTTTAATGACGCTTTAAAGTTGAGAATTGGGGTACAACAATCTGATCAATTAGATAGCTTTCTATTAAGTAAAGGTTATACCGGTGTCATTAGTACCTACAATTCAACTGTCATTGGATTGAACGCACTGCTTACTAACGAATGTGATGTTTATTTGGGTTTGGAGAAGCAACTTGAATATACTGTAAATCAATATGCGATGTCCTCGCTTAAGGTTATAACGATCCAGTTTCCATCTATTGAGTATGGCATGGCACTAAATAAAGAATCAGAAAAATTCATTGTGCAGCTAAATAAGGGACTGACTGAGGTGAAGCAAAGTGGACTGTATGACCGACTTTATAAGAAATGGATTTCAGGTAAATTAGAAAAGACCGTTTTCAAACCATCAGAGATGAGAAGTTTAGTATGGATTTGGTATATAATTATACCTGTTTTACTCTTCGCCTTACTTTTAGTAGGCTACTTTTTCATTCGTCGAAGAAGAGTGCATAAGTCCCTTTTAGAATACAATAAAATTCTTGAGTGCAAGGGAGTTTTACTCACTGGTTATATGGATGCCGTTGTTGAGAATTTTGCGATAGTCGATCATTCCTTTGTCCCGATTTATCTTAATAAATCAATGAAGCGTTTTCAGCGCGATTTTCTAAACAAGGATAGTGAAACAGGTGGAGCCTTCTTTGATAGTCCTGATTTTACATTTATAACTAACATTCTTCCAGAATTAACCATAGGTAAGGTTTGGCAAACAGATCTAAACCTGAAGGATGAAAAGCAGAATGATCATTATTTTGATTTGACTCTGGTCAGATTGAAAGATGCGTATGGCCTCTGTATAAAAGATATTACAAAACAGAGAAAGAACGATAAGCTGAATCATATACTATTGAATATTGCCAATGCTGCCATTTCCTCGTCCAGTTTACTTAATTTATACAAAGTAATTCATCAGGAGATTGCAACTCTGTTTGACGCATCAAATTTTACTGTTGAACTGTATGATGCCCAAACCCAAACTATCTCGGTCTCTTATTCTGTTGATTCTGCTTCAAATAATAACAACTTTTCAGCGAAAGGAACTCTTTCCGGATATACTATTAAAAAGAATCTCCCTAAGCTTTTTACTTTGAGTGAAATAGAGCAGATGGTAAAATCAGGGGATATAAATGAGAAGGAGACCGTTTACTTTAATTGGCTTGGAGTTCCTTTGATTGTTAGGGGGGCTTGTTTTGGGATAATTAGTGTACGGTCATATAATGAATCGATCTCCTTCAGCGAGGATGAGCTTAGAGTGATGGAGTTTGTGTCGAGTCAGGTTGCGAGTGCAATTCATCGGAAATTATCAGATAATGAGATAATAAAAGCATTGGAGTTGGCTCAGGAGGCCAATCATTTAAAAGCCTCGTTTATTTCTAAGCTTAGCCATGAGTTTCGCACACCAATGACCTCGATTTTAGGTTTTTGTTCTTTACTTGGAGAACGAAGTCTGACAGAGAATCAATACCATAGTTATCTTACCTCGATGAAAGAGGGTACTGATAATTTATTGAAAATCATTGATCAGATATTAGATATAGCGCAGATTGAATCAGGAAAGCTCAAGATTGATATTGATTGGGTTGATATTGGCAATCTGATTAAAGAGCTCTATCTGATGTTTCAGATGAATCCATATTTTCAGAAGAATAAAATCGCATTTTCTTATTCTGTAGAAAACGAACCTCTGTTGGCTATGACTGATAGACGCCGATTGCGAGATGCACTTGGCCATTTGATTGATAATGCTTTTAAGTTTACTAAAAGTGGTAGTTTGGAGATTGGAGCATCACATGATATTACAAATACCCGGGTCATCATCTGGATAAAGGATTCGGGTATTGGGATTTCTGATAAATTGGCAGAATCGATATTTGAATCATTCAGGCAAGGGGATGAGAAGATCTCACGAAGTTTTGAGGGCATGGGATTAGGATTAAACTTAGCGAAGGGTTTTATTGATTACATGCATGGAGAATTATGGTTTGAACATAATGATAGAGGGGGAACCACCTTTTATATCGCTCTTCCTGATCATGAAGAGACACTCAATGAAGACCAAACAGGGAATTTAACTTCCATTGAATCTGAACTTACGGCTGACTATATTTGGCCTGGGAGAACCGTAGTGATTGCTGAGGATAATCTCTCAAACTCAAGATTTCTTGAAGCAGCATTAACGGGACGTGGATTAAGACTTCTATTTACAAATAACGGAGTGGATACAATTAACCTTGTGGAGCGAGATCCGACCATTGATTTGATTCTAATGGATATTCAAATGCCAAAAGTCAATGGGATTGAAGCAACAAAAAGGATCAGAGGAATTAGGAATGATCTTCCTGTTATTGCTGTCACTGCATATGCATATAATATTTTCTCGGAAGAGCTATTAAATAGTACATTTGACGCTTGGTTAACTAAGCCGGTTAGAACCAGAGAGATATTGAAAATCTTAAGTAGATTCTTAGGTTAATCATATCTTCAGTAACTTTTTTAGATATTTGCAAGCACCCCGCTTAATGGGAATAATTTAGATAATACTATAACTTTTAAATATTTATGCCAAGAATTTTAATAATTGATGATGAGAGGCCTATTAGAAATACTTTAAGAGATATTCTTGAGTATGAGAAATTTGATGTTGATGATGTGGCTGATGGTATAGAGGGAATAGAGTTAGTAAAGAATAATGAGTATGATGTTATTCTGTGTGATATTAAGATGCCCAAGATGGATGGTCTTGAGGTACTCTCTGCCATCACAGAATTGACCGATACTCCTGTTATTATGGTCTCTGGACATGGTAATATTGATACCGCTGTAGAGGCAATAAAGCAGGGAGCTTATGATTATATCTCGAAGCCTCCTGATTTGAACCGTTTACTGGTGACATTACGAAATGCAACTGACAGGTCTAGATTAGTGACTGAAACGAAAACTCTTAAAAAGAAACTTGAGGTAAAGTTTAAGATGATCGGTGAGTCAAAGCCGATGCAAGATATTAAGGAGATGATTGGCAGAGTTGCACCAACGAATGCCCGTGTATTGATTACTGGCCCCAATGGTTCTGGCAAGGAGTTGGTTGCCAGAGCTATTCATGAAAACAGTCCTCGTCAGGCTATGCCTTTTATAGATGTAAACTGTGCAGCTATACCCTCTGAGTTAATTGAAAGCCAGTTATTCGGCCACGAGAAAGGGTCATTTACCTCTGCTATAAAGCAAAGGAAAGGTGATTTTGAGTTAGCCAATGGCGGAACTATCTTTCTTGATGAGATTGGCGATATGAGTATGTCAGCCCAGGCAAAAGTTCTACGTGTTTTACAAGAGAATAAATTGACTAGGGTAGGAGGCGAGAAGGAGCTTTCAGTGGATGTTAGGGTCATTGCGGCGACTAATAAAGACTTATCACAGGAGATTCTGAAGGGTAATTTTAGGGAGGATTTATACCATAGATTAAGTGTAATCCTGATTAAAGTTCCACCTTTAGCCTCACGGCTTGATGATATACCTGAGTTGGCACAGCATTTTATGGAGAGCGCTCTTCAAGAGATGGGCAGGCCTAGCATCCAATTTCTTCCTGAGGCCATTGATGAGTTACAGAAATTACCATGGAGCGGAAATATCCGAGAGTTAAGAAATGTAATAGAGCGACTGATTATTCTCTGTGATAAAGAGATAACGGCGGATGATGTAAAGCGTTACGCATCCCCGTTAAACTAAGTTAGTCGGTAGCTTTATTTTCAAGCATAGGAACGAAGATGAAATCACCATGTTCAGTTATGGTTAGAGACTCATCTTCGTTTTTCTTTAGCAGTGTCATTACCTGTTGATTAGTTGCACCGATAGGAGCAACTAAGAGTCCGCCAGGTTTTAGTTGATCGACTAATGCCTTAGGAATCTCAGGCGCACCTGCTGTAATAATGATTTTATCAAAGGGGGCAAAAGCGGGTAGCCCCCTGTATCCATCTCCGTAAAACATTCTTGGGTTGTATCCTATGGATGGTAAGAATGTTCTGGTTTTATCGTAAAGATTCTTTTGACGTTCAATAGTAAAGACCTTGGCCCCTAATTCAAGTAGAACACAAGCCTGATAGCCCGATCCGGTTCCAATCTCAAGAATCTTTTCACGGATTTTGACATCGAGTAGGGTAGTCTGAAATGCAACGGTGAATGGCTGGCTAATGGTTTGTCCCGATCCAATTGGAAAAGGTTTATCCTGATAAGCAAACTCAAGAAACGCGGCATCGAGAAAAAGGTGTCTGGGTATCTTCTCAATAGCACTAAGAATAGCTTGATTACTAATGCCTTTACTTTGAAGTAATTCAACGAGTCTTTTTCTTAACCCTTTGGTTCTGAATGTGTCTTCCGGGAATGATGTTTGTAGTGGATTCGGTTTCATGTCTGCGAAATTACTAAAAAGGCTGGCAAGGTTTGTGAAAAAATTTACCTTTGCAGTCAAATGAAAACTAAAGCACAACCGTAAAAATTTAATTTTGAAATTATGTTAAAGATAGGAGTTTTAGGAGCAGGCCATCTTGGGAAAATTCATATCAGATGTATTAAAGAGATTGAAAAGTATGAATTGGTTGGTTTTCACGATCCTGATCCTGCAACCTCGGCCAAAGTAGCTGAAGAGTTTGGGATTACCCCTTACGAATCAGTTGAGGCTTTGATCAATGATGTAGATGTTGTTGACATTGTCACTCCTACCATAGCTCATTTTAGTTGTGCCTCTATTGCGTTGAAGAATTCTCGTCATGTCTTTATTGAGAAACCAATTGTAACCACCCCTCAGGAAGCCAGAGACCTGATTAAGATTGCCCGTGAGGCTAATGTGAAGGTTCAGGTTGGACATGTTGAACGTTTTAACCCGGCCTTTTTAACCGCCCAGCCTTATTTGAAGCAGCCAATGTTTATTGAGACCCATCGATTGGCTCTCTTTAATCCTCGTGGAACCGATGTTCCTGTGATTCTTGATCTCATGATCCATGATATAGATATCGTTCTTAGCGTAGTAAAATCGAACATCAGGAAAATTAGTGCCAGTGGTGTTGCCATCGTAAGTGATACACCTGATATTGCAAATGCAAGATTAGAATTTGATAATGGTTGTGTTGCTAATCTGACGGCAAGCCGTATCTCAATGAAGAATATGAGGAAATCCAGGTTCTTCCAGAGAGATGCCTATATCGCAGTCGATTTTCTAACTAAGGAATTCGAGATTGTTAGGATTTCTGATGCCGATAGCACAAATTCAGATCCTTTTGCAATGACACTGGATATGGGACCAGGAAAGGGCCAGAAAGTGGTCTCTTTCGAGAAGCCAGAAGTATTACCAATTAATGCAATCAAAACCGAATTAGAGAGTTTTGCCTCTTCAATTCTTGATGACACAATTCCTCCTGTTACCATTGAAGATGGTTACATGGCTCTGGAAGTGGCACATAGCATAATCGAGAAATTGAACCTCTAATCTTTTCTCTCTTTTTTTCTAGTTTTTTATACTATGTGAACCTTAATTGCGTTCAACTACTACACAATTTACCGGAATGGCCAAGAAATTACCAAGTAAAGCAAATCAGCTTTTCTATGCCCTGTTTTTCTCTGTTTTTCTAATGGCAGGGTGCGATAAGTTTGAAGGAGATCAAACAATCCCCTCTTATATCAGAATCGACTCTATCGGAGTAAAGATTACCTCATCAACACAGGGGACAGCATCCGCTAGTCTGACAGATGCATGGGTTTATGTTGATGATCAGTTGATCGGATGTTTTGAATTACCTGCCGTAGTGCCTGTTCTGGCTGAAGGTAACTGTACTATTAAGGTTTACCCTGGTTTTAAGATTAATGGGATGAATAATACCAGAGCTCCTCATCCTATGTTTAATTTCTTGACCTTTAAGAAGGTGCTCTATCCTGATAGTACAATATCACTTACCACCCAATCCATTAATGGTAAACAGACACTCTTAACAACTTATAAAGACAATTGTACCTTTAAATGGATGGAGTCATTTGCCGATCCTTCTCTTTCTCTGGATTCGGCGAAGGGAAGTGAAACAAATATAGGACTAACTCCTGACGGCTTCGACGATGTTTATGAAGGCCAATTCTCTGGTAGGATTTATATGCCAGATTCGGTTACCTATTTTCTTGGTACAAATAACGAAGATTTAAACTTGCCAAAAAATGGCAAGGCTGTAATACTAGAGCTTAATTATAAGACAAATGTTGATGTAACTATTGGAATGTACGCCACATCTACCAGTGAAACGGTAATGCAGCCATTGCTTGTTCTTTCGCCTACCTCAACGTGGAAGAAGATTTACGTTAACCTCTCGCCATTTGTTTCAAGTCAGACTTCAGCGATAAATTATAAGGTCTTCTTTGGTGTGTTGAGATCTGAAAGTGATTCTGCAGGCGAGATATTGTTAGATAATATTAAACTTGTTCACCTCTAAACGGATACTCATGAATAAACGTTTACAGGTTTTAAAGTATCTTATTTCCGATTACCTATCAGCATTAATAGCTTGGGCACTATTCTTCCTGTATAGGAAGGCCTATGTAGATCCGCAATACTTTGTTACGCCTGAGTTAGTCTTTGATGATCCAAAATTCTTCTTTGGGGTTTTTCTGCTTCCGCTGTTCTGGCTCTTGCTTTATATGATGGCGGGCACGTATAGAAAAATCTATAGAAAGTCCCGAATTAAAGAGCTTGGTCAGACAATTATGGTGACCCTTGTGGGCGGTTTAGTGATCTTTTTTGCACTAATTCTTGATGATATTGTTACCTCCTATAGATCATATTATCATCTGTTTTTTGTACTTGTAGGTCTCCATTTCTTTCTAACTTATATTCCACGTCTGATCATTACCACAGTCACTAATAATGCTATACACGCCAGAAAAATTGGATTTAACACCGTTATCGTGGGTTGTAATGGCTACGCTTTTGCAGTGTACAATGAGTTAGAGACCCAGTTACGAAGTACAGGTAATAAAATTATTGGGTTTGTTGATGCCGGGCTGTGCGAACGTAATCTCTTACAGGCTCATCTCCCTCACTTGGGTGATTATAAGAATCTTAAAAACATTATTAAAGAACATAATGTTGAAGAGGTCATTATTGCTATAGAACGTGCCGAAAAGGATGCCGTTGAGCGAATTATTACAGAGATTGAAGATACTCCTGTTGTGATTAAGATCAATCCTAATATGCAGGATATTCTGATGGGTGTGGTTAAGACTTCATCCCTTTTCTCTCCTTTAATTGAGGTTGCACCTGACATTATGCCTGACTGGCAGATGGCATTGAAAAGACTAATGGATATTATTGTTTCAATAATAGCCATAATTATTCTGTTACCTGTATACATTGGAACAGCCATCGGGGTCATGTTTTCATCACCAGGACCAATCTTCTATACTCAACCCAGAATAGGTATACGTGGAAAGTCGTTTAAAATGATCAAGTTTCGTTCAATGTATCAGGATGCTGAACGTGGTGGTCCTATGTTGTCAAGTAAGAATGATACCAGGATTACGAAGTGGGGCAAGATCATGAGGCAATACAGGCTTGATGAGATACCTCAATTCTTCAGCGTTTTAAAAGGCGATATGTCGTTAGTAGGACCTCGTCCTGAACGTCAGTACTTCATTGATCAGATTGTCGCCAGAATGCCACATTTTAGGCTTTTAAGCAAGGTAAAGCCGGGTATTACATCCTGGGGGCAGGTTAAGTTTGGCTATGCTGAGAATGTTGATGAGATGATTGAAAGGGCAAAGTTTGATCTGATCTACCTTGAGAATATGTCATTGGCAATGGACATAAAGATTTTGATCTATACTGTCATGATTGTTATGCAAGGCAGAGGTAAGTAGTCTTAAACCACCCATTGTTAATCTCGATCCCTTTTAAATTCTAGTTCAGAATTGGCAGTGTCAATTTCTAAATCAGTTATGACTTCAAGATGGATAGTGTATAAAATACGCTACTTTAAACAGACTTAGTCAGGAAATTAATATTAAGGGGTAAACCATACCAAAATTGGGTTAAAAGTAAAGTTTAAGCTATTGTCAATGACAAGAGCTAAAGATCATCAAGAAGAGAGGATTATAGGGAGAGAGAGCGTTATTTTTGGTTTGTATCTTAAAAACAAGCTAGTTAAGTGATATTTGCCCTTTTTCAATTTGTTGGACAATATCCTCAATTTGGGCATCATCGCCGTAGGGGTCATACTTTACTTTGAGATTGTAACCAAATATTCTGGCTAGTGATTGCCAAAGAAAGGCTGTGAATTTACCTCTAAGTTCCTGAAGGAGAATATATGAGCTATTTCCTGTTTCTCTATCAATCAGCTTGATAAGAACTTTTCCCTGACTATACGTTAATTTTTTAATCTCAGCACCGAATTTTGCATTTAGCTCATCTTCAGCTTTTCGCATAATTCTTCTTCGTTCCCGATCATTTGGAGCAGCCTTTAAAACGACCTCGTATTCACGAAGCTTTTGACCTGCAAGTTTAGCATAAGGGTAGACCTTTTTTACATTCCTTAATAGCTTTTCGTATGCAGCTTTCTCTTTTGGAGATCTGTAAATACGATATGATTTTATTTCCATAGGAGGAGTAACTCCTTGTAAAACAGTATCACCATTAATAATTAGTGCACGGGCAATGATTAGCTTAGCCTCTTGTCCTTGAAGATTAGAAAAGAGATTTAGAAAGATGACATTTAACCAAATAAACTTACAATACTTCATAAACTGGTTACTGGTAAATGGAAGAAACATGCTACAAACATAGTACCTAACGGCCTAATATCTTACAATATTATCTTAAACTTTATTTTAAAGATATTGTTTTACGTTTGAATGTGTTATTTTTGCACTATCTAAAATTCCGGGTTGGTAAAGCCCCCAAGTCGGGATATAATTTTTAACAGAAATATTTATTTATGAGAAGAGTGCTAGTGGTAACCGGAGGTGGTGATTGTCCTGGACTGAATGCAGTTATCAGGGCGATTGTCAAGCGGGCCTCTAAGGAGAAAGACTGGGAAGTGGTTGGCAGCATTGAGGCCTATAACGGGATATTGCGAGAGCCAACTGAAATCATGATCTTAGATGATGCAGCCGTTTCCGGAATACACATCCGTGGCGGTACAATCATTGGAACGACTAACAAAGGAGGCCCTTTTGCATGGCCTGTAAAATTACCCGATGGCACATGGGGTGAAGCTGATCGCTCAGATGAGATGCTACGTAAACTGCAGTATTTAGGTATTGAGGCAGTTATTAGTATCGGTGGTGAGGGTTCACAGCGTATTTCCCAGATGCTTTATGAAAAAGGATGTAATATCATTGGTGTGCCTAAGACCATTGATAATGACCTGTCAGCAACTGATGTGACTTTCGGTTTCCAGACATCAGTTCAGGTCGCTACTGAAGCTGTTGACAAACTTGTTACAACAGCCGCATCTCACAATCGTGTATTTATTCTCGAGGTGATGGGTCGGTATGCCGGATGGATTGCATTGAATGCTGCAATTGCTGGTGGTGCTGAAGTTTGTTTAATCCCGGAAATAGAGTACGATATCAACAAGGTGCTTGATAAAGTAAATTCACGCTTTAGTCGTGATCGGGGATTTGCTATCATTGTCGTAGCAGAAGGTGCCCGTCCTAAAGGAGGTGAGTTTGCTACTAATGCAACCGATCAGGTGGTAGGTTATAATAACCTTAAGCTGGCAGGTGCTGCTGCCAAATTAAAGCAGGAATTAATGATGGCCGGATGTAAATATGATATCCGTGAGACTGTGTTAGGCCATCTTCAAAGAGGTGGTGTTCCTGTTGCATACGACCGCGTTCTTGCTACACAGTTCGGTGTAAAGGCCTTTGAAATGGTCTTAGAAGGTAAATTCGGCCGAATGGTTAACTATCGTCATCCGAATGTAGGTTCTGTTTCTTTGCTTGAGGCAATTGAACAGTACAATTTTGTAAAACCTGACGATGCTCTAGTGACCGCTGGTCGTGGTGTCGGTATCAGTTTTGGTGACTAAATCGGTTATTCCTAAAATGAAAATGGTGTCATGTTCGAGAGAATATGACACCATTTTTTATTTTAGCTATCAAGGAACTTGTTCTATCTAAGCAGATTTTAACTTTGCTAGGCCCGACAGATCAAACTGCTGTTCAGCAAATTCACGTGTAATTGTAATTTTCTTTTTGTTGGGCTGTGAAGGGAGTTCAAACATTAAGTTATTCAGGATACTCTCAACGATAGATCTCAAGCCTCTGGCACCTAATTTAAAATCGATAGCTTTTTCGACAACAAGGTCAAGAGCCTCATCACTAAATTCCAATTTTACCTTATCAAGTTCGAAGAGCTTGGTGTATTGTTTAATAATGGCATTTTGTGGCTCTACTAAGATTCGTCTAAGGGCATTTTTATCAAGCTCGTTCAGGTTACAGACGACCGGAAAACGACCAACCAGTTCAGGGATTAATCCGAAAGAACGCAAGTCGGGAGGGGCGATGTATTGCAAAAGATTATTTCTATCAATATCGATCTCATTATCTCCGCTTTTATATCCAATGGTAGTAGTTTTTAAGCGAGAAGCAATTTTTTTATCGATACCATCAAATGCACCTCCAGCTATGAAAAGGATATTCTGGGTGTTTACGGCTATCATTTTCTGCTCAGGATGTTTCCTCCCACCTTGAGGGGGAACGTTAACTATAGCCCCTTCTAAAAGCTTCAGGAGGGCTTGTTGTACGCCTTCACCTGATACATCACGGGTTATTGAAGGATTATCGCTTTTTCGTGCTATTTTGTCAATCTCATCTATAAAGACAATTCCTCGCTCAGCAGCTTTGAGGTCGTAGTCAGATGCCTGGAGCAAACGAACAAGGATACTCTCAACATCTTCACCAACGTAACCAGCTTCAGTCAGAACAGTTGCGTCAGCTATGGCAAATGGAACATTTAGCAGTTTAGCTATGGTTCTTGCCATAAGGGTTTTGCCCGTTCCTGTGTTCCCAACGAAAATGATGTTTGATTTTTCAATCTCAACTTCATCCAGAGCGGCAGAAGGAGGTTGGCTTATACGCTTGTAGTGGTTATAAACCGCAACCGACATTACCTTTTTTGCCTCATCCTGACCGATAATGAATTTATCGAGATAACTCTTGATTTCTAAAGGCTTATGAAGTTTTAAAGCACCGTTAGCCAGTCCTGAATTGGCTTTTGACTTAGGCATCTCCTCATTAATAATCAGAGAAGCTTGTTCTATGCAAAAGTCACAGATATGAGAATTAAGACCTGAGATGAGAATATTGACATCAGTGCGAGGCCTATTACAGAAAGAGCACCTGTCTACTTGATTTTTTGCCATGATGAATTTTCAATCATTGAAAAAGGGCCAATATCGATAATCTTGAGAATTTACGATACCGGCCCTTTAAATATAACTCTAAAATTACTTTTGATTGCGGAATAAAATTTCGTCAATCATTCCATAGTCACGAGCCTCTTCTGAGGTCATCCAGTAATCACGATCTGCATCCTGCCAGATTTTATCATATGATTGACCAGAATGTCTTGCAAGAATATCATAAAGCTCTTTTTTGAGTTTTTGAATCTCACGAGCTGTTATCTCAATGTCAGAGGCTTGGCCTTCAGCACCACCCATTGGTTGGTGGATTAGTATCCTGGAGTGTTTCAGGGCTGTACGTTTACCTTTAGCACCGGCACAGAGCAATACAGCTGCCATTGATGCTGCCATACCTGTACAGATAGTGGCTACTTCTGGGGCTATATACTGCATGGTATCGTAGATGCCGAGGCCTGCATAGACTGAACCACCCGGGCTGTTTAGGTAGATCTGAATATCCTTTCTTGAATCAACAGATTCTAGAAATAGAAGCTGAGCCTGAATAATGTTTGCTACCGTATCGTCAATGGGTACACCCAAGAAGATGATTCTATCCATCATTAATCTGGAGAATACATCCATAGTGGCAATGTTTAGTTGACGCTCCTCAATAATAGTCGGGGAGATGTAGCTTGCAGCAACAGAGTTATATTGATGTAGAGAAAGACTACTAATTCCTCTGTGCTTTATTGCATACTTCTGAAATTCGTTGTTATTCATATTGTTTAAGCTGTTTGTGATTCACTCTGTTTGAGTTCTTCTGCAAATTGCTTAAAGGTAGTATGTTTTTCGGAGATTTTTAAGGCTGTAACGAAGTATGAAGTCAATTTCTGTTCAATCAGTACATCATAGATGCGTTTGACTTCTTCCGTGTTTTTCATTACGTTATCGATGAGCCCTTTGATATGTTCGTTCTCAGTAGGATCGCCCATACCTGCAAGGAATGAGAAGTAAGTTTGAACGAAGTAGTCGGCAATGTACTTACGTACCTCCTCTTTTTCTACCCTGATATTGCTATCTTCTAGGATCTTCTCTTCAATCATATTCCAACGTGAGGCAAACAGATAGTTGGTAAATTCATTCTCAATCTGCTCTTCTGTTAGTTTTCCCTCACTGGTAATCTTTAGTTGGCGTTTCAGAAACTCTTCAGGAAGAGGTAATGAGACAGTTTCAACTAGTTTACTTACGGCATTATTGAAGAAATGACGGTCAGCATTTGGTTGAACAGCTATAGCGATTTGATCACTGATCATTTTGCGGAAATCAGCTTCTGTGGTAATCTCAGCATCAGGGAAGATCTTTTTGTATAGTTCTTCGTTCATTTCTGCAGGGAAATCACGAGTGACTGATTCGATAGTGAATTGGAAGTCGGAAGTTAGGGTTTTAGCAATGTCATGTTCAACATTCAGAAGTTGGACTAGCTTGTCAGAATCATTGTTAACAGCATTCAAAGCATTAAACACAATGACATCACCTACTTTAACTCCAATAAACATTGGTCTAATCTCATCATTGATGATTTCAGTAGGCATCAGTCTGCGTGAGGTTGTAATGCCGCCCTCTTTTACCTGTTTGTTTTCATCTAATTCTACGATTGTGCCAAAGAGATGATCTTTCTCTTCTGAAATTTCAACATCTTTAGCAGAGCCATTCTTAATCAGGATGTCTTCAAGAGCTTTATTGACATCATCATCATCGGCCATTAGAATAGTTCTTTCGACTTCGATATCTGAAAGGGTGAACTCAACTTTTGGAGCCAGACCAATCTCAAGAGCATATTCAAAATCAGTCTGATTGTCAAAGTCAATTGGTTCGGTTCCTTCAGCAGGAATCGGGCTGCCGAGTATAGAAATATTTTCTTTACCTAAGAATGATTCCAGAGATTCGCTAAGAAGCTTATTAACCTCTTCTGCTAAGACAGCTTTGCCATACATCTTACGAACCAGTCCTTCAGGAACCATACCGGGTCTGAATCCTGGTACATTTGCTTTACGGCGATAGTCTTTCAAAACCTTGGATACGCGATCTTTATAGTCGGCTTCGACAAACTGAAACTTTAATATGGCGGTGTATTCACCGTTGTCAACTCTGGTAATATTCATTGAATAAAATCATTTTGAAATTGGGGTGCAAATATACGAAATAATATCTTAATTATCTGAATAGACACATGGCAGAGCCCTAAAACAAAAAAATCCCGACGTCTGTCGGGATTTTTAAGACTCTTGATATCTCATTAGCGGTTCTGCTGTATCATTTGGCTTAGCTTTTCATAAGCCTCATTAGTTCTTGCTAATAGATCGTTGTACAGTTTATTGAAATGGGCTTTAACCAGTTTTGGGTTCTCTTTCCCATCAATATGATTCACACGCATAATAAGATCCTCGCGCAGAACAATCATGTCATCAATGATTTCGCTGATAACTTCACTATTCTTATTACCGTGAATGAAGATATAATTCAAACAATCAGATACAACTTCACCAATAAGCTGCTCGATATGTTTTTTGACCACTCTTTTGCTTGCCATAGCTTTTTTTGTTTGGTGAATAACTGATTTTAAAACTCAGTGCGGATGAAGGGACTCGAACCCCCACGCCTCACGGCACCAGATCCTAAGTCTGGCGCGGCTACCAATTACGCCACATCCGCTGTTTGGTGCTGCAAATATACGCTATTTTTGTAAAACCAAAAATTTTTATTGCCTAATTTATGATTTCTCTCTTTTCTACCTTGAAAAACTGGTTCCGGAAGGCCTTCTCTTTTCTTCTGATTATCCCGGTCAGATTGTATCAGTGGTTTCTTTCTCCTTATTTACCAGACTCTTGCCGACACTACCCAACTTGTTCTGCTTATACTATCGAGGCTTTGAAAAAACATGGCCCAATAACAGGATTACGTCTTTCAACTGACCGGATTATTAGATGTGGTCCCTACGGTACCCAAGGTTATGATCCCGTGCCTAGCTTTCTTGCTAAGAAATTAAAAATTGGGAAATACCCTAAAGTTAACCTGTTAAGACATCGGGCTGAGCATAAGATCGAAACTGAGTAGACTGTCCTATTCATGAAAGCCAACTTTATAAGTGAAATTATTCATTGGTTTTCTACCAGATACCCATTTCAAGGAGATTAAATGCATCACTCCAAATTAAAACTTCATAATCATCTATGGTTTTCTGACATGTGCCTGGTTATTAGATATAAAAAAAAGGTATCCAAAACCGGATACCTTTTCTATAGAGTGTTTAGTCTAAAAGACAAGATCAGATACTAATCTTCTGAAGAAGTGGTGTTTTCTTCATTATTAGTTGGTCTGTAACGTTCGGTGTTTTCATAACGATCTTCGTTAAAACGATCATTATTACCGTAACGATCATTGCTACCGTAGCGGTCATTATTCCCATAACGGTCATTGTTACCATAACGGTCATTGCTGCCGTAACGGTCATTATTGCCATAGCGATCATTATTGCCATAGCGGTCGTTGTTACCATAGCGGTCGTTATTGCCGTAACGGTCGTTGTTACCATACCGGTCATTACTACCATAGCGGCTTTGACCACCAAAACGGTTGTTGTCTCTGGGGGCACCATAGCGATCGTTTCCACCATTGTAACGTGGTTGGCTTCTAAAGCCATTGTTTCTGCGTGGTTGAGCCTCTTCACGAGCTTCAGCTTCCTTTACCAAAATAACATTTCCCTGAACTTCAGAATTGTTCAGCGACTCGATAGCTTTAGTTGCTGCCTCTTCATCTAACATTTCAACAAAACCGTAGCGCTTAGACATGCCGGTTTCACGATCAAAAATTACTTTGGCGCTAGAAACTTCGCCATAACCTGCAAATAGCTGCTCAAGATCTTCACCGGTTGTACGTGAATTGAGCTTTGCAACAAAAATGTTCATAAAAAAATTGATTAAATAAAACGAAAAAGTGATCTGCCAAAGTGTTTAGGAAAGCCAGATAGAAAAAGCGGCAGATAGGGCTAACTAACTAGCATTAACAAAAAGGGACTTTGCAATACGCAAATGTATACTTATTTTTTTACTTTAGAGAGAATTAGCATCAATTTCACGGCAGTGAGTCTGTTTCTTGGTACTTTTATTTGTAAAAATGTAGAAAGTGGTCTGAAATCTATAGAAATTCTTGATTTATATGATAGTGTTGAGTTTCATAGTAATGTCATTAAGTTGTAAGATATTTGTTTAATCTCAGTTGATTTAACCGTTGAGTTTCACTTGTAATGTTATAAAGCTAAGAATATGGAAACCAAGCTTGGGTTTGCCTAACAAAAGTATTTTCCAATAATAGTTTCTTACCTAAACCAGTCTTATGGATTTGTTTTGAGTTAGCTGAAAGAGCTTTGTTATAACTTTCTGATCTTTTTTCCAAAAACAGAAAAAGCCTGGAGTTTAAAACTCGCAGGCTTTTTGGGCTTTGATCACTTTTATTTGTCGGGGTGAATGGATTCGAACCATCGACCTCCTGGTCCCAAACCAGGCGCGCTAACCGGGCTACGCTACACCCCGAAAAAAAGACCCCTAAATAATATGTTTTCACACATCAATTTAGCTTGCGGTGAGAGGGGGATTCGAACCCCCGGTACAGTTTCCCGTACGGCAGTTTAGCAAACTGCTGGTTTCAGCCACTCACCCATCTCACCGGGTCTGTAAGAACGTCTGTTGCTTGTGGGCTAACAGGGCTGCAAAATTAGGAATCTTTTGATTAATCACAAACTTTTTTTCTCTTTTTACCCCAGATTTTTCCTCTTAAAAATCGAATTTCCTTACTCTCCCGATTTATCTGATTGAGTTTCACCTGATCCGAAAAATCCACTTTCTGCTCTTTTTTTTAATTTTGTGGCTCGAATTTAGTTGAGAATAAACTTTTGTTACCCATTTCTGTTTTCATGCTATGCGAAAGAAACAATATGGTCGTGCTTTTCTTCTTCTTATTAGCGGATCTATTCTTTTATCTCTGATTTTCTTTCTCCGGTCTACTCATCAGATTCCTCAGAATTCATCTACCCTTTGGTTCTATCTGATCTTGTGGCTTATTGATGTCTACCTCTGGTTTAAGTTAAGTCCTTCATTCTCTAATTACTCGAAACCATTAAAACTTTCTCTATTCATCCTTTTTTGGACACCCTTTGGTGTAATCGCCGGAATGCTTGGACTTATGACAGTCTATCCGTTTGAATACTGGTCGGTTCCGTTTAGAACATGGAGTATTGCTGCCATCCTTCTGATATACCTATCGAAAAGTATTCCACTTATCTTACTGTTGATTTCTGATGCAATTAAGTTAGCAACCTTTAGAATCAAACGATCAGAGAAAAGGGTTGTATTCAACTTTGTGAGAGATAAGAAGCAGATAAGCCGCAGCCGTTTTATTCGTAATGCAGGCATATTAGGTGGGGGAATCGTTTTCAGTGGTTTATTGGTAAGCCTTCTCAAGTGGGCCTATGACTTTAGAGTACATAGAGTTAGAGTGGCTTTACCAAAATGGCCAAGTCAATTGAATGGCTTCAAGATAGTTCAGATCTCGGATATACATTTTGGAAGCTGGATTAATACTTCTCATTTCGAGCAGGCTGTGAACCAAATAAATGCTCTTAACCCTGATCTGATTGTGTTTACCGGCGATTTGGTTAACTATGAAAGTGCTGAGGCAATCCCATTTAAACCCTCCATGTCGAAGCTTAAAGCCATGTATGGTGTTTATGCAATCCTTGGAAACCATGACTATGGAAGTTATATCAGATGGAAAACACAGGCTGAAAGGCTGGCCGATGTCGATCAGCTTAAAAAACATATGATTGATTCGGGCTGGAATTTGTTGCTAAATAGCCATTCAATTATCACAACCGATAAGGGAGCGTTTTGTCTTGCAGGTGTTGAGAATTGGGGCTATCATCGTCGTTTTCCCCGCAGAGGAGACCTGCCTAAAGCTATTAACGGTGTCTCCAATAACTTGCCAATAATCCTTCTTTCTCATGATCCTACCCATTTTGAACGCATTGTTGCTCCTCTTTTTCCACAGGTAGGCTTGACCCTTTCCGGACATACACATGGTGCTCAACTTGGCGTAGAGAATCGATATTTTAGATGGAGCCCTTCAAAATATATCTATAAGTACTGGGCTGGCCTCTATCATATTCCTGAATCAAATCAATTCCTTTATGTTAATCGTGGACTTGGAAGTATAGGGTTTCCGGGAAGAGTGGGTATACTTCCTGAAATAACTCTTCTTGAAATAGAATCATCAGAGTCAGTTTAAAGGGGCTTTAAATATTATTTTAAAAAGTTATTTATCTGGTTTTAGTGAGAGTGTTTGTGTATTAGGTTAGTAATGTATTGTAAATCAATATTATTATCTAGTTTTAAAGATTGGTATTGTTTTTGTATATATCTGGTTAATCCGAAAGTTTTAAAAACTTAAATCTGCTAAATACCCTGTTTTCAGAGGCTGAAATAAGTATGTCACCAATCGGAGAAACAACTAAAATTCTTCTAATATGAATACCAAAAGAGAATCAATCAGACTGGCTTTACCGCTTATGTTAATTCTTGGTTTAACTTCTATTACTAGTTATGGACAAAGGCATGATTCAGGAAGAAATAGTAACCAAAGAGAGCGGGGCTCAGAACGCGGTAACGTTGTGTCGAACAGAGACCAACGCAATGACAGAGTAAAAGCAGATGTAAAACAAAATGATGCTAGTTCAAGAGGATCTCAAAATAAAGTAACAAGAAGACCTGACGATTCACATTCTGCCAGAGAAAGACAACAGACTGGTTTTAAGCCTTCACATAGAGATGGCAACTATAGTTATAATGATCGCCATAGAAGACCCCCTCAACGTGAACATCATTATACTTATAACGATCGTCACCCGCGTCCTTCTCACCACATGGGTTTCAGAAAGGATAGACGATACAGCTATTACCATTCTCATCATCAATATTATCCCGGTAGCTTCTATTACAGGCCATTCTGGGTGACTAATTACTACATCAGACCAATGGTTAGGCATCTCTATCTTCCAGAGTATAACTGTTATTATGATCTCTATCGGGGTGGATATACATGGTTTGGAAATGGTTCATGGTGGTTCAGTTTTGATTTGCCCTACTTTCTAAGCAACGTAAGTTGGTCCACGACAAGAATAATCACCTTTAATGAAGATATTGACCGTCCGTGGGATTACAACAAACAACACCTCACGGTTTATAGTGGCAGAGAGCGATCATACAATAGTTTAGCCAATGCATCCTCCTCCGCTGTAGAGATAACCTCTGATGATAGTTGGGAACCGACCGAGGAAGAATAGTTGATAATGAATAAAATCAATTGATCATCGAAGGGCTAAAAGAGTAACAGGATAGAGCCTTATATACATATAAAATATTTGACAAGAGATCCCACAAATTGAGTAAATCGATTGTGGGATTTTGATTTTTGTAACTTTGGGAAAAAGTTTAAGATGTATTATCTGGTAGTTGATCTTGAGATGACCGGTCCGAAACCCGGATATCATGATATAATAGAAATAGGAGCCGTCTTGTTAAATGAAGAATGGCATAAGGTTTCGACTTTTGGATCATTAATATATCCGCAAGATGCTGAAACCATGACCACAAGTGCCGAGGCTATACATGGGATTTCAATAGATGATCTTGAGGATGCTCCGTTGTTAGGAGAAGTTCTCGATGATTTTGAGATCTGGATCAGGAAGAGTCTCAGGAGAGATGATTTTGCGAATCTAACTGATGTTATGGTTTGTGGTCAAGGCATTCTGCATGATTTGAATTTTCTGCAATATGCTTATGAAGAGGAGAATAAACAATGGCCTTTCTCTAAAAAGGTACTTGACCTTATTTCTATTTCCTATTTTGGGTTTACGGTTTTATCGAATAATGGTGTTACAGTTCCAAAGACTCATGGGTTAAATGCAGTAGCCGGTTATTTTGGCTTATCGCGCAGTGAAACAGAGCATGATGCTGTAGAAGATGCTGTTTTAACAGCCGCATGTTTTCAGAAATTTCATGAACTTTTCTTGAAACTAAAGATTGGTTAAGATCTCCATAAACTGATCAGCATTAAGAAGTCGATGAATAATACATTCTATTTGGCCCCATTCCAGGGGATTACTGATGCAATCTATAGAGTCTCATACCATAAGTATTTTGGTGGGTTTGATAAGTATTTTGCTCCTTATATCTCTGGAACCGGTGATGTTAAGGTTGCTAAGTCAAAGTTGAAAGATGTTTGGCCGGAGTATAATAGCGGGACACCTACAATTCCACAGTTTTTAAGTAAAGATGCTACTGAGATTATCTTGTTGTTGGAGGCATTCTCATCTTTAGGTTATAAAGAAGCAAACTGGAACCTTGGATGCCCTTTTCAAAAGGTGGCCGGCAAGAAAAGAGGCAGTGGATTATTGCCTTATGCAGAAGAAATTAAATCTATTCTACAGCAGATTACGGATAAGGGGTTGCCAATTGATTTGAGTATTAAAATGCGGACTGGTTATAAAACGGATCGCGATATCTTTCCCTTACTCCATGTTTTTGAAGAGTTTGCACTAAAGGAGATTATAGTTCACCCCAGGACAGGCATTCAACTTTATAAGGGATTTGCATCTGCTGATGTCTTTGAAGAGTGTCTCAGCAAAACTACTCATCGCTTGGGGTGGAACGGGGATATTGTCGATGTTACCAGTTTCAACCTTCTTACTCAAAGATTTCCAACTATTAACACCTGGATGATTGGCCGCGGTGCACTAAGTCATCCAGGATTAACGTTATGGTTAAAAGATCCGGAACTCTATAATCATGATGATTTTAAAGAGAAGATATTCAACTTTACGAAAGATATTTATGATGCCACATTAACAAGAACACAAGGTATTAACCAGGTCATTGATAGAATGAAGCCTATCTGGTTATACATGTCAAAGTCATTTGCAGATCCTGGTTCAGCTTTCAGAAGGATAAGGAAAACCACTGAAGCCCGGGAATATCTGTTGGCTGTTGAAGAAACACTGAAGCATGAAGTATTGTTAAGACCTGATGAATTAAATAGTTAGATACAGCTTCTAATAAACCTCTATACTCAATCTTTTATCTTAATTTTTATTAAAACTTAACTACTTGTCCTAAAAAATGGCATGTAAAACAATTATAGACCATTTTATGTTGTAGTTTTGCGACCACTTTACATATTGGATGAACAAAGAATTAACGCGTACCTTTCCACAGGTTCTGGCAGAAGCGGTGGAAAAACATGGCCCAAGGCCTGCATTGACGTTTGTTGGAGAACAACCTTTAACTTTTAATGATCTCAATCGGTTGATCTATGCAGTGATGGCGTTTAATGAACGAGTTGGAATTGAATCTGGAGATAAAGTTGCCATCTTAAGCACCAATATGCCAAATTGGGGTGCTGCATATTTTAGTATAGCTAACATGGGAGCCGTTGTTGTTCCTCTACTCCCTGATTTTTCTCCGGCTGAGATTGAGAATATTCTTTTGCATAGTAATTGCAAGATGATATTTGTCTCATCTGCGCTTGACAGAAAACTTCAAGAGATTAAACTTTCTGAATCGTTAATACGTATCTGTCTGGATGACTTTTCAATCATCGAGCCTTCGAATATGCAGGAGCGTTTCGATATTGATCGATTACCCACTAAAAAATACGATGTCACACCAAATCAATTAGCATCTATTATTTACACTTCCGGGACCACCGGTAAGCCAAAAGGGGTAATGCTCAGCCACGAGAATATCTGCTTCACAGCTCATAAAGGCCGGACCATACAACCAATTAACGAAACTGATCGTTTTTTATCTGTTTTGCCACTTTCGCACACTTATGAAAGTACTTTAGGACTATTCCTGCCAATAATATCGGGTGCCTGTGTTTATTATATTAATAAGCCCCCAACACCAACAGTTCTTTTACCGGCTCTTAAGTTGGTAAAACCCACGGCAATGCTTACGGTTCCACTAATCATTGAAAAGATTTATCATAACAGAATAAAGCCTGCCTTACATATCAACCGAATTGCAAGGGCAGCATGTTGGTTTCCCCCAACAAGGAAAGTTATGGTACGGCTTGCCGGAAAGAAACTTATGGAGACTTTTGGTGGACAGATGAGGTTTTTCGGTATTGGTGGTGCTAAATTAAGTGAAACCGTAGAGCAGTTTCTGATTGAAGCAAAATTTCCAATTGCAATTGGATATGGCTTGACAGAGACCTCACCCTTACTCGCAGGTACAAGTCCTCAAGTACATAGATTACAATCTACTGGTCCCGTGATGGAAGGGGTAACCCTTAAAATCAATAACCCTGATCCGCATACTGGTGAGGGTGAAATCTGGGCAAAGGGGCCTAATGTGATGATCGGCTACTATCAGGATGAAGCATTGACCTCAGAGGTACTAACTAGCGATGGTTGGTTTAAAACAGGCGACCTCGGTGTGTTTGATAAGGATAATTTTCTAAGCATCAAAGGGCGAATGAAGAATGTTATTATTGGTGCAAATGGCGAGAATATCTATCCTGAAGAGATCGAATCGGTCATTAACAACTTCAAGTATGTTAATGAATCTTTGGTTCTTGAGAATAAAGGAAAGTTGGTAGCCCTTGTCCATTTCAATAAAGAGGAGATTGAGGCACGATATCAACATTTCAAAGAAGAGATCTCTACAAAGATCGAAGACAGATATGAGGAGCTCCGTAAAGAGTTACATGCCTATATTAATAGCCGTGTTGCAAGGTCGTCGCAAGTACAGAAGGTTATCAATCATCATGAACCTTTTCAGAAAACCGCAACCCAGAAGATTAAACGATTCTTATATGGAAGTGGACAGCAAAAGAAGTAGTTAGCAATGGTTGTCCTAATCGAATTGAAGCCCCGCATCTTAATGGATGTGGGGCTTTTTTCTGACTTCGACACAGTGACGCCCAAAATGAAGGCCAAAACGGTGGTTGAGCGAAGTTGAACCCACTGTATTCCAGTTCCTCTCCAGTTCCTCTCCAGTTCCTCTTCTGTTCCCCTCTTGTTCTTCTCTTATGCCTCTCCCTATCCTCTCCCTATCCTCTCCCTATCCTCTCCCTAT
>MTLC01000716.1_pt1 | contig 23643 bp, 22 predicted proteins | sample 1982451 | NCBI WGS metagenome assembly MTLC01 (sample SAMN05710165, study PRJNA340218) | biofilm metagenome | isolation source: sample SPH anode biofilm adapted to +100 mV | place: USA | collected 2012-02-03 | reverse complement strand
ACCAGGAGACGATACTGTTCAACGACACCATCGCCAACAACATCCGCTACGGGCGCTCGCAGGCGACCGACGCCGAGGTCGAGGCCGCGGCGCGGGCCGCCTTCGCCCACGAGTTCATCATGGAGCTCCCTGAGGGGTACCAGACCAACATCGGCGACCGCGGGGTGCGCCTCTCCGGCGGACAGCGCCAGAGGTTGTGCATCGCCCGGGCCATCCTCAAGGACGCCCCCATCCTCATCCTAGACGAGGCGACCAGCGCGCTCGACACCGAGAGCGAGCAGATGGTGCAGAAGGCGCTCAATAACCTCATGAAGAACCGGACCACCTTCGTCATCGCGCACCGCCTCTCCACCATCACCCATGCCGACCGCATCGTGGTGCTGGAGAAGGGGGTTGTCGCGGAGATGGGGACCCACGAAGAGCTGCTGCAGAAGGAAGGGGTCTACAGCCGCCTGCATGGCATGCAGTTCAAGGAGACAAAATCGTGCCCCGCAGGGTAACTGCGACGAGAAAGTTGCGCTGGAGACTGGAGTCGCTGCTGTTCATGGCCGTCTCCAATCTGGTGGCGCGCCTTCCGCTGCGTGCCGCCAACGCCGTTGGGCCGGCACTGGGCAGGCTTTTGTTCCGGCTGTTGAAGCGGCGTCGCGAGATCGCGGTACAAAACATCGAGCGCTCGCTTCCCTTCCTGGAAGCCCAGCCGGGGTGGGAGCGGCGGAGTGCCGTCGAGCTTGCCCGCGCGACCTTCGAGAACCTCGGTCGTACCGCGGTCGAGGTCTGCCGCCTCTACCACGACAAGGGGCAGGCGATGATCGATGCCGTCGAGTTCAGGGGGCTGGAGCACTTCCAGAAGGCGCGCGAGCGTGGGCGTGGCGTGGCACTTCTCACCGGGCACTGCGGCAACTGGGAGCTCATGGCGCTCTCCTTCGGCAGCCGGGTGCAAAGCATCAGCGTGGTGGCGAAACGCCAGGACAACCAGTCCCTGAACGCCGTACTGGAGAAGGTGCGCGGGCGTCACGGGAACTCAGTCATCTACGCCGACGGGGCCCTGCGCAACATGCTGGTCCAGTTCCGCCGCAACGGGGTCGTAGGGCTCCTGATCGATCAGGCCACCTGGACCCGCAACGGGGTGCTGGTCGATTTTCTCGGACGACCGGCCTGGACCACCAACATGCTTGCCCTTTTGGCGCGCAAGAACCAGGTGCCGCTGGTACCCGCCTTCATCCATCGTGAAGGGGAGCGCCAGGTGGTGGAGTTCCACCCGGAACTGGAACTGGGGGAGGCGCTCGAGGATATCGAGGTGCAGGACACGGTGCAGATGACCCGCTGCCTCGAGGATTACGTGGTGCGGCACCCGACCGAGTGGTATTGGGTCCATCAGCGCTGGAAGCGCGCCCCGCAACCGGCGGGTCAGGCGGACGGGACGAAGCCGTAAGCCCTCCTCTTTGCGCCTGCCGCCGAACCTAGCGTTTGATCGCACGGTGCCCGGCGGCTTCCCCACTAATGGTTCCCGGATTATTTTGGAGGCCGGATGACGGCAGACCCCGCAGCAACCCGTATCGCCAACCCCGATTCGTACCTTGAGTTTGTCGTCGCCGGCAGGCGGGTGGTGGCGCGCGCCTGGGCCGCAGAGGCCGTCCGCGAGGCGTTGGCCGCGCCGACTCTGCACGACTGGGCGGCAGCCCGGACGGAGCGCGACGTGATGCACGGCCGCGGCGCCTGCTATGGCGTCACCCTCTCCGGGGGGGAGCCGGTGCCCGTCGTGGTGCGCCGCAACCGGCACGGCGGCCTGCTGCGCTACTTGACCGGGGAGCGCTTCCTCCCCCCGACCCGCGCGCCGCTGGAGCTCGCCAACGCGGTGCGGCTCGCTAAAGCCGGGGTCCCGACCCCCGAGGTGATCGCTTACGCGCTCTACCCCGCGGCGTTCCCCTTCGTCCGCTGCGACGTGATGACCCGGCGCCTCCCAGCCGGGGGGGACCTGCCGGAGCGCTGGCAGGAAAGCGATGCCGCCGGGCGCGAGGCGCTCATTCAGTCGGTGGCGCTACTTTTGCGCCGCCTGGAAGGGTGCGGTGCCTGGCACCCCGATCTCAACATGAAAAACATCTACGTGACGCACGCCCCGGTCCCCACAGCCTACCTGCTCGACGTGGACCGGGTGCTGTTTCCCCCGGAAGGGAAGGTCGCCCGGCGCAACTATGAGCGGCTCGCCCGCTCGGCGCGCAAGTGGCGCGACCGGTGGGGATTGCAAATCGACGAGGAGGCGCTGGCGCGGCTGGCATCCCTCGCTATGGAGAAAGATTGATGCGTTTTGCCACAGATAGGGTCTGTATCGTCATGATGAGCGCAGTAGGGGACACCGTGCACGTGCTGCCGGTGCTTCACGCGCTAAAGCGCGCCAACCCGGCCATGAAGGTGACCTGGATCCTGCAGCCCGGGCCGGCGACGCTGGTGCGCGGACACGCGCTGGTTGACGAGATCATCCTGTTCGACCGCAGCAAGGGGTGGCGCGGCTACCTCGAGGTACGGGAGCAGCTGAAGTCGCGCCGCTTCGACCTCGTCCTTGACCTGCAGGTGTACTTCAAGGCCAATATAATCTGCTCTTTCGTGAACGCGCCGGTGAAGCTCGGCTTCGATTTCGCCCGTGCCCGTGACCTCAACTGGCTCTTCACCACGCACCGCATCCCGCCGCATGCCATGCAGCACGTCCAGGACCAGTACCTGGAATTCTGCGAGTACCTCGGTGTGCCGACCGCCCCGGTGGAGTGGAACCTGGGGCCCTGGAACGACCAGGAGCGCGCCTGGCAGCGCGATTTCTACGCGCAGTTCGACCGTCCGGTGGTGCCCATCGTGGTAGCCACCAGCAAGGCCCAAAAAGACTGGGTCCCCGAGCGCTGGGCGGAGGTGTGCGACGCGCTGCACGGCGACTTCGGCCTGCAGCCGGTCCTGGTGGGGGGACGCTCCCCGCGCGAGGAGAACGCGGAACGGATCATCATGGAGAAGGCGCGCATCAAGCCCTTCAGCAACCTGGGGAACGGCGGCCTGCGGGGGCTCGTGGGGGTGCTCGACAAGGCGGCGCTCGTGCTGTCGCTCGACACCGGCCCGCTGCATATCACCGTCGCCCTGGATCGTCCCGTGATCGCCCTCATGGGGTACTCGAACCCGAAGCGCGTCGGCCCGTACCGCAAGTTCGGCGACCTCGCCATCGACGCCTACGGCGAACCGGGGGAGGATTACCCGATCACCATGGAGAACCATCCCGACCGTATGGCGCGCATCACGGTGCAGGACGTCCTCGACAAGGTCGAGGTGTGGCGCAGCCGTTACCGCCAAAGCGAGGCGGGCGCCTAGCTCAAGGCGCCCAACGACCGTGGTCCCGCCGTCAGGCGCGACCCCCCCCGTCCACCGCTTGACACCAGGGACGGGAGAGAGAGCTGCATGTTTCTTCTTTTCTACAACCTGGCCGCCCCGCTTCTTTTCCCAGCGCTGCTGGCGTTTCATCTTTTCCAGCTCCTGGCCGGGAAGAACCCGCCGGCTCTTGCGGAGCGCCTGGGTGCCATCTCGGCCGAGCAGTTGCGAAAGATCCGGGGGCGCAAGGTGATCTGGGTCCACGCGGTCTCGGTCGGCGAGACCCTGGCGGCGCGTCCCCTCCTGAAGGCACTGAAGGAGCGCCGCCCCGACTGGGCCCTCGTGGTCTCAAACACCACCGCCACCGGCCGGGCCGTCTCCGCCGGGATCCCCGAAATCGACGCCATCGTCTGCTTCCCCTTCGATTTTCTCCCCTCCGTGCGGCGCGCCTTAGACATCGTTGCGCCCGAGCTCGTTGTGATCATGGAAACGGAGATCTGGCCCAACTTCACCCGCGAGGCGGCGCGCCGCGGCATCCCGGTGGTCCTTGCCAACGGCAGGATCTCGGAGCGCTCCTTCCCCCGTTACCGCAAATTCGACTGGTTCTTCCGCCCGACCTTACGCCTCTTTTCCCTGCTTTGCATGCAGGCAGAGGGGGACCTGGAGCGGGTGCTGGCGATCGGCGCACCGCCGGAGCGTAGCGTGGTGACCGGGAACCTGAAATACGACGTCCCGTACCGCGAGGTACCCGCCGTTGAGCGGGCGCAACTCCGGGAAGAGTACCGGGTCCCCGCCTCCGCCACCGTCATCTGCGCGGGGAGCACGAGGCCTGGGGAGGAGGCGTACCTGCTTGCTTCCTACCAGGAGCTCAAGCTGGAGCGCGACGACCTGTTCCTGGTCCTCGCGCCGCGCCACCCCGAGCGGACCGCGGAGATCGCGGCGCTTTTGGAGCGGGATGGCTTTACCTACCGGCGCTGCAGCGCGCTCGACGGGTGGAGCGGTTCCTTTGCGCCGGGCGAGGTGCTCCTGGTGGACGGGGTGGGGCAGTTGATGAGACTCTACGCCCTCTCCGACCTCTGTTTCGTGGGGGGGAGTCTCGTGGAGCTTGGCGGGCACAACCTGCTGGAGCCCGCCTCGTGCGGCATCCCTTCCACCTTCGGGCCATACATGAACAACTTCCGCGACATCGCGGCGCTCGTGCAGCGCTACCGCGGCGGGGTGCAGGTGCCGTCGCCGGGGGAGTTGACTGAAGTCTGGCGCGAGCTCCTCGCCGACCCGGACCGGCGCCGCGAACTCGGGCGCAACGCGCTTCGCATGATGCGGGAGAGCGGCGGGGCGACCGCGAAACACATGGCGCTCATGGACCGGTTCCTGGACAAACTCCCTTAATTTACTTCCCATATCGGCGTGGTTATGGCATCATTGCCCGATTTCAAACGCCGAGAAAGCCATAATGCAATCAGTTCCACGTTTTGATAAGTCCGCTCGTCCCGCCGGTCCGTCCTGCGCTGGGGGCAGCCCCAGCGGCGCTACGGGTGCCCGATGAAGCCAATAGACCGCAGCCGCGTCCGCAAAATCCTCATCCGTGCCGTCAACTGGATCGGCGATGCCGTGATGACCACCCCGGCCGTCGACACCGTTCGCGCCAACTTCCCCGAAGCCGAAATCACCGTGCTTGCCAACGAGGCCGTCTCAGAGGTCTTTCGCGTCTATGATGGCGTGGACCGGGTGATCACCTTCCACCGTAACGGCCGTCACAAGGGTGCCCTCGGGCGTCTGCGGCTTGCCGCCGAACTGCGCCGCAGCCGCTTCGACCTGGCCGTCATGCTCCCCAACTCCTTCGATGCCGCCCTCGTTCCCTGGCTTGCCGGGATCCCGCAGCGCGTCGGCAAAGACAGCGACGCCCGCAGCATCATATTGACGCACCGCTTTCCCCGCGTACTGCTCAAGCCGGACACGCATCAGGTGCTGAACTACCTGACCATGCTGGAGTACTTCGGCCTCAAACCCTTGCCGGCGCACCTTAGGCTGCAGACCTCGGCCGAGGAAGACGCCGAGATGGAGGCGCTCCTCGCGGCGCGGGGGATCGCCCCCGGGGATTTCGTCCTCGGCGTGAACCCAGGCGCCACCTACGGCTCCGCCAAGCGCTGGTACCCCGAGCGCTTTGCCGAGGCCGCGCGCGAGCTGGCCGAGCGCTGGGGCGCCCGGGTCATCATCACCGGCGGTCCGGGCGAAACCGAGATGGCGGGGAAAATTGCCGAGTTGCTGGAAGGGGACTGCGCCGATTTCGCCGGAAAGACCTCGGTAAGGCAGCTCATGGCGCTCATCAAGCGTTGCAACTTCTTCATCACCAACGATTCCGGGCCGATGCACATCGCCGCGGCCTTCGACGTCCCGCTTGTCGCCATCTTCGGCCCGACCGACCACCGCACCACGAGCGCCTTCTTCGAGCGCGGCGCCATCGTGCGCCGGGGGGCCGACTGCGCTCCCTGCATGAAGCGGGAGTGCCCCATCGACCACCGCTGCATGACCGCGGTAACCGCGGGCGATGTGATCGAGGCGGCGGACGGCCTCTACCAACGGCTCGGTATCGGCAAGGGGGGGCGGTGAAGCTTCCTTCGGAGCACTACTACCGCGATCTCGTGGAAGGGAGGCGAGAGGGGGTGCGGGACCGGCTCCTCCTCGCGCTGCTGCGGGCACTGGCCGTTCCCTACGCGGGGGTGCTGAGGCTTAGGGCGGCTTTCTACCGCATCGGCCTGCTTCCATCGCACCGCCTGCCGGTCCCGGTCATCTCGGTCGGGAACATCGCTCTTGGGGGCACCGGTAAGACGCCGGTGGTCGCTTGGCTTTCGCAGTACCTCATAAAGCGCGGCAAGCGTGTCGCCGTTCTTTCCCGCGGGTACGGCGGTTCCGCCGAAGGGGAGCTCCGCATCGTCTGCGACGGCAAGAGCATGCTCCTTCCCCCCGAGGCATCCGGGGATGAGCCGTACCTGCTGGCGCAGAAGGTCCCGGGACTCATGACCGTCATCGGGGCGAACCGTTACCGCGCCGGGCTCTTCGCTCTCAAAGAGTTGCAGCCGGACGTCTTTATCCTGGACGACGGGTTCCAGCACCTGCGCCTGAAGCGCGATCTCGACATCCTGCTCCTTGACGCAAAGCGTCCGCTGGCCGGCGGCCGGACCCTTCCCGCGGGCTTTCTGAGGGAGCCTGCAGGTGCGGTGCAGCGTGCCGATCTTATCGTCTATACCCGCTGCGTCCCGGGGCTCGCCCCCGAACCGGTCGCCCAGAAACCGGCCTGCCGCAGCAGCCACCGGCTCACCGGGCTTATGCCGCTCACCGGGGGCGCCCGCGTCGGTCTTGATAGCGCTGCCGGGGCGCGGGTGACCGCCTTTTCCGGCATCGCCGACCCAGCCGGTTTCTTCGATCTGTTGGAGGCGGACGGGGTGAAGCTCACCGCGACCCTCGCCTTTCCGGACCACGCAAGCTACGGTGAGGAGGAGATCGCCGCCATCTGCCGGTTGCGGGACGCCTCGCGCAGCACCGTTCTCATCACCACTGAGAAGGATGCCGTTAAGCTCGCGCCGTACCGGGAGAGGCTTGGCAACTGTTTCGTGACGCTGCTCGAGATCGAATTCGAGGAGAGCGGCGTGCTGCTGGATAAGCTCGATGAGCTGTTTCGATAACCCTTGCTGGCAGAAGGCTCTATGCGCGTACTAATCATCAAGACCTCGCCTCTGGGCGAGCTGGCCATCGCACTCTCGGTGCTCGACTACCTGAAGCAGGCGTCGCCCGGCATCGAGATCGACTGGGTCGTCGAAGAGTCGCTGCGGCAGGTGCTGGAAGGCCATCCGGACGTAAGCCTGCTGCACACGGTCCGCCCCGACGCCTGGCGCCGGCAGCCGTTCGCCGCCTCGACCCGAAACGAGGTGACGGCGCTCAGGAGTGCGCTTAACGAGCGCGAGTACGACCTCGTCTTCGATCTGCAGGGGGATCTGAAAAGCGGCCTCATCTGCAAGCTGACCGGCTGCCCGAACCGCATCGGTTTCGAGAAGGAGGATCTGAAGGAGGGGGTGAACGCCTTTTTCACCACGCGGCGGATCCCGATGCGGCGCCAGGACCAGCACCTGGCCGACAAGTACCTGCGCCTGGTGAGCATCCCCTTCGGCAAGGACTTCAGGCAGATGCCCCTTTGCGTCACGATCGGCGTCTCCGCCGAGGACGATGCCGATGCGGCGGCGCTTTACGCGACCCTTTCCGACGGCCTCGTCTTCCTCTTTCAGTGCGGCAGCTCGCTGCCGACCAAGCTCTGGAGCGAGGCGGGGTGGATTGCCCTGGGTGCCGCGCTTTTGGAGCGCTTCCCGGACGCGACCATGCTGCTTCCCTGGGGGAACGACGGTGAGAAAGGGGCGGTGGCCCGCATCGCCGCCGGTATCGGGCGTGGTGCCCGCGTGCTCGAGGCGTACCACCTGAAGGGGCTCGCGGCGGTGATGAAAAAGGCGGACCTCGTGGTGGGGGTGGACTCCGGACCGCTCCACCTGGCGGCCGCGCTCGGCACTCCCACGGTCTCCCTCTACCGCTCAACCGACGCCCGCAGCGTCGGGCCGCGCGGAGAGCAGCACGCCGTCTTGCAGTCCCCCATGCACTGCGCCCGCTGCCTGCGCAAGCAATGCGACAAAGACCTCGCCTGCCGCGACACCATCAAGGTGGAGGCGGTGCTGGCCTGCGTCGAGAAACTGTTGACGGATCATTCATGAAGATTACCGCTACCATCATCACCCTGAACGAAGAGAAGTTCATCGGCGACTGTTTGAAGAGCCTCGACTTCGCCGATGAGATCGTGGTCGTCGACTCGGGGAGCACCGACCGTACCGAGGAGATCTGCCGCGAAAACCCGAAAGTCCGCTTCGTGTGCCGGGCATGGCCCGGCTTCGGCAAGCAGAAAAACGCCGCGGCGGAGCTTGCGCAAAACGACTGGATCTTCAACATCGACGCCGACGAGCGGGTCTCACCAAGGCTCAAGGAGTCGATCCTGAAGGTGACCGAGGGGGAGGCTCCCTGTTACCGGGTGGCGCGGGAGAACTACTTCGGCGACCGCTGGATCAGGCGTTGCGGCTGGTACCCCGATTTCAACAAGCGGCTCTACGACCGCAGGGAATGCGCCTTCAGCGAGAAAGAGGTCCACGAGGCGCTGGAATGCCCGGGGAGGGTGGGGGAGCTCGATGGGAATCTGGTGCACAAAACCTATTCCGGCCTCTCCGACTACGTCACTCGGATGGAGCGCTACTCCACCCTGGCGGCCCGGGAACTGGTCAAAAAGGGGAAGCGGCCCGGGCTTGCCCATCTTCTTTTCAAACCCCTCTTCACTTTTTTCAAGATGTACGTCCTGAAGCTCGGTTTCCTGGAAGGGGGGATGGGGTTCGTGCTGAGCACCATTTACGCCCATTACACCTTCTACAAGTACGGCAAGGCGATCGAGCTGAACCGGAACATCGAGGCTTCATGCCCCCCACCGACCCACAGATATTGATGCTGTACCAGGACGAGCGGCTTCCGTCGAGCCGCGTACGGGTGTTGAACCTGCTCCCGGAACTCGAAACCCTCGGGCTTTGTTGCACGGCCCGCCGTTATCCAAGGAAGGCGTTGGAAAAACTGCGCCTTTACGGGACCTTTGGGCAGTACGATATGGTGTTGCTGCAGAAAAAGCTGGTGTCGCTCCCAGAGCTTTTTATGCTGCGCCGCTGTTGCCGCAAGCTCGCCTTCGACTTCGACGACGTCATCCACATAAGGGACGATAGCTCGTCCGGTGGTTTCAGCAGGACTAGAGAGCGCCGCTTCGCCAACACCATAAAGAACTGCGACCTGGTCGTTGCCGGAAACGAGGTCCTTGCCGGCTACGCCGGGCGGTTCAATCCGCGTGTCGCGGTCGTCCCCTCGGCCGTCCCCTTTGCAGGGCTCCCACAGAAGGACTGGCGCCTGCAGAACGAGGCGCTCGTTGTCGGGTGGGTCGGCGGCGGTGGCAACTTGCATCACCTTTCCATGATAGGCGACGCGCTTAGGGAACTGGCGCGGCAGACGGACCTGGAACTGCGCGTGATCGCCGACCAGGAGTTCAAGCTGGACGGGGTGCGGGTCAGGAACATACCGTGGCGCCTGGAAACGCAGGAGGCCGAGATCGCGCGCTTTGATGTCGGCATCATGCCCCTTCCCAAGAACATGTGGACCGAGGGGAAGTGCAGCTACAAGTTGCTTCAGTACATGGCGGCGGGTGTGCCGGTGGTAGCGACGGACTGGGGCTTTAATAGCACCGTGGTCCGGCATGGCGAGAACGGGTTCTTGGCCGACGGCCCGGAAGAGTTCTGCCGCTATATCGATATCATCGGAGGCGACCGGCGCCTCGCACGGGATATGGGTACGGCGGCGCGGGAAGTGGTCGGCAGGGAATACTCCCTTGCCGCGGTATCCGCAAAGTTGGCGGCGGCGCTGAAGGCCGCCGTAGGTCAGAGAGGAAGCGTAACGACATGAAAAAAAATGGTGGCGAGGCATGTCGCCTTAAGTTCAACATACTCCACACCGAGTGGTCCCCGGACGGCTGGGGCGGGCAGGAACGGCGCATAATCCAGGAGTGCCTCAGGGTGCGCGAGATGGGTCACAACGTGGTGATCGCCTGCCAGCCGGGGAGTGCGGTGCTTGAGAACGCGAAGCGCGTTGGTATCCCGGTGGAAGAGGTCAGGATGCGCAGGATTTTCGATCCCACTGCGATCTGGAAGCTCTACCGTGCCATCAAAAAGCACCGCATCAACGTTGTGAGCACGCACAGCAGCAAGGACAGTTGGTCCGGCGGGTTGGCTGCCAAGCTGGCCGGGGTCAAGCTGTTGATCAGGACCCGCCACATGGCGAATCCGATCTCGCAGAGCCCCTTCAATTTCGTCTACCGCATGCCCGACGGCATCGTCACTACGGGCGAAGCGGTCCGGGAGGCGATGATCAAGGACAATGGCATGGCGCCGGAGCGGATAGTCTCCATCGCCACCGGCGTTTCCCTGGAGCGCTTCGACCCGAGCCGTCCGGTCGACCCCGGGCTCAGGGAGGAACTCGGGATCCCGGAGGGGGCCCCGGTGATCACCATGATCGCCATGCTGAGAAGGGGGAAGCGCTACGACGTCATGGTGGCTGCGACGCAACTGCTGAAGGATGAGTTCCCGCAGGCGCGCTACCTGTTCGTCGGCGACGGTGCGGGGCGTGCCACGATCGAGGGACTGGTCCGTGAGGCCGGCCTCGAGGACCAGGTGATCCTGACCGGCTACCGCAGCGACATCCCGGAGCTTCTCGCCATTTCGGACGTAGCGGTGCTCACCTCGGAGCTGGAAGGGGTGCCGCAGGGGATCACGCAGTCGATGGCCATGGGACTCCCCGTAGTGGCGGCCCCGGTGGGGGGACTCGCCGAACTGGTTCTGGACGGCAAGACCGGCTTTCGCGCGCAAAGCGGCGACCCGGCGTCCTACGCCACGGCCATCGCGATGCTGCTGCGCGATGAGTCGCTGCGCAAAAGGCTCGGCGCTGCGGCACGCAACCATGTGCTTCAGGGGTACACCGAAGAGATGATGGCAAAAAGGACGCTGGAGTTCTACAGCCGGGTCCTGGACGCGGGGAAAAAGGGGCGTTGAGCGCCAGTCGGGCACGGCAGGCCGGGCCCGGCGCCGTCACGACAGGCGGATACGGGCGGCCGGTGTCGCGGCAAAGGAGTGGTTCCAGTTGATCAACAAGACGGTTACCTTTAAAAGGACCGGTCCCCGCATCACCCTATTGCGCTGGGCGGGGTGGTTCACCGCGGCCAACGCGGTGGTGCTCATGCTGATATCCGTGAAATACCTGAAGCTTATGCCCCCGCCGGAAACGGCGCTGGCGACCGCTTCTCTGGGCATCTCCTACCTCGGACATTTCTTCTCCCTCGCCTTCTACCTCTTCCCGGCAAGCGCGCTGATGATCGCCTGCTACCCGCGCCGTCGGGCGGTCCTGGGGCTCTCCATCGCGCTGCAGCTTGCCCTGGTGCTGGGCATCGTCATCGACACCCTGGTGTTCGCCCAGTACCGCTTTCACCTGAACGGGATGGTGTTGAACCTGCTCGCCAGCGGCGCCGCCGGTGAGGTGCTCCCCGTGACCGGGAAACTCTGGTTCCTGCTGGCGCTCGCCGTGCTGGTCGTCGCGCTGGCCGAGTGCGCCATTGCCTGGGTCTGCTGGCTCTGGGTCGAGAAAAGAAGGCGCAGCGTAGGGGGAGGCGTGGCCCTCGCCGTGACGCTGCTCATCCTCTGCACCCATGCCGTGTACGCCTGGGCCGACGCCAACAACGTCACTTCCGTCACGAGCCAGGCGCGTTACCTCCCCGCCTTCAAGCCCCTCACCGCGAAGCGTCTGCTCGCAAAGCTTGGGCTCGCCGGCAAGCGGGAGGCGGGGGGGCTTGCCATGCCAGGCCGGCACAGCGGCCTGCGATACCCCCTGGAGCAGCTCTCCTTCCAGGAGCCGCCGCAACGGCTAAACCTCCTGGTCATCGCCATCGACAGCTGGCGCTTCGACAACCTGACCGCCGAGGAGACCCCCAACATCTGGCGCTTGTCGCAAAGCGCGTGGCGCTTCGACAACCACCTAAGCTCCGGCAACGCGACGCGCTTCGGGATCTTCGGCCTGTTCTACGGCCTCTACGGCACCTACTGGCACGCGGTGCTGGCCGAGGAGCGGAGCCCCGTGCTGATGCGGGAGCTTTTGCGCCGCGACTACCGGATGGGGATCTACGCCAGTGCCCCGCTGGTGAGCCCGGAATTCGACCGCACCGTCTTCGCCGATATCCGCGGCAAGATCGACCTGCACACCGAGGGGGACTCCCCGGCCACGAAGGACCGGGCCATCACGGACAAGATGCTCAAGTTCATCGGCGCCCAGTCCGCGCAGGCGCCGTTCTTCGGCTTCATGTTTTACGATGCGCCGCACACCGAAGGGCACCCTCCCGGGGTCGCGCCGTTTCAGCCGGAGCTCAAGGAGGTCAATTACCTCAAGCTCAACAACGAGTACGACCCGCGCCCCTTCTACAACAGGTACCGCAACTCGGTGTACTACGTGGACGCCATGGTGGGAGAGGTGATCGCGGCCCTTGAGAAAAAGGGACTCATGGAGCAGACCGTGGTGGTGATCACAGGGGACCACGGCCAGGAGTTCAACGACCTGAAGCTCAACTACTGGGGGCACGGCGGCAACTTCTCGAAGTACCAGACCCAGACCCCGATGATGATCCGTTGGCCGGGCAAGAAGCCGCACGTCTACAGCCACGCCACCACTCACCTCGACCTGGTCCCCACGCTGATGAAGGAGCTGCTCGGCTGCCGCAACGAGCCTGGTGCCTTCAGTAACGGCCGCTCGCTGCTGGAAACCGGGGCGCGCCCTTTCACCCTGATCAGCTCCTGGGACACCTTCAGCGTCAACGAGCCTGACCGCATCACGGTGACCCACCCCTCGGGGGACCTGGAGGTCTTGGATGCCTCCTACCGTCCGATCAAGGGGGCGACGATGCGTCCCAAGATATCCGTGGAGGCCATGCAGGGGATGGGGAAATTCTTCGCCCGATAGGGCCTCAGGAGGAGTTATGACACAGACGCTGGTCCCGGTCTGCGTACCCGCATACGACAGCGCGGCAGAGCGCTTCCCGCAGCTCGCCTTCCGGCTGGGATTGCCATGAAAGTCGCCCTGATCCGCCAGAAATACACCCCCTTCGGGGGGGCAGAGCGCTACATGGTGCGCCTGATCGAGGAGCTTGTCGCCCTGGGGCACGAGGTGCACGTCCTGGCATCGAGCTGGGACGCGGAAGGCGGGGAGAAGATCCGGTTGCACCGCGTCTCCGCGGCCCGCAAGCCCGGTTGGCTCAAATCACTCACCTTCTCGCTTGGATGCAAGCGCATCATCGAAAGCGAGCGCTTCGACGTTGTCTTCAGCCTGGAGCGGACGCTCAGGCAGGACATCTACCGTGCCGGCGACGGCTGCCACCGGATCTGGCTCAGGCGCAAGAACCTGGGGCGGGGGTGGCTCGCGCGCCTTGCCACCTACCTGAGCCCCTTCCAGCTCGCCTACATGGCGCTGGAGCGACGCCTCTACACCGACCCCGCCCTTTCCGCGGTGATCGCAAACTCCGAGATGGGCAAGCGCGAGATCGTGGAGCTCTACGGGGTGCCCGAGGAGAAGATCCGGGTGGTGTACAACGGGGTGGACGCGGCCAGCTTCCCGCTGCAAAGGCGCGAGGAGTACCGGGCGCAGCTCGCCGAAGCATACGGGCTGGGGGAAGAGCTGCGTATCCTCTACGTGGGGAGCGGCTTCAAGCGCAAGGGGGTCCCCTCCCTGATCGAGGCCGCGGCAAAGATCACCGTTCCCTTCAAGCTCTTCATCGTGGGGAAGGGGCGTACCGGGGCCCTTATGCGCCGGGCGCAGCGCCTGGGGGTGGCGGAGCAGGTGGTGTTCACCGGGCCGGTGCGCGACGTGGAGCGCTTCTACCTGGGGTGCGACATCTTCGCCTTCCCGACCCTCTACGACCCCTTCAGTAACGCCACGCTCGAGGCGATGGCCTGCGGGCTTCCCGTGGTGACCTCGCGCTACAACGGGGTGGCGGAGCTGATACGAGACGGGGAGCAGGGGATCGTGTTGCGCGATCCGCTCGATGCCGGGGAGATCGCGGCGGCCGTGGCACAGCTCGCCGATCCGCAGCGGCGCTCGAGGATGGGTGCGGCGGCCGCCGAAGCGGCGGCACCTCTTACCATGCAGCGCAACAGCCGGGAAACCCTGGAGGTGATCGGGGAGGTTCTGGAGAAAAGGTAAGGGACGGTGTTGCGGAAAACGTAAAAAAAGATTTACTTGTGCTCCGCGAAGGTGGCATATAATCCGTTTCCGTATCGGTGCGGCCGGGGCTTTCCGCGGCAGCGGCACCCCGCCGGCCGTACCAGGTCCATTGGGAGGTGTACATGAAGAAGATACTGGTTACCGGCGCCGCCGGTTTCATCGGCTTTCACCTGACGCAGCGGCTTTTAGCACGCGGCGACCAGGTGGTAGGGATCGACAACTTAAACGACTACTACGACGTCAACCTGAAGTTCGGCAGGCTCGACCTGCTCAAGGAGCGCGACGGCTTTCGGTTTATCAAGATGGGGCTCGAGGAGCGGGAAGCGCTGCAGCGCCTGTTCGAGGAGGAGCGTTTCGACGTCGTGGTGAACCTCGCGGCGCAGGCGGGGGTGCGCTACTCGATCGTTAACCCCTACGCCTACATCGACAGCAACATCCAGGGCTTCATCAACATCCTCGAGGGGTGCCGGCACCACGGCGTGAAGCACCTGGTCTACGCCTCCTCCAGCTCGGTCTACGGCGCCAACACCACCATGCCGTTCTCCGTGCATCACAACGTCGACCACCCGGTCTCCCTCTACGCCGCCACCAAGAAGGCCAACGAGCTCATGGCCCACACCTATTCGAGCCTCTACGGCATCCCCACCACGGGGTTGCGCTTCTTCACCGTCTACGGACCGTGGGGGCGGCCGGACATGGCGCTCTTCCTGTTCACCAAGGCGATCCTCGAGGGGCGCCCCATCGACATCTTCAACTACGGGAAGATGCGCCGCGACTTCACCTTCGTCGACGACATCGTCGAGGGGGTGATCCGGGTGAGCGACAAGGTGCCGCAGGGGAACCCCGCCTGGAGCGGCGACGCCCCGGATCCGGGCACGAGCTACGCCCCGTACAAGATCTACAACATTGGCAACAACTCCCCGGTTGAGCTGCTCCGGTTCATCGAGGTGCTGGAGGATGCGCTGGGTCAAAAGGCCGAGAAGAACCTCCTCCCCATCCAGCCCGGCGACGTGCCGGCGACCTACGCCGACGTCGACGACCTGATGGCCGACGTCGGGTTCAGGCCCGCCACCTCCATCGAGGAGGGGATCGGGCGCTTCGTCAAGTGGTACCGGGATTTTTACCGGGTCTAGACATCTATCGGCAGAAAGGAAAGATATGAAACACACACCTCTGGATTTCTCAGGTGTCACCACCTATCCCATCGCTACCCGCAAGAACAAGATGAACGTCAAGGACGACTTCGCCCAGCCGGTGCGTTCCGGCATGACCGTGTCCGATCTCCTTGCCGCCATGCCGAACCAGTTGGGGGCGCAGGCCCTGAACCGGATCATCGATGCCGTGGTGGCGGCCAGAGCGAAGGGGAAGCCGGTCGTCATGGCCATGGGTGGGCACGTGATCAAGTGCGGGCTGCAGCCCGTATTGAAGTCGCTCATCGAGGCCGACGTGATCACCGCCGTTGCGCTTAACGGGGCCGGTTCCATTCACGATTTCGAGATCGCGCTCATCGGTGCAACCAGTGAGGATGTGGGCGTCGTGCTGCACGCAGGCAACTTCGGCATGGCCGAAGAGACCGGGGCGCAGATCAACGCAGCACTCAAGGAAGGTGTCGCCAAGGGGCTCGGGCACGGCGAGTCGCTCGGGCGGATGATACTGGAGCGCGAGCTCCCCTATCGCGAGCAGAGCCTTCTTGCCACCTGCGCCAAGAAGGGGATTCCCATCACCGTCCATGTGGCGGTCGGTACCGACATCACCCATCAGCACCCCTCCGCCGACGGTGCGGTCATCGGTGCGGCGAGCTACACGGATTTCCAGATTTTCACCTCCGTGGTCTCGCAGTTGGGCGACGGCGGCGTCTACCTGAACATCGGTAGTGCCGTGCTTCTTCCCGAGGTGTTCTTGAAGGCCCTCTCCATTGCGCAGAACCTAGGTCACCACGTCGATCACTTCACCACGGCGAACTTCGACATGCAGCAGCACTACCGTCCGCTCACCAACGTCGTGAAGCGTCCGACTTCCGGCAAGAGCCACGGCTACACCGTAACCGGGCACCACGAGATCATGATCCCGCTTTTAGCGGCGGGGATACTGGACAGGATCGCCTAACCCCGTTCAACGTTCAACGTTCGACGTTCAAGAAATCTTGCCTATTAGCCGAATAGGAGGTGACGTCTTGAGAATAGAGCGCTTTGAAGATGTTGATTCGTGGAAACAAGCTCGTTTACTTGTGACCGATATCTATAAGCTCCTTGGCGAATGCAAGGATTATGGGTTCAAGGATCAGATACAACGAGCAGCCGTCTCGGTTATGTCCAATATTGCGGAAGGCTTTGACAGAGGCAGCAACCGGGAACTTATTCAGTATCTCATCGTTTCCCGTGGGTCCGTTTCGGAGGTCAAGAGTCTTGCGTATGACGGCTTGGACATCGGTTATTTCAGCCATGAATCGTTTGAGGAAGTGATCATGCGCTGTAACCGGATCAGCAACACACTAAATGGATTCATCAGGTTCTTGAAGACGTCCCAACGCAAGGCATAGCCGGCCTGGAAGAAGTTGTCGGCGAACGTTGAACGTTGAACGCTGAACGTTTTTTGGGAGAAGTTATGGATAGACGAGAAATAGAATCACTTTTCGAGCGCGCCGGATCGATACGTGTGCTGGTCATCGGCGATCTCATGCTGGACGAGTATCTCTGGGGCAAGGCGGAGCGCATCTCGCCGGAGGCACCGGTCCAGGTAGTCGAGGTGTCCCATGAGGACCTGCGCCTTGGCGGCGCGGGCAACGTGGTCAACAACCTGATCGCCCTCGGGTGCCAGGTGGCGGTCTGCTCGGTGATCGGCGACGACGAGGACGGAGAGCTGCTGCGCCGCGCCATGGAGGGAAAAGGCGTGGACCTCGCGGGGCTCTTCCAGGACCCCGAGAGAAAAACGAGCAAGAAGACCCGCGTGCTTGCCGCGCACCAGCAGATCGTGCGCATCGACCGGGAAACGAAGTCGGTGCTGGGCCTTGCGAGCGAGCGGGTGCTCCTCGACTACGTGGACGCCCACCTGGAGAGCTTCGACGTCGTCGTGGTCTCGGATTACATGAAAGGGGTGCTCACCCCGGCGGTCCTCACCGCCATCTGCAAAAAGGGACGCAAACTCGGCGTGCCGGTCGTCGTCGACCCGAAGGGGAACGACTTCGGCAAGTACCGCGGCGCCACCCTCCTTACCCCGAACCGCAAGGAGGCGGAGATCGCCTCGGGTGTCGTCATCACCGACATGACGTCGCTGGAAAAGGCGGCCGACACGATCCTCTCCGACCTCGAGCTCGATGCGCTCCTCATCACCCGCAGCGAAGCGGGGATGTCGCTCTTCCCGGCCCGCGGAGAGGCGGTGCACATCCCCACCGTGGCCCGCGAGGTATTCGACGTGACCGGGGCGGGGGACACGGTGATCTCGGTCCTCTCGCTGGGGATCGCCTGCGGCCTCCCCGTAGCCGATGCCGCCTGGGTGGCCAACGTCGCCGCCGGCATCGCGGTGGGCAAGCTCGGCACCTCCACGGTCTCCCCCGAGGAGATCGTGGTCGAGGCGGCGCACGGCCTGAGCGACAGCGACGCGAAGATCAAGAACCTCGACGTCCTCACCCACCTGATCGCCAAGGCGCGCGAGCGCGGCAAGAAGGTGGTCTTCACGAACGGCTGCTTCGACCTTTTGCACGTGGGACACGTGAAGTACCTGCAGAAGGCGCGCGAGCTCGGGGACCTGCTGGTCGTGGGGGTCAACACGGACGCGTCGGTGCGGCGCCTTAAAGGGGAGGGGAGGCCGCTCATCCAGGAATCGGAGCGGGCGCACATCCTCGCGGCGCTTGGTTGCATCGACTACGTGGTGCTCTTCGACGAGGACACCCCGCTTGCCGTGATCGAGGCGCTGCGCCCGGCGGTGCTGGTCAAGGGGGGAGACTATAGCATCGAGAACGTGGTCGGACGCGAGGTGGTCGAGGCCAACGGTGGCAGGGTCGCCCTCATCGAGTTCGTCGACGGCCGCTCCACGACCAGGATCATCGAAAAGATACTCGCTTCGGGGTGAATGTGCGCCGGCAGGACTTGAGGTGCGCCGCTTCTATGCTATTCATTTTGAGTTCTTAATTTTTCCGGAGGGGTCATGAAAAAAGCTTTTATCACGGGGATCACCGGGCAGGACGGCTCGTATCTGGCGGAACTTCTGCTCTCCAAGGGGTACGAGGTGCACGGCATGATCCGCCGCTCCTCCTCCTTCAACACCGGCAGGATCGATCACATCTACCGTGACCCGCACGAGGAGGATACCCGTCTCTTTCTCCATTACGGCGACCTGAACGACGCAAGTTCGATCAACCGCCTGCTGCGTGAGATCCACCCCGACGAAATCTACAATCTGGGCGCCCAAAGCCATGTCCGCGTCTCCTTCGACGTCCCCGAGTACACCGGCGAGGTCGACGCGCTCGGCGCGGTGCGTATCCTTGAAGGGATCCGCGAGGCGGGGCTCAACACCCGCTTCTACCAGGCCTCCTCCTCGGAGCTCTACGGCAAGGTGGTCGAGACGCCGCAGCGCGAGACGACCCCCTTCTACCCACGCTCCCCGTACGCCTGCGCCAAGGCGTACGCCTTCTACATCACCATGAACTACCGCGAGAGCTACGGCATGTTCGCCTGCAACGGCATCCTCTTCAACCACGAGTCGCCGCGTCGCGGCGAGACCTTCGTCACGAGGAAGATCACCCGCGCCGCCGCGCGCATAAAACTCGGGCTGCAGGAGCGCCTCTATCTGGGGAACCTCGAGGCGAAGAGGGACTGGGGCTTTGCCGGTGATTACGTGGAGGCGATGTGGCGCATGCTGCAGGCTGATAAGCCCGCCGACTACGTGGTGGCGACCGGGGAGACCCACAGCGTGCGCGAGTTCGCCGAGATCGTCTTCGGCAGCCTCGACATGCCGCTTTCCTGGGAGGGAGTGGGGGAAAAGGAAGTCGGCATCAACCGGGCCACCGGCAAGGTGGTCATCGAGATCGACCCGCGCTACTTCCGCCCCGCGGAGGTGGACCTGCTCCTTGGTGACGCGGGCAAGGCAAAACGTGAGCTCGGGTGGGAGCCGAAGACCTCTTTTGCCGAGCTGGTGCGGATGATGACGCAGGCCGACCTGGCCTACGCCGAAAGGGAGCAACGGGCGGATGGAAAATAACGCGAAGATCTTCGTCGCCGGCCATCGCGGCCTGGTCGGATCCGCCCTGGTGCGGGAGCTGGGGCGTCGCGGCTTTTCAAACCTCGTGCTGCGTAAAAGCTCCGAAGTCGACCTGCGCGACCAGGCGGCGGCGCGCGCCTTCTTCGAGGCGGAACGCCCCGATTACGTCCTCCTGGCCGCCGCCAAGGTGGGGGGGATCGTCGCCAACAACAGCTTTCCGGCCGACTTCATCTACGACAACCTGATGATCCAGAACAACGTGATCCACTCGAGCTACTTAGTCGGCGTGAAAAAGCTCCTCATGCTCGGCTCCACCTGCATCTACCCGAAGCTCGCCCCGCAGCCGATCCGGGAGGAGTCCCTGCTCACCGGGCCGCTCGAGCCGACCAACGAGCCGTACGCCATCGCGAAGATCGCCGGCATCAAGATGTGCCAGTCCTACAACCGCCAGTACGGCACCAGGTTCATCTGCGCCATGCCGACCAACCTCTACGGCCCGAACGACAACTTCGACCTGACCACCTCCCACGTGCTCCCCGCCCTCATCCGCAGGTTCCACGAGGCGAAGGCGACGGGTGCCGCTGATGTCACCATCTGGGGGACCGGCACGCCGTACCGCGAGTTCGTGCACGTGGACGACGTGGCCCGCGCCTCGCTCTTTCTCATGGAGCGCTACGAGGGGTGGGACCCGGTGAACGTGGGGAGCGGGCAGGAACTCACCATAGGGGATCTGGCGAAGAAGATCGCCGCCGTCGTAGGGTTCACCGGAAAGATCCTCTTCGACAGCTCCAAGCCCGACGGCACCCCCCGAAAACTCTGCGACGTGAGCCGGATTCACGAACTCGGCTGGCGCCACGAGATCGAACTCGAAGAGGGGCTCGCGAGCACCTACCGTTGGTACCTGGAAAACCACGCCTGACCCGTTAATTTTTCCGACATCCTGCCGTGCCGCCCGCCCCGGTTTGACCGGGTCGGGCGCCCCTCACCTGTAACGCCGCCCCGCATCTCCCGCGCCGTGAACCGTCGTTTTTTTGCCTTTTTCAATCTTTGTGCCAAAACTTTCAATGCGCAGCAAAATGCGCTTTACAGTGAATTTCTTAGATGCTATACTTTGCCTCGAAATCATGCATAACTCCAATAATTTCAAGCGATTCCTCGGCGTCCTGGCAGTAGTTGCCTCCCTGTTGGTGATAGCCACCATAGTTTTCCGAATGCAGCAGGAAGTTGCGCCCAGGCTCGCGGTGCGCAAGCTTCCCGTGCAGGTGGATGTCTCCCTGCAGAAGTTCCATTACACGGAAACCAAACAGGGGGTTAAGCGGTGGGAGCTCACCGCGGACCGGGCCGAGTATAACAAGAAAGCCGACATCTCCTACCTGACCGGGGTGCGGATGCTGGTGCGCGGCGCGAGCGGCGTGGGCGATCTCGAGATCACCGCGCAGCACGCCGAGTACCATAACGGCACCAGGGATATCGCCCTCATCGGAGACGTGCGGGGGAAGAGCGACAAGGGGTACGGCTTCTTTGCCCCTCGCGTCAACTACATAGCGGCGCGCACCCTCTTGACGACTGTGGAGCGGGTCAGGCTCACCGATGTCGGGAGCCAGTTGGAAGGAACGGGAATGGAGTATCAGACGCAGACGAGGAAGTTCAGGCTGATGAAAGATGTAACCGCACTGTACCGGCAGGAGGGGAAATGATGCGACGTATCCTCTTCGGTTCGGTTCTCGCTCTCTCGCTCTTCGCGGCGGCGGCCTTCGGCGCCCAGGCGACGGGCAGCAGCAAAGAGCCTTTAAAAGTAAAGTCCGACACGCTTACCACCGATAACGAGAAAAAGACCGCCACCTTCGAGGGGAAAGTGGTCGCCCGCCAGGGGGACATGACGCTCTACGCGGACCGTCTCGTCGTCTCCTATAGCGGCCCCGGCAACGAGGTGAGCCAGGTCGAGGCCTTCGGCAACGTTCGCATCGTACAGCAGGAGCGGCAGGCGACCGGCGCCCACGGCGTGTACGACCCGAAGACTGCACGTATCACCCTGGACGGCAACCCGAGGGTGGTATCCGGTGAAGACGTCGTCACCGGAAAGGTCATCGTATATTACGTGAACGAGCAGAAAAGCGTTGTCACCAGCGGTCCGAAGGAGCGGGTGGAAGCGGTTATCCATCCGGGGGGTAAAGATGCCGGGCAGAAGCGGTAGCACCCTCTACACCAAGGGGCTCGCCAAGGGTTTCAACAAGCGGATGGTGGTGAAGGGGGTCGACCTCGAGCTCCACTCCGGAGAGGTGGTGGGGCTTTTGGGTCCCAACGGCGCCGGCAAGACCACCACTTTCTACATGGTGGTGGGGCTCACCAGGCCGGACGAGGGGGAGGTCTTCCTCGACGGCGACCCGATCACCGGGCTCCCCATGTACCAGCGGGCGCGGCGCGGCATCAGCTATCTGCCGCAGGAGCCGTCCGTGTTCCGGCGCCTGACGGTGAGGGACAACCTCCTGGCCGTTTTGGAGACCATGGATCTCACCCCGGTAAGGCGCCGCGAGCGCGTCGAGGAGCTTCTCGCCGAGTTTCGCATCGGCCACATCGCTGGGAGCCGCGGCTACGCCCTCTCCGGCGGAGAGAGGCGCCGCGTCGAGATCGCCCGGGCGCTTGCCACCGATCCCGCCTTCATCCTTCTGGATGAGCCGTTCGCGGGGATCGACCCGATCGCGGTGATCGACATCCAGAGCATCATCACCGCGTTGAAGGAGAAGGGGCTCGGTGTTCTCATTTCCGACCACAACGTCCGCGAGACCCTCGGTGTATGCGACAAGGCCTACATCATGAACGCGGGCGAGGTGCTCGAAGTAGGCGATCCGGTGCAGATTTCCCAGAGCAAGAAGGCACGCGAGATCTATCTCGGGGACAAGTTCAGGCTGTAAACCGAAAGAACGTTCAACGTTCAGCGTTCAACGTTCTAGTAAGAAAAGACGAATGACGGTTTCTATTGCAGCGGAGTGCGCTATAATGAGATCAAAGCTTGGCGTTCTTCATGAACTCCAAGCTAAGATCTGCGGCGGCAAGCGTTAAGGAAACGAAGAACTTGCAACAAACGTTGAACGTTGAACGTTGAACGGGTTTCAAGACGTCAGTGAGGATTTATGGCAATTGAGATGCGCCAGCAGATGAAGATGAGTCAGCAACTGGTGATGACCCCCCAGTTGCAGCAGGCCATCAAGCTGCTCCAGCTCTCCCGGCTGGAACTCCAGGACGTGGTGCGGCAGGAGCTGGAAGAGAACCCGATCCTCGACGAGGTGATCGAACAGGAGGAGGTGCGCGAGCCCGAGCAGCTCGAACTGCGCGAGAAGGAGTCCGAACCTGAGGCTGCCGCAAGCGACTTCCAGGAGGTGCGCGCCGGCGAGGAAACCCGCGAGGCCGACTGGGACTCCTACATCGACGGCTACAACTACAGCTCCGGCGAGCAGTACTACGACGACGAGGACCGGCCCTCTTTCGAGAATCTCCTCACCAAGAAATCGACCCTTTTCGACCACCTCATCTGGCAGTTAAGCCTCACCCGTCTCACCGATCGTGAGATGGCGATAGGGGCCGAGATCATAGGGAACATCGACGAGGACGGCTATCTGCGCGCCGGACTCGACGACGTGGCGCAGGCCTGCGTGCAGGCTACCCCCTTCCGCGAGGAGGCGCTCAAGTGGAGCGGTGTCGCCGGCAACGCACCGGATGAGCAGGTGAACGACGCGCTGGACGGCTACGCCGGGAGCGTCCTCGTGCCGCTCGTCGATGCCGTGCTGAAGCGGGTCCAGGAGTTCGACCCGGTCGGCGTCGGTGCCCGCGACCTGCGTGAGTGCCTGCTTTTGCAGGTGGCGAGCCTCGGTATGGGGGGGAGCCTCGTCGAGGCGCTTCTGCGCGACCACCTGAAGGACCTGGAAAGCCACAAGTACAAGCAGGCCGCCAAGGTGCTCGGGGTGGATGTGAACGACATCCTCGCTGCCACCCGCATCATCGCCGAGCTCGACCCGAAGCCGGGGCGCGTCTTCGGCAGCGACGACGTACAGTACATCTCGGCCGACATCTTCGTACACAAGGTCGGTGACGAGTACGTGGTGATGCTGAACGACGAGGGGATGCCGAACCTGAGGATCAACCCGCTTTACGCCCCGGACGCCAAGGCGAGCCGACCGGTGGATAAGGTGGCCGAGGACTACATCGGCGAGAAGATGCGCTCCGCCATCTGGCTCA
>MTLC01000346.1_pt1 | contig 23697 bp, 15 predicted proteins | sample 1982451 | NCBI WGS metagenome assembly MTLC01 (sample SAMN05710165, study PRJNA340218) | biofilm metagenome | isolation source: sample SPH anode biofilm adapted to +100 mV | place: USA | collected 2012-02-03 | reverse complement strand
GCACCCTGCCGGTGGATGGCGTGCATCACCTGGCGGCGGGCGAACCGGGCCGTGATCAAGCCGACGGTGCCGGCGGTGAACAACACGATGTAGAGACCCCGCGGGAACTCAGCCTTGAGCAGGTAGCTGGTGATGCCAACCGCGCCAGCGGTGGTGAATGCAGCCATCACGACCCGCTTGTACTCGGTCGCGCCGGCGCGCTGGTGCCGCAACTGGTAGCCGCCGAAACTCTGCACCAGGGCCAGCCACACGGCGCCGATCAACGGCAGGCTGAGTGCAATCAGGTGACCGTAGTCACTTCCGCCGAAGGGCGGGAGCCCGCTGACCTGGATCGCCAGTACCATCGCGAGCGCCAGAACGACCGTGTCGATGACGACCAGGAAGAAGTGCTGGGCTCCGCGTGAAACCAGCCAGTGCTTGCGCGTGCGTCCACTGGACTCGTTTGCGAGTGCGTCAATGTATGCGCTGAATGTGGTCATGATCCCCCCGGCTCAGACCAAAAAACCCCCTCAGCCAAACCCCCCCGGGAATGGCTGGGCCGGTCCTACTCCCCCAAGCGGTGTCGGCCAACAGCCAGTCTGCCAGATGGCCGACCGACTTCGCAAAGGTGGATCACGGCCTTTCGGCTGCGCAGATATGCCCGTGCGGCGTGGGCGGGGCCCCCGTCACCAGCGAATCAGCTGCTGCGTTCGGAGTTCTGAAGGTACTCCCGCAGCCGGTCGCCGGTCGGGGTGGGCACGAACCCCGCTGCCTTGATCCGGGTGAGGTCGAGCGTGCTGTGCCGGGGCCTGGGCGAGACCCGGCGCCCGGCGGCGTAGGCGTCTGTGGTGGTCGCGCTCACGTCGTCGCGGGAGCGCCCGCAGAGCTCGAAGACATCCCTGGCGATGTCGCACCAGGACTGCACCGGGCCGTCGTTGCTCAGGTTGTAGGTGCCGAAGGGCGCGGTCGAATTGAGCAGGTGGACGATCCCGGCGGCCAGGTCGGTGGTGAACGTGAGTCGTCCGAACTGGTCGTCCACGACGCTGGGGGTGGCCCCCTTCGCGGCCAGGTCGGCCATCGTGCGGACGAAGTTGCGCCCGTCCCCGATCACCCAGCTGGAGCGCACCAGGTAGTGGCGCGCGAGCTGGGTGACCAGCGCGTCGGCCGCGGCCTTGGTCTGGCCGTAGACGCCGAGGGGGCTGAACCCCTCGTCCTCGGTGTGGATCGCGGCGGTGCCGTCGAACACGTAGTCGCTGGACACATGGACGAGGGTTGCGCGGTGCGCAGCGGCCACCCGGCACAGGTTGGCCACGCCGGTCACGTTGGATGACCAGCAGGCGCGCCGGCCGTCCTCGGTCTCCGCGGCGTCCACCGCGGTGTAGGCGGCGGCGTTGACGATCGTGCCGACGCCGCGCCACGGGTAGGCCTCGACCCTCTTCGGGTCCGCGCAGTCGAACTCCGGCAGGTCGAGCAGTTCCGCGCCCGGAAGGAGCTTCTGCAGCGCGCGGCCCAGCTGGCCGTTCGCACCCACGATCACCGTGCGCAGCGGCGGCATCGGACGCACGTCCTGCAGCAGCGGGTGCGCCAGGTCGGCTGCAGAGATGGTGGCCTCAGCCAGCGGGATGGGCCACGCGACGGCCACGCTCGGGTCGGCCAGGTTGAGGTAGGTGTACTCGGCCAGGGAATCCGGGCTCCAGTGTTCGTTGACGAGGTAGGAGTACACCGTCCCGTGGTCGAGCGTCTGGTAGCTGTTGGCGACCCCGCGCGGCACGAACACCGCTGTGTCGGGGCCCAGCTCGACGGTGACGGTCCGGCCGAAGCCATCGCCGTCCCTCAGGTCGACCCAGGCTCCGAAGATCCGTCCGGCCGCGATCGAGACCAGTTTGTCCCACGGCTCGGCGTGGAAGCCCCGGGTGACCCCGGCCAGGGTGTTGTAGGCGATGCTGTGCTGCACCGGCCCGAAGTCGGGCAGCCCGAGCGCGGTCATCTTCGCCCGCTGCCAGTTCTCCTTGAACCAGCCCCGGTCGTCGCTGTGCAGCGGCAGGTCCAGGACCAGCAGGCCCGGGATCGCCGTCGTGCGGACGGCGAGGTCGCTCACTGGCCCACCGCCGCGTACTTGGCCTCGGTGGCCTGCTTCATCGGGCGCCACCACGCCTCGTTCGCCCGGTACCAGTCGATGGTCGCGGCCAGGCCGGACTCGAAGTCGCGATAGCTCGGCGCCCAGCCCAGCTCGTCACGCAGCTTGCTGGAGTCGATCGCGTAGCGCATGTCGTGGCCAGGCCGGTCGTTCACATGGTCGTAGGCGTCGGCCGGCTGGCCCATCAGGGTCAGGATCAGCTCGATCACGCTCCGGTTGTCCTTCTCTCCGTCCGCTCCGATCAGGTAGGTCTCGCCGATCCGCCCCGCCTCGAGGATGCGTAGCACCGCCCGGTTGTGGTCGGCGACGTGGATCCAGTCGCGGACGTTCAGTCCGGCCCCGTACAGCTTGGGCCGGATCCCGTCGATCACGTTGGTGATCTGGCGCGGGATGAACTTCTCCACGTGCTGGTAGGGCCCGTAGTTGTTCGAGCAGTTGCTGATCGTCGCCTGCACGTCGAACGAGCGCACCCACGCGCGCACCAGCAGGTCCGAGCCCGCCTTGGTCGAGGAGTAGGGGCTGGACGGGTTGTACGGCGTGTTCTCGGTGAACTTCCCCGGGTCGTCCAGTTCCAGGTCGCCGTACACCTCGTCGGTGGAGATGTGGTGGTACCGCTTCTGGTGCCTGCGCACGGCCTCGAGCAGGGTGTAGGTGCCGACCAGGTTCGTCTGGATGAACGGCGACGGGTCCCGCAGCGAGTTGTCGTTGTGCGACTCGGCGGCGAAGTGGACGACGGTGTCGTGGTCGGCGACCAGCCGGTCAACGAGGTCCGCGTCCGTGATCGACCCCTCGACGAGCGTGAAGCGGGACGGATCCAGCCCGTCCAGCGAGGCGCGATTCCCCGCGTAGGTGAAGGCGTCGAGCACCGTCACCCGGTCCTGTCCGGACTCGAGCGCGAGGCGCACGAAGTTCGTGCCGATGAAGCCGGCTCCGCCGGTGACCAGTAATCCCCCCATGCGGGGGGATCCTACGCGAGGCCCGTGGGCCCGTGCGAGACTAGCGGCCATGCGCGGGATCATCCTCGCCGGCGGCTCCGGCACCAGGCTCCACCCGATCACCATGGCCACCAGCAAGCAGCTCGTGCCCGTCTACGACAAGCCGATGATCTACTACCCGCTGACCACCCTGATCCTTGCGGGCATGCGGGAGGTTCTGGTGATCACCACCCCGCACGAGCAGGAGGCGTTCCAGCGGCTCCTCGGCGACGGCGGCCAGTTCGGCCTGCGGATCGAGTACGCCACCCAGCCCGAGCCGAAGGGGCTCGCGCAGGCGTTCACCATCGGTGCCGAATTCGTGGGCGGCGAGAAGTCCTGCCTCGTGCTGGGCGACAACATCTTCTACGGGCAGGGGCTGGGCTCCCAGCTGCGTCGCCTCTCCGAGGTAGACGGTGCCGCGGTGTTCGGCTACTGGGTAGCCGACCCGACCGCGTACGGCGTGGTTGAGGTGGACGACGCCGGGCTGGCCATCTCGATCGAGGAGAAGCCCGCTCGGCCGAGGTCCCATTACGCGGTGCCGGGGCTGTATTTCTACGACGAGCAGGTCTGCGAGATCGCGGCCGGCCTGAGGCCGTCAGCCCGCGGCGAGTACGAGATCACCGACGTGAACCGGGTCTACCTGGAACAGGGCCGACTGCAGGTCTCGGTGCTGCCGCGCGGCACGGCCTGGCTGGACACGGGAACGTTCGACTCGCTGAACGACGCCAGCAACTTCGTCCGCACGATCCAGGCCCGGCAGGGCATGCAGGTCGGGTGCCCGGAGGAGGCGTCCTGGCGACGCGGCTTCCTCACTGACGACGAGCTGCTCACCCGCGCGGACGCACTGGCGAAATCCGGCTACGGGGCCTATCTGCGCCAGCTGGTGGAGGCGGGGAAGTAGTCCGATCGGGCTCCGGAGTAGCCATTTGGGCAACGAGAGGCGAGAATGGGGTTCTCAACCGCGAGAGCGGCAATCAACGGTGCTGGGGGGAACCGATGAATGAGCCTCGTTCGCATACGCCGGAGCGGCGGCTGCGCACCCATGGTGAGCATGGCCTGGAACTTGTCGCGCCCGAGGCGATTGGCCTGCGGGGATACGTGCCCGGCGCCTGGGACCTCTTCCATGTCGGCCACCTCAACATCCTCAAGCGGGCGCGACCTCATTGTGGGCACTTGATTGTGGGCGTGGTCACCGACCAGGCCCTGTTCGAGATGAAGGGCAAGTACCCGGTCGTCCCGCTGGAGGAGCGGATGGAGATCCTCCGCGCCATCGGCATCGTCGACGAGGTCGTCGTGGACTTCTCGATCAACAAGACCGAGGTCTGGAAGCGGGTGGGGTTCGACGTCCTGTTCAAGGGCAGTGACTGGAAGGGCACGGCCAAGGGCCGTCGGCTCGAGGAGGAGATGGCCTCGGTGGGCGTCAAGGTCCATTACTTCCCCTACACCGAACAGACTTCCTCCAGCGAGCTGCGTCGCGTCCTGTCGCTGCGGTGAGGGGCCTGCCGTCAGTGCCGCACAGCGAGGAGGAGGAGCGAATCGGCGTCGTCGTGGTGAATTACGGCGACCCTGAACTGGTGCGGCGGAACCTGCTCGTCAGTGACGATGACCTCGTGGTCGTGATGGTCGACAACTTCAGCACTCCTGCCAACCGGGACGCGGCCCGCGCCCTCGCCCGCGACCAGGGTTGGATTCTGGTCGCCGGACCCAATCTCGGGTTCGGGGCGGGCATGAACGCCGGTGTGGGGCGAGCGCTCGAGGACGGCTGCCAGGCTGTCGTGCTGGTCAACCCCGATCTCCGCATCGGCGCCGCACAGGTGAGGAAGCTTGCCGGAGCTGCGCTCGCCGAGGCCGCCTCGCTCGTCGCCCCGGTCATCCGCGACGGATCGGGAGAGGTGTGGGGGCGCCTGGGTTGCGTGGACGTCAGGGCCGGCCGGCTGTTCAGCCGCAGTGACACTCGCAGCGACCTGCACTGGCTCACCGGCGCATGCCTGGCCGTATCGGCAGCGACGTGGTCAATGCTGGGCGGGTTCGACGAGGACTTCTTCATGTACTGGGAGGACGTGGACCTGTGCGTGCGCCTGCAACAGCAGGGCGGCGCCCTGCGCGTGCTGAGCGGCGTCGAAGTGGTGCACGATGTGGGCGGAACCCAGGGGGTCGGCCGGTCGCGGCTCTACTACTACTACAACTGCCGCAATCGCCTGGTCTTCGCCGCCCGGCGGTTGGGGTTGCGGGACCAGCTGCGATGGTTGCTGCTCACCCCGGGGGACGTGCGCCGGGTCGCCGTCCGCGATCCGCGCCTGTCCCGATGGGGGCGGGTGCGGCGGGCCCTGCCCGCGTGCCTGGCCGGAGCGAGTGCCGGCACACTCTGGATGGCTCGGGCGAACGCGCGCGAATTGATGCCCAGCCGGAGCGCGAGGGGTCGACGTGACAGCTGAACGCGTGACGGTGATAACGCTGACCTATCGTCGTCCGGATGACCTGCGGGAGGCCATCCCACTGCTCCTCGATGCGATCTCGGACCATCCGTCCGCCGAGCTGTTGGTGATCGACAACGATGAGACCCCCAGCGCCGCCGAGACCGTCGGCCGGCTGGCCGACCCCCGGGTCCGCTACGTGCACGAGCCTCGTCCCGGGATCGCCGCGGCCCGCAACCGGGGCCTGGACGAGACCCGAGACAGCGACGTCATCGTCTTCATCGACGACGACGAGCGGCCGCAACCGGGGTGGTTGAACGCGCTACTCGAGCTCCGGCGCGCCAGCGGAGCCGAAGCGGTGGCGGGCCCTGTGGTGTCGCAGTTCGCGGATGAACTCGATCCCTGGATCGTTGCGGGTGGCTACTTCGACCGCCTGCGCCACCCGACCGGCACCTCCATTCCGGTGGCCGCCACCAACAACTTGCTTCTCGATCGGGCTTTCGTTGATCGGACCGGTCTGCGATTCGACGAGGCATTCGGTCTTTCCGGCGGCTCCGACAGCGTGTTCACCAGGAATCTCGTGCGCTCGGGCGCGCGAATCCTGTGGTGCGACGAAGCCGCGGTCGTCGATGTCGTGCCGAAGTCCCGGGCGAATCGGGACTGGGTCACCCGGAGGGCATTCCGGATGGGCAACACGCAGGCGCGGTCTCGAATCCATGTCGCGACCGGCACGCGGGTCGTGGCAGAGCGCCTTCTCGCCTTCGGTCAGGGCCTCGGCAGGGTCGCGGTCGGCGGGGCCCGCTATCTGCGAGGGAAGGCGACCCGTTCGCAGGTCGACCAGTCGAGGGGAACCCGCACCTTCCTCCGCGGCGCCGGGATGCTTCTGGCCGCTGTCGGGTACAAGTACTTCGAGTACCGTCGGCCGAAGGCCAATCCGGGCAGTGCCGATGGAGAGCTCCGTGTTCTGATGTCGTTCCGGCCGCCGACCCGGACCACGAACCCGTACATCGTCCAGCTCTTCCGGGTGCTGCGGGTCACACCGGGGGTCGCCGTGTCCTCGTTCTCCTGGCGGCGCGCGCTGCTGGAGCACTGGGATGTCTTCCATCTCCACTGGCCGGAGACGCTCTGGGCCTCGCCCAGTGCCCTGCGACGCAGGGCGAAGCAGGCGCTGGTCCTGCTGCTGATCCTGAAGATACGGCTGACCCGATCAGCTGTGGTCTGGACACGGCACAACCTGGCCAGCCACGAAACCCAGGATCCGGTCGCGCAGTTCCTGATCAACCGGTTCGAGCGTGCGACGGCGTGGTTCGTTCTCCTGAACGATCAGTCGAGTGCTCCTCGCGGAGCCCGCTCTACGGTGATTCCTCACGGTCACTATGTCGACTGGTTCGCCGACCTGGTGAAGTCCGACCGGGTGCCGGGACGCCTTGCCTGCTTCGGCCTGATCCGGCCGTACAAGGGAATGGAGGACCTGCTCGAGGCGTTTGAGGCGCTCGCCGATCCGGCATCGAGCCTGGTGATCGGCGGGAGGCCGACGGATGCACCGACGGCGGCCCGGCTCACCGGGCTGGCGCGGGCCGACACCAGGGTGACGCTGATCCTGCGATTCCTCGAGGATCCCGAATTGGTTCGGCTCGTCACCGAGGCCGAGCTGATGGTGTTTCCGTATCTCGAGTTGCACAACTCCGGCGCGGTGCTCGTTGCCCTCTCACTCGCCCGCCCCGTTCTCGTCCCCCGCAACGCGGTCACCGAGGCCCTGCGGGCCGAGGTCGGCCAGGAATGGGTGAGGTTCTATGAGGGTCCGATCACTCCCCGGGCGCTGGGTGAAGCACTCGCCGCGGTGAGTGGCGTTGGGGCAACAGGTGTGCCCGACCTCGGGCGGCGAGAGTGGGCCGACGCCGGCCAGCGACACGCCGAGGTGTATCGGTCGGCGGTCGGAGCAGTCAGAGGGGCGTGAGTCGCGCGACGATAGGCGGACCAGCCGCGAGACCGGGCTGTCCATTCATCGGTCCGCGGGAAGGAGTTGCTGCGATGGCGGAATCGCTCGGTGAGGTCTATGGGCGGCTTGCCGCAGCCCAGAAGGGTCGGGCGCGGAGTGCCCCCGGGTACTCGGTGTATGTGAACCGACCGGTCGGGCGCGTGTTTGCCACCCTCGCCTACCGGTGGGGGGCCTCCCCTGACCAGGTGACGGTGACCAGTGCGATCTGTACCTTCGCCGCAGCAGTCATCGTCGCGACGGTGCCGATCAGCCCGTGGCTCGGCGTCCTGGTCTGGTTCCTGCTGGCAGTTGGTTATGCGCTGGACTCGGCCGACGGCCAGGTCGCCCGACTGCGCGGCGGTGGTTCGCTCGCCGGGGAGTGGCTCGACCACTTCGTCGACGCGGTCAAGTCGATCGCGTTGCACCTCGCGGTGGCGATCGGCCTGTACCGGTTCGCCGACTTCAACGCTGTCGTCATCCTGATCCCGCTGGCCTTCGCCCTGGTCTCAGGGGTGACCTTCTTCGGGATGATCCTCAATGACCTCCTGAAGGGCAAGAAGGGCGTGCCGTCGTCGACAGCGGTGGGTGGCTCTACGCCGCTGCGCGCGCTGCTGATGCTCCCCGTCGACTACGGCTTCCTGTGTCTGATCTTCGTCCTGTGGGGCCTCCCGCAGGTCTTCGTGATCGCCTACGGGCTCGTCCTCGTGGCGTCCACCCTCTTCCTGGGGGCCGCCGCGGTCAAGTGGCATCGCGACATGTCGCGGCTCGACCGCGAGTTCGGAAGCTGAATGCGCGTCCGCGGTGGTGTGGTTCGGAGTCTCCCAGGCCGGGACGGCTCGTCCAGGATCCTCCGCAGGGACGCCGGCGTGGCGGCCGAAGACCGTGGTGACGCACATCACAGGTCGTGGCCCGGCGCGCGCCCGTCCCGGGACCGTGATGGTGCTGGGCTCCCCGCCATCGGGGCCATGGCTAGCATCTACGCGGGAGGCGAAGTGCAGACAGACGACGAGCGTGCCGTGCCGGGGGATGCGCGGACGGCGGGCGGCGCATGACCAGGGTCCTCCTGCTGTGGGTCGCCCCCGACTCCGCGAACCTCGGGGTCAGGGCGCTGGGTGAGGGCACCGAGGCACTGGTGCGCCGGGTCGCGCCCGACGCCGAAGTGCACACCCAGAACTACGGACGGGGCACCGCGCCGACGAACATCGGCGTGGGGCGGACATTGGTGAAGGAAGCACTTCTCGACTCCGCGGGACTGCGCAGCTGGGTCAGGAGCTTCGACCTGGTGATCGACACTCGCGCCGGTGACTCGTTCTCCGATATCTATGGGTTCAGGCGGCTGCGCAGCATGAGCGCCATGGCCCAGTTCGTCCGGGCCTGCGGGGTTCCGCTCGTACTCGGGCCGCAGACCATTGGCCCCTTCGAGCGCAGCTGGGGACGGGTGCTGGGTGCCTGGTCCCTGCGGCGGGCCACGAGGGTCATGGCAAGGGATTCCGCGTCGGCCGCGTCCGCGGCCGCGCTCGGCAGGAGCGTCGACGTCCTGACCACGGACGTCGCTTTCGCTCTGCCGCAGCCCCAGCCAGGAGAGCCCCGTGATGTGCTGCTCAACGTGTCCGGTCTGCTCTGGAACTCGGACGTGCACGGCTCGGCGCAGGGGTACCGGAAGGTGGTCCGGCAGGTGGTCACCGGCCTGCAGGAGCGGCAGCGAGAACCCAGCCTGTTCTGCCACGTGCTCGATTCGCCGAACCCCGACAACGACGTTCCGGTCGCGCGGGAGCTCGGCAAGGAACTGGGGCTTCCCGTCGTCGTTCCCGAGTCGCTGGAGGAGGCCCGGTCGATCGTGAAGGGTGCGAAGCTGGTGATCGGCTCGCGGATGCACGCGTGCCTGAACTCGCTGTCCGTCGGCACTCCGGCGATTCCGCTCGCCTACTCACGGAAGTTCGGCCCGCTGCTTGACGACCTGGGTTGGAAGCGGACCGTGGAGCTGAACGGGTCCGGCGAGCCTGCGCAACGCGTCCTGGACATCGTCGATCGCGACGAAGAGCTCGTTGCGGAACTCGCCGAGGTGCGTGCTCGGGCCACCCGGCTGCTGGCTGTGGCAGAAGCCTCGTTGCGGGAGTTCGTGTGACGACGCGGGGGATCGACGACCGGGTTCGTGCTGTGGTGCAGGCAGGCAACTGCTCCGGGTGCGGGGCCTGTTGCCTGCTCGACACAGGTCTGCAGATGCAACTCGACGAGCACGGCTATGCCAGGCCGGTCCGAGTCGCGCCGGGCACGGACCGCCTCGCCGACGTCCGGTTCGAGCGGATCTGTCCCGGGGTCACCCTCCAGGCGCCCCGGTCCGGGGGATCGGGCCGTCGCGGGATCCTCGGCCGCAGTATCAACTCGTGGCAGGCGTGGGCCGTCGATGCCGAGATCCGGTTCCGGGGGAGCAGCGGGGGGACGATCACCGCGCTCACCCAGTGGATGCTCGCCACCGGTCGGGTCAGCGAGGTCGTCGCGGCGACCAGGGATGCTCAGGAACCGCTCCGGACGGTGACGGTCACGCTACGCACCCCGTCCCGGGTCATCGAGGCGGCGGGGTCGCGGTACGCGCCCGTCTCCAACGCTGCCCGAGGTCTTGTCGGTCGGCAGGATGTGGCGTTCGTGGGCAAGCCGTGCGAGGTGTCGGCGATCCGGGCCGTCGCCCGGGAAACGGGCGAACCGGCACCGGTGCTCATCTCGTTCTTCTGTGCCGGGACGCCGAGCCAGTCGGCAACGGTGGGCCTGGTCGATCGTCTGGCGGGAGGGCGAAGGCCGACCGACCTGTGGTACCGGGGGAACGGTTGCCCTGGCCACTTCACGGTCACATTCGAGGACGGCACGGTGGCCGCGGAGACCTACGACCGGTCGTGGGGGCAGGCCCTGGGCCCGACCATTCAGTGGCGCTGCAAGATCTGCGCGGACGGTGTCGGTGAGGCTGCGGACATCGTGGCGGCGGACTACTGGGATTCCGACGCGGACGGGTACCCCGTGTTCGATGAGGGCGACGGGGTGAGTGCACTGATCGCGCGCACTCCGCGCGGGGCGGCGCTCCTGAAGCAGGCGTTCGAGGCCGGAGTGATCGATGGCCGGCCACTCGATCTGGACGCGCTGGCCCGGGTGCAGCCGTCACAGGTTCGACGCCGACGCACCTTGTTCGCTCGCCTGCTGGGCGCGAGGCTCGCTGGGCGGCGCGTCCCGCGGTTCCGGGGTTACGGCTTGCTCGCGGCGACGAGGGGTGCCCCGCGGCAGCTTCTTCGCGTCGCGGTCGGAAGCTATGCCCGCTCACGAGCGGGGCGCACCGATGGCTGACCAGCCTCCGGTGGAGCCTGCCGACGACGAGCCGGAGGCACCCTCAGCCACTCCACCTGAGGAGGGCAGACTGGGCCGCCACGCCGTTCGCGGTGCTGCGGTGACGATGACCGGCCAGCTGTTCAAGATGGCTATCCAGATCCTCTCCGTCGTGATTCTCGCCCGTCTCCTTTCGCCCCACGACTACGGCCTCCTCGCCATGGTGACGGCGGTGATCGGGGTCACGGACATCTTCCGCGACTTCGGACTCTCATCGGCGGCGATCCAGGCTCCCACCCTGAGCAGGGGGGAGCAGTCCAACTTGTTCTGGCTGAACACGGCACTCGGCGCCGTGCTCACCGTGTTGGTCTGGCTCTCCGGCCCGCTCCTTGCGGCCTTCTACGATCGTCCGGAACTCGTGCCGATCACGCATGCGATGGCCTTCAGCTTCCTCATCAACGGCATGGCCACCCAGTACCGGGCCGACCTGAGCCGTCGAATGTCGTTCAAGAGACTGGCCGTCGCCGACGTGGTCGGAGCGCTGACGGGTCTGATCCTCGCGGTTGTGCTGGCGCTCCTGGGCACTGGTTACTGGGCCCTGGTCGCCCAGCAGTTGACCCAGGCCACGGTCACGCTGCTCCTGGTGGTGATCGTTGCGCGCTGGCTGCCGCGTGCCTACGACCGGAAGGTGTCGGTCCGCCGCTTCCTGAGCTTCGGTTGGCGCCTGGCCGGCTCGCAGGTCGTCAACTACATCGGCAACAACATCGACACGGTGATGCTCGGCCTGCGGGTGGGGGCCTCGTCGCTCGGCCTGTACAACCGGGCCTGGCAGCTGATCATGACGCCGCTGAGCCAGATCCGCGGTCCGCTCAACACGGTCGCGGTTCCCGTCCTGTCCAAGCTCCAGAACGACGACGACCGGTTCCAGGACTACGTGGCCAAGGGCCAGATGGCGATCGGCTACACCATCGTCGCGGGGCTGGCGCTGGTCGCGGGATCTGCCGGTGCGCTGGTGGACGTGCTCCTGGGCCCCACCTGGCAGGACGCCACCGACGTGTTGCGGTTGCTGGCCGTCGCGGGCGCGCTGACTACGCTCTCCTACGTCGGGTACTGGGTCTACGTGACCAAGGGACTGGTCAACCATCTGCTCCGGTACACGTTTATCTCGGCGGGCATTCGAGTGGTCTCTATCGTCACCGGATCGAATTTCGGTCTCCTGGGCATAGCCGCGGCGGTGGCGATCGCCCCTGCGATCGCGTGGCCGCTCTCGCTGTGGTGGCTGTCGCGCCGGGCATCGATCCCGATCCGTCGCCTGTGGCTCGGCGGGGTTCGGATCATCGTGTTCTGCGGTGCGATCGTCGCCGTGACCTTCCCGCTCGACCACGTGCTGGTCGCGCAGCCGGCCCTGCTGAGGCTGGTGCTCGAGGTGCTCGCTGCCGCCGCGACCTATGCAGTGATGGCGCTCGCCGTGCCGGTGTATCGCAGGGACGTCGGCGCCGTCATCACGACCGTACGGGCGTCGATCGGACGGTGAGTGGCAAGGCCGGTGAGCGAGTTGTAGCACTGCCTCGGGACACTAGGGGGCGGGCGTGGCCTGGCCGTTCCAGTGCCAGAGCACGACGATCCACGCGATCTGGCTCGCTGCGGCACTCAGCAGCAGAAGCGTGCGGTAGGCACGGCTGGCCGACAGTCCGGCGACCACGAGGGCCAGCGGAAATGCCGGGGCAAGGAGTCGGATGAGGCTCGTGTTCACCGGCACGACGACCACCAGGTAGGCGATGAAGCTGATCGTCCAGGCCCAGATCACCGCGCCGAGTCGCAGTGCTGCTCTACTCAGGCTGAACCAGACCAGCCCCAGGATCGCAATACCACCGACCAGCACTCCGGGAACAGTGCCGAAGAAGCGTGCCATCGACCGGAAGAAGAGTTTGAAGGGGAACTGGTGTTCCCCCGCGTGCCAGGCAGCTTCAGTCAGCAGGTAGGCGTTCGGCACCCCGGTCACGAAGGCGGCGATGGCCGGCCACAGTCCGATCGCCAGCACCGACACCACGGTTGTGGCCCCCAACGCCAGCCATGTCCTGCGTGGGACGGGATTACCGCGCAGCTGCCGCCAGGCCGTGAGCCCGATCAGGAGCACGCTGGCCAGGGCGAGGGGCGCGGCCAGCGGGCGGGTGAGCCCGGCGAGGACCACCAGCGGGATGCTGAGGAGATAGCGCTCTTTGGTCCACAGGTAGAGGACGGCGGCCAGCAGGAGGAGCGCCAGCGACTCCGAGTACGGAATCTGGAGGACGGGCGCCGCCGGGGCGAAGGAGAGGCAGGCGATCGCCGCCATGCTGGTTCCTGCGGCGAACCGCGTGATGAACAGCCGGTACGCGACGAGCAGGAAGCCCAGCGACGCGATCGTCGCGACGGCGGGGGCGACCACGAGCCAGGACAGGCCGGTGGGCGCAGTGATCGCTCGAACCAGCAGGGGATAGAGAGGCAGGAACGCCCACGGGTTGTTGTCGACCTGGCCGTTGGCATCATGCGGCAGCGTCGTCGGGTAGCCGTTGTCGTGGATCTCCTGGAAGTACCCGGCGTCCCAACCGTTGATGTACTGGAGGTAGCCGGGTTGGTCCGGTGACCAGGGCGTAGCCCCCTGCTCGTCCGCGACGATGACGAACACAATGAAGGTGAAGACCCGGCCCAGCGCCCAGACGATGCCGACCTGGAACCACCAGGGGATGGCCGTCCACCTGTCGGCGATCCTTCGGCCGAGCGCCGCCAGCCTGCTCCGCCGCGGAAGCAGCCACTCGGCCACGAACTCGAGCGGGTCACCCGCCCAGGGATGGGTATCCCCACTCTTCATGCCTGGTACGGCTCGCACCATCGCCCCCCAACTGGTCATCCTTCGTCGCACATTGCTGCGCGAGGACAGCGCGGACCTGGAAATGCCGTGAGCTTACGCCCTGGGCGGACCGCAACCGGGAGGTGTGTCAGCCCGTCTTTCCGCGGAAGACGACCGTTGGCGATGCGGCCGTGTAGTCCACGGTGATCGTGGTGTCGTCACGGGCGTCGAGTGGGACGCTGAACAAGTAGATGCCGTCCGTGGACGCGCCCGGCGCCAACCGCCCATGGAGCGGAGCGCCCCCGGGTTCCACCAATGTGCCTGCCGGCTTGAGGTCTGCGCCGTAGTAGGCGTTCACTACTGCCTGGCCGACAGTGAAGTCCCGCTTGGTTGCGTTCGTGATGGTCACGGTCACCCGAACCGCGGGCCCGCCGACTTCACCCGGCTGTACCGCCTGGCCCTGCACCGCTTCAATGCGGGTGAGCGCGACCCTGATTCCGTCGCGGCCCTCCACGGAGGTCCCGGGCGAGACGGCCTCGAGCTGTGGCTTGGGCAGCGCGGCGCCCGAACTGGTGGGTAGCTGGCTCGGCGTAGTGAATGGGCTCGGTACCGGTTCCGCCGTCCGGGTCGGGGCTCCGTTCGGGTCGGGATACTCGGTTGCGGCCGCGGAAGGCTCGGGTGTCGCCGACGGGGACGACGTGAGCAGCCAGTAGCCTCCGGCGAGTGCCAGCACAACGAGCACCATCGCCGACCACAGGATCCATCGGCGACGATGCGGCGCCCCTGCGGTTTCCGATTCCTGCTGCGGTCTCACCCTGAACCTCCCTGGGAAGAATGCTATACGCGGGCCTGGAAGCGCCGCCGGTCACGCTCGGCACCGGGCGCGCTGGGTGGCAAGCTTGCGGATTCGGCCGTTGCCCGATGGCGCTTGCGGGTGAGGTGTCCCTATACTCAAACAGGGGACTTGGCGACTACGCCAAGCGTGCCTTTCATCGGGCGTCTCGGGGGGGATAAGTGATGAACGGGTTTTTTTCGCGTACCAGTGCGTCTGTTGGGGTCGTGACAGCACGGTCACGGTGGAGGGGCCGAATCGCGGGCCTGGCGAGTCTGGCACTCGCGCTGAGCTTCATGTCGACCCAGGTTGCATCGGCGGAACCATCGTCGGTTGACGCGGCAAACTGGCCACAGACGGTGAGCGCGGATCCTCTGCCCACCGCCCAGATCAACGGGGTCGCCTGGTCGCAGGCCGTCGCAGGGAACAAGGTCTACGTCGGTGGCGAGTTCACCTCGGCGCGGCCGGCCGGCTCTCCGCTGGGTACCAACGAGAGCCCACGGTCGAACCTGCTCGCATACAACCTGTCCACCGGTGTGCTGGACTCGAGTTGGGCCCCGTCCGCGAACGGCGCGGTCTACGCCATGGCCACCTCGCCCGACGGGACCAGGCTCTACGTCGGCGGCAGTTTCACCTCGATCGCCGGCGCGACCCGCTACCGCATCGCGGCCTTTGACACGGCGACGGGCTCGCTGGTTCCGAACTGGGCGCCGGCGCTGGACAGCAAGGTGTCGGGGATCGTCGCCACCAACACCACGGTCTACTTCACCGGATCCTTCTCCTCGGTGAGCGGGAACGCGCGCGGCCGGATCGCTGCGGTGACCGCGTCCAATGGTTCGGTGATCAGCAGCTTCGCCCCCACGCTCGACGGCGGCTACGGCGGGCGCGCGATCGTGGTTTCTCCGGATGGCTCAAAGGTCGTGGTGGCCGGCTCATTCCTGACCACGAACGGGTCCTCGAGCCCGGGCCGCGGCATCGCGGCTCTGGACACGAGCACCGGTTCCCTGCTGCCCTGGGCCGTGGGCGACGTACTGCACAACGCGGGCGACAACGCCGCGATGTACTCGCTCGCCTCTGACGGCGACAGCGTCTACGGCAGCGGGTACGACTACGGCGGCAGCAAGACCCTCGACGACTTCGAGGGCTCGTTCCGGGCCTCCTGGTCGGACGGAACGATGCAGTGGATGGAGGACTGCCACGGGGACACCTATGCCGTGGCCCCGCTCGATGGCGTCCTCTACACCGCCGCGCACACCCACTACTGCGGAAACATCGGCGAGTTCCCGCAGCTGAACCCTTGGCACCTCAATCACTCGCTGGCCTTCGCCAAGCAGCCTTCGGGCCGCACAATCACGGCGGATATCTACGGATACCGCAGCTTCACCGGGCAGCCCGCAGGGCAGCTCCTGCACTGGTACCCGCTCTGGACCCCCGGCACCTACACCGACGCGGGCCAGGCGGCCTGGACTGCCACCTCGTCGGGCAACTACCTGCTCTACGGCGGCGAGTTCACGAAGGTGTCCAAGTCCAACCAGCAGGGCCTGGTGCGTTTCGCCGTGCGAAGTGCGGCACCCAACAAGATCGGCCCGACCCTCACCGGCGGCAACTACCAGATCACGACGCTCTCGTTCCAGGCGGGTGCAGCGCGCATCTCGTGGCAGGCAAACGAGGATATCGACGACACCAATCTCGTCTACAGGCTGTACCGGCAAGGGACGGTAGCACCGCTGTACGAGACATCGGCTGACTCCAACTATTGGGTCAAACCGACCATGACGTACATGGACACGGGGTTGACCCCGGGGCAGACCTACAACTACCGGGTCGAAGTGGTGGATCCCTGGGGCAACTCGACCAGGAGTGACTGGACGCCCGTCACCGTGGCGTCCACCGGCAGCATGACCGCCTACAACTCGACAATCCTGAACGCGGCTCCGACTTACTACTGGCCGCTGAACGAGTCGTCCGGGACGGCGGCCTACGACTGGTCGACCGCGAACGACGCGACGCTGTCCAGTACCGGCATCACCAGGGGTGCGACCGGCCCCGACCTCGTGGAGCCGAGCGTCGCGACGACCTTCTCCGGAGCAACCGGCGTGTCCGGCGGCTCCGCGAAGCTGGAGCCCGGACCGCAGACGTTCTCGATCGAGGCATGGTTCCGTACGACGAGCACCAGAGGTGGCAAGATCGTTGGGTTCGGGAGTTCCGCGACAGGCTCCTCGAGCAGCTACGACCGGCACGTCTACATGTCCGGGAGCGGCGTGGTCACCTTCGGGGTCTACCCCGGCAGTGTGCAGACGGTCGCGAGCGGTTCCGGCTACAACAACGGTCAGTGGCACCACGTGGTGGCGACCCTCAGTTCGTCCGGAATGGCGCTCTACCTCGATGACAAGAAGGTCGCCTCGCGCGCGAACATCACCAGCGCGCAGGCCTACAGCGGCTACTGGCGGATCGGCGGCGACAACTACAGCAGCTGGCCCAACACCGGCACCTCGGCGTACTTCGCCGGCGACATCGCTGATGTGGCGGTCTACGACCGGGCCCTGACGATGGACGACGTGGACGCCCACTGGGTCGACTCCGGTCGGACCTCGACGATTCCCGCCGCGCCGAGCGATCTCTACGGCAAGTCCGTCTACGACCTCAACCCGGACATCTACTGGCGTTTGGGCGAGTCGTCGGGCACGGTCGCTGCCGCGGCCAGCAAGTCCGGCGTGACCGGCACCTACTACGGTGGCTCCGCCGTTACCCAAGGCGTGGGCGGCGCGCTCATGGGCGTGGCGAACACCGCAATCTCGCTGGCCCCGCTGGCCAGCCAGACCGGGGTGTCGAGCAACACCAGCTTCACCAACCCGACGGTCTACTCGGTGGAGACCTGGTTCAAGACGACCACGACGGCGGGCGGCAAGCTCATCGGGTTCGGCGACAAGCAGACCGGTACGAGTTCCAGCTACGACCGGCACATCTACATGTCCACTGACGGCACCGTGAAGTTCGGTGTCTGGACGGGTTCCTCGCAGGTGATCCAGTCTGCTGCGGGCTACAACGACGGCACGTGGCACCACGTCGTCGGAACGCAGTCCTCCGACGGCATGAAGCTCTACCTGGACGGCAGCCTGGTCGCGTCGAACAACGTGACCACGCCGCAGTCGTACACCGGGTACTGGCGTATCGGTGGCGACAGCGGCTGGGAGGGCGCGACCTGGTGGACTGGAAGCCTCGACGAGGTTGCGGTCTATCCTGCGGCACTCACCGCGAGCCAGGTGCAGGACCACTACTCGCTCGGCAAGGACGGCAAGATCAACCAGCTGCCGACGGCGTCCTTCGTCGCGACGCCGAGCGATCTGACGGTCGGCTTCGACGGATCCGCGTCGAACGATCCTGACGGGACGATCACGTCCTATGCGTGGGACTTCGGCGACGGCCAGGCCGATACCGGTGTGGCGCCGTCCCACACCTACGCGTCGGCGGGTACCTATACCGTGAAGCTCACCGTGACCGACGACAGCGGCGCCACGGCGTCCTACTCGGCCCCAGTGAGTGCCGTGGCTCCCAACGTGCCGCCGACTGCTGACTTCACGGCGACCATGACCGACGCGACGGTCTCGGTGGACGGCACGGCCAGCTCCGACAGCGACGGGACGATCCAGTCGTTCGACTGGGACTTCGGTGACGGATCGCCGCATGCGATCGGGGAGACGGCGTCGCACACCTATGCCCAGGACGGCACCTACACGGTGACCCTCGCGGTGACCGACAACCGGGGTGCGACGAGCACGCTCAGCAAGGACGTGACCGCAGTGGTGCCGAATGTGGCGCCGGCGGCGAGTTTCACGTCCTCCAGCAACGGACTGACCGCGTCGTTCAACGGGCTCGGGTCGAGCGATCCGGACGGCACCATCGCGTCGTATGCGTGGGACTTCGGTGACGGCCAGACCGACACCGGCGCGTCGCCCTCGCACACCTACGCGGCGGAGGGCACCTACACGGTGTCGTTGACGGTGACGGACAACGATGATGCGACCAACTCGGTGAGCCACGACGTCACGGTCGCCCCGGTCAACCAGGCTCCGTCGGCGGTGTTCACGTCGTCGGTCGCCGGGTTGGCGGTGTCGTTCGACGGTTCGGGCTCCTCGGATCCGGATGGCACGATCGCCTCCTACAACTGGGACTTCGGTGACGGTTCCACCCACGGGAGCAACCCGACCGAGTCGCACACCTATGCCGCGGGCGGCACTTACACGGTGTCGTTGACGGTGACGGACAACGATGGTGCGACCAACTCGGTGAGCCATGACGTGACCGTGACCGCTCCGAACCAGGCTCCGTCGGCGGCGTTCACGTCGTCGGTCGCCGGGTTGGCGGTGTCGTTCGACGGTTCGGGTTCCTCGGATCCGGATGGCACGATCGCCTCCTACGCCTGGGACTTCGGCGACGGCGGTACCGCGTCGACCACGAAGCCCTCGCACACCTACGCCGCAGACGGCACCTACACGGTGACGCTGACGGTGACCGACAACGACGGCGCCACTGGCACGATCAGCCACGACGTGACCGTGGCTGCCGTGACAGAGAACGTCCTTGCGAAGGACTCGTTCTCCCGGACGCTGAGCAGTGGTTGGGGTTCTGCGGATACGGGTGGTTCGTGGACGCTGGTCGGTGGTACGGGTACGGCGTTCTCGGTCTCTGGTGGTGTGGGTGTCGTGGCACTTGCTCCGGGGAGTACTCGTGAGGCGCGGTTGACGGGTGTGTTGGGTACGTCTTCGGTGTCGGCGGTGAGTGTCTCGAGTGACGCGATTCCGTCTGCGGGTGCGACCAGCGGCACGGTGATCGGTCGGCGGGTCGGGTCGTCGTATTACGGGGCCAGGGTTCGGTTCGAGGCTGGTGGCGTGGTGCGTCTGTACTTGTTGCGGGACGAGACGTCGCTGGGTTCGGCGGTTCTGTCTGGCGCGTACACGGCGGGTCGGGTGGTCCGGGTCGAGGTGTCGGTGACGGGGACGTCGCCGACCACGATCGCTGCGAAGATCTGGTACGACGGTGATGCGAAGCCGTCTGACTGGACCAAGCAGGCCACCGATTCCACCGCGGCGATGCAGACGGACGGCTATGTGGGCCTGCGGAGTGCGTTGAGCTCCACGGCGGCGACCGGACTCAACCTCAGCTACGACGACTACAAGGTCACCGACTGACACGGCATAGCGGCAGGTATGGACACCAGCTCGAGGGCTCGTGGCGACGATCGCCATGAGCCCTCGGGCTCTCGCCCCGTTGTCGTAGCCTGAGTGGCCTGCAGTATTCACAGAGGCTCTTCGGGGGGTCGCGACTAGACTCAAGGCCGGACCGATGAGCGTTGCCGCGAACTCGCGAATAGGGGGGAGGCGCCGTGGTGGAACGCGGTGCTGCCGTGCGGTGGTCCCGGTCCGCGGGTTCTGAGGACTTCGTCGAGCTGCCCTCGGCCGATCGGGGAGCCGTGGGTCCCGGTCGACAGGCCAGGCTGCTTACTGTGCTGGTCGCCGTCGCGGCAGCGATGTCGATGGCCGTTCGCTATCGCTTCGTCCTGGAAGTCACACCGGCGCTGCTCGTGTCGGTGGCGCTGGCGCCCGCGTGGCTGGGCTCCCTCGCCCGGTATCGCGGCATGCGGACGATCGTCGCGATCGGTGTCCTTGCGGTGGTCTCGGGAGTCTTGGTCACGATGCTGGACACGTCTCACTCGACGTCGTCCCGGGAGCTCGCCTCGGGCACGATGCAGTTGGCGACGATCGTCGCTGCCATCGGAGTCCTGCTCTGGTGCCGCGAGGTCGTCGGACTGCGCGTGACGACCATCGCCTATGGCTTCGGCCTCCTGCTCAACGTCGTGTCCACGACGGGGATCAACGAAACCAACGCGCTCAAGTTCAGCTTCAGTCTTCCGATCACGATCCTCGCGCTGGGCTTCACTCATCGTGCGACCAAGCGAGGCACCGAGGTATTGGTGCTCGGTGTTCTGGCGGTGTGGTTCGCCGTCTTCGCAGACTCGCGCTCGCTCTCGGCGATGCTCCTCGTCACCATGGTGCTCACCTTCTGGCAGGCGCGCCAGGGTCACTCACCGACCGGGCGGCCGCGACCCTGGCTCGCGCTGCTGCTGATCGGGCTCCTGACGGCCGCGATGTACCAGTTCATGCAGTCCGTCATCCTCGACGGCGCCCTCGGCGAGGCCGCAAAGGACCGCAGCCAGGCGCAGATCGATGCCTCCGGCTCGCTCCTGACCGGTGGTCGCCCGGAGCTGGGGGCAGCCTTCGCGCTGATTCTGCGGCAGCCCTGGGGATACGGCAGCGGTGTGCTACCCAGTGGAACTGATCTCGCTGTGGCGAAGAACGGGATGCACGCCCTGAACTATGACCCGAACAACGGCTACGTCACCAACTACATGTTCGGTTCAGGGTTTGAGGTGCACTCGGTTCTCGGCGATCTGTGGATCAGATTCGGCATTGTCGGTGCCATTTTCGCGATCGCAATGGCTGCGTACTGCGTGTACGCCACGGCCGTCATGATCTCGACACGAAGCGCCTCGGCGCTGGCCATCTTCCTTGCCGCGCACACCGCGTGGGACCTGTTCTTCAGCCCGATCCGGGCGGCGTCGTACACGCTGGTCCTGGCGGTGGCGGCGCTGGCCCTGCTGGCGCCGACTCCTGACGCCGGCGGTGGCGGAATCACGCCTCGCGGTCGAAGACCGAGTGCGTCCGAACAGCCGCAATAGGGCAGGTGCGGGAAACGACGGCGCCGACTACTGCGTCTGGCGTAGAACTCGACGACGTCGATCGAGGTAGAATCTCAAACTCGGAGTCAGGCTGGATGTGAAGCCGTTGCGCAGGACAGGGCGACGGATTTTTGGGGGGACGCACCGGTGAAGATTGCCATGGTCGGAACACGAGGGGTTCCGGCGCACTACGGCGGGTTCGAGACCGCGGTCGAGGAGATTGGCGCGCGCCTTGCTGCCATGGGCGAAGAGGTCGTTGTGTTCTGTCGCCCTGTGGACGGCGAGCCGACTCCGTCCACCTACCGCGGGATGACCCTCGTCTGGCTTCCTTCCGTGCAGCAGCGTGCGCTGGAGACCCTCTCCCACACGGCGTTGTCCGTGCTCCGGCCGGAACTGAAGGGAGTCGACGCGGCGATCGTCTTCAACGCGGCAAACGCCCCCCTCATCCCCGTGCTCCGCGCCCGCGGGATCCCGGTGGCGACGCATGTGGACGGGCTGGAGTGGCGTCGCAGCAAGTGGAGCGGGCTGGGCAAGCGCTACTACCTGTGGGTGGAGGCCCTCGCCGTCCGCTGGTCGGATCAGATCATCGCCGACGCGGCCGGCATCTCCGACTACTACCAGACCGAGTTCGGTGCCGACAGTCGCCTGATCGCCTATGGCGCGCCGGATCTCGCCCACGTCGGGCATGAGCGCCTCGCCCAGGTGGGACTGGAGCCGGATCAGTACCACCTGGTGGTCGCACGGTTCGAGCCGGAGAATCACGTGCTCGAGATCATCAAGGGCTATGTGGCCAGCGATGCGCGGCTGCCGCTCGTGGTCGTCGGCTCGGCTCCCTATGCAGAGGAGTACTCCGCCGCCATTCGCAATGCCGCCGACGAGCGGGTGCGGTTGCTCGGCGGGGTGTGGGACCAGGATCTCCTCGACCAGCTCTACGCGAACGCCGCCACTTACCTCCACGGGCATTCGGTAGGGGGCACCAATCCGAGCCTGTTGCGGGCCGTGGGCGCGGGCCGCCCCACCATCGCGTACGACTCCGTGTTCAATCGAGAGGTACTGGGTGAGGCCGGACGGTACTTCACCAGCCCGCAGGCGCTGGCCCGTGAACTCGGTGATCTGGAAGCGCATCCGGACCACCGACGCGAACTCGGCCAGGCCGCTGGGGGGCGGGCGGCCCACTACAGCTGGGAGCGTGTCGCCGAGGAGTACCGTCGGCTCTGCGCCGACCTCGTCGCCGGCCGAAGGGCCCCACGAGTCAGTGGCCGGAGGCTGCGTCCGAGCTGGGTCGACTCGAGCGAGAACGCGGTGGGGGCTGCTCTGGTCGCTCATCCGAGCCCGGACCTGTACGGGTCCGACCGCGTCCTGCTGGAGACCCTCTCCGCCCTCGTCGCTACCGGGCGCCGAACGGTGCTCGCCCTCCCGGAACCGGGGCCTCTCACCGAGGCAGCCGAACGCCGTGGAGCCGAGGTCCGGTTCTGCCCGACGCCGATCCTGAGGAAGTCCGCCCTGCGACCGCTGGGCATGCTCCGGTTGGTCCGCGACACGATCCGAGCGATCGGGCCGGAGCGGGACCTCATCAAGGAGCTCGACCCCGACCTGGTCGTTGTCAACACGCTGACCATCCCGCTGTGGCTGGGGATGGGTCGTGCGTCTCGGCGCCGGACGATCTGCCACGTACATGAGGCCGAGGCGAGCCAGCCGGCGCTGCTACGTCGGCTTCTCTACGCCCCCCTCCTGTTGGCGGATGCCCTCGTGGTCAACAGCAGGTTCAGCCTGGACGTGCTCGCATCCTCCTGGCCGTTCCTTCGCCGTCGGGCCAAGGTCGTGTACAACGGGGTGCCGGGTCCGCAGAAGGAACCCTCCCCCCCGCGTCGCGAACTCGGGTCGGCCCCCCGGCTGCTCTTCCTCGGAAGACTCTCGCCGAGAAAGGGCCCGCAGGTTGCGGTCGCGGCGGTGGCGGAACTCCGCGCTCGTGGGATCAGTGCCCAGCTGACGCTGCTGGGGTCGGTGTTTGCCGGCTATGAGTGGTTCGAGGAAGACCTGCGCCGGCGGGTGGCCGACTTGGGACTCGCCGAACAGGTGGAGTTCGTGGGATTCGATCCGGACATCTGGGCCTACCTGTCGCGCACGGACATCGTCTGCGTTCCGTCAATCGTCGACGAGCCTTTCGGCAACACCGCCGTCGAGGCGATGCTCGCCGGGCGCCCGCTCGTCGTCAGTGACACCAGCGGGCTGAAGGAGGCTGCCGACGGATTCGAGACCGTCAGGTTCGTCACTCCCGACGATCCAGTCGCCATTGCCGATGCGGTCCAGTCGTTCATGGCGGCCTGGCCCACCGTCGTGGACCATGTAGCAGGAGACCGCGAACAGGCGGAGCGTCGACATGCCCCCTCTGCCTACGCTGAGGCGCTCATCGGCGCACTCGGCGCGAACGGGCACCGCAGTTCCACGTAGTTGACCACACGGTGACGGCTCGGGCCGTGGTGGCCCGAGCCGTCATTGTGTGTGTTCGGT
>MTLC01004301.1_pt1 | contig 23840 bp, 22 predicted proteins | sample 1982451 | NCBI WGS metagenome assembly MTLC01 (sample SAMN05710165, study PRJNA340218) | biofilm metagenome | isolation source: sample SPH anode biofilm adapted to +100 mV | place: USA | collected 2012-02-03 | reverse complement strand
CCTATCCTCTCCCTATCCTCTCCCTATCCTCTCCCTATAAACTCGTGTAAGATTAGAACAATATAGGTAGAGGACAAAGAGGGGATAGAGAGAGGATATTGAGGGAATATTGAGAGGATGTTGTGGAGATGTTGAGAATGTCTTATCCTAAAATAGGTTTACAGTAAAGTAAATTCAATTCAGAATTATGAGATCAAATAGATAGCAATTTTTGCCATGTACTTAGCTTAAACTTATTAATCTTGAACTATTGGTACTCCTTTTATTTTATACCGAATAAAAAATCGAAACAAAAATGTATTTAAAACTACCGTCAAAATGATATTCCGAAGTCAAGGCTATGTTACAATAAAAATATTTGACCCATTAGACAACCTTAAGAACTAATCTTCTGTCTTATAAAATACTACTATGTAGACTTTAAAATCTAAACCCTTTTCGATAACATTTGTTCTTAATATTATTAACCCTATAAATTGTTAAAGAAAGAAACAAAAAAACACCACTTAACCCAAGTAATTAGTTCACTATTCGTATTACACTCAAAACACACAATTAAATGGAAAGCAGAAAGCAAAACTCATCCGTTACTCCTAGAGGGGGTAAAGATGATGAAATAGAAAAAACAAAAGAAAGCACCTACTGGTTACTTTTCGGAATGTTTCTTGCTCTTTCGCTGGTAGCGGTTCTTTTCTTAAGAGGATAACGGAACGGTTGACGCTATTCAGAATCAACCCACTTAAATAGTTTATCCTGCCGACGAACCAGTTCAGGTAAAGCAACAGAACATAATGAGCCCTTTAAAGCAACCTCCACAGGAGTTAGATCTAGACGGACTTCGCTAACAGTGTGTTCAACAACTCCTGTGGTTGGTCCATTAATAATGATATTATCTCCAGGCCTAAGATCATCAGTCTCAAGTTTAAACTCTGCAACACCAAGATTGCTGAAATAATTGGTTACTTTACCAATGTATTTTTTAGTTCTGGTCGCCTTAGATCCATGTCCGTTACTCCACTCCCCAAGCTTTTGTCCCAAATAATATCCATCCCAGAAGCCACGATTATAGACCCCAGAGAGTCTATTTTTCCATTCCTCTATCCTAGCATCCGTGTAAAGTCCTGCTTCAAGAGCATCGACAGCCTCTCTATAGACCCGGGTTACCTCCAGAACATATTCAGGAGATCGACCACGCCCCTCTATCTTTAGCACACTCACTCCAGCATCAACAATTTGATCAATAAAACCAATTGTGCTCAGATCTTTAGGTGACATAATGTATTCATTATCTATCTCTAACTCTATATCACCCTCTTTATCAGTTACCTTATAGGGTCGACGACATACCTGCAAACATGCGCCTCTGTTTGCTGATGAGTTCATATTATCAAGGCTAAGATAGCACTTCCCACTCACGGCCATACATAAAGCTCCATGAGCAAAAAGCTCAAGCTCAACCAAGTTTCCTTTTGGACCCCTGATATCCCTTTCAACAATCAGTTTATGAATTGCCTTAACCTGATTTAATGATAACTCTCTGGCTAGAACCATTACATCTGCAAACTTGGCAAAGAACTCAACTGCTTCAATATTTGTAATATTGCATTGAGTACTAATATGAATCTCTTGCTTAATAGAACTTACATATTGCAATACCGATAAATCTGATGCAATAATTGCACTTACACCCGCATCCTTACATGCATTTGCAACTCTACGCATCTCATCCAATTCATGATCAAAGACGATAGTATTAAGGGTGACATAGCTTTTCATTCCCTCGTCGCTACAGAACTTAGCGATATCTTTAAGATCATCTATTGAGAAATTTTGAGATGATCTTGATCTCATATTCAACCTTCCTACGCCAAAATAAACGCTTCCAGCCCCACCCTTCGCTGCCGCACGAACTGATTCCCATGAACCTGCCGGGGCCATAATTTCTATTCTACGATTCATCAATTAGATATTTCTTTGCAAAAATACTATTTTATGATCTATCCTCTTGAAATCAGCCTTTCCTAAACTAACTCTACTCACGAAAGCACATTTAAAGACCCAGTTATAACGTATTCTCCTTTGACGATTTCCTCTAACCTGTCCAACATAATGCTTTAACTTTACTAGCCTGAAAACACATAAATTATCCATACAAAGATGATAGTATTCAATAAACATTATAAGACCCTTTGGTATTCTAACGGAACCCTCTATATGATTGATCAAAACTCCCTCCCTTTTGATTTTAAAATCATAGAGCTAAAGACATCTGATCAAGTTTGCAAAGCAATAAAAGATATGACAGTAAGAGGGGCAGGAGCTATAGGTGTTGCCGCTGCCTATGCAATGGCCATTGCAACAAATGAGGTAAAAAATGAAGCGGAATTAAAACAAAAGTATAATCAGATTGCATCTACCAGACCAACAGCCGTCAACCTAATTCATGGGTTAAACGAAGTTTTCGCTAAGGCTCTTGAATCGTCAAAGGCAGCATTAGTTGCAGCTGACCAATTTGCTAATGATGATGAAACTCAATGCAAGAATATAGCCCTCCATGGAGAGACATTAATTCCTGACGAGGCTAACATTATGACACACTGTAACGCTGGTTGGTTAGCCTTCACCGATTGGGGCAGCGCACTTGCACCAATTTACAAAGCCGTTGAAAATGGGAAAAAGGTAACAGTGTTTGTATCAGAAACAAGACCGAGGCTGCAAGGGGCTCGTCTTACTGCATGGGAACTTTATCAGCAAGGAATTGAACACCGAATCATAACAGATAATGCAGCAGCCTGGATTATGGGAAATCAGAAAGTAGACTTAATCATTACTGGCGCAGATCGTATCGCATTAAATGGAGATACAGCAAACAAGATTGGAACACTTGATAAAGCAATTGCTGCTAATTACTATAACATCCCTTTTTATATAGCAGCACCTCTAACAACCTTTGATAAAGAGTGTCAGACAGGTAAAGAAATCGTTATAGAAAACAGATCACACCTTGAGATAACACATTTTGAGGGACAAACAAAAGAGAAAACAACAGAACAGATAATGATTAGTAATCCTGAATCAATGGCTCTAAATCCTGCATTTGATGTAACCCCAAATACACTTATCAGTCAATACATAACACCTACCGGATTATTACCAGCATGTAATATAATCTCGTTAAAGAACATATATAGTCAGAGCTAAGCATCGAACTAAATCAACTATCTTTGCGGCAATTAAAACAGCAAGATGTTCGAGGAGAGCCAAGTAATTGACGCTAATGCCCCCATACTATTGATGGTGGACGATCATCCTAAAAACCTTCAGGTTTTAGGAGCCATTCTTAGAAAATTCAATTATAATATTGCAGTTGCCAGATCAGGACAACAAGCTATTGATTTCGTTAACACCGTTATCCCCGATCTAATACTATTGGACATTATGATGCCTCAAATGGATGGTTTTGAGGTTTGTGAAAGGCTCAAGCAAAACGAGAAAACAGCAGATATCCCTATCATTTTTGTTACAGCCCTTGATTCTCATCAAGACAAGCTAAGAGGCTTTGCTTCAGGTGGAGTGGATTATATAACCAAGCCTTTTCATCAGGAAGAGGTTGTAGCCAGAGTCAAAGCTCAACTCACTATACAACAGCAAAGAAAAGAGTTAAGTCAGACAAACATCAGACTGAAAGAAGCCAATGTTACACGTGATAGACTCTTTCAAATCATAGCTCATGACCTACTTGGGCCAGTTGCTAATGTAGCCGAAGTACTAAAACTTCTAAACTTTGAAGCGCTTTCGCCATCTGAAAGGGCAGAGTTTACTCAAGGAGCACTACTTTCTGTTCAGCAAACCCATAACCTTCTTAAAAACCTACTATACTGGGCTAAAAGTCAAAATCAGGAAATAGATTTTAATCCCTCCAGAAGCATCCCAATGCAAACTGCTGAAGAATGTATCACCCTTCTATCAGGTCAAGCAAAAGAAAAAGAGGTAGCGCTTCATAATCTGATCCCGTCGACGCTGATAATAAACGCAGATGTCAACATGCTAACTACGATTTTCAGGAATCTACTTAGTAATGCGATAAAATACTCTAATTCTGGATCAGTAGTTAAAATAGGGGTTGAGGAGCCTGAGTTATCAACTAATAACCAGGTTGTATTCTATGTCCAAGATTTTGGCATTGGTATTGAAGAATCCAACATAGAAAAGATACTCGATCCTCAACTGCACTTCAGTACACCTGGCACCAGATACGAAAAAGGAGTTGGTTTAGGCTTAAGCCTATGTATAGAATTTATTCATAGACATAGAGGTGAACTAAAGGTGACAAGTACCCCTGGAAAGGGATCACGGTTTAGTTTTAACATTCCGGTTTATTAGACTGATTAACCAAAGAATCTCATAGGAACTATAAACAAAAAGTCGAGCAAATTCTATAGAATTTGCTCGACTTTTTGTTTTATACTCAGCTTTTGAGCTCCTTTAAACTAGAAAGTCATAGAGGCTCCAAACTGCCACATTATTGGCAATTGGTCAACCCGTTCACCCGTTAACCTTTCGCGATAGAAAACATTTGCTCGGTCATAAGCATTAGTTACGCCAGCGTTTAATTCTAAATTGGAGTATTTACTCAGTTCAAATGTCTTCTTTAAGTTCAAATCAAGACGATGATAGGTCGGGAGTCTTCCTTTGTTGATCTCATCATAGAATATAGCCAGACTACCATTCCCACTAGTTGGATCATCACCTTCCAAAGGTAATTTTTCAAAGAATCCTTGATTAAGGGTAAATGGGAATCCACTACCAAAATTCCATCTGGCGCTAACTTCCCAGTCTTCTGCCGGACCCATTTTAAGGGAAGCCACAATATTGATATTATGTCTACGATCATAATGAGGAGAATATACAACCTCGCCATCATCTCTATTCACCCATGAGAGAGAGTATGCACCCCAGAGATATAGATTTCCAACCTCGTATTTAATTGATAGGTCAACCCCCTTGGCAGTACCCGTCTCATAAACGAAATCAGCTGTTTGCTCTAAAGGTTTATTCGGATAATTAGTATCAAAGATCTTTTTCCTGTTCAGGTTGGTTAACTGATAGAAATCCTTATAATACCCCTCCAAATTAAGAGTCATCCCCTGCATAACATCATACTCCAGTCCAAAAACCAAATGACCAGCTTTCTGAAGAACATCACTAGCATACTCCCCATTATAGTTTGCAGGAGCACTTTCAGGACCTGATAAGAATCCATAGAATAAATTAACAACTTGTTTATCAGTACTAAGACTCATTAGGTTCTGACTATAAAGACCTGCTGCACCTTTAAGTCTTAGGCGATCAGAAACTAAAAACTTCATTGATAATCGAGGCTCAGGAGAGATAGCTCCAGCTGAAGCATAGGCTTGAATGCGTAATCCAGGTTCCAGAATAAATCTATTAAAGTTCATCTTATATTTTACGAAACCAGCAAGTTCTGTGGTATTATCTTTATCAGAAATACTAGAGCCGAGGCTAGTCTGGTAATTATAGTCGGTAACAAAACCTTGAAGATCGAAACCATATTTGAACTCATTTTTACCTAAGAAGTAGGTAAACTGTAGACCTGCATTAAACCCACCGATGGAACTAGTCTTGTCATTACCAGTAGCCTCTTTTAAGGTGGTCTCATATCTCGAATAAGCAACACTGCCCTCTAATAGAACAGGAGCCTTACCTGGTATTACCACGAAGTTTGCACCACCTCCAAAAGAATTCCAAGAGAAATCACTTAACGACTTATAGTTTGTAACAGCGTCATTAAAATTGAATCCAAACAGACTAACCTTCGATCCATTCTCTCCGACAAATGAAATCTTTCCGTAAATATCAGTGTAATCAAAGGGTAAACCGTTTTCATCAACATATTTATAGAAAACCTTGGATGAGTTACTCAGATAAGAATTTTTAACTGAGAGAACAAAGGTTGTAGCATTTGCATTTTCATCAGTTGCTTTACTAATGGGGCCTTCAAGAAGTAGTTTAGCGCCGAAAGTATTTGCTTCAAGTTTTCCGCCGAGTCGCTTTTTATTTCCATCACGAGTAGTGATATCCATGACCGAAGAGATACGACCACCAAAGTCAGCATTGAAGCCTCCGGTGTAGACATCGGCACTTCTCATCAGGTCAGTATCAAATACAGAGAAAAGACCAATTGAGTGAAAAGGATTGTAGACGACCATACCATCTAGCAATACTTTATTTTGAATTGGGCTACCTCCACGTATATATAGCTGGCCACCCTGGTCTCCAGTAAAAATAACACCTGGAAGGACTTGAAGATACTGTGCCAAATCAGCCTGACCGCCAATAGTTGGAATTTGTTTCATCTGTTTGGGAGTAATCTTAGTAACTGAGGTTCTGGTTTCAGTTCTAGCTTCCTCTTTGGCAGCAGTAACATTAAATGATTCCAGCATATAGGCCGCCTTTACCAGATAAAGTTGCCGTGAAATAACGTCACCCTTTTTCAAAGTTACCTTCTCAGAAAGACTATCGTAGCCTAAAGAGGTAACTAAAAGAGTATAGTTTCCGGCAGGAACCTTTGTAATGGTATAGAATCCATTGACATCTGTAGAGGCACCATAAGTTGTACCCTTCAGATAGACATTAGTAAACATAACAGGTTCACCGGTTTCTTTTTCATAAACGAAACCACGAATGGTAGCTGTCTGTGCCATTGAAAAGAGAGACGACAGAAGCATAAATAAAAATGTGCTGTAACGTAGATATCTCATTGTTCCTGGTTAGAACGGTGGTTAATACTATAATGACAGGTTAAAAGTAAGCCCAATATCCCTAAATAAGACACGGGAGCGACAAATGTAGGGATTATTAATAAATTGATTTTAACCATTCAATATTTATATCTCATTTTCTTTCACCTCAAGCTTGAAGCCTGACCCGTGAATATTTGTAATTCCGATAGTTGAATCGCCCTTCAAACGCTTACGCAAACGCGTAATAAACACATCCATACTTCTGCCAATGAAATAATCATCAGTACCCCAAACGGCTTTTAACACTTCATCTCTTGGTAACAATTGATTCTGACGTTGTGCAAAATATTTCAACAATTCAGCCTCCCTTCTTGTGAGTGTTTGAATATCATCATCAAGAGTCAGGGTCATGTTTCTCTCGTCAAACTGATACTTGCCAATCTTAATAAACGAATTTGTTTTAACATGACCTTGAATCAAATTACAACGCTTCAAAATGGCACGTATTCTAAGTATGAGCTCTTCAGCACTAAAAGGTTTAAGAATGTAATCATCACAACCTGATTTAAATCCCTCTATTCTATCTTCCGGCATAGAACGAGCGGTCAAAAAGACAACCGGTACACTTTCATCCACCTTACGAATTTTCTTCGCCAAAAGAAATCCATCTAAGCCTGGAAGCATTACATCTAGAATACAGAGATCATAAGTGTTTGAAGAGAATGCCTTTGCTGCATCACTACCATTTGACTCAACGCTAACTTCAAAGCCATGAAGTTCTAAAAAGTCAGAAGTAATGGTGCTCAAGGCTACATCATCTTCAACTAATAAAATTCTGATAGGTCGATCTTCAGTCCCCATTTCAATTCATCTTATTATTCATCCTCCGGATCCTGTATGAAATCATCAGGCCCGTTATAGAGAAAATGCAAATCAAAGGTAGTACCTGTACCCTCTTCACTTACGAATCCAATCTGTCCACCATGAGCAGTCACCATAGTATAAACATAATATAGGCCAAGACCATAGCCCTTGACATCATGCCTGTTACCATTCGGAACTCTAAAGAATTTCCTGAATATTTCAGAATGATATTCAGGAGCTATCCCTATTCCATTATCTGCGATCTGAATCTCAATCCCTTCATCAGCATTTAAAGTCGTAATCTTAACCTTAGGGTTGGTAGGTGAGTATTTATTAGCGTTATCAAGAAGGCTCGATATAATACTTGTAAAATGTAACTTATCAGCCCTGATTAACGATGGAGATGCATTTAAATGCAATTCTATCTGCCCACCACGTGCCTCAAGAATAACACGATATGATCTGGCTAAATTTCTTAAAACCTCATGGGCATCAAATTCATCAACATTCAAAGTAAACTTGCCTTGCTCAAGCATACTAACCTGTAGTACGTGTTCAACAAGACCCTTCATGCGTGTATTTTGTTCAAATATCAGACTCGCATACTTTTCAACCTTAGCAGGATTGGTACTTACCTCTGAATTTAAGAGCATTTCGCTGGCTAAAGAAATCGCAGAAACAGGAGTACGTAGCTCATGCGTCATATTATTAATAAAGTCAGTTTTTAATGCTGAAAGCTTCTTTTGTCTTACAAATGAGATTATTGTATATGCATAAGTAAGAGTTATTACGAGCGTAAAAATCACAGAGAGAAGCAACCATCCCCATAGTTTACCCATAATTATGCTCTGCTTCTGTGGGAACCAGACTGCTAATATCTGAGCATTTGCCTTTTTAATACAACTTAAGGATAATGAGAGAGGAGACTCCAGAAGCTCTGGCATAAAAGCTTCAGGCCGGCCAGTAACATAACGTTTTCCATGAAGAAGATAGATACAATACACGTAATCCTCTCCAAGATTCATACTCTTAAACTCATCTCTTAACAATGAATCCAGTATCTTTTGATTAAAAGCCTGAATAGAATCTTTCATGCCAACCGTTCCACAACTAGACTCACAAACGACACTCTCTATTAACTGCTGGGTAGTATCGGCATTAGCAAGTGTAAACATCCGGTTTACCACCATCCTGAGTGAGATTTTGACTTTTGAATCAAACTGTTCCTCCCTAAGATGCCAAGCCTCTTTAACCCAATAGACTTGCGTCGCTATTATACCCAATAACGAGAAACTTGCCAAAGCAATTAAAAGCCTCACTCTTTTAGATGTAATCATAACACAATCTATAGCTTACAAAAGTAAGTCTTTAAAGTCAATCTCTTTATCCTCCTTAATCTATTATTTGAACAGAAACCCATAAATAGCCTCATGACCTTCATCTCCTAATGAATTGAGCTCATGGAACTCAACCCCAAAAAATACACTTAGATTCTATTAGCTAGAGAATAACAAATCGAATCTCTTGCCATATTAACACTCTCTTAACCACCATTAACAAGCTATTAACAACCACTACCACCAATTATATGCTAAGTTTGCACAAAACCTATTGAGTTAAATAAATACCTTAATTAACATGAAAAATTTAGTTCTCACTTTATCACTTGTAGCATTTATGTTTCTAGGATTCAATGGAACAACCGCTCTCGTTGCTGCTACATCTCCTTTAGCTATCACAACTCTTCAGGATCCTCCTAAAACTGAAACCAAAGCAGAAGGAAAAGATAAGAAAAGTTGCTGCGACAAGAAAGACGCTAAGAAAAGCTGCGACAAGAAAGATGGAAAAGGTTGTTGCGACAAGAAAGAGGCTAAAAGCTGCTGCGATAAAAAAGGTGGACATAAAGGTTGCGACGGTGCAGCTAAAACCGCTAAGGAAGAAGGAAAAGACAAGAAGTAGTCTTTATCATATCATCCAGATTCAATTAACCCCTGAGGACCTTGTCCAACGGGGTTTTTCTATTTTTGTATAAATATTATTTGATTATGGCAACAATACATACCGAGTACACTGGGCAGCTTAGAACTGTAGCCACCCATCTTCAGTCAGGAAATTCAATCATTACCGATGCTCCTGTTGATAATCAGGGCAAAGGCGAAGCATTCTCTCCAACTGACCTATTGGCAGCCTCTTTGGGTAGTTGTATGATTACAATTATGGGAATTGCAGCTCAAACTCACGGTTTCAACATTGATGGAACGAAAGCGGATATAACTAAGATAATGGCTTCAAATCCAAGAAGAGTAGGTGAAATTAAAATTGATCTTTACTTTCCGGATATTACATATTCGCCAAAAGAGAAAAAGCTAATAGAAGCGGCTGCTTTTTCATGTCCTGTTTATCTTAGTCTGCACCCAGATCTCATTAAATCTATAAATCTTCATTTTCAACATGAATAACATCTTAACACCTGGTATTAAAGGAATTCAGGAAAGAATTGTAAAAAGTTCTGATACTGCTAAAGCATATGGCTCTGGCCTGGTTGAGGTCTTTGCCACACCGGCAATGGTTGCTCTAATGGAAAACACCTGCCTTCTTAGCATTTCTGAAAAACTCAATGCTGGTGAAAATACGGTAGGAACAGCTCTTAACATAAAACATGTCAAGGCCACTCCTGTCGGTGCAAAAGTCTGGTGTGAATCTGAATTAATTCTCGTTGAAGGCAAAAAGCTAACATTTCAAGTAGAAGCCTATGATGAAAAAGGATTAATAGGGACTGGCACTCATCACAGATATATTATTGATGAAGCAAAATTCATGGCATCATTGTAGGTTTTCTAAATACCCATTCAAAAGAGCATTTTCGATCATACATCGAACATGCTCTTTTACTTAAGCTCTAACTGGTAATTCTTAACTCAATTATTGATCTCCACGGTAATTTCTTCACAATTTACCCAATCCAATCAGACCATACACTAACCGTGTTAGTGACCTTTTTGGACCATATCATTTATTCTCTTAACAAAGAATCAATAATAATTGTGACCGGACCATCATTAATCAGCGAGATATCCATCATTGCACCAAAAACACCTGTTTCAACTCTTACCTGAGTCAATTCCTTTACTTTATAAATAAATGATTCATAAAGCGGAATTGCCACCTCAGGCCTAGCTGCCCGTATATATGATGGTCTATTCCCTTTCTTTGTTGATGCAAACAGAGTAAACTGACTGACTATTAAAATCTCACCTTTCGCTTCCACAACAGAACGATTCATGACACCGCCGTCATCGTCAAAGAGTCGAATTCTTGAAACCTTACCTGCTAGCCAATCAACATCCTCCATTGTATCTGATGGCTCAATTCCGACCAGAATAAGTAACCCATGTTTAATTGAACTTCTTTCAACCTTATCAATTATACAAGATGATTCTCTTACCCGTTGAATTACTAGTCGCATAGTTATTTAGTTTTGTTTGTGCGCTCTAATCCCGCCTTAGCCTTTTGACTTAAGCTATTTTTATATTCCTCAAAATCCAGATCCAAGCATCTTGAATACCACAATGACGCTTGAGCTTTCTCACCTCTCTCCTCTAAAATTGCTCCAATCTTTATACACGAATTAGCAGCATAATACCAGGGTTCTTTTGAGGCTAGTTCATATACTTTTGTATATTCAACAAAAGCTTGGTCATCTTTACCCTGCTCATCAAGAACTCGGGCAACTCTATATTGATATTCAACGATATGTGCCTTAGTATATAGGGTTCGCCTAAAACTACCCTCCTTCAGCAAAGCAAGAGCTCGGTCATAGTACCCACCATCCGATAATAATCTAGCTCTTAGCAATCCAACATGGGGTATCGTTTTCAACTTTGCCTCTTTTTCTGCAAGCTTATCGGCGTCAACCACTGAAAAACCACGCGAAAGTACATTACTCATTGCATTTCTATAGTTTACGGTATCTCCTTTAAGAAGATAATACCAACCTATCCGTTGCCACGCAGCTTTTATAAAATTCCTTCCTTTAAAATTCTTAGCATATCTTGTCAAATAGGTCAGAGCACGATCAGAATCAGCCATCAAATATGCTGAGCCAGTCATAAAATCCAAATAGGGAATAGGCTTACGACCTCCACCTGAAGCACGACCTTCAAGAATTTTCAATGCTTCATCACCATGTGAAAGCTTAAAACATATACTCCCAACAGCATACGCATCAAATGGCTCTAAATGATCAGGGCCCCCGTTATTCTTTATTACCCGTTCTTTTAATGCAATGGCTCTTTTATGCTCTGCATCAATATTCATATAAATAAAACTCAGCAAGAAAAGCGACTGAGATGAGTAGAAGACTCGATCATTATCTTTGATACTCCAAGCATAAACCTCCTCGAGTTCAGAAAGGCCACCTGATACAGTTCCTTTAAAACCTGCTAGTTTGGCAACCCACTTATACGAATCAGGAATACTACCGACAAGTACATGTAAAAAACCCATTTGAATCAAAGAGGGATAAAAGTCTGGAAACTTTTTACGATTAGTCTCAAATTGAGAATAGGCTCTGCTAATTGTTCGTACTGATGCTATATAATCTCCAAACTTAAGACCAGCCAACCCCCGATGTAAATCCAGATCAGCTTTGCAATAATTAAACCACGGACTAGATTCATCTCCTTTACTTAATCTATCGACTCTACCCTTTCTAGTCTCAAGAAATCGATTGTATAGCGGCAACTCTTCATCAATAATCACATCAAGAAAATCCACATAATCTTCAAGCCAGTACGGGATATTATTTCCAGGCATCCGCTTTTTCTCCACCTCAATAATTCGACGAGCTTCGTCAAGCCTTAACGAAGAAATATGATTCATAACCTCCAGACATCCATCAGTCATGTTATAATAGTATCGATCTTCGGCGTGTAAAGAGAAAAAGCTCAAAAGCAACGGAATAAAGATTACTATTATTCTTTTATTCATGATATCTGATTTAATACAAAAGTAAGGATAGACAGAAAACTAACAGTGGAAATACAATTACACCCATTCTTTATCAGACCAATTTAAGAAACCCAATTCTATTAAACTCTGTTTTGAGAAACAAAAGAGGGTACCCATTAATGAGTACCCTCCTTCAACTATTCAATGAAAATCTATTAGAACATAGATTTTACAACATCTACAATTTCCTGATCGACAAGAATACGACCACAATACTCACACACAATAATCTTCTTGTGCATTCTGATGTCAAGCTGATGCTGAGGAGGAATTTTATTAAAGCATCCGCCACAAGCATCGCGTTCAATCTGAACAACAGCTAATCCGTTACGGGCATTCTTTCGTATACGAGAATAAGCGGTAATTAAACGATCTTCAATAAACTTCTTATTCTCTTCAGAGCGATTCATCAAAGCCTGTTCCTCTTTTTCAGTTTCGGCAATGATATCCTCTAATTCATTTCTCTTAATTTCAAGATCACTCTTTTTCTCATCAAGAGTTGTTGTCGCCTTCTCAATTTCATCCTTGAGAACACCTAAGTTATGACTGAACTCTCTTATTTTCTTTTCTGAAAGCTGAATTTCAAGACCTTGGAACTCAATCTCCTTTGTTAAAGAGTCATACTCACGATTATTTCTAACATTGAGTTGTTGATCTTCATACTTTTTCGTCAATGCCTCACTATCCTTGATAGCATTTTTACGATCATTAATCTTATGTTCTAGGCTAGCAGTCTCTTGAATGTAATTATCGAGACGAGTCTCAAGACCCGCTATTTCGTCCTCAAGATCCTGAACTTCGAGTGGCAATTCACCGCGAATAATTCTAATCTTATCAATTTGAGAATCGACCTGCTGTAAACTGTAGAGGGCAATGAGTTTCTTTTCAATGGTAACCTCAACGTTTTCATCATTCTCAGCTACAACCGGAGCTAAAGGTTTTTCAATATTATCTTTCATAGCAAGGTAAAGAGTTTACATAACAAAATTCAACCAAACATGCCCATCCGGCCTTCAGTAACAGAACACCGGATTTTGATGTGATTGAGCGATAAGAACTGCGAAATTACTAAATTTTTGAGATATATGCGTAGCTATTAATTCAGGAACAAACTGTTCACTCTCCCAGTGTCCCGCATCTGCTAAAGCCATTGAACTAGAATTTTCTGTATAATCATGGTATTTTAGGTCACCTGTTATAAAAAGATCTGCTCCCGATTGGATAGCTGAACCTATTAAAAATGATCCACTTCCACCACAAAAAGCAACACGTTTAACAGTTGCTTTGGGGTTAGCAGAATGTTTAATCATTGTAATATTTAGAACCTCCTTTACTTTTGATAGATACTCAAAAAAATCTGTCTCGTTATTGAGATCTCCAACCATTCCGGCACCGTGTAACAGATTATCATTTTCAAGAGGGATAATATCAAAAGCAACCTCCTCATATGGATGAGCCTTTCGCATAGCTTTAATTGCATTCTCAAGGTTCCATTCTGTAACAATGGTTTCAATTTTTACCTCCTGCTCGTAGTGGAGAACATCTGGTTGTCCCACATACGGATTAGTACCCTCTTGCCCTTTAAATGAACCTAATCCCTCAGAATTAAAACTACAGGAATCATAATTTCCAATAGCACCACAACCAGAACTAAACAATGCGAATCTCACATTATCAGCATGTTGAACTGGGACAAAAACAACAAGTTTCTTTATTTTACCCTTTAGTGGCTGCAAGACTTTAAGATTATCTAACCCTAACCGACGCCCCAAATCAAAATTAACACCCAATTTAAAATTATCAATATTTGTATGTATTGATATGATTGATATATGATTTTGAATTGCCTTGATAATAATTCTTCCTCTTTCGTTGTGTGTATGAATCTGTTTTATACCTTTGAAGAGTAAGGGATGATGTGAGATGATCACATTCGCACCAACCTTTATAGCCTCCGCTAACACATTATGAGATATATCCAGAGTAATAATTACTCCTGAAATATCATGATCATAAAATCCAATTTGAACTCCGGAGTTATCATATGATTCCTGCATCATAAATGGAACCCAGAGATTCAGTTCTTCTATAAGTTCTCCTACTTTTGGCATAGATAACGTCTTAACAAACAATTAATATTATAGGCAGAGTAGATTAGGTAAAATATTCAAGCAGTGTAACCTAATTCGTATTTTACCCGTACTACAAATTTATCGTATTAATTGCTGTTTTATAAACGAAGAATTTTTAATTTTCGGGTATGAATCATTTTACTCCATTTCTACTGCCACTTGGCCTTCTTTACGGAACTGCTACAGCTATACGCAATTTACTCTTTGACACTAAAATACTGCCTTCCAAGAAATTCAATGTCCCTGTTATTAGTGTCGGAAATCTTACAACCGGAGGTACAGGCAAAACGCCGCATGTTGAGTACCTTATCCGGCTACTTAAAAACGAATATAACATTGCAACAGTCAGTCGGGGATATAAACGTAAGACTTCAGGTTTTGTTTTAGGGGATTCTAACTCCGACTATAGACAGCTTGGTGACGAACCTGCTCAATTTATTAGAAAGTTTCCTGATATCACTGTTGCTGTAGATGAATCTCGGGTAAGAGGAATAAAATCGATTCTCACTGCCAAGCCTAAAACTGACGTTTTCCTACTCGATGATGCATACCAACACAGGTACGTTTCAGCCGGCTTAAAGATTCTTCTTACAGATTATCGAAATCTTTACACCAGAAACTATCCTCTTCCAGCAGGAAATCTCAGAGAATTCAGATGTGGCTCAAATCGTGCCGACATTATTATTGTCACAAAAACTGATAAAGTCTTGCCATCAATGCTAAGACAGCATCTCATTGAAGAGATTAAACCCAAAAGGCACCAAAGACTATATTTCTCTTACATCTCTTATGGTCAACTAACACCTCTCACCGATGCTGCCAAAAATGCGTCTATAGACAAATCAACGAACATCCTGCTCATTGCCGGTATTGCAAATCCTTATCCTCTTGAAGAGCATATTAGAAAAATAACAGATAAACTAGAAACAATCCTTTTCCCTGACCATTATCAATATCGTACTTCCGATATACAATCAATACAAAATCGTTACAATGATATCTTCAGCAAAAAGAAAATCATTGTCACAACAGAAAAAGATGCGATGAGACTTAGCGACCCAAATCTAAAAGAGCTATTAAATAAACTTCCCGTATTTTATATCCCAATTGAAATCGCATTCCATAATTCTGATAAAGAGAAATTTGATGCGGACATTCTTGACTATATTAATCGTTCAACTAAATAGTGCGGATTCTATCAGTTAATGTTATCTCCTTTTTTGATTCTAACCGTAATTTATACTGTTTTCTTATACCGCAAAACAGCTAGAGTCAATGCAACTCCTGCATAGACCATCATCATCAATATAATATTGTACAATTGAGCTAAACCAGCACCCTTCAATACCAGAAGTCGAATTACCTTGATAAAGTATGCTACCGGATTAAAATAGTTGAAATATTGTACCCATTGAGGCATACTCTCAGTTGCTGTAAACAAGCCACTGAGAAGAATAAAAACCACAAGGAAAAACCAAGAGATAAACATTGCCTGCTGCTGCGTTTCAACCAATGTACTAACAAGTAAACCAAGACTCATCACCATAATTAGATAAATTGCGGCAATAGAAAACAACAACGGAAAAGATCCGGCAACAGTAATCCCAAAGACAACCCTTGCTACCACTAACCCAAATGCTAATTCAAACAAGCCGATAACCCAAAAAGGAAATAACTTTCCGGCAATGAACTGCCACTTACGAATCGGTGTGACATTAATCTGTTCAATGGTACCTATCTCCTTTTCTTTTACAATGTTCATTGAAGTCAGGAACATGCCTATCAACGTGATTAGTAAAACCAATATGCCGGGTACCATAAAAACAGTATATTTCATCAGCGGATTATACCAATTCGAATACTCTATAGTTATTGGTTCTTGAAATCTTGATACACCCAAAACCACAAGATTAATCTTTTTGACATATTGATTAATTACCTGTTGCGCATAACCAGCTCTTATTCCTGCAGCAGAGCCATCAACTGCATCTACCAAGAGATGAACCTTACCACCTTTATCAGACGATTTAAGGTTTTGCTCAAAACCATTTTCAATTACAAGAATCTGATGAACATTTCTGGAATAAAGTAACTCCTCTGCCTCCTTCACAGAATTGCAATACTGCTTAATTTTAAAGAAGCCACTACCAGAAAAACTCGAAATCAAATCTCTTGATGAAACTGATCCATCCTGATCAACAATTGCCAACCTTGTGGTTTTTATCTCAAAAGTTGCTGTGTAAGATAAAATTAGCAACTGAACTATCGGAAGAAAAAAGATCATACGAGGCATATACTTGTCCCTAAATATCTGTATGAACTCTTTCTGAATTAGAAATATCAGCTTTCTCATAACTATTGCAACCTTACCTTAAAGTTTTTAATACTCAATCCCAAAAAGAAGAGAATCATAAAACAGAGAATCAATGTCTCCATCCAAATATGAGTTAAACCATTACCTCTCAACATGATATCTCTGACTATTATTATAAACCATCTTGAAGGCATGATACAGCTTACTCCTTGAAGAAACGCTGGCATATTCTCTATCGGAAAGACAAAACCCGACAAGAGAATAGTAGGAAGCATCAGGGCAAACATTGAGAGCATCATTGCTATCTGCTGAGTTGAACTTATTGTACTTATAAATATCCCAAGCGACAGAGACATGATAATATATAATAAGATTTCAGCCAATAAGAGAATAAAACTACCTTGTATTGGCAGGCCAAAGACCCAGAATCCTAAAGCTAAAATAGTTAAGGCATTGATAAAAGAGAGGACTACATACGGAGTCACCTTCCCGACAATAATTTGCCAAGGTTTTAAAGGAGATACCAACAAAACCTCCATGGTCCCTGTCTCCTTTTCTCTGGCGATACTGATTGATGTCATCATGGCCGATACCAACATTAAAATAACAGCCATAGTACCCGGAACAAACAAGAAGACTCCTTTCAGCTCAGGATTAAAATACATCTGACTGCTAACATTCACCTTTAGAGCTGGAGTTGGCAGATCTCTCTGTTCTGAGGTAAATGAGGAAATTATTCCAATAGTATAGTTTTTCAACTGTTCTGCAACATTGGGATCAGTAGCATCGCTAATAATTTGAATACGTGCACTATTCTGAGTTAACCCTTCCGCAAAATCATTCTCTATAACAAGAATCTGTTTAGCTTTTCCACTTTTAAAGAGTTGTTCCGACTCTTCGACGGTTGAGGCATACCCTGACAGTTTGAAATAACCCGAACTCGTCATCTTATGTACAAGTCGCATAGATTGAAAGTCCTTTGCATGATCGATGACCACCAAATTTGCGTCCTTTATCTCATTTGTTATTGCGAAGCCAAAGATTAAAACCTGAATTAACGGCATTCCAAATAGAATGATCATGGTTCTGTAGTCACGCAAAATATGCTGTACCTCTTTCTTAATAAAAGCTACCATAATTACTGATATTTTGCCTCTCTGGCTAGTTTAATAAAAACATCCTGCATATCTTGACAATCAAAAGTAGATTTCAAATTCTCAGGGGTATCTAAAGCCCGAATTCTACCATCCACCATTATTGAAACCCTATCACAATATTCAGCTTCATCCATATAGTGAGTTGTTACAAAAACAGTAAATCCCTCAGAGGCGGCCTGATAAATCATATCCCAAAACTGTCGTCGCGTAACAGGATCAACCCCTCCAGTTGGCTCATCCAAAAACACAATTGCTGGTCTATGCATAATTGCTACAGAGAAAGCCAACTTTTGCTTCCACCCAAGTGGAATTGATGAGAGGACTCTATCTTTATAATCCCAGATACCTAATCGATTAAGAAGATGCTGCGTTTGCGATTGAATCTCATTTCTTTTTAACCCATAGATCCCACCAAAAAATCGAAAGTTCTCCCATACTGTCAGATCATCATACAAAGAAAACTTCTGACTCATATATCCTATTGAGTTTTTGATTTTCTCAGTGTCATGGTATACATCATAACCAACAATCCTAATATCCCCTGAGCTAGGCTTACTCAAGCCACACAAAATCTTCATGGCCGTTGTCTTCCCAGCCCCATTCGCACCTAAAAACCCAAAAATCTCACCCTTAAAGACATCAAAAGTTAAATTATCATTAGCCGTAAATGATCCAAATTTCTTTACGAGGTTCTTAACCTCAATAACTTTCTCTCTATTCATGACTAATGTTAGATTGATCCGTTAAAAACATAAAGCAATCCTCGATAGAAGGTGTAATTCTTGAAACACTTATATCTTGGTATTGAGATTTGGACAACATTTGTTGAAGTGCTTCACTTGTAAGTGAAGTATCTCTTGATACAACATGGATAGCCTGCCCAAATAGAAAAGCCGAACTAATCTCAGGCATCTTCCTCATCACCTCAACCAATGAATACCTTGATAGCTTTGTCTTAACACTAAACAAGGCTGCAGGAAATGCCTCAGTAATCTGACGTGGTGTACCAGAGGTCAAAATCTCTCCCCCCTGAATCAAAGAAACTCTATCACAAAGGGTCGCCTCATCCATGTAAGGGGTTGATACAACAATGGTCATTCCGGAAGCTTTTAGACCAGATAAGATTTGCCAAAACTCTATTCTTGAGACGGCATCAACTCCTGTTGTTGGCTCATCTAAAATAAGCACCTCAGGATTATGAATTAAGGCACAGCAGAGAGCTAACTTTTGCTTCATTCCGCCAGATAACTTCCCAGCCGGACGATTCGAAAAAGGCGACAACTGATCATAAATATCTTTGATAATATGATAGTTTTTTTCAAACGTGGTATTAAAAATTGAAGCAAAAAAGTTAATATTCTCCATAACTGAAAGATCCGGATAAAGAGAGAATTTTCCAGGCATATATCCGACTTTCGACCTTATCTGCTTAAAACCGGATACAATATCTAATCCATTTACTTCAATGGTACCAGCATCCGGAATAAGCAATGATACGATCATTCTAAAAAGAGTACTCTTACCCGCTCCATCTGGTCCAATACATCCATATAATTCAGCATCCTCAATCTGCAAGGAGATGTTATTTAATGCTCTGACACCGCCCGGGTAAGTTTTGGAGACATTCGATATTTTAATCATTGGAATTACCCCTTAGATACAACTCACCAGGCATCCCGGCTTTAAGTTCACGTTTTTTATTAGTCACCTTAACCTTTACTGCATAAACCAAATTAACCCTTTCCTCTTTTGTTTGAATCGTTTTAGGTGTAAACTCTGCTTTGTCAGAAACCCAGGTAATAACACCAGGAAACTTAGCAAGAGAGTCATTCTTATCAACTGCAACATCTACAGAATCACCAATCTTCACGAAAGGTAGTTGCGGTTCTGAAACATAACATCTCAGATAAAGCTCACCAATGTCGGCCATCTGAAATAAACCCTTACCAATCATTGCATATCCTCCAGCTTCCACCAATTTAGTAAGAATAACACCATCTATCGGAGCAGTAATATATGATCTGTCTATCGCCAGCTTAACATCTTCCATCTGTACCTTAAGGACAGAAACCTCTGCAGATACAGAGCTCTTCTGAGCTCTCACCGCATCCTGCTGTCGCTGTGCAAGCTTAATAGCCCCATTCAAATCATCAAGTTGCTTCTGAGTTCCAGCACCTCCCTTTAACAAATTGACCATGCGATCACGATCTATCACTAATGTCTCTTTTTGCTGAACATATACATTCTCTTGAGCCTCAAGTGATGTCAACTTTGATTGAACAGACTCAATCTGCTTTAAGATCTGTTCACTCTTGATCTTCAGAGAGACAGTATCAATTATGGCTAAGGTATCCCCTTGCTTAACCTGTTGCCCTTCATCAATCAAAATCGACATTACCTGTCCTGTAACCTGTGATGCTACTGTTACTTCCGTAATCTCAAAATTACCATAGGCATCGGGTTCTCCTTTATCTCTTGAACATGACACTGCCGTAAAACCAAGCACTAATCCAATAATAAAATTAACTGTATTCTTTTTCATCTCTGCTTTCATTATTTCTGACCAAATAGTTGATTATATTTTACAATAGTTTGCTGTAATCTAATTAGATGCAACTGATACTGAATTTTAGCAACAGTTACATCATTCAATCTTGCAACCAAATCAGCAGCATTCATTACACCTTCATCAAAACGAAGCGTTGCAATCTTCGCAATCTTCTCTCTTAATTCTATCTGCTGGTTATCAAGAATAATCAGATCACCATATTTCTTTACTTCGCTTTTAAGCTGTTCACTCTGACTATTTATCTTCTGATTATAAACCTCTCTTTGAGAACTTATAAGATCCTTTTGGATTGACAAAACAGATTTGTCCTTCTGAGCAATACCCCAATCCCAAAGATTCCATGAGGCTTTGACACCGACCATAGCATAAAAATCAAATTCAGTGTTTAACATATTAAGACTTGGACGGCCATAACCAGTCTGAACAAATGCACCAATCTGTGGCAGTTTGATCGATTGCCTATTCTTAATACTCAAATCGAGTCGTTGTTGCATCAAAGAGAATCGAGCCAATTCGGGACGATTATTCTCAATATTCACATTTGCGTTAAGAATAGACTCTGAACTCGGTGATGTTAAAGAAATCGAATTTAATCCACTAAGAATTTCCAATGTCTTAATTATTCCTTCATTGGTCGAGGAATTCTCGTGTATTTGCTGATCTATCTTTAACACCTCTGCATCTAAGATCAATCCCTCTTCTTCTGATGATGAACCATATTTCAATGAGGTGAGAAATATCTTTTTCCTTTCATTAAGCACATTTCTTGTAGATATCAATTGCTCATTTGCTGAAATCAAGATAAAGTAGGAATAGTATAAATCCGTTATTTGTGAAGTCAGCTGCCAGATATCGCTTGCTAAGGCATTATCGTCTAACAGATTCTGAAGATTCAAAATATCTTTCTGATTATGTATACTCCCCCCATCATATATAATCTGTTGAATTTCTAGCTGAGCTTTCCAAGAATCCTTGGGCATCTCGGGTATCTTCACATTTGGAAGTGAAATCGGTAGAGAGGTTACATCAGATTGCCAACTACCTTGAGCTGTAAGATTAAACTGGGGTAGATATCTCTTATTCACCCCTGAAGTAGCATTATTCTTAATCTCTGAGTTAAGAATTCTCTGAATAAGTCCCGGATAATTCTGTGTTGCAGAGTCTATTAAACTATTAAGTGTATACTGGCTAAATACAGGAATTGATAACCCCAGTAAAAAAATTAAACTCAACAGACCATGTCTTATTGCCTTAAGCTTCGCTACCCTTCTCATTCTGGTCAATTTTAATTGCATTAATAATAAAATCGGCGGCCTCTTTTTTTCTAGTGCTCAGAAAGCGATTAAACTCTTCTTCATTACCTGAAAACATAACAGCCTTAAGAATTGGCTTTCCGACAAATGGGAAGATACATAATGCCAACATGTTTACAATTAACTGTCTCCCATCAATATCTCTGATTGTCCCTGCTCTCTTTTCACTCTCCACCTGCTCTAAAAACTGTCCTGGATTTAGACCTGATGAACGAATTATTTTTGCTACCCTTCCCGGATTATTCCCAAGCTCATGAAGGATAAAACCAGGAATAAATGGATTAGTACTTAGTGCATCAATATAATGACTAACGAAATATGGAATCTTCTCGAATAAAGGAAGAGGATTATTCAAGGTAATAAGCAACCCAGGGACAAATTGAACAAAAGCATCTACAAAAACAGCCTCAAAGAGTTTATCCTTACTTCTAAAATAGTAATGCAGCAATGCTTTGTTAATTCCAGCTTCATTTGCGATTTCTTGCATGCGAGCACCTTCAAATCCCTTGGCAATAAATACCCTTCGTGCAGCATCCAGAATAGTTGACTCAGTTGTACTATCTTGTTTATTCATTAATTAGAGCAATTTCTATGTTTAACCATTTGGTTTAATTTTTCGGCAAAAGTATAAGATATAGATTGAGATGTCAAGTTTTTTGTATTCTTTTGCAGAAAATTAACATTAAACTATTCGCAAATGAACCGAGTTAAAAGTCCACTAATACTTCTTAATATACTATTGATCATATTATTACTTTCTGCGTGTTCCAAAAAAAAATCATTTGACCCACAAGGAGAATATCGAATGACTGGTGTTACACGTGAACTTTCCGATGTAGCAGTGCCACTAAGTCAGTTAACATTGCCCGACTCGGTGAATGCACCAATTCGAATAGAACTAGATGGGGAAGAGATCACTCTAATATCAGCTCGGGGAAGCGAAACTGGTAAATGGAAGTTCACACAAGAAGACCAAGATTTTTCTACAGAGGTTTGGTTACTAGCATCATTTAATGAAAAATCATATGATACCATGGCTAAACTAGATACAGTCGGGGGAGGTAGACTTTATAAAACATGGAGAACTAAAAACGGAAAGGTTATTCTCTCTTATTCAAAAGTGTTCAAAGCTGAATATAAATAGCCTAATGACATTTTTGCGAAAAAAGTGATCAAAGGATTCTTTGAAGATTAGATGTTTCTCGATTAGGAACTGATATAAAATAGCCGGCTTATAAATAGCTTATATAATTCATTACCGCTAATGAATTATATATGGACATTCACTTCTAAGAGTTACAAATAGGGCACTGCAAGGCAGACACTCTGGTTGTACCGTGCGCTTACAAGAACGAGTTAAAGTAATAACCAAGAATAAACTATTATTATCGAGGACTAAGCCAGAACATAGGATTTTTCTGTGTCGTCTGACTTCAACACAGAAACACCCTAAATAAAAGGCCAAAACACTTCCTCAAATAATCTGGTAAAAGAAGATATTTTTGGTACTAATCACATGACAAAGACTTAAAAATACTGATCAATGACTTGTTCTTGAAACTTCTCTGCCTCTCCGCCTTCATGCCTTCGACTCCGCTCAGGCAGCCATGGGGGTAGTTAAGCGAAGCCGAAACCACTGTAGCCTTCGACTCCGCTCAGGCAGCCATGGGGGTGGTTGAGCATAGTCGAAATCACTGTATCCACAAGGTCATCTCCT
>MTLC01000053.1_pt6 | contig 23858 bp, 16 predicted proteins | sample 1982451 | NCBI WGS metagenome assembly MTLC01 (sample SAMN05710165, study PRJNA340218) | biofilm metagenome | isolation source: sample SPH anode biofilm adapted to +100 mV | place: USA | collected 2012-02-03 | reverse complement strand
CAAGCCATGGCTATGATGGTGTCTATGGCGGGAATTTTACTACCCATTCTGCTCTTTACGGGATTTATTTTCCCTATCGAAAATATGCCGCTGGTGTTTCAGTGGATTTCCAATATTATTCCTGCCCGATGGTATTTTCTTATATTACAGTCGGTTATGTTAAAAGGACAAGGCATTGGCGATGTATGGATGGAAACGTTGATTTTACTCGGAATGATGATAGTTCTGGTAGCTATTAGCGTAAAGAAATTTAAGAAGAGGTTGGAATAAAAATGTGCCAATATGCCAATGTGAAAATGTGCCAATGTGAAAATAAATTAATATTGTAGCGTAAAATCCATAGCTTACTGCTTACTACTTGCCGCTTACCGCTTACCGCTTACTGCTAAAATAAAAAAGAGAGATATGAAAATCAGAGTTTTGTTATTTGCTTTGCGAAAAGAATTTATCCAGATATTTCGGGACAAAATGATTGTGCCGATGATTATTTTGATGCCCATTATTCAGCTTACGATTCTGCCTTTTGCCGCCGATTTGGATGTGCGCCACCTGAAAGTAATTGTGGTAGATAACGACCACAGTTCTTACTCGCGCAGGTTGATAAACAAAATTTCTTCCACGGATTTGTTTGAAATATACAAAGCGAGTCCTTCTTATAAAGACGCGATGCGTGAACTGGGACAAAACAACGCGGATATTATTTTACAAATTCCGGCAAACTTCGAGCGGGATTTAGTGCGCGAAAACGCCTCGAACGTTTCCATTTCCGCCGACGCGGTCAACGGTGTGAAAGCGGGATTGGGAACAAGTTATCTGAATGCCATTTTAATGAATTTCAACCAACAGATATTGGTGGATTGGACTTCGAACAACGAATCATTTACGCCTGTGGATATTAAATATTCGTTTTGGTATAATCCCTTCACGAGTTACCGGAAGTTTATGGTACCCGCCATTTTGGTGTTGCTGCTCACTACCATTACGGGATTTCTTTCGGCGCTTAACATTGTGAGGGAAAAAGAAGAAGGTACCATTGAACAAATCAACGTTACGCCGCTCAAACGCTGGCAGTTTATCCTGGGTAAACAAATACCGTTTTTGGTTATTGGACTATGTGTTTTTACATTAGGATTAATTATACAGCGTTACGTATACGGTATTCACATAACGGGCAGTATAGGCACACTTTATTTATTTGCCACGGTGTATATTACTGCTATTTTAGGGTTGGGGCTTCTTATCTCGGCAGTGAGCAACACGCAGCAACAATCTATGTTTGTGGCTTATTTCTTTATTATGATTTTTATCCTGCTAAGCGGACTGTTTACCAATGTGGAAAGTATGCCTCGCTGGGCATTCTTTTTTGCGGATATGATTCCGATGACCCACTTTATGCACGCCGTGCGCGCCATTGTTATCAAAGGAAGCAGTTTTCTTGACCTTTGGAAAGACATTATTTATATCGCTGTTTTTGCCGTAATAATAAATACAGCCGCGATTTTAAGCTATAAAAAGACCGGATAGAGTAAAATCATATTAATCTGAAATTAGGAAGTGTTTCCCGTTTTATAATTTCTCAATAAGATGTTTTTTCTGCTTTTTAAACACTTATAGAAAGCAATCATCTAATTTTTCTTTCAAAACCACCATGCTGATACTAAACTTTTTTCTAACTTTGTGTTTAAAAAACAAGAAGGGAAAAGAGCATCAGGGAAAATTCAAAGAAAGTTTCTTGCTTTGTATGTCGGCTTTTTATTAAAGGCGAGCTTTTTGTGTATTTAAATTGTTGTAAAATAAGCGCTTGTAAATAGTGAAATTATGTTAGAAGAAGTATATTACGGGAACACCATTCAGGATTGGTTAATATCATTAATCATCATTCTAGGGTCATTCTTAACGGCGAAGCTAATACTATCGTTAAATAAAAAGTTTATTTTCAAATTTACCAAAAAAAGTAATACGCGTTTAGACGATATTTTGGTGCGTACATTACAGTCGCCTCTATTATTTGGAATTATATTAGTAGCGGTTTGGATTGCTTTGAGTAGGTTAGAGTTAGGAAAAAAAACCGATGAATACATTACCCAAGCCTATAAAGTGCTTACAGTGATTAATATCACGTGGTTCTTTAAAGCCTTGATTCACGCGTTGATTATTGAGTATCTTACACCAAAACCGGGCGAGGAGCCGTCCAAAGATAAACCCATGCTGGATAGTCATAAAATCTCGCTTTTGATGAAAACTACCACCGGAGTAGTGTGGACTATCGGTATTGTGATAGCGCTCAATAATATCGGAGTAAAGTTAGGCGCGCTGCTTGGTACGTTAGGGATTGGAGGGGTGGCTTTCGCGCTCGCTTCACAAGATACCATCAAAAATATTTTCGGCGGCTTTACTATTTTTACCGATGGCACCTTCCGCATAGGCGACCGCATTAAAGTTGCCAGTTACGATGGATTTGTGGAAGATATAGGCATACGCAGTACCCGCATTCGTACTTTTGAAAAGAGGATTGTGGTCATCCCAAACTATAAAGTAGTAGAAGGCGCTTTGGAGAATGTGTCGGAAGAACCGATGTTTCGCGTAAAAATACTGTTAGGGTTAGTGTATGGAACTTTGCCCGATAAAATGTTGCGCGCGCTTGAAATTCTTAGAGAAATAGCCGTTGATAATCAAAAAGTAGATAATGATACAGTAATAGCCTCATTTACAGACTTTAATGATTTTGCATTAGGAGTTACGTATATTTATTTTATTAAAAAAGGAGAAGATATTCTCATGACCCAGTCTGAGATGAATATGGAAATTCTTAAAAGATTTAATGCAGAAGGATTAAGCTTCGCGTTTCCTACACAAACACTGTACATGGAGAAAACGGGTGGCGATAAAATCTTGTCAAACGCCCCACAAGAAAATAACTAAAAAGACAAATTTGATTATTTTTGTGGTTAAAATAGCAGATATACCACTCTTGGGTTTTCTGTCAAAAAGATGAAAAACAAGCACCTAAAAACGTGGCTTTTTTATGCCTTGCTGCTGATAACTTTCGGCATCATAGCGTATGTCCTGGTAAAAAGAGGACAAACTCTTGACACGTTGTTGGAAAAAGGGAATGAAACCATTGATAATCTGCATCATAAGAACTGGGAAAGTTTTAATATATTCCGGAAAAATACCTACCATAACCTTACTGAACCGGCGGCGATGCTGCTGTTGCAACTCATCGCCATACTCGCTTTCTCACGCTTTCTAGGCTATTTGTTTATCAAAATAAAACAGCCGTCCGTAATAGGAGAAATTTTAGCGGGTATAATGCTGGGTCCCTCATTGTTGGGTCATCTTTTTCCCGAAGCCTTTCAGTTTCTTTTCACGCCCACCTCTCTGAATTACCTTTATATTCTAAGTCAAATCGGACTTATTCTCTTTATGTTCACCATCGGAATGGATTTGAATATTGAAGATTTACGCAAAAATCTGAAAGAAACTTTCGTCATCAGCCATTCCAGCATTATTATTCCTTTTTTGATGGGAATGATATTGGCATATATGGTTTACAGTGAATTTGGCACGCCCGCATCTGATTTTCTTTCCTTCTCACTTTTTATTGGCATATCGATGAGTATCACCGCATTCCCGGTGTTAGCACGCATTGTGCAGGAAAAAGGATTGACCAAAACTCATTTGGGCACTATCACCATTGCCAGCGCTGCTAACAATGATGTTACCGCGTGGATTTTGCTGGTAGCTGTTATTGCCATCGCACAAACGGGCAGTTTCTTTTCATCTATTTACACGCTTGCTTTTTCGGCGGCATATATTGTGTTTATGTTAGTGGCGGTTCGTCCGTTTTTGAAAAAAATCGGCAATATCTACCAAAATGAAGAGTTGATGAATAAAAGTATCTTCGCTTTTTTCATCTTAGTGCTGATAATTTCCGCCTATACTACACAATTGCTCGGTATTCACGCACTTTTCGGGGCATTTCTTGCGGGTGTTATTATGCCGCCATTGCCTCGCTTCCGAAAACTGATGATTGATAAGGTCGAAGATATTTCTGTGAGTTTGTTGCTGCCGTTGTTTTTTGTGTACACAGGGCTTAAAACCGAAATAGGACTGGTAAATACGCCCTATTTATGGATGCTTACGGGCGTTTTTATCCTCGTTGCCACCGTGGGAAAAGTGGGTGGAAGCGCTATTGCAGCACGTATTGTTGGTGAAACGTGGAAAGACAGCCTTTCTCTGGGTGCGCTGATGAACACACGGGGATTGATGGAATTAATCGTGCTCAATATAGGTCTGGAAATGGGCATTATTCCTCCTACCATTTTTGTTATTCTGGTAATAATGGCGCTGGTAACCACATTTTTAACCACGCCCTTATTAGAATTAATAGGAAAACTGTTTCCGGAAAAAAGAAAAATGGAACAAATATCCCGTGAACACGCGCTGGGTGTTTTCAAGGTGTTAATTGCGTTAGGTAATCCCGATAACGGTAAAAATCTGTTACGTGTAGCTAAATCGGTATTGGATGGCGCTAAAAACAGCTTGGCGGTAAACGTATTGCACCTCACAGCCGGCACGGACACCAACCCCATTTACGGCGAGCAATTTGCCGAAGAGAGTTTTACGCCCGTTATAGCTGAGGCAAAGGCATTACAAATCCCCATTGGTACAGAATATAAGGTGTCCGATAATGTGGAAGGCGAAATTATTGAAACCGTAAATGAAGAAGAATATGATTTTCTTCTTATTGGCGCCGGACAAGCCATGATAAAGACCACATTTTTTGAGGAAAATTCGATTTTTTCCAATGTAAAATGGCTCAACCGAATACTGAATAAAATCACACGTGATAAAACCATATTTTATCCCGGTACGCTCATACGTGATAAAACCAAGTATTTTATAGAGCAAAGTAATTGCAGCGTGGGAATATTTATGAATAGGAATTTTATAAAGATAACCTCTACGCTTATTGTTTTGTCAGAAGAAACGGACGATTTTTTACTGCGTTATGCGCGCCGTATTTTAAGAAACAACCCGGAAAGTACCGTACAGGTAATTGAACTGCAAAAATCGCTCGAACAAATACCTGCCATAAGCGAAAGTATCAACAGCCTTTCCGAGAATTATCCGGACCGATTTAAAGTGAGTAAAATCAGCAAATTACACACGGGTATAGTCAGTAAATTCAGTTTTATGATGATAAGCTATTCCGCTTGGGAAAGATTGCTGGCTGACGAGTGTAAAGCGCTGAATGATATTCCTTCCACATTGATTATCAATAAGAAAAAAAGTAGATTCAGCGCCCCCGAAATTACGAGAACAACTGATGAATATGATTATTCCGAGTTTTAAAGCCCACAATTTCTTATTTTTAACTCTTTGATTTGCGTAAATAGCAAGATTCGGGTTTTAACTACTCAAAAAAGAGTTTATTTTTGCAGCTGTAAATAAAAACATCGTAAAGCATCTGCTTTTTGAGCCAACCTTATTGGCAGGCAGTTTCTTAAACCTGCCTCGCCGGCAGGCAGGCTTCTGAACCTCTGAACTCTTGAACCTCTAAACTTTTGAACTTTTGAACCATCAGCAACATATTGATTTTGAGCGCATATCCAAGGCGATAGAGTACATGTACGCTCATTTTAAGCGACAGCCAAGTTTGGATGAAGTAGCTAATCAAGTAAATATGAGCGCTTTTCATTTCCAGCGGATGTTTCAGGCGTGGGCAGGCGTCAGCCCGAAAAAGTTTATTCAATATCTCAGCGTGGAAAATGCCAAAAGGTTGCTGAAAACCAATCAACTATCGCTTTTTGATACCGCTGATAAGGCGGGGCTGTCAGGTACGGGACGCCTTCATGATTTGTTTGTAAAAATAGAAGGAATGACGCCCGGCGAATATAAAAACGGCGGCGAGAATCTGAACATCTATTACAGTGAAGCGGAAACTGTTTTCGGCAGAATGCTGTTGGCATCTACTGCCAAAGGAATTTGTTACCTTGCTTTTTCTGAAAGTTCGGAAACCGCTTTTAGCGAACTAAGAGCGCTTTTCCCAAAAGCAATGTTTGAAAATAAAACGGACGATTTTCAAAAGTCTGTTTTGATGTTTTTTAATTCCAATCCGGCTACGCCAAAGCAAATCCAACTACATCTTAAAGGAACACATTTTCAACTAAAAGTCTGGGAAGCATTGCTGAAAATTCCCGAAGGCAGTCTAACCACTTATGGCGAAATAGCTAACAGTGTCAATAATCCCAAAGCGAGTCGCGCGGTAGGTTCGGCCGTGGGCGACAATCCCGTGTCATATCTTATCCCGTGTCATCGTGTAATACGTTCTACGGGTGTTTTAGGCGAGTATCATTGGGGCGCGACGCGTAAAAAAGCGATGATAGGGTGGGAGAGTGCCAAAGTTTTCACAAGTTAGTTTATTTATTTCAAGTTTCAAGCCTCCTAAATCCCCCAAGGGGGGCTTTTGGGTCGTTTCAATTTTGTATTTTCAAAATAGAATTTAATAATTAATGCGAATTAAGAGTTGAAACGGTGCTACGCACCTCTTGGTATATTGCTAATTACTATGCTACAAACCTGCCTCGCCGGCAGGCGGGTGAAAAGCTGCTATGCAGCAAAGGTGCGTAGCCCTGCAATCATTTGTAGTATTTATATCAAACCTTGCATTCAGGTGCGTAGCACCGTTTCAGTGATGTTATTATTCGGTTTCAACCCTTAATTCGCATAATTATCCGCTGACTAATCCTAATGCCTGAAACCCTTGAAAACGTATACGAACCTGAAACCCTGCCTCGCCGGCAGGCAGGCTGAAACCTGAAACCTGAAACTCGGAACTCGGAACTCGAAGCCTACTACCTGATTCCTCTTTCATTTAGCGCTTCCTGATATCTTTTGGCATTTATTTGATGTTCTGCCCAAGTGGCGGCAAAATTATGCTCACCGTTTAGTGCTTCTTTGGCGCACATATAAATGTAATCGTTTTTATCGTAGTTAAGTACCGCCTCAATGGTTTTTAGTTCCGGGATACGAATGGGCCCCGGGGGAAGCCCTTTGTTTTTATACGTGTTGTATGGGGATTGAATGCTTGTATACGCGCTTGTAACTCGTTTTATGGAAAAATCGCCTGCGGCAAAAATCACGGTAGGATCCGCTTGAAGTGGCATGTTCTTTTGCAATCGGTTGATGTAAAGACCTGCGATAATGGGCTTTTCAGCGGCAGAGTTAGATTCACCGTCTACGATGGAAGCCAATGTTATCACTTCCGTTTCAGAAAGCGGAATAGCGGCAGCCTGCTGCTTTCGCGTGTCTGTCCAAAACTTATCATATTCCTTATGCATTTTTTCAAATACTTTTTCTACATCCGTATTCCAATAAATGTTGTAAGTATTGGGTAAAAAAACAGCTATCGAATTATACGGATTGAGATGGTATTTTGCCAAAAAAGCAGTATCATTGAGCAACGTAATAAATTGCATAGAATCCGGCATCAGCTCTTTGGATAATCGTTGTGCCAATTGTTCTTTGGTACGGATGTTATTCAATTTCAGTTCCACCGGTGTTTGGTGTCCACTGCGTAGCGCTCGCAGCAATGTGAAGTTATTGGCGCCGCTTTTAATGCGGTAACGTCCGGGTTTTATGCCGGTTTTATAACCAAGTATAGACGCCGCTTGGTTAAAAGTAAACATGCTAAAAACGTTTGTCTTTTCTTGAAGTTGGGCGGTTACACCGGCGTATGTTTGGTTATCCCGAATGAATAAATACTGTTTTCCTTGGCTCTTTAAGGAAAAATTAGGGACAAAGAACAAGAAAATCACGTACAACAACGCTAATATACTTGCAATGATGGCTGTAAGGGAAACTATTTTGACCGTTTTGTTCATAAATTTAAGCGTTATAAATTTGGAATACAAAGGTATAAAATAGTTTTTTATTTTTCAGAGCAAAAAGGCTTTGTCATTCCAAAAACCTTTACTATATTTGCACTCGCAAAATAAAACGCCCAAAAGGAAGTGTGGGTGAGTGGCTGAAACCACCAGTTTGCTAAACTGACGTACGGGTAACCGTACCGGGGGTTCGAATCCCCCCGCTTCCGCTTAACGCTGTAAAACAGTGGTTTTATAAATAAAATGCCCCACTTTACACTCTTGTAAAGTGGGGCTTTTATTTTAATGGAATTTAATTCAGTTTTTGGGAAGAAGTTGAATAACCTCTTCCAACGCTGCTAACTTTTGCTCACCTGTACGCATATTTTTCAGCATTACTTTATTTTCATTCATTTCGGTTTCGCCTACGATGGCTACGTAAGGAATATTTTTACTGTCCGCGTAACTCATTTGCTTTTTCATTTTGGCGGGCTCGGGATAAATTTCCACGTTGATGTTTTCCTGGCGTAGCGTGTTTGCCCAAGGAAGGCAATATGCCAATTCTTTTTCGCCAAAAGAAACAAAAAGTAACTGTGTTTGCTCAGCGGAAGTTTCCGGATAAAGGTTGAGTTGATTTAAGACATCGTAAATGCGGTCGGCGCCAAATGAAATGCCCACACCCGATACGTTTGGCATACCGAAAATACCCGTAAGGTTATCATACCGTCCGCCGCCGGTGATGCTGCCTATTTCCACATCAAGCGCTTTTACTTCGAAGATAGCGCCCGTGTAATAGTTAAGTCCCCGTGCCAGCGTTAAGTCTAACTCTACCGTGGTTTGAATATTAAGACTATTGCACAAATTAAAAACAATTTCCAATTCTTCCACCCCTTTCAGTCCGATTGCGGAAGCGGAAAGGATATTTTTAAGCTGATTTAATTTTTCCTGATTGCTGCCCGAAAGTTTCAAAATGGGCTGTATTTTTTCAATGGCTTGTGCAGAAATGCCTTTTTCAGCCATCTCTTTGTTTACGTTTTCCAACCCGATTTTATCCAGCTTATCAATGGCTACGGTAATATCTGTAATCCGTTCCGCTTCGCCGACGATTTCGGCAATGCCGGAAAGGATTTTACGGTTGTTAATTTTCAGCGCTACATTGATTTTTAGTCGTCTGTAAACCTCGTCCACAATTTGCACCAATTCCAGTTCATTAAGCAGCGAATCACTTCCCACCACGTCCACATCACATTGGTAAAACTCGCGGTAACGTCCTTTTTGCGGACGGTCGGCGCGCCATACAGGCTGAATTTGATAACGCTTAAATGGGAAGGTAATTTTATCCCGATTTTGCACCACAAAGCGAGCAAAAGGAACGGTTAAATCGTATCGCAGTCCTTTTTCTGAAATTTTTGAAGTAAGCTTGCCGGCGTTTTTTCCTAATAATTCTTTCTCATCCACTCCGGAAAGAAAATCTCCGGAATTAAGAATTTTAAAAAGCAATTTATCGCCTTCTTCGCCGTATTTTCCCATCAGTGTAGAGAGGTTTTCCATTGCCGGCGTTTCTATTTGCTGATAGCCGTAGAGGCGAAAAACGTCTTTGATTGTATTAAAAATATAATTGCGGTTTGCCATTTCTTGCGGCGTAAAATCGCGCGTTCCTTTGGGTATGGATGGTTTCATTAGTTGTCCCCTAACCCCCTGAAAGGGGAATATTTGGTTGGTTTTTAAATAAGTTGATTGATGTTTTGTAATAACTACTTGCAAAGATACGAAAAATCTTTCTTTTTACTTTTCACCGAATTTTCCTTTGTAAAGCTCTTCTAACCGTACCATTTCGTCACGTAATTGCGCGGCTTCCAAAAATTCCAGTTTTTTGGCGGCATCCTGCATGGCTTTTTTGGTGCGGGCAATGGCTTTTTCCAGCGCCGGCTTGCTCATGTACTGCACTACCGGCTCGGCGGCAAGGGTTGCGGTAGATGGCGGTTCCACGTAAGCGTTCGGTTCCATTTTGCTAAGGGCGTTGCGGTCGCCTTTGATGATGGCTTGCGGTGTGATGCCGTGTTTATCGTTGTAAGCAAGCTGTTTTTCGCGTCGCCGGTTGGTTTCCTCGATGGTTTGCTGCATACTTTCGGTAATTTTATCGGCGTACATAATCACTTTCCCGTTCAGGTTGCGCGCGGCGCGCCCGGCAGTCTGTGTGAGCGAGCGGGTATTCCGCAAAAATCCCTCTTTATCGGCATCAAGGATAGCCACTAAGGATACTTCCGGTAAGTCCAGCCCTTCGCGAAGCAAATTTACACCTACCAACACATCGTACACACCTTTACGCAAATCTTCCATAATTTGCACACGGTCAAGCGTTTCTACATCAGAATGGATGTAATTACACCGCACGCCATGTTTTAGCAAATAATCGGTCAACTCTTCCGCCATCCGTTTGGTGAGCGTGGTAACCAGCACACGCTCATCTGCTTCGGTGCGTTGCGCTATTTCTTCCATCAAATCATCAATCTGGTTTAGGCTGGGGCGCACGTCAATCACGGGGTCAAGCAGTCCGGTAGGGCGGATCAACTGGTCAACAATGATGCCTTCCGATTTTTCCAGCTCATAATCAGCGGGCGTGGCGCTCACGTAAATGGTTTGAGGTATGAGCCGTTCAAATTCGGGAAATTGCAACGGACGGTTGTCTTTGGCGGCAGGCAGCCGAAAACCGTACTGCACCAGGTTTTGCTTGCGCGCCGCATCGCCACCGTACATCGCGCGGATTTGCGGAATGGTTACGTGGCTCTCGTCCACCACCAACAGAAAATCTTTTGGAAAATAATCAAGCAGGCAAAACGGGCGGCTTCCCGGCGGACGACCGTCAAAATACCTTGAATAGTTCTCAATTCCGGAACAATAACCGAGTTCCTTAATCATTTCCAAATCATAGGTAACGCGCTCGTATATGCGTTTGGCTTCGTATTCTTTTCCTTCCAGTTTGAACAATCGGACTTGTTCCTGTAAGTCTTTTTCAATCATTTCCACCGCCGAAAAAATGCGCTCTTTGGTGGTTACGAAAATACTGGCGGGATAAATTTTAAACGCCTCAAAACTTTCCATCACACGCATATTTACAGGCTCTATGGTGAGAATTTCGTCCACTTCATCGCCCCAAAACACAATGCGTAAAATGTAATCGGCGTAAGCCAGAAAAATATCTACCGTGTCCCCTTTTACCCGAAAATTGCCCCGATTCAGTTCTATTTCGTTGCGGGTGTAAAGACTTTCTACCAGCGAACGCAAAAAAGCGTTTCGTACCAGTTTTTGTCCTTTTCGTACCTCAATCACGTTGCTGGTAAAATCATCGGGGTTACCGATACCGTAAAGGCAGGATACGGACGAAACTACCAGCACATCGCGCCGCCCCGAGAGTAATGCCGAAGTGGTTGCCAACCGCAGTTTTTCTATTTCCTGATTGATGGAAAGGTCTTTTTCAATGTATGTGTCCGTAACAGGCATATACGCTTCGGGTTGGTAATAATCGTAATAAGATACGAAATATTCCACCGCGTTTTCAGGAAAAAAGGACTTGAATTCGCTGTAAAGCTGAGCCGCCAAGGTTTTGTTATGGCTGAGTACGAGGGTAGGTTTCCGCACTTGTTCCACCACATTTGCCACCGTAAAGGTTTTGCCGGAACCCGTTACGCCGAGCAGCGTTTGGTACGGTATGCCCGCGTTAATGCCGTCCACCAATTGCTTGATGGCTTCGGGCTGGTCGCCGGTGGGGCGGTATGGGGATTGTATTTTGAAGTTCATTTTGCCGCCTATTCATTGAATAACTTTGACAAAGTATTAAAACTTTGTCAAAGTTTAGATTGTAATTTTTCGGCGATTAGAAATCGCCGATCCCAAATCCCAAATCCCAAATCCGAGTTCCACTTTCCTAATATTCATCCCAACTTTTTATCTTCACGTCTTCTTCTTTCAGTGTACAAAATGCAGTGATAAAAGCAGACGCGAGGCGGGCGTTGGTTACAAGCGGAATGTTGAAGTCAATGGCGCCGCGACGTATCAGATAACCGTTTGTCAGTTCCCGTTTAGTAACGTCTTTTGGGATATTAATTACCAAATCGAACCGTTTTTCGGCTATCATATTTTTCACATTGAATTCCCCTTCTTCATCGGGCCAAAGTACCGCCGTAGCTTTTACGCCGTTTTCTTCCAAAAATTTCTGTGTTCCTTTGGTGGCGTAAAGTTCAAAGTTTTTCTGTGCCAATAGTTTGCAGGCATCCAATAGATCTACTTTTGATTTGGCACTGCCCGATGAAATCATTACCGATTTCTTCGGAACGCGGTACCCTACGGACAGTAACGATTTTAGAATAGCTTCCGAGAACGTATCGCCAATACAACCGACTTCGCCGGTGGACGTCATATCTACGCTCAATACGGGGTCAGCTTGTTGCAAGCGCGAGAACGAGAACTGTGAGGCTTTGATGCCCACATAATCCAAGTCAAACGCCGATTTTTCCGGTTTTTCTACGGGAAGTCCGAGCATTACGTTGGTAGCTAATTCTATAAAATTGATTTTCAGCACTTTGGATACAAATGGGAACGAACGTGAGGAACGCAGGTTACATTCAATTACTTTGATGTAATTGTCCCGAGCCAAAAACTGAATGTTAAACGGACCGGAAATATTCAGGGATTTGGCTATCTCACGGGCAATGTTTTTGATGCGGCGAATGGTTTCCACGTAGATTTTTTGTGGCGGAAACTGCGTGGTAGCGTCGCCGGAATGCACGCCGGCGTATTCCACATGTTCTGAAATGGCGTACAGCAAAATTTCGCCCTCTTTTGCCACCGCGTCAATTTCAATTTCTTTGCATCGTTCCAAAAATTCCGAAACCACTACCGGATGTTGCTTGGAAACTTCGGTAGCCATATTCAAGAAGTTTTTCAGTTGGGTTTCATCGTAGCACACGTTCATCGCGGCGCCTGAAAGCACGTATGACGGGCGCACCAGTACGGGAAAACCTACTTCTTTCACGAAATCGTTGATGTCGTCAAAAGTGGTCAGCTCTTTCCAGCGCGGTTGATCTACGTTCAGTTCGTCGAGCATGGATGAAAACTTATGGCGGTCTTCGGCGCGGTCAATGTCTTTTGCCTGTGTACCGAGTAGGATTACGTTTTCAGCTGCCAGTTTCATCGCCAAGTTATTCGGAATTTGTCCGCCGGTAGATACGATTGTACCCATCGGATTTTCCATTTCCAGAATATCCATTACGCGCTCAAAACTCAGCTCATCAAAATAAAGGCGGTCGCACATATCGTAGTCGGTAGACACCGTTTCGGGGTTGTAGTTTATCATCACCGAGCGCAGCCCTTGTTTGCGAATGGTCATCAGCGCGTTTACGCCGCACCAGTCAAACTCTACCGACGAGCCGATGCGGTACGCGCCGGAACCCAACACCACTACGGAACGGTGATCGCCCAAATATTTAACATCCGTACTAATGCCGTTATACGTCAAATAAAGGTAGTTAGTCTGCGCCGGATATTCGGCTGCCAACGTATCTATTTGTTTCACCACCGGCACAATGGCGCGACTTTTTCGGTACAAGCGCGTTTGTTTTATTTTATCGTCAAAAGCTCCGCCTTTTGTTTTGAATATGGAACGGGCAATTTGAAAATCTGAAAAACCGCCTTGTTTTGCCAGCAAAAGTGTTTCGTCAGGAATTTCTTCCAACTTATTGTAACCGGAAAGTGTTTTTTCCAACGCCACAATGTCTTTCAGTTTGTATAAAAACCATTTGTCTATTTTGGTTAATTCATACAATTCATCCACGGAATATCCTTTTTCCAATGCTTGTGATATAAAGAAAATACGTTTGTCGGTGGGTTGTGAAAGCTCTTTTTTAAGATTATCGGTATGGAATGTTTTATTTCCTACAAAACCGTGCATTCCCAGTCCAATCATCCGTAAGCCTTTCTGCAACGTTTCTTCAAATGTCCGTCCGATAGACATGATTTCGCCCACAGACTTCATGCTGCTGCCTAACTCACGTGAAACACCTTGGAATTTTCCCAAATCCCAACGGGGAATTTTACAAACGATGTAATCCAACGCGGGTTCAAAAAATGCCGATGTTATTTTAGTTACCGAGTTTTTAAGTTCCGTAAGTCCATAACCTAAGCCCAATTTGGCTGCCACAAACGCCAGCGGATACCCTGTGGCTTTGGATGCCAATGCCGATGAACGGCTCAAACGGGCGTTTACCTCAATTACCCGATAATCTTCCGATACGGGGTCAAAGGCGTACTGAACATTACATTCACCCACAATACCGATGTGGCGTATAATGCGGATTGCCAACTCACGTAGCTTGTAATACTCGCTGTTAGTGAGCGTTTGCGAGGGTGCCACTACTATACTTTCGCCCGTGTGGATACCCAGCGGGTCAAAGTTTTCCATGTTACACACGGTAATGCAGTTGTCATAACGGTCGCGAACCACTTCGTATTCTATTTCCTTCCACCCTTTTAAAGATTTTTCCACCAATACTTGTGGCGAGTAAGAAAAGGCTTTGTTTACGATGGTTTTCAATTCTTCGTCGTTATCGCAAAAACCGCTCCCCAAGCCGCCCAGCGCGTATGCAGCGCGCACAATCACCGGGTAGCCCAGTTCGTTGGCGGCTCGTAAGGCTTCGTTAAGCGATGTTACGGCTTCGCTTTTAATGTATTTAACGCCGATTTCGGATAGTTTTTGGTTGAAAATTTCGCGGTCCTCGGTGTCTATAATGGATTGTACGGGTGTACCCAGTACGCGTACATTGTATTTTTCGAGAATTTTATTTTTGAACAATGCCACACCGCAGTTAAGCGCGGTTTGTCCGCCAAAAGATAAGAAAATACCGTCCGGACGCTCTTTTTCAATCACTTTTTCTACAAAATCGGGTGTTACGGGTAAAAAGTACACCTTGTCAGCAATTCCTTCCGAAGTTTGTACCGTAGCGATGTTGGGGTTAATCAGCACGGTATTAACCCCTTCTTCTTTAAGCGCTTTCAACGCTTGCGAACCGGAATAGTCAAACTCGCCCGCTTCCCCAATTTTTAAGGCGCCGGAACCCAATACCAATACTTTTTTAACTTGTCCTTTTTCAACACCTTGATACAACTGTTTTTTCACAAGTCTTTCATCCAATTCATCTTCAATAAGTTGTGGTATGGATTTTCTTGTTCCTTTTAATAAGCTTACAAATACATCAAACAAAAATTCCGTGTCTTTGGGTCCGGCAGCCGCTTCGGGGTGAAACTGTGATGAAAACCAAGGATTGGTTTTGTGGCGGATACCTTCGTTGGTACCGTCGTTCATGTTTATAAAAAGTGGTTCCCAATCCGCGCCAAGCGTGGCATTATCTACCGCGAAACCGTGATTTTGCGAAGTAACAAAGGCGCGTTGTGTGCCGGCAAGCTGCACGGGTTGGTTGCAACTGCGGTGTCCGTACTTCAATTTATACGTTTTGGCGCCACCGGCAATACTCAATAATTGGTTACCCATACAAATTCCGAAAATGGGTTTTTCTGGGTTTTGCATTGCTTTGCGGATGTTATTTACCGTTACATCGCAATATTCGGGATTGCCGGGTCCATTGGAAATAAACAATCCGTCGTATTCCAATTGGTTAAAATCATAATCCCACGGCACACGAATTACGGTAGCACCTCTGCGTAACAAGCTTCGGATAATGTTGTGTTTCACGCCGCAATCCACTAACACCACACGATGTTCGCCGTTTCCGTATGTAATCACTTCCTTGCAACTTGCTTTGGCAACTTGATTTTCGTTATCGGGATTAAGGAAAGGAATTTCTTCTTCGTCAGGGAAAACAAACTTACCTAACATCGTTCCTTTTTCACGAACAAGTTTGGTTAGTTCACGTGTATCCACGCCATAAATGGCAGGTACTTTGTGTTCTTTCAGCCAGTCGCTCAAACTTTTATTGGCATTCCAGTGGCTGTATTCAAACGAAAAATCGGAAACAATCAAGCCGCTTGCCTGAATTTTTTCCGATTCGTAAAAAGTAGAAATTCCGTTTTCGATAATGTCTTCGGGGACGCCGTAATTGCCAATGAGCGGATAGGTAAGTGTGAGGATTTGCCCAAGGTACGAGGGGTCAGAAAGGCTTTCGGGATAGCCGACCATTCCGGTGCTGAAAACTACTTCGCCCGCCACGGGCTTTTCATAACCGAACGATTTGCCTTTAAATACGGTTCCGTCTTCTAAAACGAGGTGTAAGGGTTTGTTGTGCATCTGTGTAAAGTGTTGAAACCCCCTAAATCCCCCATAGGGGGGACTTAAAGAGCATTGTATGATATTGTTGCCTTTAAAAATCTTACATTATATTGATTATAAAAAGTAATTAATCAATATCTATCATTTGTTTTTCAATATTTATTCAGATGATATACAGTAATTTATATCTTATCCAAATTTTATACAAAAGTACGGATTTTTTTTAGGTTTTGCAAGGTGTTTTTTGCACATAACAGCGCAAAGAATGAGTTAATGTTTATATATAATGATTATCCGCAAAGTGTCCTAATTAATTCTCAAAGGGATTAAACGCCTTCGGCGTTCTTACATTAGGACGGATTGCGGACAATCATATTATATATTATTGGCTGTTTTTGTTTCCGCCTTTTTTAATAATCCTTCTAATATAATTTGCCGGAAAAGCGATGAAGATATAATAATGTAGAAAGATGATAAGAAACAGAAAAGGTAAACTTACGATAAACGCAAGAATAGCAATAGCGTTATTTGTAGAATATTCGCCCATTATAAGAGGAATAGCAGCTGTGAGAAGGGTTATGCAAGCAATAATTTTTAATCTCAACTTCCGGATTTTTTCTTTTTCTTCGTCAGACAATTTAGGTAGCGAAGTGTTAAGATTTTCGATTCGTTTGAAGATAAGAAAATGTAGCAATCGAAATACAATTTTTGAAATGCCGTAAGCAATAAGAAAACTGAACAAAATAAGAAAAAGCACCTGCAAAGGGTCTATGTTTTCAATGAAGATTTTATCTCTCACAAATAGCACGGATGCCACAAAAAGCATAATAAAAAGAAACGCTTTTGTTAATATGTACTTTTTTTGTTCCATTTCTTGTTTCTCAATAGTTTTCTCTTGTCTGAAACTTTTACCAAGTTTTTAGATCGATTTACGGTTAAATTTAATCCTCATCGTAACTTATTTCTATGGCATTTACGATGCTCTCGGATATATCCCAAAAATCACATTCTTTAATCACTTTATTGCCACATAAATCGTTATCGGCATACAGTCTCATCGCATCTTCTATTATTTCTCTTAATTCTTCTCGTTGGTTATCAGTTAGTTTCATAATATTTTATTTTAAAATGGTTTTTAATATGATGTTTTTTTGTTTAGATAAAAAGCATTGAGACCAGGCTCAACAAAAATACAAAGATTATAATTAAGCATCCATCTCTGCAACCTTCTTTGGTGCAATCGTTCATAGCTTCACCCCTTTCTCTTTATATACACAATTATTCCCACCTGATTTTCGGGGTGTTCATCTTTTGACTTGCGGTTTACGCGCGCTTCAAAGAGGTCTTTGTGCCCCATTTCAAGGAATTTGCTGATGTCTTCGTTTTGGTTGCGGGGAAGGAAGCCGAGTTTGTATTTGCCAAAATAAACGGCTACGGCGTAAGGGTCAAATTTGTTGTTGGATTCTCTTTTCAGAGTAAGCTCGGTACCTATTCTAATATGATTAAACGCGATACAGCCTTCCCAATAAGAGAATCCGGCGATTTGGGTGGTCAGATAATGACGATGTTGTTCCATTGTTTTTTGCTTTTAAAGGATGAATGATGATGCAAAAATACAACGGCGTTTTGTCAGTTTTTGACACAAATAAAATTAGAAATTAGAAGTTTAAGAGCCTATTTTCCGGTGAAGCAGGTTAGATTGTTTAGATTTTTTTTGTTCTCTGTAATATTGGGGATTAAGAATTTAGGGGTTTGTTTTCAGTCGCGTCTTCTATTTTCTCTGCCACTTTTTCTTTTATCTCAGTTTTCAGGTTTTTCGCATTCTCATCCACCGCCTCGTCCACGGCTTCTTCCACAATTTCTTCTATGGTATGAGAACGTTCACTTACGGGGTCATATTTGGTAGGCATTTTTGTCCCGAGAAGTTTTCCCCACGGATTGAGCTCGTCTATTTGGTCAAAAATAATTTTTAAAACCCCAATAAAGGGAATGCTCAAAAACATCCCGCTTACACCCCATAACGCGTTGCCTAACAGTACAATAACGATGGATACTAACGCGTTTACGGAGACTTTAGACGATACCACTTTCGGTACAATTAAGTTATTATCAATAAACTGAATGACAGAATATGCGCCAACGATAAGCAGCGGTGTGGTATAGCCATCTTTGGTAATCAGAGCCATTAAAACGGGCAGCGCGATGGCGATAATACCGCCGATGTAGGGCACCAAATTAAGAAGCGCGCCGATAGCGCCGAGCATAATGGCGTAATCTACGCCAAGAATTAACAGCGCTACGGAGTTTAACACAGCCACCAAAAGAGTTTCTATCAGTAAACCGGAAACATAACTTTGTACGGCGCCTTTGGTTTTTGCCAATACTTGTTCAACTTTGTCGCCGTTTTCATCATCAAAACTTTCATATACAAAGTTGAGCAAGAGTCTCTTATAATAAAGAATAAGATAAATATAAATAGGAATAAGCACTACCATACTCACTATCCCCACAATGGAAGTAAGCGTAGAACCAACTAATCCTTCGCTGTTGTCCAACACTTTTTTTACCATCAAATCTTGCTTGTAGATAGAATATCCCAAGTTTCGGGAAATCCAGTGCTGAGTATCTTGATAAATTACGTCAAACTTTTGCCTTAATGTGGGCAACATTTCAGTGAATTCCGCCAATTGAAGAGAGACGAAAACAAATACCCCCGCCAAAATAGTAAAAGCTACCAATAATGAAAGAATAATAGCGATTTCTTTTCGTATTCTTTTAGAAATAAACCAGTTAGTCATCGGGTTGAGCAAAATAGACAAAAGCAAAGCGAACGCCAGCGGTATAAAAATATCCTGTAGCAAACTAAGAATATAAAAAAGAACCACCAAACCTACCATAATAACCGTAGCCTGTAGGTAGAAAGGTTGTTCTTTCACTTCTACTTCCGCTTCATTGCGGATATTTCGTCTGGTCCAATTGCTGAATATACTCATAAAATTTGGAAGTTATGGAATGAAAATTAGGAGAAAAGTTGAATTTTAAACAAAAATTTAGAGAAATAGTTTATTAGTGTTTCACGTTCCAAGTTTCCGGTTTCAGTTTTCTGACTGCCGGCAAGGCAGGGTTTCAGTTTTCTCTGTTCTGTAAAATTTTTACTTCCCCCATCCAAAACCCCAATTCATAAATTAAATATGTTTCCTGATTTTCTCTTCAATAAATTGTTTTAATTCCGGAGATTCCAGAACTTCCACGTCGTCCGGCAGTCCCATTATAAATCTGCCCACACCCTCAAAGCTGCACACTTCGGTAGTTAAAATCCACTCGATATCCGATACTTTTTCCACGTAGCGCGCCGAAAGTGGATATTCTTCCGTTAACAAACTCACGGCGCGCAGGCTGAGTTTGAGTTTTACAGGAAACTTTTCGGGACTGTGAATGCGGAAAATATCGATAAAGCCCGTTTGGTGCTTTGAGGTAAACTTCCAAGCTTGTGAAAGCACTTCTACTGCCGATATGCGGGATACTTTAAAGAGTTTTACTTCGTTTTCTTCCAAGTCATAGCACCATATTTGCACATAGTTGGTGGTAAAAGCGAACGGTTCCACACGCCGGTCTCGGATATCCTGCCCGTGCGCGGAAGAGTAGTTTTTTAATATTGCTTGATTTTGATTTTCAATGGCTTGTGCCAAAAGTTGCACATTTTTGGCGTTTTTACCGCTTACCACCGTTTCGGCGAGGATGTTATAATCATAAACCGTATAAAGTTTCTTTTTGAGGTTTTGTTTCAGCAGGTTGTTCTCATCGATGCTTTCGATAGCGGATTTGAGGATATACGCCTCTTCTTCGGTAAAATGCACCAACTCGCTGATATCCTTGAAGTAAGGCGAAGATTTGTCTAATCGGATAAAATCGGCGTTTTTCTTTATAACAAAACCGGCTTCTCGAAACGTGTCCACGTACCTGTACACTGTTCGCACAGACATTTCCAAGCGTTTGGCAATGTCTTGAATGGTGTAAGAGTGATTGGCTGTAAGCAGCTGCATCAGGCGCAGCATCCGTTCTATTTTGGGTTGATCCATCGCTTTCCAGTGGGGGATTGAATTTTTACAAAGATAATATTTTTGCTCGAAATTCATTTAATCGTTAATTCTCAAAAAAATATCAGAATGAATTTATATTGCGATTTATTTGTTATTTTTGTAATGTTTTTATGCGATTTTTCAATAATATTCAGTTAAACAGATAGTTGAGTATGAAAAAAATAAGTTACGCATATTTTTTTATTCTTTTGGCGTTTTTTCTTACCCAAAGCCCTTGTATTCACGCTCAAAAACGCTACTTGTTTCACACTTATACTGTGAAAGACGGGCTGCCCGAAAACGCTATTTTCTGCATTAACCAAGACCGGAAAGGGTACTTGTGGATTAGCACGGATGGCGGCATATCCCGTTTTGACGGACGGCAGTTTGACAATACCGTGATTCCGGAAGTGAACCGCGAGAAGTTGTTTTCTCAATACATTGATAAAAGCCCGTCCGGCAGACTGGCTTTTGCCACTTTTATGCAAGGTGTAATGGCGGAGCAGGAAAACGGAAGTTTCAGGCAATACCTTCGGCGTAAAAAGCAACTCGGAAAAAATGTGGTTAGAACATTAAAATGGATTTCCGATACGAAAATTATTACGTCTGAAAGTCGAAACATAAATCTGATTGACGGAGATTCTGTCCGGCAAATTTACGATTGCGGTGTGAATAAAAATATGTTCCAAACCTTGGAATACGATGGGAATGGCAATATCTGGTTTGGCGGAATTGACGGATTAGGAGTTATTTTTGCCGATGACAAGACAAAAACCCCATTTATTTTACCTGAATTGAAAGGTGTTTTCACTGTGAAAATTTTGTTTTTTGACAAACATCGCTTGCTCGCCGGAACGGACAACGGCTATTATGAATTGAGCATTTTATCGGCAAAGAAAAATGATTTTCGTTACACGATAAAGCAGCCGTTTGACGAAATGAAAAACAAGCCCATCAACCATATTTATAAAGACAGGCAGAAATGTATTTGGGTATCATTCATCCGCGATGGCGTCTGCCAAATCCGCGACAATCAAATCGTCCGATGGATTAAGCTTGAAAACGGATTGCCTTCGGACGGCGTGATGTGCGTTTTTCAGGACAATGAAAACAACTATTGGTTCGGGACTTCGGATGGGGTTTTGCGGCTTTATTCCACCACAGATTTCTCTTACGCCTACAATGGCAAACCCATAACAGGCGTTGGCGTGTTCGCTATGGACACTTACAAGCAGCTTATTTTAGTGGATGAATCAATGTTTTATCAGATAAAGGATAATTCGATTAAACCTACCCCGATTGCTCAAACAATGCTTTCCAAGAGCGGAGTGTTGGCGTTTGATTTTCAGAAAGATAAATCATACTTTTTTACCGAGTCAGGAATATACCGCACGGAAAATAGCATCCACCCGAATTGGAAAAAAATGACCATGCTCGTTGATTTTAAAAAAAACAACCTGCAAGATATGAAAAGTTATTATTTTGACAATAATGAGGTGTTGCTGCTCGGTTTTACGGATGGGTTATATGCTTATAAAAATAGTAAAGTGAAGAAACTCGATGTACTTTCCGATAAAGAGTTAAAAATGCGCCCCAAAGAGATAGTAAAAGACAAGTATGGTTATTATTGGATAGGCGATTATACTTACGGGCTGCACCGCTTAAAAGCGAATGGAACAGACGCCGATGGAATGCCGAAGTTGCGGCACATTCAATCATACGAGTCCCTGAAACCGGATTCGGCTTTTGCTACGGCTTGGATACAGGCTTTGATGTTGGATAGCAAAGAAAATCTTTGGGTCTCATCGTTATATACTGGGGTTTATAAGCTTAAAATTGACGCTTCGGGCGTAAAGAAAGCCACGCTTTATTCCACTAAAAACGGGCTGTCTATCAACGATGTTTCACAAATTGTGGAAGGAAAAGACAAAAGCGTTTGGTTTGCCACCCGAAACGGCGCCGACAGGCTTTATACCGATAAAAAAGGAAACGAAAAAATAATTCACTATAACAATAAAAACGGCTTCGGCAGTTTGGTGTATCAAATTCTTCCGGACGACAGCGTAACGTACATTAGCTTCCAAGAGGGCGTGTATGTAATAAATAATTCCCTTAACAACTCTGAGGACAACCGTCCGCTATCCGTGCTTATTTCAAATGTCTCAGTAATGGGCAAACCCGATACTACGGCGCTGATGAGTGGCGATAAACCTTACGCGCTTCCTTACAACCGGAATTATATTTCGTTCGAATACGGTGTAGTTCGGCTAAAAGACAGTGAAGGAATTGATTATCAATATAAATTAGACGGCATTGATAAAGAGTGGTCGGAATATTCTACCCGCCGTTATGCAAGCTACAACTCACTTCCGCCGGGCAAGTACACGTTCAGAGTAAGGGCAAAGACGATTAATAACGATGAAAGTGGCGCCGTTACTTCATACTCATTCCGTATTAATCCACCGTTTTACCGCACGTGGTGGTTTTTTATATTGCTCTTAGCTGTTTTGATAAGTATAGGATATGTTATTTATAATCAAAGGATTAGGCAGCTGATTAAAATCCAAAAACTGAGAAATAAAATTGCCTCGGACCTTCACGATGATGTAGGTTCCACGCTCAGCAGCATATCCATTATGAGTGATTTGCTGCAATCGCAGTTGGACAATTCTTCCCGCTCGGAACAAATGATACGTACGATAGGGGCTAATGCTCACACCATGCTCGATTCAATGGATGATATTATTTGGTCGGTCAATCCGGCAAACGATAAATTTCAAAACTTGGCGCTGCGTGTCCGTGAGTATGCTATACCGCTGTTTGAAATGAAAAATATCCGCTTTTCCATCGATGCGCCGGAAGAGATGAACGCCCTTCAAATGCCGATGGATGTTAGGCGAAACCTTTACCTAATTGCCAAAGAAGCAGTCAATAATTTAGTAAAATATTCCCATGCTTCACAAGCCGACATATCTTTTGGTTATGCGTATAATGCGCTGACAATGAGTGTTAAAGACGACGGGCAGGGTTTTGATTTAGAGAACGCGAAACGCAATAGGAACGGATTGGTAAATATGCGGCAGCGCGCCGAGCAAATCCGGGGAACTTTGACCATTAATTCCGAAATAGGCAAAGGAACTTGCGTAACATTGCAGGTAAAAATCATATAAAAATATGATTGACAAATAAAAAATGAATTTGTAATATTGTGTCGTAACAAATAAAGAGTATCAGTATAGCATTTTTATGGATATTAGAGTTGCCATATTTGAGGACAATGACGCGCTGCGCGAAACCCTATCGCACTTGATACAAGGCTCAGGGCTGCTTACTTTCGCGGGGGCTTATCCGGATTGCCGAGAGGTGGTGGAAAATTGCGCCAAGGATAAGCCGGATATTATCGTGATGGATATTGATATGCCCGGATGTACGGGGATTGAAGCTACACGGATGGTTAAAAGCAAATTTCCCGAAGTCAATGTGATGATGCTTACCGTGTTTGAAGACCGCGACAAAATTTTTGATGCCCTGCGCGCCGGCGCTACCGGTTATTTGCTCAAAAAATCATCTGCCATTCAAATCATAGAAGCCATTACGGAACTGGCAAACGGCGGCTCGCCCATGAGCGGC
>MTLC01000314.1_pt1 | contig 23986 bp, 26 predicted proteins | sample 1982451 | NCBI WGS metagenome assembly MTLC01 (sample SAMN05710165, study PRJNA340218) | biofilm metagenome | isolation source: sample SPH anode biofilm adapted to +100 mV | place: USA | collected 2012-02-03 | reverse complement strand
GGCGGGCTGTCTGGAAGCTGCCGCTGGGGGTCCTCCACCAGCCACTCCCGGCTGAACCGTGCCGGCGCAAAGAGCCCTTTGTATTCTTCGAACAACTTGGGGAGCATTGCCTGGTCATGTACGGTAAGCAGATATTCACAGCCGGGATCGAGGGTGTGCATCTCCCGCCGGATCGCCTCAAAGGGCTGGCTGAATTCCACACTCCCCAGGTGTTTGCCGTTCCAGACGATGGGGAAAACGTTGCGGAAACCGACCATGATCCGACCGGTTTCAAAGGTATGTACCGGCTTGAGGCTGGAGTTGGCCATGACCACCGATGGCCTGGTGTCGGCAAGGGAATCGCCGCTGTTGTGCGGGGCATGGAACCGGAGAAAAGACCGGTTGTCGGACGTATGGAAATGGAACTGGCGGATATCCTGCTGGCTGAGCTGCTCGTAGGTCGGATAGAGCAGGCGGTACAGCTTGGCCCGGACGACATTCTTCCGGGCAGCATCGCTGGTATCAGCCGCCTTGAGCAGTTCGAGCACCTCCGGCTTCATGACATACGTCTGGAAATAGGCATCCATGGTATGGCGATGGGAAACGGTCACGGCCTTCCAGGCGATCTCCTGAGCGGCAGTCTGCTTGGCCAGGTTGAGCGCCACATGGGTGTCGCGTTCATGGCGCAGGAATATGTATCCCGTCAGCCAGACCAGGCAAGAGACAATACAGACAAACAGCGGAAGCATGTAGCTGCCCGTTCTGGATTTCAGCATCTCTACCTACCGTGCGCCCAAGTAGTCGCGAATTACCTGATAGTCCCGGTCCACTACCGGAGCGAACCCGTATCTCCCTGCGATGAACCTCTTGCTGCTTTCCGGCGACAGTTCCAGGAGCGCTTTCCGTATGGCTTCAAGCTGCTCGCGGGAAAGGGTTGCCCCGTTGCCGACCAGCACCAGCCCGGGGAATGGTGGCGTCTCCTCCATGATCCGCAAGGAGAGCGTGGCGTATTTGGCAGCTATCGATGACTTGATCCCCCCGGCGGCATATTCCCCCCTGATGACGGCAAGGGCCACATTGTCCTGATTGCCCAGGTATTCATGCGGGAATTGCCCGATACCTTTTCCGTGACGTCCCAGGATGTAATCTATCCCCAACTGGCCGCAGGTCGAGAGGGGCTGCACAAGGGCAATGGACCCGCGGAGTTCGCCCACCCGTTTCGGACCGTCGAACGCGGACACCAGGGCGCAGTTATAGGAAGAGCGTCCATCCGCTTCCTTGAAAATGGCCAGGGGAACGGCCTGGGGGAACTGTTCCCGGAGCTTCACGTAGGGGAGTGGCCCCATCTGGGCAAGATCAATCTGCCTTTCCCGAAAGAGCCGGATGATGTCGGCATGCTTCCGCTCGTAACGGATTTTGACCGGCCGGCCGATAGTCTTGGCGAGATGATCGGCAAACGGGGCATGACTGGTAACGGCTGTTTCCATATGCTCGATGGGAGAGGGGGTGTAGGTAATAGCCGCGGCACGGGCAACCGCGCCGGGATGCATGAACAGGAAGCAGGCTGCAACTGCGCATATCCAGGATGAACAGACTGTTCGCGTCATGGAACTCCTTGAATCATCTCGGGCATGTACATATATGTACCATTCCATCGGTATATTTCAAGACTTTGTCTCTGTGCAACGGAAAATATGATAGGGGCTGGTGGCGCATGGACAGCGCTATCGGCCACCACTGTAACCGGATTTGTTTCATTTCTCATGAGCAAAACCCTCGCCCCAGTGTAAATTCTCTTTACACACATCGCCCATAACATAACGAAATTATTCTTGATTTTGCCATGCAAACAAGATAAACAGGTTTTAACCTTTTTTCATCCTGTAGCTACTGAGACGTGCGTGAAATGAAATATGCATGAGGGATCCATGAATAGCATCTATTACATGGGTATCTCTGTACAACTCTGCAATGAACAAATGGAGGAATCACAATGAAACTGTTCAACTGGAACGCTTCGGCCCTGGTCGTTGCCGGAAGTCTCACCATGCTGCTGTCCGCCTGCGGCACGACAAAGAACTTCGCCGTGGATTCCAATCCGAAAGGGGCGCTGGTGGTGGCCAAAGCAAAGGAGGGCTACCCCATCGTCAAGGGTGCCACGGTCTACAGGGACACGCCTCTCTGCGAAACCCCGACAACGCTTCCTATCACGTTCATGGCAGACACGACGAAAGCAACGCTTATCGCCGAAAAAAGGGGATATACCTCCGCCTCGTACGATCTGGACAAAACCTCGGCAGAAACGGTTCATTTCGCTCTGCAAAAGATCGACGGAGTTCCCGAGTCGACATTCGACAAAAACGACCTGCCCTCGGCAGAGTTCTCCCTTTTGCCGCTCCACGTGGAGGTCCATGTCAGGTCCGGCGTCGGCAGACTGGACAGCCTGGATATCTCTCCGGAAGCCTCGCAAAAAGCAATGGACGAACTCACGGCAGAGGTGCTGAAATCCCTTGACGGCAACAAATCGCACATCCATCCGGCAGCCATAGACGCCCCGCTGAAAACCGACTGGAAGGCACTTACGCCGGATTTCAACAAGTATGTCCTGAAACTCGACGCGAACAGACTGCCGTACTACAGCCTCCCACCGTACATAACCACCAACGTGGAAGGGTTCGGATCGTTCCTGGGGAGACTCGGAAGTCAGCAGGGAAACGACAAACCCTATCTCCTTTATGTCTGGAGCAAGTGCATAACGGAAACCACCGGGCGTCAGGTGGGAAATGTCCTGTTCTCCCTCCTGGGGGCCGCCACAGCAGGCTATTCGCAGGCAGCAGGAACGGGATTTCATCACATCTACGATCCATCTGCGTTCGCTCCCGACTCAGGGACTCTTGTCATGATGTGTGTCATCGACGCAAAAACCTCGGAGGTTGTGCACATCGAACAGCGGGTATTCCCCGATATAACCGATGAAGATGCCCTCAAGGCCATGGCGAGCGCCATCAGCACATTCCCTGCAGCCGCTGCGAAGAAGGAGTGAACCCGGCAAGAGCGTGTAGGGCCGGGGCTGACAACAGTTCGTTTGCAGTTCTCCCAGGTCTGACAATCGGATGTCTCTTCTTCTGTCAAAAAGCCCCCGGCTGTTACGCAACCGGGGGCTTTTTTCAACCCCGCATGTAAAATTTTTTTACATGTGTAAATATTCTTTACACCAAAATCGCTGTAACCATTTGTTATACATATTGATTTTGCCAACCGAATAGGATACACAGATCTGTAGCGCCTTCACGGGATATCAATCCATGGAGTGGGCTGCTGTGGCGAGCCTTGCCGGGATCATGCGCCCCGATAGCACACCCCAGCCGATTTCTGCGCATCAGCACTTCGACGACATTGACAGCAGCGACATCCCGCATGCTGTACGGCACTGAACTCAGTGTGGTGGACTGCCACATTCATTTAAACGAAACGGAGACAACATGAAAAAGAGCCTTGTGATGCTATCTGCCCTTGTCTTTATGTCTGCACCTGCCTATGCAGAACAGAAACTGCTCATTACCGATGTGCTCGATCTGGGACAATCAGAAGTCTCGACTGCGATATCCTACAACTACTCCTCGTACGATTTTTCCGATAATGCCAAAATATATCCATCCGGCACTGCCAGAATCAACACCACCTCAGCATCCTGTTCCGCCGCCACCGGACTGGGACACGGCCTGCAGATATCGGCATCCATTCCCTATCTCCTCTCACAGAACTCCTCGTACAAATTTGAAACCACACCGGCAAGTTCCGTAAGTTCGAAGCGCGACGGACTCGGCGACCTGACTGTAGGCGCCAGATACCGGATGGTCGACGAAGAGACGGCACCGGTCACCCTGGTCACCGGTCTGGACCTGAAATTCGACATGGAAGACTCAGACCACGGCGGCACCGGGACGACCAACGTCTCCCCCTACCTGGCCCTGAGCAGCAAAGCCTCCCCAAATACCCGTGTCTACGCTTACTACGCAGCAGTGCTGAGGAATCATGGCGCGTCTGACACCCACGCCATCATGGCTGGAGTTGAGCAGGGCATCACCAACAGGGTCACCGCTGTCGTGGAGGCAGGGGTTAATTTCCTTACCAACAACGACCACCTGAAAAACACGGACGAATACGGGATCAACCTTGCCACTTACTTGCAGATGTATGGCAACCTCTACCTGATTCCATCAATCGGGGTTAGCGTGGCTGGAAGTTTCGACCGCAAGGATTCTACAACCCATTACGGTCCTACGCATTCCGCCGGTGGAGCACTGGCACTGTACTACCTGTTTTGATAGAGGATTTCCAACCGGGCCTCATTTTGTTGATGAGATACAATGAATCCAGAAAGGACTCGTTCGTGACAAAACTACTGCTTCTGGCAACGGCATTCATGACGTTGGTCGGCTGTACTTCGGTGGGGAACCTGGGCTTGGTCACCAGAAGCACGGGAGATCCGGGAGCGCTGCTGCGAAACAGCCAGCCCTACACCGAGATCGGCCCGGCAGAAGGTCAGGCTTGCCGCTTTTTCGTCCTGGCTGTGCTCCCTTTTGGCGATTCGTCGTTTTCCACTGCTGTTGAGGACGCTCTCAACAGACATAACGCCGATGCCCTGCTCAACGTAACCGTATCGAGCAGCCTGTACGGCTTCATCCCCATTTACAACGTCTATTCCTACACCTGCACCAATGTAAAAGGGATCGCCATCAAATTTGAGAAAAAGGAAGAGAAACCGCGCAACCCCTGACAAAGCAGGGGAAAGAAACGACGTCGCCTCCCCGGCTAAAGGCTTTCGTTCCCGGACCGAAAAGATTCTAGTATTTACGAAAGCATGCACTCAGCCAAGGAGAAGATCATGCGCATAATCCGTGGAATAGCCACTCTTACCCTGCTATGCCTGTTCGCCATGGCTGGCGTCGGCCATGCCAGGCAGGTCTTTCTGAAGGATGGCAGCATCCTGGAATGCGAATCGTTCTGGCGCAAGGGGAATGATGTCTTTGTCAAGGTGAACCGTGACGTGGTGGTCCCCTTCAGCAAGGACGAGATCGACCTGAAGAAAACCCTGCGCCTGCAGAAGAAAAAGACCGTCAAGCATGCCGCATCGGTAAAACAGGCCGTGAACGCCGAACCAAAGGCAGCAATCCCGGCACAACCAACAGCTGCAGAGCACAAAAAGGGACCCACGACAAAGGCCGCTGCACAACCGGCAACGACAGCAGCCGGCACAACAGCCACGGCCAAGCCGGCGGCACAGCAACCTGCGAAACCAGGAAAACCGGTTCCCGCCCCAGCCGTTACCAAGCCTGCACCGGTAAAACCACCGCCGGCATCGACCACCCCGTCCCCGCTTCCGCCGCCTTTGAAGGAACGGCAGTCGCTCCCCCAGCCGGCACCGAATTTGCCCAACCTGGCGGCAATAAGTTCGACTGTGCTCTATCTCGCGGCCTTCATCATCCTTGCCCTGATTATCCTTGTGATAGCCGGCAACTGGAAGGTCTTCGAAAAGGCAGGGGTGGCTGGCTGGAAATGCCTGATCCCGATCTACAACCTCTACCTGCTGCTCATTATTGCCGGGAAACCCTGGTGGTGGCTCATCCTCATGTTCATCCCCATCGTCAGCGTCGTCATCTACCTGCTGGCCATGCTTGCCCTGGCGGAACGATTCGGCAAGGGACCGCTCTTTGGCGTCGGTCTGTTCTTCCTGCCGGTCATCTTCTTCCCGTTGCTCGGCTTTGACAGCTCGGAGTACCGGGGATAGCCATCCAGAGGACTGGAGCCAGCACAATCGGGCGCACCCGATCGTCGCACAGACAGAGCCCCCGCAGTCACCAGACGCGGGGGCTCCTTTTGTTCCGGGCAGTTGCATGCCGCACCGGTTTCGGATTATGATTCAACACGAAAAAGAAAGGTTGCGATTTTAAGGAAAATATTCTAATAAAACTATGCGCCTCCCGTTGCAGGTCACCCCGTACTTCATCCGGGGAATCTCTTGTGCACATCCTCCGTTGCATTATCGTGCCGCTCTTGATACGCTGCTCCTGCTGCGTTTGCCGTCAATCCTCACAGCGGGAGAAGGGTAACATATGACCAAGAAAGCCGTCGTACTCTACAGCGGTGGGCTGGATTCCACCACCTGCATGGCCATTGCCAGGGCACAAGGATACGAGCCCTATGCCATGAGCTTTGCCTATGGACAGCGCCACAGCCATGAACTGGACGTGGCCAGGGCCAATGCCCGCCATTTCGGCGCCAGGGACCATCTGGTAGTTGAATTCGATTACCGCCAGGTAGGAGGGAGCGCCCTCACTTCGGACATGGCGGTGCCGAAAGAGGGAGTGGGCAACGATATCCCGGTCACCTACGTGCCGGCCCGCAATACCATCTTTCTCTCCTTTGCCCTCGGATGGGCAGAGGTGCTGTCGGCCTTCGACATCTTCATCGGCGTTAACGCCCTGGACTATTCGGGATACCCCGATTGCCGTCCGGAATACATCGCCGCCTTCGAGACCATGGCCAACCTGGCCACCAAGGCCGGGGTGGAAGGGAGCGGGCGCTTCGTCATCCATACGCCCCTGATCAGCCTCACCAAGGCAGAGATCATCACGAGGGGGCATGAGCTGGGGGTCGACTACGGCCGCACCCATTCCTGCTACGATCCAGACTCAGACGGCCTCGCCTGCGGCCTCTGCGATTCGTGCAGGCTGCGCCTCAAGGGTTTTGCCGAGGCAGGGATGACCGACCCGGCGCAATACGCAGGGCGCACACCGTGAAACAGGGAGCGAAAAAACCGGAATCCGGCGATATGACACCACTGAAGAAGAACGCGAACGACTCTCGGCTGAGCGACGTCCAGACTACCAGGGACACCCGCCGCATCCCCATCGACAAGGTGGGGGTGAAGGACATCTCCTACCCCATCGTGGTGATGGACAAGAACCGGAAGTTCCAGCACACAGTGGCGCGCATCAATATGTACGTGGACCTCCCCCATCACTTCAAGGGGACCCACATGAGCCGCTTCATCGAACTGCTCAACGCCTACCGCGAAGAGATCGGCATCGACAAGCTGGAAGCGATGCTCGCAGACATGAAAAAGAAGCTCGGGGCCGAAACGGCCCACCTGGAGATGGAATTCCCCTATTTCGTGGAAAAGCGCGCCCCGGTTTCCCGGGCCCGCAGCCTGATGGAGTATACCTGCAGCTTCAGCGCCACCCTGTCGGACCGCTTCGACTTCGTGCTGGGTATCCAGGTGCCGGTGACCTCGCTCTGCCCCTGCAGCAAGGAGCTTTCCGACTACGGCGCCCACAACCAGCGTGGCATCGTCAGCGTCGAGGTTCGCTACCGCGAATTCATCTGGATCGAAGACCTGATCGAGCTGGTGGAGCGCTGTGGCTCGAGCCCGGTCTATTCCCTGCTGAAGCGGGAAGATGAGAAGTTCGTTACCGAACAAGCCTTTGAAAACCCCAAGTTCGTGGAGGATATGGTGCGGGAGGTTACCCAGCGACTTTCGGCACTGGAGAGTATCACCTGGTTCAGCGTGGCGGCGGAAAACTTCGAATCGATCCACAAGCATTCCGCCTTTGCCAAGATTGAACGGGACATGCGGTAATGCAGTACGGGCATATGACGGAAATTCCCGCCCTGTGGATAAACCTGTGAACAAACGCCTAAACTGTGGAAAAATCTATTTCTTTTCACAACAATCAAACACGTTGGAAGCAGACGGGGCGCACGTTTGCGCATGTTTTGACCACCAGAAGCCGTCTATCCCCCAGAATGCATAATAAATGGTTTCTAACGTTTTGTCGGCACTGTTGATATTCGCCAAATGGCCGGTTCCCGGTGCGGTAAAGACCCGTCTTTCGCCCCCGCTGACCGCCGAAGAAGCGGCAAACCTCTATCGATGCATGCTCCTGGACACTCTGGCCGCCACCAGATCGCTGGCAGGCATTACGCGGATCCTCTGCTATGACGGAGGCGCACAGGAGAAGCATTTCCGGGAGCTGGCCCCGGAGGTGCGCCTGGTGCGGCAACAGGGTGAAGGGCTGGGAGAACGTTTGCAGAGCGCCTTTGGCGAGGCATTCGGCAATGGTTTTTCATCCATTGCCGTAATCGGTACCGACACCCCGCACCTGGCAACCGCGCGGGTCGTCGCAGCATTCAGTCTGCTGGCCAAGGGAGAGACAGATCTGGTCTTTGGCCCCAGCGATGACGGCGGCTACTACCTGCTGGCCATGAAACAGCAGCACCCGGAACTGTTCCGGGCAATCCCCTGGAGCAGCGCCACAGTTCTCGAAGAGAGCCTGGCGCGGGCAGCGGCCGCCGGGCTGCGGTCCACCCTGCTCCCCGGCGATTTCGATCTCGATACGGTTGACGAACTGCACCGCTTCATGGCCCTTCCCGACCAGGATACAGCACCGCTCACCAGGGAGTACCTGCACCGTCTCGGGTTTTGAACCGGCACAGAGGATCCACCCATGCAGACCTTAATGCTGAGATGCCGACCACTCCTTGCCTGCACCCTGATCTGGTGCATGCTCATGGCAGCCGTCGCTGCGCCGGCAGATGCCTCCACACTCCACGAGCGTTCGCTGGAACTCCTCGCCCATACCGCAAAAACAGCCGATCCGGCGGACTTCTCCTTCGTGGTTATGGGCGATTCCCAGGAAAACATCCGGATGCTGCGAAAGGTGCTGCGGCAATCGTGCGCCTTCAAGCCCCTCTTCATCCTGCACAACGGCGATGTTACCGACGGTGGCACCCGTACCGAATTCACCCGTTTTCTCACCGCCCTTGCCCAGGAGGCGGCGAATATCCCGGTGTTCGTGGTGCGCGGCAATCATGAGCGAGACCCGCAGCTCTTCAGGGAGATGATCGGCCCGCAGCTGTTCCGCCTCGATCTACCGCACCTGAATTTCGTACTTGCAGCGGTGGACAACAGCGAATTCGATCTGTCGGAACCGGCACGGGACTTCCTGAAAAGCGCCGTTGCCTCGTCCCGTCGCTATCGATTCATTGCCATGCACATCCCCCCCTACTCGACCACCTGGAACTGGTTCACCTTCACGAGCGGCATGCCCGAACTCCTGGCCATGCTCTCCATCCATCGTCCCACCACGGCATTCTTTTCCCATGTGCACCAGTACGCGCGGGATAACAGCCGCGGGTATCCCATGGTGGTCACCGGCGGTGCCGGCGCCTCTCTGCACGGCCGGGACAAGTTCCCCGGCGAGCCGGTCCATCATTTCGTGCTGGTCAGGGTGACAAAGGAAGCGGTAACGACACGGTTGGTCAAGGTGGAATAGGACGCAAAGGCAACTTGGTTTCCGGATGGGCACTACTTGAGGACGTTTACTTCGTAACCAACCCCCTTCAGGTGATTGATGACATCCGCGATATGCTCGTAGCCCCTGGTTTCCAGCTCCAGGAGCACCTCGGTCTTGCCGATGGGAAGCGACTTGGAACGGCGGTCGTGGGTGATGATGGAGATATTGGCCCGCACCAGGGCAATCTCCGCGGTGAGCCGGGCCAGGGCACCGGGCAGGTCGTCCAGCTCGACCTTCAGCTTCAGGTAGCGGCCGGCGGCCAAAAGCCCCCGCTCCACCACCACCGAGATGGTCTTGACGTCGATGTTGCCGCCGGACAGGACGCAGACCGTCTTGCCGGACAGATTCGCCACCTTCCCCCCCAACAGCGCTGCCAGCGGCACCGCACCGGCCCCTTCCACCAACAGCTTGGTCCGCTCCAACAGTGCCACGATGGCCAGGGCGATCTCTTCCTCCTCCACCAGCACCACTTCGTCCACCAGATCCCGCACAATGGGAAAGGTACGCTTCCCCACCCGCTTCACGGCTATGCCGTCGGCCAGGCTGACATGCACCGGAGCCGCCAGGATCCGCCCTTTCTGCAGGGAAAAATGCATGGAAGGGGCAGCGGCCGACTCGACCCCGATAATCCGGACATGGGGATGGGTCTCCTTGATGGCGGTGGCGATCCCGCTGATCAACCCGCCGCCGCCGATGGGAACCAGCACCGTTGACACATCGGCCAGATCCTCGAGGATCTCTTTGCCGATGGTACCCTGCCCCGCAATGACCAGAGGGTCGTCGAAAGGATGGACGAAGAGCGCGCCACTGGCAGCGCCGGCCTCCACTGCCGCGGCATAGGCCTCGTCGAAGGTCCGGCCGGTGAGGACGACCTCGGCGCCGTAGTCGCGGGTGGCAAAGACCTTTTGCGGCGGCGTGCTCTCGGGCATGTAGACGGTGGCCTTCACCCCGAGGAGATCGGCGGAAAAGGCGACCCCCTGGGCGTGATTGCCCGCCGAAGCCGTGATGACGCCGCGGACAAGGGCTTCCCGAGGCTGAGAGGTCATGAAATTCAGGGCACCGCGGATCTTGAAGGCACCGGTCCTCTGCAGGTTCTCGCATTTGAACCAGATCGGCACCCCCAGTTTTTCGCTGAAATGGTGCGACGGGATCATCTCGGTGCGCCGTACCCGCTTCTTCAGGCGATCTTCGGCTTCATGGATGAGACTGGTGAGATCCATACTGCTCCGTTATCGACATATGGCAGGCGTGTGCCTGCCACGTGCGCATCTGTTCAGTGCTCGTGGTCGCAACCACCGGGATGATGCTGGTGCCCGTGCCCATGGGTGTGACTGTACTGCTGACGGGAACTGGAACGCGGACGATGGCGGATATCCTTGATGATCGGGCCCTCGATGCACCGGGTACACTCCACCTGCAGGGTGGTGTGGGAGATATGGAACCGGTCGAAGAGGAGTTCCTCGATGTGACGCAGGACCCCGGCCTGCTCCCCCTTGAATTCCGGCTTGACGTCGACATGGGCCGAAAGCGCCAGGATATGGGAGCAGATGGTCCAGATATTCAGGTGATGGACGTCGTTCACCCCTTCGATCCCGCGGATCGATTCGCTTACCTCGGTAGTGCTCATCCCCCGCGGCACACCCTCCAGCAGGATATGGACCGACTCCCGGATCACCCGCCACGATCCCCAGAAGATGATACAGCCGATCACCGCCGAAATGCAGGCATCCAGCTGGTACCAGTCGGTAAAGTACATGACCAGACCGCCGATGATGACCCCCACCGATGCGGCGGCATCGCCGATGACGTGGAGGAAGGCGCTGCGCACGTTGAGATCGTCATGGGAATGCTGGTGCAGGGCACCGGCAGCCACCAGGTTCATCACCAGGCCGATGAGCGCGATGACAAACATGGGGAGGCTCTTCACCTCCTCGGGGTGCATGAAGCGGAGGACCGCCTCATAGAAGATCCCCGCTGCCATCAGGAAGACCGTGACCCCATTGATGAACGAGGCAAAGACCTCGGTCCGGTGCCAGCCGAAGGTCCGGGTGTCCGAAGCGGGGACGGCTGCCAGGCGGATGGCCCCCAGGGAGAGGATCAGGGCGAACAGGTCGAGGAAGACATGGGCCGCATCGGAAAGCAGAGCCAGGGAGTTGGTCCAGATCCCGCCGATCACCTCGGCCAGAAGGGTCAGAGCGGTCAGGGCGATGGCATAGGAGAACCGCCCTGCAATACTGTTGTCAAAATGGCTGTCGGCATGCATGGTCGTGCGTGAATGCGCCTCCTAGAACCCTATGGCCACTTTCAGGGTGTAAATAGGCCGCAGGGCGTATTCCACCTCGCCGAGAAGCCTGACCATCGGCAGCGGCTTCACTTCCAGGCCTGCAAAAAGACGGGGCTGCCAGATCCTTTCATTCTCCAGCGTCGGCGCGAGTGTCTTCAGGTTGCCGCTCACACGGCTGTCGATCCAGACCATCCCTCCACCCAGGTAGGGTGTGACGATGAGCAGACTTTTGCCGATGGCAGCGTCGATCCCGACGGTCTGGATGTCCAGGTCGTCGACCCCATCCAGCTTGGTATAGCTGGCACGAAGCGAAAGCGCCGGTGAAACCGTCCCCTCTTCAAGCAGCTCCTTGCTGATCTCGGCACCGTAGAGCCTGATGTTGGTGTTGGAGACATCGGCATACATGGCCCCCACGTCGATCCCGAAGGGAAGCCCCTTGCGCAGGCGCAGGGTCGGCAGGGTGATGTAATCGGGAGCGGAATGCCCCTTGAATGCGTTGCTCCAGTAGGAGCTGCCGACGTCGATAAGGCTCACCCCCACCCCGGCATCGAAACCGGTTATCCCGAGCGATTCCGGTGGAGCCGCATAGCGATAGGCCAACCCCATGCCCGCCTCTTTGCTCAAGCTGCGAAAGGTGCTTTGGGCAATTGGTGAAATAAAACCTATGTCCGCAGCTTCGGCAACGCCCGTCATCAATGCGATTGCAGCGATCATGATCAGGGAAAACCGCTTCATAAGGCCTCCTCAAGAGTAAATGTCGTCATAGAAGAAGTGTATCAGAGCCCTGGCAGGCGGTCAATGGCGCTCTCGTCTCGTCCGCTTGCATTTTCGCGGATTCACTGGTATGTAGTTTGAACAGAATGAGAATCCTTTCAGGAGGTTTGCCATGTCGTCACACCACCGGCTCCTGATCCTCGGCTCAGGCCCTGCTGGATACACTGCAGCCATATATGCAGCCCGCGCCAACCTGCAACCGGCGCTACTCACAGGTCTCCAGCAGGGTGGACAGCTGATGACCACCACCGAGGTCGACAACTGGCCCGGCGATCCCAATGGCGTGCTGGGCCCGGAATTGATGGAGCGGATGCGCCTGCATGCCGAACGGTTCAACACCACCTTTCTCCTCGACCAGATCAACAAGGCCGACCTTTCACAGCGCCCCTTCGTCCTTACGGGCGATGCCGGCGAATATACCTGCGACGCCCTGATTATCGCCACAGGCGCCTCGGCCAGATACCTGGGGCTTCCGTCCGAGGACCGGTTCAAGGGGAAAGGGGTCTCGGCCTGCGCCACCTGCGACGGCTTCTTTTACCGGGGAAAACCGGTCGCCGTGATCGGCGGCGGCAACACTGCTGTGGAGGAGGCGCTCTACCTCGCCAACATTGCCAGCCACGTCACGGTCATCCATCGCCGCGACAAGTTCCGCGCGGAAAAGATCCTTGCCGACCGCCTCATCGAGAAGACCAAAGGGGGCAATGTCACCATCGAGTGGCATCACGTCCTGGACGAGGTTCTGGGAGACGAGAGTGGGGTCACCGGCATCCGGATCCGCCATACCAGCGGCTCGACCAAGGATATCCCGGTGCATGGCTGCTTCATCGCCATCGGGCATTCACCCAACACCCAGCTCTTTGAAGGGCAGCTTGAGATGGAAAACGGCTACATCCGCACCCTGTGCGGCAACGAGGGGAATGTCACGGCAACGAGCGTCCCCGGAGTCTTTGCCGCGGGAGACGTCCAGGACGAGATCTACAAACAGGCGATCACCTCGGCCGGCACCGGCTGCATGGCCGCACTGGATGCCGATCGCTACCTGGACACACTCAAACGCTGATCATCGGCACAAACATCACGCAAGGAGGCAAACATGACGCATCTGGAAACCCACTGGGTCAACGAAACGCTGGATCTCAAAATTGCCGAAGTGCGCACCATCGCCACGCAGCTCAGCTCCGACGACCTCCAGCAGCTGGACAGCACCATCGCATCGCTCCTTTCTGCCACGCAACAGCTCAAGGAGATCGTCGATTCCTACCCCCACAAGAAGGGGTGAGGTTGAAAACGCCACTTACAGCAGACCGACAGCACCGGGGGACTTGGCCATGCTTGCAAAAGTCCTGAGCAGCGCGGTCCTGGGGATCGATGCCATCCTGGTGGACGTGGAGGTGGATATCGCCCAGGGGCTCCCCCAGTTTGCCACCGTCGGACTGCCGGACGGGGCGGTCAAGGAGAGCAAGGACCGGGTCAAATCGGCGCTGAAGAATGCCGGCTATGAATACCCGAGCCGGCGGATCACCGTCAACCTGGCTCCGGCAGACCTCCGCAAGGAAGGGACCGCCTTTGACCTGCCGATCTCCGTCGGAATCCTGGCTGCCACCGGCACCGTGAAACCCGACCGGCTCAAGGAGTATCTCCTTTTGGGAGAACTCTCCCTGGACGGCCGGGTGAAGCCGGTGCGCGGGTCGCTCTCCGTGGCGGTGGCCGCGCGCGAGGCAGGGCTTGCCGGCATCATCCTCCCCATTGACAATGCCGGAGAGGCAGCGGTGGTGGAAGGGGTCGAGGTGATCGGCGTCGGTGAACTGGCCGAGGTGGTGGAGTTTTTGAACCGCACCAGGGAGATCCCCCCCAGCCGGGTGGACGTGGCAGGGCTCTTCGGCATGCCCGAAGGCTATGGCGAGGACTTTGCCGAGGTCAAGGGGCAGGAGCACGCCAAGCGGGCCATCGAGGTGGCAGCCGCAGGTGGGCACAACATCATCATGATCGGACCGCCCGGCTCCGGCAAGACCATGCTCGCCCGCCGCATCCCGAGTATCCTCCCTCCCATGTCCTTTGAGGAGGCCATCGAGACCACCAAGGTCTACAGCGTCATGGGTCTTCTGGAACGGGAGACGGCGCTGATAGCCCAACGCCCGTTCCGTTCGCCCCACCACACGATTTCGGATATCGGCCTGATCGGCGGCGGCAATTCCCCCAGGCCGGGTGAGGTGAGCCTGTCACACAACGGGGTGCTGTTCCTGGACGAACTCCCCGAGTTCAAGAAGCATGTCCTGGAGGTCCTGCGCCAGCCGCTGGAGGATGGCCGGGTCACCATCTCTCGGGCACTCACCTCCATCACCTACCCGTCCCGCTTCATGCTGGTGGCGGCGCTGAACCCCTGCCCCTGCGGATATCTGGGCGATCCGCAGCACCCCTGCTCCTGCACCCCGATCATGATCCAGCGCTACCGCTCCCGCATCTCCGGGCCGCTCCTGGACCGGATCGACCTGCATATCGAGGTACCGGCGGTCAAGTACCGGGAATTGGCCGACCGGAGCGAAGGCGAGGGCTCGACCGCCATCGGACGCCGGGTGGAACAGTGCCGTTCGCTCCAGCAGGAGCGATTCCGCAACACCAGAGTCCACTGTAACGCCCAGATGCCGCCGCGGTTCATCAAGAAGCACTGCGAACCCGACGCAGCCGGCCATCGCCTGCTGGAGCTGGTCACCGACCGACTGGGACTCTCTGCCCGCAGCTACACCAGGATCCTCAAGGTGGCCCGGACCATCGCCGATCTCGAAGGGTCCGAACAGATCCGCGAGCAGCACCTCTCCGAGGCGATCCAGTACCGGACACTGGATCGCAGGACGAGCTGAGGAGACGGAACGACCAGATGACCTCACGTGTACTGCCATGACGCAACCGATCAATGACTGGCTGCAGATCATCCGCAACAAAATGCTCATGATCTGGTTGATAGCCGCAGGAGTGCTCCTCTCGCTGCTGCTGTCGGCTTTCGCTGTCCACAATTACCGGACGGCCACTCCCGTTGCGGCTGAAAGCCTGCGTGGGCTCGGTCTTTCCCTGACCTCCGCCATCGAATCGCTGGCCAGCCGCGACCCCTCGCTCGCCATCCTGCGCCGCCTGCACAGCAGAGACGTCGCCTATTTCACCATCCTCGACCGGGACGGCACCCGGCTCTTCCATACCAACCCCGACCTGGTCGGCAGCGTGGTGGAAGACCAGCGCTTTCTGCCGGTCTTCGTCGACGATGGCTTCATGGAAAGCCGCGTATTCCTCGGCACCGGCGAGGAGGTCTACGAACTCACCACCCCCCTGCATCTGGGAGGAAAGGTCCTGGCACTCCGTCTCGCCCTCCATGCCTACCGGGCCGATGCCATGGTCCGTCGGGCAAAGATGGGGATCGTCGTGGTAATAAGCCTGCTGGTCACCGGCTGGGTGATGGGCATCTTTCTCTATCGGGCGGCACGGCGAGCGAGCCTGCACCGCCAGGAGATGGCCAACCGGGAACGCCTGGCACAACTGGGCACCATGGGAGCAATACTGGCCCACGAGGTGCGCAATCCGCTTTCGGGAATCAAGGGATACGCGCAGCTGTTGGGTGAACAGCTTGAGGGGGACGAAGAAAAGACCTTCACCAACCTGATCGTCACCGAGGCCCAACGTCTGGAAGGGCTGGTGAACGACCTTTTGGCCTATGCGCGACAGGAGCCGCTGATCCTTGAGCCTGTTGCGTTGTCCGAGCTGCTGTCCCACTGCGTCGGGCTGCTGGAGAGGACCGCTGCCCTCCAGGGTGTCTCCATCGAGTACGGCAACAGCAGCGATCTGACGGTCAACGGGGACCGTGACCGGCTGGAGCAGATCTTGCTCAACCTTCTGCAGAACGCACTGCAGGCCATGCCCGAAGGGGGCCGCCTTTCGGTGCATGCCCGCCGTCGCGGCAGGCATGCGGAAATAGCCGTAACCGACACCGGTCACGGCATCTCTCCGGATGAACTGAAACGGATCTTCGAACCGTTTTTCACTACCCGGGCGCGCGGCAGCGGCCTGGGCCTCGCCATCTGCCGCAAATTTGCCGAAGAGATGGGGGGAACCATCTACGTGGAGAGCACACAAGGTGAGGGGAGCACCTTCAGGGTGGTACTACCGTCAGCTTCGTGACGGATGGGAAAGGAACCAAGATGGGCGCACGCATTCTGATCGTGGAGGATGACACCACCTTTCGTGGTCTTCTCCGGACGATTCTGGCCGGGGAAGGACATGACCCCCGCGAGACAACGTCTGCCGAAGAGGCACTGTCCGTGCTGAAACGGGAGAACTTCGACCTGGTGATCTCCGATCTCAAGATGACCGGGATGAGCGGACTCGACCTGTTTCGTACCATCCGCACGGATGCGACGCCCCCCCCGTTCATCCTGATCACCGCCTTTGGCACCATCGAGGAGGCAGTGACGTCGGTCAAGGAGGGGGTGTTCGACTTCCTCACCAAGCCGCTCAAGGACCCCGACACGCTGCGGGCGGTGGTGAGGAAGGCTCTGGAAGCAACCCGTCGCGAGCGCGATTATCTGGCGCTGAAAGAAACCGAGGCAGCCGGGCTGCCGCCGGAGGAGTTGATTTTTGCGGGTGTGGCAATGGGGGAAGTCCGCCGCCTGGTGGGAGAAGTAGCCCCAACCCAGGCCACCGTGCTGATCCAGGGGGAAAGCGGCACCGGCAAAGAGCTGGTGGCCCGTTCCATCCACCTGCTGAGCCCCCGTCGCGAACACAGTTTCGTGGCGGTCAACTGCGCCGCCATTCCGGAAAATCTTCTGGAAAGCGAGCTGTTCGGCCACGAGCGGGGTGCCTTTACCGGTGCGGTACAGGCCCGACGGGGGAAGTTCGAGCTGGCCAACGGCGGCACGCTCTTCCTCGACGAGATCGGAGAGCTCCCCTTTACCCTCCAGGCCAAGCTGCTGCGCGTCATCCAGGAGAGAGCGTTCGAGCGGGTTGGGGGGAGCAAGGAGATCCGCACTGATGTGCGGATCATCGTCGCGACGAACCGCAACCTCGCAGAAGAGGTCCAGCTTCGGCAGTTCCGGGAAGACCTCTTTTACCGGCTCAATGTGTTTCCCTTGACGCTCCCCCCCCTGCGGGAGAGAACCGATGTCCTGCCGGCCCTGGTCGATTATTTCATCCGCCGCTTTGCCCGGCTCACCGGCAAGCAGGTAACCGGCATCGCGCGGGATACGGCTGCCGTTCTCAAGAGCTACCCCTGGCCGGGAAACATCCGTGAGTTGCAGAATATCATGGAACGTGCCGTCATCCTCGGCCGCGGCATACTGCAACCCGCCGACCTGCCGGAGTCGCTGCAGCAGCAGCGGCAGAAACAGGTGCCGGGGAACGTCCTCGACGAGATCGAACGCGAAACCATCCTTGCCGCCCTGCAGAGTTGCGGGAACAACCGCCGCCTTGCTGCGGAGCAACTCGGCATCTCCAAGCGGACCCTGCAGTACCGGTTAAAAAGCTACGGGCTGATCGGCGAATAATGTTACAATGGTGCAAAGACGGTTCTTGCAGGTGCAATTCCTGCATCATTATTGGCGTCAAGAGGCCTGCACCGGGCCGATAGAGAGCAACGATTCAGTATAGTTAGCAGCACCTCCCTGATTGGTACGATTTGTGAGAAGCTGTAGAATAGAGGCACCACACTTACGACCCATGGAGGACATCATGAAAACAGCGAGATTGGCAGTATTCACCCTGGCAGCGGCATGTGCCCTGGCGTTCAGCTGCGAGGCCTTTGCAAGCGGAGGAGTCGGCGGCAGCGGACAGCAGATCAAGACCCAGGTGAAGTCACAGGTAAAGACGAAGACCCAGACGAAAACGAAGACCCAGGCAAAGATCAAGACCCAGACCAAGCAGCAGCTGAAGGACGGCAGCAGCACCGACCTTACCACCACCAGCACTGATACGGACAAAGGCGCAGCGCGCCGCCTCGGCCCCGGCGACGGTACCGGCAATGTAGTACCGCCCCTGGACGGGACAGGCTACGGCTCACCAGCCACGCATTAACGAGGAGATACCATGGAAAAAGGCCGCTCATTCATCCTGCTCGCCCTGATCATTCTTGCACTGCTCTCCCCGCAACCGGCAACGGCAGGATGGTTCGGCATGGAAAGCGAGTGGGAGAAGAGCGGCCTCGACCTCACCGCGGGGTATGACCAGAATACTGTCACCTCCATTACCGGGCATCTCACCCGAGTCGACATCGAAGGCACTACAGGACCGGCACTGGCAGTTCTCCAGCAAGATGGCGAATATGTTCATCTGGTGCTCGGACCGAAGAATTATTGGCGCAGCAAGGGTATTCCCCTCAAACTCGGTGACGAGATCGTCGCCAGAGGCTCCATCGCCCTGGGACGCGATGGCAAGACCTACCTCATTGTCCAGCAGTTAAGCAATTCCACCACCGGAGGCGAGTCGCGCCTCCGCGCCGATTCCGGTAAGCCCGCATGGGGAGGTGGCGCCTCCGAACGTCAACGTCCCATGCAGATGCGGCAATTGCGAAACGGCAGGGTTGGCAGATAGCGGCTGGAAACCGGTCTTGGAAATGAAAGGACAGACGCCATGCGGGCACTCAAAATCGTAATAACGGGAATGATCATGGCCGTATTCATGTCGGCCGGCACTGGCTGGAGCGCCGACCAGACCCAGCTGACCACCATGAGCCAGGAACGGCTCCAGCTCCGGCAGCAGATCCAGGACAAGACCAAGCGCCAGGAACTGCTCAGGGACCGGGAGCGGATCAGGGAAATGCTCCGGAACAGCGAACTCCGTGCCGAGTGTTTCCAGCATCGGCTCTTCATGCGGCAGATGATGCAAAACCGCGAGCTGCGTCAGACACTGCTACAGAACCACGAGATGATGCAGGAAATGATGCAGAATCAGCAGATGCGCCGTGAGATGGCCCGCAATCGCGAAATGGCTCAGGAAATGCAGCAGAACCAGGAATTGAAGCACGAGATGTTGAAACACCAGGAGTTCCGTCGCGTCATGGGAAGCCCGGCAGGTGCCGGCACGGCTACTGATGGCCAGCGGATGATGCGGCAGGGCAAATGATGAGGTGGGTAGAGCGTTTACAATTTCGCAGAGGCAGGGAATGTCTGTCCGGAGGGACCATGATTGCATCTCCATGGAAAAGGGTAACCCTGGTTGCGCTGTTCTGCTGCCTGGCCTTTGAGACAGCAGGAGTACCTGCCCAAGCCGGGACGTTACCGGATGGCGCTGGCGCTCCCTTTTCCGTCGGCACCGGCTTCGATTATGCCAGCGGCACCTACGGCACCGACACCCGGACGGATTTCCTCGCCGTACCCTTGATCGTCGACTATTACCCCACTGACCGGATCGACCTCGAACTGACGATTCCCTATGTGTATCAAAGCAACAGTGCCACGGTTTATGGCACCGTCATGCCCTACCGGCGGTCCGGAGTTGCCGGTGCATCCACGGTCGCGGGTGTCCAGAATGGCCGCTTCCTTTCCGGCCCGGGGAGTCAGTCATCGGGTTCCGGCACCATCGATCCCGACTCTTCGCAAGGGGGGCTCGGCGATATTACCCTCACCGCAGGCTATGTGATGGTGGAAGACGCAGGTCTGCTGCCGCGGTTACGCAGCACCCTGTACCTCAAGTTCCCGACTGCTGACAGGGACAAGGGGCTCGGCACCGGCGAATTCGACGCAGGCCCCGGTCTGGCACTCAGCAAATGGCTGGGTGACTGGCAGCCTTTCCTGGAAGGGGTCTATGTCTTCCAGGGAGAGTCAGACCTTTATGCAACCAAAGACTACCTGAACTACAACGGTGGCATCGGTTACCAGATCAGCGACAGTTTTTACGGGGCGGTTCTTGCCAAAGGGGCAACGGCACCGGCCGACGGCTCGCCGGCACCGTTCGAGGGAAGGGTGAAGTTTGCCTGGCAGTTCATGACCACCACCTCGCTGGAAGGCTATTTCTCCAAAGGCTTCAGCGATGGCAGCCCCGAGGTCGGAGGCGGTCTGGCGGTATTCTATACCTTTGGACAGTAACGAAGACCGGCCGGGTTTTCCCTGCAAACACAACAGCTCTGACCCTCAGGATGTGGCAGTATCGGGTATAGACCGATCGACTGCCACTTCCCGTTGGGTCAGCGCCAATGCCTTCTGATGCACAAGGGCATCGGCAACCTTTCGCCGTGCCTCGCTCAGCAACCGCTGCACCGTACCCCGTGACACCCCCATGCAGGCTCCTGCGTCTGCCTGCGTCATCCCCTCACCATCGCACAGATGGAGACTTTCCAGTTCGTCGTGGTAGAGTACCACCATTTCCAGTTCCCCTAAAGGGGTCCCGGCCGGCTTGAATACCGCTGCAAAGGCTGCCCGGTGGGGACAACTGCACTGTCGTGGTTTTCTGGGACGCGCCATCGGTTACCCTTCGCTTCAGTGGCAGCAACCGCCGCCATGCCCCTGACCTGCGCCATGTCCGGAGGCATGGCCGCCACAGACGCTTGCGGGCGAGAATTCCTGCAGTGCTGCGGTCTTCAGATCTGCCAGGGTATCTCGCACAAGTTGCCCCTTTGCCTGAAACACCCGGTATCCTGCCCGATTGAGCGACATGAGAGCGCCCCTGCCGATCCCCCCGACGACGATGCCGTCCACCCCCAATCCCTGCACGGCACGCGCAGGATTGCAGGCACCGTGTGCATGCCCCTTGTCGCAGTTTTCCTGCACGGAAAACTGCTCCGACTCGGAATCAACGACCAGATACAGCGGCGCTGAACCGAAGTGGTCGAAAACGGCACTATCGAGCCCCTGATTTTTCATGATCGGAAAACAGAGCTTCATCGGTATTACCTCCCCTGGATTTATTATTTGCATATGCACAATACTTGCGCTGGCGCCACCATGTCAAGCATTTTGTTCATATGCACATAAATCCACCCACCCCATGAACGGATCAAACACGCAGAGGTCTGAATCTGTGCGGGTGCCATTGCCAGCCCCCCTCAAGAGCCTGCAGCGGGAAAGCCAAGCGCAATTGCTTCATTTTGCGCAATTCTGCCATCCATCGTGCTGACGAATAACGGAAAAAATGCTTAACCGTCACCAACACGGGGCCGATATATCAAGAAGTACATCGGGCGGGAAACAGGCCCGCATAAACGGCAGAGCTCACCATGAAACCGATTTTCACCAAAAGCGACTATCAGATCCTGGTTGACGTGGAAAGCCGTAAGGCCTGCATCGTCAAAGGGTCGAACAGTGTCTATGTGGCGCTGGAAGAGCTCACTCCCCTCTCTGCCCTGGCCGCCAAGCACCTGCGCATGATGGGCTGCGATCCGAAGCGGTACCTGAACATCGGCCACAGCAACCATGTCATCATCAAGGAGGCTGCCACTGCCTGGCAGTCTGCCCTGAACCAGGCCAAACAAAAAATCGAACAGAGCAACTCATCCATGATCCACAGCTTGTGGCAGAACCTGCCAGGCCTCATGGAACTGCGCGACGCTGAAGATACCTATGCCGCCTGCCAGAAATCGGCAAGCCTCATGCTCGAATACCAGCAACGCGGTCTGCCGCCGACTCGACTCATGGAACTGCGCCAGAAATACCCACGTGCTGCAGCCTATATCCTCGCCGAAGCGTACGCTTTCTCCGGCAGTGAGACCATTGCCGAACTCGGTCGCCGCGCCATGCATCTCCTCATTTCCGGCGCCTCCGTCGAAGAGACGCTGGCCATCCTCCCCAATGTGCCGCCCGATGGAGCAACAACAGAACAGTACCAGCAGAGCGCCCTCCGATGGTAGAAAAGCAGCGACAGCTCGAAACCCATATTCAGGATCTCACCGACCTCATCGGCGTTGCCCGCACTGTCGTTTCCACCCTGGAAATCGACCAGGTTCTCCAGACAGTGCTGGAGAATGCCCGCAGCTTCACGGGAATGCCGGCCGGCATGCTGGCGGTCTACAACGAAAGCAGCGACCGGATGATCCTTCATGTTCACACCGGTTTGTCGAGCGACGTGGTCCGCCAGGAATGCTGGCCACTGCAGGGAAAGGGGGACCGGCTCACCCAGGAAGCGATGTCCGATTTCAGCATCCGTTACCGCAGTGACATAACCTGCACCAGCGAAGCGGTCGACGACATCCTCCGCCGGGAAGGGATCCGGGCCGTTGTCTGCGTCCCGCTGGCAGCCCATAACAAACCGGTCGGGATTCTGTACCTCTACGACACTAAGGAGCGCCAGTTCAAGGATCGGCAGCTTGACCTTCTTGCACTCCTCGCCTCCTTTGCCGCCATGGCCATCGACAATGCGAGCCTCCACAGCCGGACTAAGCTGATGGCCCTCACCGACGCCCTGACCGGGCTGTACAACAACCGCTACTTCATGCAGGTCTTTCCCCATGAACTGATCCGTGCCCGTCGCTACATGAAGCCACTCTCCCTCGTCATGATCGATGTGGACAACTTCAAAAAACTCAACGACACCTACGGGCACCCCAAGGGCGACCAGGTTCTGGCAGCGGTAGGCAATATCCTGGCCGGTTCCCTGCGCGCCGCCGACTTCTCGTTTCGCTACGGCGGCGAAGAATTTACCGTCGTTCTCCCGGAAACCCGACTGGAAGGGGCCTTCATGGTGGCTGAGAACCTGCGCGAAAAGATCAGTAAGGGAGTAACACCGCTCCTCGGCAGAAGCGCTGTACAGACGGTCAGCGTAAGCCTCGGTGTTGCCAGCTACCCTAGCGACGGCACCACCACCGACCAGATTCTTGCCCATGCCGACCATTGCCTCTACCAGGCCAAACGGCAAGGCAAAGACCGCGTCCACTGGGAAAGCCCCCTGTCCGCCGCAGGATGCCTATCCCCATCCGCCTGACATCATCCCCCCTTCGATACCACCGAGCACCGGGCTGCGCAGACCTCACTGATTCTCTCCTGAATCACCATTGATGCATACATCAAATTCCTCATGAGACGACCCGTGCCATTCTAGAACGATTTTTTTCTGCACCCCTCACTTTCGACCCGAAATAAAACTTGCAATAAATCAAATCGCGTTATATATTTTTACATAAGTAATTATCAATATCAGTACAATTTGCGATAACACTTTGGTTTGCTTCATTTTATTTCTAAAATAGCTGAACATAACAGTTATCGAACCGTTGACCACCTGCAGCATACACTTGTTTTATTTGCAGCATTTTTGACCGTTACCGGTTTTCGCCCACTTCATACTCGCCCTCCATTCCATGGAACTCCCGAGTTGACCTGCGCCTGAGTCGTTAACAAAAAAGCAGGTGCTCTACGCCTCGGAGTTCCATCAGCAATCGATGCCATTCCTGGTGGTTCCGACAGATTTTACTACGACAGAAAGGAGGGAAAAACCGACATTCAATTCATACCGGGATGTGGGACGCCGCGCCCCGGCTCTTGTTACCTAGCGACGAAAGGAGTAACTATCATGGCAGAAAGGCAGTATGACTGGGGGGCAATCGCCCGAAACCCGAAGTTTGTCGAACTGCACCGCAAGAAGACGGTGTTCCTGTTCGGCTGGTGGATCTTCTCCACCGTGTACT
>MTLC01003560.1_pt1 | contig 24001 bp, 17 predicted proteins | sample 1982451 | NCBI WGS metagenome assembly MTLC01 (sample SAMN05710165, study PRJNA340218) | biofilm metagenome | isolation source: sample SPH anode biofilm adapted to +100 mV | place: USA | collected 2012-02-03 | reverse complement strand
TGAGTTTTGTTATTTATAAAACCGATTAGGTAACCTCCTTAAATGTTCAATTTGTGACAAAATTTTGTAGCTCAATTTCACCGTTAATTTGTTACCTTTAATCTGAATATGTTAGTAATCCCAATTTAGCCATTCCAGATTTAATTAACATCATTCTTTGTATTGTTAATTGACAACTAATGCCCTTTATAATGAAAAAGCTAGGTCTGTTTCTATTGCTTCTTGCACTTATTTTTGCTGCTGGTTGTCTCTCAACCCGAGATGCCTCTGTTAATGTCTCTTTTAAGGATCAAGACAAACCTTCAACTAGTCCCTTGATCTTTAACTTTTCTAAGTCTCTCTTCGAGCCTGACATTAAACCAATGGTCGATTCTCTTCCCCTTATTGAGTTTGAGCCTGAGATAAAGGGTCGGTTTGTTTGGTTGAGTGATAAGACTCTTGCTTTCTATCCTTTCAATCCATTGCAACCGGGAATTGAGTATAGAGCACAGCTTACATCCAGGTTAAAGCAGATTACCAAGAAGAATCTACCTGATGAGGTTCTCTTTTCGACTCCTCAGTTTAAAGCGGAGGTAAAACGTACTTATTGGTCTATCGTTGACGGTGAAACCAAGCTATTTGCCGAGATAAGGTTTAACTATCCTGTTGACCCGGAAAGTATGGAGAGCCTTGTGAAAGTTTTGTCAAATGATAAAAGTATCAATGCTCGGTTTTTAGATAGAAAACAGTCTCAGGAGTTTACTCTTGAATTATCAGGCGCAAACCTCCCTCTTGAGGGTGGGACTATTGATCTGGTTTTGGAATCAGGTTTTTCTAGTTCTGTTGGTGGAACTAGTTTCAGGGAGGCTAATGTTGTACATGGGTCTGTAACACCTTCAAGTTCCTTCTCTATCGACCAGCAAGAGGTTGTTCTGGAAGGCAATAAGTGGATTGTAAGATTTCTAATGAATCAGACTCCTTCAGAGAATAATCCAAAAGAGTATATTAAGTCATATCCGGAGATGGATTTAAACTTTACTATCATCCCTGGTGGTTTGGAAATCACTGGCCCTTTTGTTCAAGGAGCAACGGCTGAGTTTCGTTTTGATGAGAACTACTGTAGTCAGTCTGGTGTTAAGTTTGGTGGAACTCAATGGAAAAGTCTTGTTTTCGCAACTACCGGTAGCTATATTGGTTTTACTGATCAGCAATCGCTTTACTTAGGAACTAAAGGAAGAGCCTCATTGGGTTTAATGGTTGATAAAGTTGATCAGGTTAAGGTTTCTGTTTTTAGGATATATGAGAATAACCTTTTACACTATTTACGTAACGGACAACAATATAATTACAATGAGTTTGAAGGTCATTGGGTAGATTTCTATGGCTGGATGGCCGATGAGGGTTATGGTGATAAAGTCTATGAAAAGGTTATGGATGTTGGGGCATTGCCCACTCATGGCGAGCAGCGTTTGTTACCCCTTGAAGTTGATGCTATTCTAAATAGCAAAGGTGATGGGGGCATATATGTTATTACAGTCAGTTCAAATGAACAGCCCTGGATACGTGATACTCGTCTGGTTGCTCTTAGTGACATTGGTTTAATGGCTATCAGACAGGGTGCGGATCTTATGGTATGGTCATTTTCAATTCGAACTGCTGAGCCCAGAGGTGGTGTAAATGTGAAGGTAATTAGTCGCTCGAATCAGGTTTTATACTTTGGAAAAACCAATGATGATGGTTCTATTCTTTTTAAAGCAGAAGCAAATTCTTTGGGTACCAGTCCTTTTGTGATGATAACGGCGAAGCAAAATGAGGATTTCAATGCAATGTTATTAGCCAATAGCGTTGTTGAGACCTCACGGTTTGATATGACGGGTCGTCCGGCATTAATAGAAGCTTATGATGCCTATATATACGGTCCGAGAGATATCTATCGACCGGGTGATTCTCTTTTTGCAGTCGGATTAGTTAAAGATCGTAATGGGAAGGTTGCTGCTAATTTACCTGTTACATTTAGATTATTAGGGCCTTCCGGCCAAGTAATAACATCGCAGGTTGGTTCCACTGATAAACTAGGTACATTCTCATTGTCATCCAGGATAAATAAAAATCAACTCACAGGTAAGTACAGACTGGTTCTTCTCTCAGCCGATGATAGAGTTATTGGTCAACAGGGTTTATTAATCGAAGAGTTTGTTCCGGATAGAATGGAATTGAAGATGAAACTTAATAAGTCATCATTCAGTTCATCTGACTCTGTGGTCCTAAATCTGACTGCAGCTACTTTATTTGGAACATCGGCTCCAAACCGTATGGTTGAATCGGAGTTGACGTTATCGCCTACACAGATCAATTCAAATGAGTTTAAGGATTATACATTCTCTATTTCAGACAAGCTTTCAAGGGTTGCTTTGACGCAGGTAGTTCAGACAAAGACAAATGGGTCAGGCGTTTGTCGTGTCTCATATCGCTTACCCGACAATAGAGGAACCGGCTTATGGGGAGGTTCTGTGACTGCTACTGTTTTTGATGAAAACAACAGACCAATGATCAGACAGCTACCATTTGTGTTGTCAACTCAATCAGTATATGCCGGTATTGGAATGGGACAAAGCTGGGTCTCAACAGGTGTTGCCTATCCGGTTTATCTGGTTGCTGTTGATCAAAACGGGAAGTTTGTTCCCAATAGCAAGATTAAAGTTCAGGTTTATAGAAAAGAGTGGCAAACTGTTTTAGAGTCTGATGGAGGAACTAACAGGTATCGTTCTTTTTCTAAGGATTTACTTATAGATGACCGGATGGTACTTGTTGCAAAGCCGGGGACTTCTTTCTCATTTACTCCGGGTGTCTCGGGTGAGTATATTGTCAGGGCATCCATACCAGGAACGGAGTCAGTGGTGGAGTACAGTATCTGGGCTTGGGGAGAAGGAAGCTCTGTTGCTACCAGTTTTGGAGTTGATCGTGATGGTAAAATAGAGATAGAGTGTGATAAACCCGAGTATAAGATTGGTGAAAAGGCTAAACTATTATTTAGGACTCCGTTTGATGGTATTATTAATATAGCCTATCTGGGGGTCAATGGCATCCTAACCCATACACAGGTAACTGCTGAGAACAGATCAGCATCAGTAACGCTGAATCTTAGTAAGACAGGTGTGCCTAATGTGTGGGTTTCAGCAACACTAATCCGGCCAATGGATGATAGTCAGATCCCGTTGACTGTGGCTCATGGTATAGTAAACCTTAAGGTTGTAAATCCTGAGAATACTCAGAGGGTGGAGATTATTGCCAGTGACAAGAGTGGTTCTTCAACGACACAGGAGGTTACAGTAAAAGCAAAGGGGGGGTCAGTGGTGACACTGGCTGTTGTTGATGAGGGAATATTACAATTGACAAGCTTTAAAACTCCTGATCCTTACGGATGGTTCTATGGGTCATTTGCTTTTAGTGCTGAATGGTGGGATATTTATAAATATCTATATCCTGAATTAGCCCCCGATTTCTCTTCATCAGGTGGTGATATGGCAATGGCACGACGCGTAAATCCCTTTAAGAACTCGCAACAGGCTCCATTATCATGGTGGAGCGGAACAAGAATGGTTCCTTCTAGTGGAGTATTAAAGTTTAGAGTTCCAATACCTGCATTCTCGGGTAAGGTTAGAATGATGGCTGTCGCTTCAGATGAGAATAGCTGCGCTTCAGCAGAGAAATGGATGACAATCGCCGATCCAGTGGTTATATCAGTTGGTGTACCAGCATTTCTTGCGCCAAATGATAGCTTGGGATTCCCTGTGACGCTGACAAATACAACATCCGGAGCTTTAGTTATAAACCCTGTAATTAAAAGTACGGGTCCGGTCAGGTTAAAGTTTGCCGGCACTCAATCTACACTAAGATCAGGAGAGGAGAAGCAGATTAATTTAGCACTTGTTGCCAGTTCTGCTATTGGAGAGGCCTCTGTTACGGTAAGTGTAAATGTTGGGGATAAGAGTTATTCGATAACACAGAATCTCTCTGTTAGGCCAGTGACAGGCCCCTTTAGAGTGGCTGAGTCGGGGGCAATTGATGCAGGAAAGAGCATTACAGTTAAATCAAATGGTGGATGGATTAAAGGATCAACTGAAGCTAACATCTGGATGTCCACTAATCCTGCGGGTCAGTATTGGGCCTATTATGGCGACCTCTTAAGATATCCCCATGGTTGTACAGAACAGGTTATCTCAGTGGCTTTTCCACGTCTGTATTACGGTTTAAAAGGAGATGGTTCAAAAGAGGGACGTACTATGGTGGTCATTAAAGAGGCCTTAAATGTGATTCAGGCTAATCAGGTTCAGGATGGAGGATTAGCATATTGGCCTGATAGTAATCAAAGCGATTTATGGCTTAGTGTTTACGGCTTACACTTTATGGTTGATGCCAGAAACCATGGCTTCGATCTAAATAAAGAGGTTTACGATAAACTACTGCGCTTTGTTAAGGCTAGAATAACAGGGCATCCAAAGTCTATTTATTCATTCATGACTCCTAATGGAAATCTCTTGTCAGGGAAATATACCAGTAGAGAAATTCCTTACGCAATGTTTGTGCTCTCATTACTTGGTGAACCCTCTATCCCTGATCTTAATTATTATAAAGACGAGAGAAGTTCACTCACTGCAGAAGGTCGGGTCGTGATGGCTGCTGCTGCTCTACTGGCTGGAGATAAAGAGGGCTATAACTATCTGTTGCCATATAGGCAGACTCTGCCTGATGTTATAAAAACTACTGGTGGAAGCCTTAATTCGGATGTATCAAGTGCTGCTTTATCACTAATCGCAATGTCTAAGGCAAACCCATCAGATGGCTTAACAGTTGCTTTATCTGATTTGCTGAAAAAGAGACTTGGTAAAGAATCTTATCTTTCAACTCAGGAAAGAGCTTTTTCTTTAATAGCGTTAGGCAGTCTCTCTGCATCGAATAAAGATGCGAAGGTTATGGCAACTATTTCGTTGGTTGATGGTACTAATGTAAAGTACTCTGAAGGCGATTTTTCTCAGAACTTTAAAAAGGAGATCACCCCGTTTAAAATCACAACAACGGGTACAGGTCGACTTTATTACTCATATGATATATCCGGTGCTTCTGCAGTAGAACGTCCCGCAGAGAATCGTTTTATTGCCGTATCGAGACAGATTCTTGATAGGTGGGGTGCACCTGTAAATCAGAGTCGCTTAAGAAAGGGCGATCTTGTAGTGGTTCAAGTGTCAATTGTGTCTACCCTTAACACTACCATTTCAAATATCGCTTTGACAGAGTTATTGCCCGCATGTTTCGAGGTTGAAAATCCTCGTCTACAACCTAGTCGTGATTATGGTTGGATGAAATCGCCCTCTGAAATGGATTATATGGATTTAAGGCATGATAGAATTACCTGGTATACAACGGCTAATCCGATTGTTAGAACCTATTACTATCTGGCAAGAGTAACAGCTTCCGGTAATTTCTCGGGAGGTTCAACCTATGCTGAAGCCATGTATGATGGTCAGTATTTTTCAAATCAGCCATTTAATAGAATAAGGGTAGAATAAACCTCTAAAAGATAACTAAGGTGCCCTTTCTCAATAAAACAGGTTTTACTTGTTTTGTTGAGAAAGGGAACCTTTTTTCTTTTCAGACTCAGCCATAAGTTTGTAGTAGACATCAATGACCTGGGGTATAACCAACGATTCTCCATCGTTTTTGATAATAAAGGAAGCCAGGTTTATTTTTTTCTTCTCGTCCCATTGTTTGGCTATCCTATTTTTAATTTCTGCCTCAGAAAGATGATCTCTTTTTATAACTCGTTCAATTCTTAGTGTCTCAGGAGCAGAAACAACAATAGTGTAATCACAGGTCGAATCAATGCCGGCTTCAAATAGTATGGCGCTCTCTTTGATAATAAAGGGTCTTTCTACTCTGTCTTCTGTCCATCTTTTAAAGTCAGCCTGAACCAGCGGATGGATGATTGCGTTGAGTTGTTCGAGAAGGTTATTGTTATTAAAGACTTTTGCGGCAATCTTAGACCGAATAGGTTTCTTGTTTGAATCGAGAATCTCCTCACCGAGTAGAGAAACAAGTTGCGGAATTGTTGAGGAGTCATTAAGTAATCGATGGCCTGCTTGGTCAGAGTTATAGACCTCTATACCGAGTATCTTAAAAATAGTGGCGATAGTAGTTTTTCCACTGCCTATGTTTCCGGTAAGGCCAACTATGAGCATAATTTGAGGATGGGTCGTTAAATGAATGGAGAGGTATAATAGAATCTAGTCCGTAGTTTTGACTATAAACTATGCCAAAGTTACTTTAAAATAAGAACCTCAACGTTGGGAGGTTCGGTTCGAAGTAACTTAACGTATGAAGGTATTTGGGTAATTATCGGTTTAACGATGCCGGAGGTTGATTTTGCCGACTGGCAATCAACTACTACTTTAAAAAGAGAAGGGTCTAATTTTTTATAATTTGAGAAGGCAACGAGGCAGTGAAGGGTTACATTTTCAGGAAAGACTTTGATTCTACAGCTGTCATTGGCACTGGTCACTTTAACTGAGACAGCCGATTCAGTGAATTTATCAATAGGGATATAGATCTTAAAGTTGGAGGTGCTAAAGTCAACAGGAGCGCGTTTTAGTAATCTGGAGACAGATGTGCTGATTTGTTGTGTTGAAGTGATTTCCCCGATATCGATTAACTGAGTATATACAGCATGGATTGTATCCATAACCGAGGGAGGGCCTGATACGAGAATAGAGGCAGGGGAGACATGAATTGAATCCACAATCCCATAAGGTGCTGTAACCGTATACCGAATCAGAGGGATAACGGGAAGCCGTTTAACGACCATTTTATCGAATTCAAAGAAGAGAGTGTCTGGGGAGATATGAACTAATCCCTCATTAAGATTGATTTCCCGGGCAATAATCTCACGAAGATTGTTTGTGAGGAGGAAAGCTTTTACCCGTTTTCCCGGTATTCTAAGATACCTTAGTTGTGATAGAGATATATTTACAGTGTCTCTATCTCCAAACAAACCACCTAATAACTGGAATCCTTTGGCTTTTACTCTGAAGGTTATAGCCGTATCTGAAGTACCTGAAATAACCTGACCTTTGGGTAATCCGGAATATTTTACCGGGAAACTGACTGGAATAACGTAATCATGTGAGAGGTGGATTACGAGCCAGACAAATGCTGAAAAGAGAAGACAGATAATAAAAATCGAGAGTCTTCTACGAAACTGGATATCCCTAAATCGGGAATCTTTTGGAAGCCAGTTTTGTAACAAGACTCTCGTCATATAGCTTAAAGAGTTGAAAGGTGAGAATCCTCTTATTTCTTCTCTATTCCGATAGATGAACCAGATGCAATTGCACTCTTTTCTATCTTCAGACGGTTTTGTCCTTCAACTTCAATGATTGCGGTGGTGTCATCAATTTCCAGAATTTTACCATGAATGCCACCTATTGTGACAATTTTATCGCCCTTTTTAAGCGCTTCACGGAATTTCTTCTCCTCTTTACTCTTTTTTACCTGAGGGCGAATAAAGAAGAAGTAGAAAACCACAATAATTAATACTAATGGTAGGAATGACATTAACCCACTACCTGAACCTGCAGGTGCGGCTTGAAGTAAAATGGTTGAAAAATTCATATTTGTGTTAATTAACGATTTCTGTTTATAACTCCATTACAGTTGCCTTTATCCTTAGCACTACCGTGTTGGGCGTGGCATTGGTAACAACTGTGACGCTTTTGTTTTGTACACCCTTTCTTCCTTCACTATTAAAGCTAACATCTATTGTGCCAGTTTGGCCAGGTGCAATAGGGGCTGTTGAGTACTTTGGAGCAGTACATCCACAACTTGCGGTTACGCGACTGAGGATAAGATCACTCTTGCCGGTGTTCTTAAACTTAAATGTATAAGAGACTTTTTCTCCTGCTGTAATTTTACCAAAATCATGCTCTTCAATGTCAAACTTGATTACAGGAGAATCATCATCTACTTCACCTGAGGCTGTCGCAGGGTTATTTACTACATCTCCTGCTATTCTTGATCTCTCATTTTTGCAACCGGTAAAAGACAATACTACTATTGCCAGTGATAGAAGAAAAACTACTTTTTTCATAATTTATAAACTCATTTTGTTTTGCCATTTGAAGTGGATAGGATTAAATTCAGCCTATACCAAGATACTGAACAGATAATAATCATCGACTGCAAATGTAATTATGTTCCTAGTTCAAACAAGATTGATAGCACAAAGTTAGGATAAATTAGAAAATGACATTCAGATAGCCTATTCTGTTTTAACCATCGGTGGAGCCATAACAATCGGGTACCACTCAGGTATACTGGCTTTCTCTGTTTCACCTTGGTTTATTGAGATTACAAAAATGTACCTTTGTTTCGATATTGTACCTTTGTTTCTATATCATCGTAGAGATCATTTTACTTTTGTTTTACTAATATTTAACTGAAAGAGGAAGTGACATTGAAGCGAATCTATCTTATAGGTTTTATGGGAAGTGGTAAGAGCTTTGTAGGGAAGAGGCTGTCTAAAGTATTAGGTGTCTCTTTTGTTGATCTTGATCAACTTCTGGAGCAGACTTATCACCTCTCAATCAATGACTTCTTTATAAGATATGGGGAAAATGCCTTTAGACAGGCTGAGAAATCGGTGTTGCATTCTTCACAGTATCTATCTTCCGGCATTGTTTCAACAGGGGGAGGAACCCCATGTTATTTTGATAATATTAATTGGATGAAGGAAAATGGTTATACTGTTTACTTAAAGATGAGTGCAGGTGCTCTTTGCCATCGGCTGATGGAATCAAAAAAACCAAGACCCTTATTACGGGATGTAAATGGCTGTGATCTTTTACCTTTTATTGAATCAAAATTAAAAGAGAGGGAGTTGTTCTATTCTCAAGCGGATTTAATCTATCCTGGGGAAAATTTATCGATAACTGACTTCTCACTCAAACTTAAAGAGATTTTAAATATTGAATAACCTTTAGAGTTACAAGCTCTCAATAATTAAACAAGCCTTAACTTTTGATTGTTAAGGCTTGTTCAGTTTATTAATGGTACTATAAAGCTTAAGTTTTCTTAGGGTCTTTTTAACAGTAAAACAACATTTTCAACATGATGTGTATGTGGGAACATATCAACCGGTTGAACTGCTTCAATGGTGTATTTCTCATTCATTAATGCCAGATCACGCGCCTGAGTAGCCGGATTACAACTGACATAGACAATCCTGTCAGGTCCTAATTCCAGGATTTTCTCCACTACTGTTGCATGCATTCCTGCTCTTGGCGGATCTGTTATTATTACATCAGGCTTTCCATACTTAGCTACAAACTCGTCGTTAAAGACTTTAGCCATATCACCAGCAACAAAATCAGTGTTTTCAATAGAGTTTAATCGACTGTTTAATTTGGCATCATCGACAGCACTTTCAACGTATTCAATGCCAGTGACCTTTTTTGCATCTTTAGCCACAAAGTTTGCAATAGTTCCTGTTCCCGTATAAAGATCATAAACATTCTCAATGCCTGTTAGTGCAGCAAAATCTCTTGCAATCTTGTATAATGTATAGGCCTGATCAGAATTGGTTTGATAGAAAGAAACGGGGCCTACCTGATATTTTAAAGATTCCATCTGTTCTATAATAAAAGGTTTTCCTTTAAACAGTGAGGCTGGCAGGTCGTTATAGACGTCATTTTTCTTGGTGTTTATGATCGTCATCGCGGATGTTATTTCAGGGAATTGATCAGTCAAAGCTGTCATGATGTGATGGATGCTTTCGTGATCCTCTTCTCCAAAGATTACAATTACCATGAGATCCCCGGTATTGGCAGTTCTGATAACGACATTACGCAATAACCCTGACCAATCTTTTACATTCCAGAAGGTGAAGCCTTGCTCTTTTGCAAAGGCGTTAAGCCAGTTTCTGATCTTGTTGGAGGGCTCTGGTTGAAGGTAACAGTGGTCGATACTCAGTATTCTGTCATGCATACCTGGAAGATGGAAGCCTAATCCATTCAGGTTACGGCTACTTCTGTCAATCTCTCCTTCACTTTCAACCATCCAACGACGATTAGAAAAAGTAAACTCTAACTTATTTCTATAATAAAACTCATTGGATGACCCTAAAATTGGTCTTATCTCCGGGAATTGTAAATGACCTATTCTACTGAATGCATCAGCAACTTGTTTTTGCTTAAAGATTAATTGGGTTTGATAAGACATGTGCTGCCAACGGCACCCCCCACAAAGTCCGAAATGTGTACACTTAGGTTCTATTCTGTATTCAGATGGTTTATGGATATTGACAATCCTAGCTTCCATATAACTGCTTCTTTTTCGGAAAACCTGAACGTCAACAACGTCACCGGGTGCGGCATATGGAATAAAAACTACTCTATTATCATAACGTGCGACAGCATTACCTTCGGCACCAGCATCAATAACGGTCAACTGTTCAATCAGAGGAAGATCCTTGCGCGATCTGGACATATTTCTTTAAGTTGAATTTTTCGCAAAGGTACCCAGAAGAATTCAATAAACAGAATTAGTAGTCTTTAATAATAAAGATGGTTGAAAAGCGTTCATGAATACGAAAGAGCCACACATTTTTGATGTGGTAAAAAGAGTAACTTTACACCTGCTAATGATCTCAAAAACTATCATAGTGAGAAAATTTTCAACGCTGTTAACTATTGCCCTGCTAATCAGTGGCCTTTCAAACATATCCAGAGCACAGAGCGGAGGAGATGCTTCATTTGCTTTTCTTAATTTACCTGCCTCAGCAAGAATAGCTGCCATGGGTGGAAACTCACTCGCTATTAGTGATAATGACCTCTCTTTGGCGCTAAATAATCCCTCTTTAATCTCAAATTGGGTTCATAACGATATTAGTCTCAGCTTTGTCGACTATTACAATTCCATTAATTATGGTTTTGCTCAATATGGCAGATCATTCGAGAAACTCGGAAGTTTTGTTGGTTCGGTTCAGTATATCAACTATGGAACGTTTCAGGGAACAACCTCTGAGGGGTTACTGACAAATGAGTTCTCTGCTGGTGATTTAGCTCTTAATATCGGTTGGGGTCGGTCATTAGATAGTAACTTCTCGATAGGAGCAAATATTAAATATATTCAATCGTCTTATGGCGATTATAATGCTTCTGCCCTTGCCGTTGATGTTTCTGGCTCTTATCATCTTCCTAAAAATGGATTTACCGCCTCTATCATGGTAAGAAACATCGGTCTGGTGTTGGATAAATACTATAACGCCTCAGATGAGAAGTTGCCTTTTGATATTCAGATCGGGATGTCTAAGACACTTGCTCATCTTCCGCTAACCTTCTCTGTTTTGTTTACCAGTCTACAAAAATGGGATCTGACTTATGAAAGTCCTTATAATATAGAGACTGATCCTTTTACCGGTGAGACTAGAGAGGTTGGTAATATGGGCGGCTTTGGCGATAAGTTAATGCGTCATATTGTTTTAGGTGCTGAACTTCGTCCTTTTAAAGCATTCGCAGTAAGGATGGGATATAATTACCTTCGTAGGCAAGAGTTGAAAATTAATGATAACACCAAGACTGTTGGTTTCTCCTGGGGTTTCTCTATAACAACTTATGGCTTCTCATTCAGCTATGCTCGTTCAGCCTATCACCTTGCTGGTTCACCGAACTTTATTACCCTATCTACGAATCTTGATAGAGTCTTTGGTAGAAATTAATCATTGCGATGATCATTAATATTGATGCCGGTAGTGGTTTCTGCTTCGGAGTAATTAAGGCCATAGAAAAAGCGGAAGAGGAACTCTCTCATTGCAATGGACTAAATTGTTTAGGCGATATTGTTCATAATACCGAGGAGGTTAGCCGTTTGGCCTCTCTGGGTTTGAATGTTATTGACCATCAACAAATGGAGGATCATCCGAATAGCCCCCTTTTAATTAGAGCGCATGGTGAACCGCCTGATACTTATCTTCGCGCTGAGGCTCTTAATATTAGGGTTATAGATGCCACTTGCCCAGTCGTTCTTAAACTTCAAGAGAGGGTTAAAAACGGTTGGCTTGAGATGAAACAAAGAGGGGGGCAAGTTGTAATCTTTGGAAAACAGGGTCATGCTGAAGTGGTTGGTCTGGCCGGCCAAACCGATAATCAGGCTATCATTGTCTCTTCTCTTGATCAACTAGGTCAAATCGACCCTTCTAAACCCATCAGACTCTTTAGCCAAACCACAATGGGTCTTGATGACTTTTCCGAAATACGTGATCAGTTAAAGTCGCTTTTGGATCAACGTGGTCAGGAAGATTTTAAGGCTTATGATACTATTTGCCGTCAAGTGTCCAACCGTCGGGAAGAACTAACCGAGTTCTCCTTAAATCATGATGTAGTTATTTTTGTTTCGGGAAAGAAGAGTTCTAATGGTAAGGTTCTGTTTGACCACTGTAAAAGTGTTAATCCTCATACGTTTTTTGTTTCTACTGCCAATGAGATCAATCCCGATTGGATAAAGAATGCCTCTTCAGTGGGTATCTGTGGAGCCACAAGTACTCCCCGTTGGCTTATGGAGAATATCGCCAATCAAATTCGTATCTTTGATGAAAACTGATCCTAATGTTTCTAAATCACTTAGCAATCTCTAATTTTAAGAATTGTAAAGAGGCATCATTGACCCTAAGCCCCAAGATTAACTGTTTTACAGGCCGTAATGGAGCAGGGAAGACGAATCTGCTGGATGCTATCTATTATCTCTCTTTTTGTAAGAGTTACTTCGTGCAAAGTGATTTGTTAAATATCTACTACGGGGAAGAGTATTTTGCAATCAATGGCCAATACTCTCTTGATGATGGTAAAGTAGATAAGATACAATGCATTCAGAAACGTGATCATCCAAAGAAGTTCTCTTTAAACAAAAAGGAGTATGATCGTCTGGCCGACCATATTGGGCTGTTTCCTTTAGTCATTGTTTCTCCTTCAGATGCTGACTTGATAAATGACGGAAGTGAGATCCGCAGGAAATATATTGATAGTGTTATCTCACAGTTTGATAAAACTTACCTTTTCCATTTGATAAACTACAACAAAGGTATCGCTCAGCGTAATGCGCAACTTAAGCAGTTTGCCGAGACTCATTTTTATGATGACTCTATGCTAAGCTTATGGGATGAGAGACTTGTTGAACCTGCGTGTTATATCTACGAAAAGCGTAAGGCATTTCTTTCCGAATTTGCTGAGGTATTTCAATATTTCTATGAATGGATTAGTGAAAGTAGAGAGGTTGTCTCAGCTACATACGCCTCGCAAATGGCCGAGATGGGATTTCTAGAACTGCAGCGATCAAGTCGTGAAAAGGACAGAGCTTTAAAATATACCTCAACCGGTGTTCATAAGGATGATTTAGAATTGAAAATGAATGGATATCCGGTTAAGCGCAATGGAAGTCAAGGTCAGCAGAAGTCATTTGTTATAGCACTAAAGCTGGCTCAATTTGAGTATACCCGTAGAGTCAAGAATTTTAAACCGATTCTCTTATTCGACGATATTTTCGATAAACTTGATCATCACAGAGTCGACAAATTAATCAAACTGGTTAGTCTTGATAGTTTTGGCCAAGTTTTTATAACCGATACTCAGCCTGAACGAATTAATGCCATTTTCAGGGAATCAAACTTAGATCACTCAGTCTTTGTTGTTGATGATGGTAATGTAGAGCTGGCTTCTATTCTTTAATTCTTTTCCTTAATGGATGATCGTTTGAAGCATTTTAAAAGAGCTTTAATACCAATATCCATATATCACTAAGTACTCGCTCTTTTTTCCTACTTTTGTAGTCCTATTATGAAGAACAGATCATCAGACGTACATATTAAAAACAAAAAGGCTTACCATGAATACTATCTTCTCGAGGAGTTCGTGGCAGGTATTCAGTTGCAGGGCACCGAGATAAAAAGCATTCGTGCTGGTAAGGTCAATCTGACAGATTCTTATTGTGCTTTTATTGGTACTGAGCTTTTTGTGAGGAATATGCACATTTCGGAGTATGAGTTTGGGACAATCTATAACCATGAACCTAAGAGAGAGAGAAAGTTATTACTCAAAAGTCAAGAGCTTAAAAAGCTAAATGGAAAAGTAAAAGAGAGAGGTTTTACTATTGTTCCTGTCAGACTATTTGTCAATGATAAAGGGCTAGCTAAGCTAGTGGTTTCTCTTGCCAGAGGTAAACATAGTTACGATAAACGAGAAGTTCTGAAGCAGAAGGATAACAAGAGAGATATGGATAGACGCCATGATGATTAATGGTGTGATTTGATTGGTTACAACCTGCCTCTATCGTATTATTCAAAATTCAACGATTCAAAATTCACCATCCTATTAGTTCATCCTGATCTAAAGCAAAAGTCTGATATTGTTATTAATATCCTGAACGAGGCGGTGTGTTATCAACTACTTTGTAAGTTCAATAAAAGTAAAACCGACCATGCTAATCAATATATAGCAAGGCCGGCGTAGGTCAATGGTTATGAATTAAGGGGCAATAAAAAAGGACTGGAAATCACCAAAACCAGTCCTTAAATTTGAAGTGGCGAACTTCAAATCTAATGCAAAAGAATAAAACCTTATCCCTTATTCAGCTTAACTTGTTCAGAAGTGGCTCACCGAATAAGATGTGGCAAAAGTAGATTTTGCTCTTTTAATTGCAAAAAAATCACCATTTTTGCACAATTTTGCAACAGGGTGTTAAATTTTTAACACTTTTTAGAGCTACCAAGAAACGTTTTGGTTAGAATTCTGAATTGGATAATTCTTATAACAATGAAGATGTTGATTAAAAAGGGGAGTGAACAATGAAAACTATATCACAGATTGTTGATGAGATTTTGCAGCGAGAGCCATTTATATGGGAAAATCTAAATGATGGATTGATAAATACATCGGCTCTTGCACGTCAGATTACTCCTGAGGTAACAAGCATATTAGGAAGAGATGTTAACGAATCGGCGATTATGATGGCCATCAGACGTGCAGGTGTACAGACTCCATTGGCGCTGCAAAGTAGATTGAAGCAGTTTGCTAAGAGGCTTGGTGATATGACCATGAGGTCAAATCTTGAGGATTTTACCTTCAAGAATAGTTCGACTCTTGCTTCAGCCCAGGCTATGTTGTTAAATAAAGCAGTAGCCTTTCGTGATCCATTTATTACCTTTTCTCAAGGGGTGGCAGAAACAACGCTTATCGTTTCTGATAGCCTTATTGACGAGGTTAACGAGATTTTTGCATCTGAGGAGTTGATTCAACATGCAAGTTCTCTATCGAGTCTGACTATTCGTCTGCCAGATCAGAATAGTGCGATCATTGGATTGTATTACCTTATTTTTCGAAATTTGGCCTGGCAGGGTATTAATGTAGTGGAAGTCATATCGACGACGAATGAGTTTACGATCATCCTTCAGGATGATCAAATTGAAAATGCATTCAAGATATTCAAGGAGATGAGAAGGTGATTTACTCAGTTTGGTAAAATGAATGGTTAAGCAACGACTTGAAAGGATAATTGAGTAACTAATGGATGTTATGGTATTGAAGCGTTATTGGATAGTGATATAAAAGAGAGGTAGCAAATAGGGATTCAAGATTCAAGGATTCAAGGATTCAAGATTCAAGGATTCAAGATTTAAGGATTCAAGATTCAAGGATTCAAGATTCAAGGATTCAAGGATTCAAGGATTCAAGGATTCAAGGATTCAAGGATTCAAGATTCAAGGATTCAAAATTACATGAAATAAAAAAGGAGCTATCTGATAAGATAACTCCTTTAAATTTAATAGTTGAAGTCTATTTAATTAGTTTGAGGCAGTGTGTTTTGCCGTCAAACTGGATTTTAACGAGGTAGAGACCTTGATTTAGTTCCGTTGTATTTAATCTTGCAATTCCGCTTTTTTCAACTGTTTGGCTAATTAATTGACCTTGGATTGTATAGAGCGAGATAGTAGCGTTTGAAGGAAGGCCAATTATGGTAGCCTGATCAGTTACAGGATTAGGAAAGATTGTAATAGCATTGGTTATTAACTCATCAATTCCTACTGAATCTGAACACTTGATTGTTGCTTTCCAACCTTGAGAAGCAGTTCTTCCTGCAGAGAACGCAAATGACAATGCACCCTGATTGTTATTTGAGGTAATCTTAGTAGGAATGTTTGTTGCCGTAAAGGTTCCAACAATAGGAGAGAGGGTATCTGCTCCGTTGAATACTCTTAGTTTATCAGCAGCACCGCTGGTTTGTGGTGTTAACTGAAACTCGGTAAAATCAACCTCGACCTGCTTACCACTGACTCCTGCTTTGAGGATGGTAACTTCTGTTTTATTTGTTAAATAAGGGTGGCTTGGTCCGCCATTATCGTAGAACCACCCGTTGCATGATTCTATTGTTCTGTTACCAGCTGCCCAATGATTACCAACCTCAATAAAGGCTTGTTTGCTGTTAGTGTTAGAATATTGAGTGTTTGATGCAGTTAAACTGACATCATAGACTCCTTCATTGTAATAGGCAATATAGCTAGGGTTCTGGGTGGTTGATGTAGCTGGTGAACCCCCATTCAATGTCCAAGACCAATTGGTTGGGTTTCCGAGTGATTCATCAGTGAAGTTAATGGTTTCGTTGACTTCGATATGGTTTTTACTTGCATCAAAGAAACTCCATACCCCAACAGGAACAAGTTGAACGTCGAGTTTAAGAGCCTGATAGTCGTTAACAGTCACATCGATAGTCTTAGTTACATATCCATTGGCTGAGAATCTGAATTTCCATGTACCAGCTTTAATTGGTCTAAAATATCTCCCATCGTTATAAGAGTACATCCATGAGCTATCAGCATCGTGATTTAGAACGAAGACTTCGGCTTTAACAGGCGCACCGGTGATGGTATCGGTAATAACACCTCTAACCCCATAAGTAGCCTGATACATATAACTCATGAATGAACGATAATTGTATTCCCAATGATCTTCTAGTTGGCTGGTTGGAAGGAGTTTGGTGTTAGAAATCTCGAGAGTAAATTCTCTTCCATTTTGGAAGTAGGTCATATAGTCCTGTCTGCCTCCAACGGCACGATACCAATCATAACCATTCGTATAACCTACGCCAAAATCACTCATATAACCTGGTTTGCCATAGAATTGACAGCTGTCAGCATATTCCTTTGATACCAGTATCCACCAATCAGTGTCCGGATGTCTCTTGTACCAGGTATCCCATGGGTAGTTTACAACTTCTGCACCTCCGTGAGTATTGGCAGAAAGAATGATGTGATGGTCATCGGCAAAGTTCATGAATGCAACGGTTTCAGGTTGCCAATCATTCCCATCAGGATGTTGTCCACCTACCGGATCGGGATAGTTTCTGTTTAAATCAATGCTATGGGCATTATATCTGGTGGCTCCATTAACACTGTTATTACCACCATGGTAGGTGCCATCAGGGTTTGCTAAAGGAGCGATATAGATGTCCAAATTGTCCACCAACCAGGTAACCTTGGGATTAGTGCCATAGTTTGTAAGTAAATAGTCGATTAAGTGCATTAACAAAACATAACCAGTTGTTTCATCACCATGCATGGTTCCTGAATATAAAAACTCCGGGTTACCTGAATTTACATTAGAGTGAATCTTTGCAACCAATAGTTTTCTCCCCTGTGTAGTTGTCCCTATTTCTAAGATTGAACAGAGGTTGGGATAATTCGTGTGAAAATCATTCATTATCTGAATAAACCCTTCATAAGTGGGATAGTAATTCCATGCATTGGTTCCCCTGATTTCTTTAGGTCCTTTAATGAGTAAATTCTCATTGGTGATTCCGGGAGCTGGCAGTTTAGTAAAGGTAATTCCCAGCTGCTGAAATTTTTCCATCTCTTTCATGCTGGCATAAGCATAGGCATTGTCTCCTTTGATGTTGTCAATGGAAACCATACTACCAGCCTTCATTAGAAGCTCAGGAGAAGGTATTGTGAACTGGAAATAGATCTCTGGTCTGTCGCCAAAGAGCTCTTTGAGGTTGGCTTTGCCATTCTCAAAACTCTGTGCAGATAGCGTATAACCTGCAAAGAAGATAGCTAAAAGGAGTAAAAAGCGTGGTCTCATTAGATTGAGATATTTGGTGATATTATTTAAAGTTATTCATTGATTAGGTCAATCTGCTGCACTATTTTTTGTGCAACGGATGTATTTACTCTTGCAAGTGGGAGTCTGACGTTGTATGAACATATTTCCTGATGAGCTAAAGCCTCCTTTACACCTGCAGGGCTACCATCGGCAAAGATCTGATTAACTAGTTCAAAAGTTAGTCCATGTAATCTTCTCGCTTCAGTAAAATCACCTGATAAAGATTTCCGTACCATTTCAGAGTAGGTTGCAGGAACAGTGTTTGCTACTGTACTGATAACACCCTTTGCCCCTAAAGCTATCAATGGAAGGGTCATATTATCATCGCCTGAGAGTAAAACGAAGCCTTTGGGGGCATTCTTCATAATTTTAAAACATTGATCTGCGTTTCCTGAGGCCTCTTTTATGGCAATAGCATTTGGGCATTCACTGATGATTCGTAATGTGGTATCGGCGGTCATGTTTACTCCTGTCCGACCAGGAACATTGTAAAGTATTACAGGTATTGGGGATGCTTCACAAACAGCTTTGTAATGTTGAAAAAGGCCTTCTTGAGAAGGTTTATTATAGTAAGGGGTAACAGATAAAATGGCATCTATACCATCTGGTACTGATTTTACCTGACTAATCACAGAGGCTGTATCATTACCTCCAATGCCTAAGACTGTAGGTCGTCTCTTGTTGTTAACGGCAAGAATGGTACTTATTACCTCTTTTTTCTCCTCATGAGTTAAAACAACAGATTCACCAGTGGTTCCAAGGATAACCAAAAACTCACAGCCACCAGTAATGCAGCGTTCTGTGATTTTTTTTAAAGCTTCAAAATCAATAGTTAAATCAGATTTAAAAGGAGTAATCAAAGCTACCCCGGTTCCTGAGAAATTGCCATTCATTGTTAGTGATTTTTAAATATTGATAAGGTATCTTTTATTAATTGAAATCTGGTTGAAGTTGGGCTAACCGGATCACAGATAACGAGTAAATCACCGAAATAGTTAGAAGAATCTGTGGTTGAAACCCGAAACTTTGAATTGCTGAATACGATTGCCTGGGATGCTATTAAAAGGGATGGTGAACAGAGATTAACAAGAATATCGGATTGACTTTCGGTAAAAGGTTTAAGCAGTGAATGAGGATTTTTAAAGACTGATTCAGTCTGTTTTTTAGAAATGAGAATGAGATTATCAGGAATTTCGTTGATGTTTAGGTATGTAGGTAATTTCTTTGTTGAAAAGAACATGGCAACCTGAACTTTTTTCCCCATAGACTGAAGCTTTCCTATAAGATCTAAAGCTTCGTTATATGACTCCTCTGTTTCTACGCTAACCGTCATTTGAATAAATTGTGCCCCTTCAATTGTAATAGGTTTAATAGCCCCTTTTCTTTGTTGCTCACTCTTTAGTAAGTGAGAGTATGCTTTTCGAATTCTGTATTTTTTTAAAAAAATCACTGTGATTATTTTAAATTTGTCATGCGAGTGTTTGGAACACGCAATTAGAAATCAAAGTTAATAAATAGTTTGCTGGCAACCTGTTTTACTTTGCTATCAGTAGACTATTCCCAGCTAGCTTGGAAATTAACGATACACGAATTCCTTTATTTTGCATCCTTATGGCTATACGTCTTACTTTTCTGGGAACTGGGACCTCACAAGGTGTACCCGTGATTGGTTGTAATTGCCAAGTCTGCTCTTCTTGGAATCTTGCTGATAAGCGACTAAGGTCTTCGTTATTGATCTCTGTTGACGACAAGACATTTGTCATTGATGCCGGCCCCGATTTTCGTCAACAGATGCTCCGCTGCGGCGTTTCTAATCTTGATGGAGTCATAATTACCCATGCTCATAAAGACCATATAGGTGGATTAGATGATTTGAGGGCCTTTAATTTTTTGCATCATAAGCCTGTGCAGGTTTGGGCTACTATAGAAGTTCAGCAGGTCATTAAACGTGATTTTGACTATGCTTTTGCTCTGGTAAAGTACCCTGGTGTTCCTGATCTTTCATTAAACACAGTTGAAAATAGTCCGTTCCGTGTGGCTGGTGTTGAGTTTACCCCGATTGATGTCATGCATCATCAACTGCCTGTAAAAGGATATCGATTTAAGAATGTAGCCTACATAACCGATGCTAGTTTTATCGATGAACAGTCATTAGATTTAATGCGAGGGCTTGACTTGTTGATCATTAATGCCCTTAGGCTAAAACCCCATGTGTCTCATTTTAACCTTGACCAAGCCTTAGCGGTTATTGAGAGAGTAAACCCAAAGAAGGCTCTTTTAACACATATAAGCCATGGACTTGGTTTGCATGAAATGGTTAACAATCAGTTGCCTGACAATGTAGCTCTGGCGTTTGATGGGCTAACTTTATCAGTTTGAACTGCCCTTCTCGTTAATTCATGATCTAAATGGACTGATCTATTAACTGAATATTGAATCATTTTCCTTTGATATGGAACTTGGTTGACTTTTCTTTCTGAACAATCAAATTTGAGTAATATATGTTAATATGAGGCACCTGAAGTGTCTTAGAATCGCCATATTACCTTTCTGAGATGTTGAGGAAATGTGACTTTGTTATATTAAAATATTTTATTAACTGTTTATAAAGAAACCGTAAATGCTTGTTTGTCTGTGTAGTTTAAAGTAGATGCAACTATTTGATATTTAGTAATGAATTTATGCACTATGTTTTTTTGTTGTGGGTATTGGATATGTGACTAAATAAGTTTTTAAAAACCAAAGGAAATGGTATTTTTGCACGCCTTTTATAAAATCTTACAATTAAATTAATTTTATTATGAAGAAAACTAATCATTTACGTTTACTTTTCTTACTAAGTTTGTTTACTCTCATCTTTACAACAGGTGTCAATTCTCAAAACTTTGTAGAAGTCGGTTCTGGAGTAGTTTCAACAAATCTACCTCCTTACACTTCATGGAATTACAGTTGGAGTGGTCAGATTTACAATCACACTGCTTTAGGTGCGGCTAAATCAATTACAAAGATTGGCTTAAACTGTTTATCAGGAGCCAGGACAGTATCTAATCAGAAGATTTACATGAAGCTGTCTACTGATGCCGTCTTCTCAAATGCAAACTATGAGAATCCGACAGCCAATGGCTATACATTGGTTTATGATGGTCCGATCACATTTAATCTCGGTTGGACTGAGATCCAGTTGATTGCTCCATTTGCTTATGATGGAACTCAGAATATCATTATTTTCTGGGAAAATCGGTCAGGTGTTCAGTCATATACCGGTCCGAATTTTACTTCCACAAGCTCATCAATTAATGATACAAAAGACTGTGGACAGGATGCAACTTTTCCAGGTGTTGGTTCTTCAGGTTATCTTAACCCTTACCCAAGTGCATTACCTAATATGAGGTTCTATTACACAAGTACTGGGCCAGCTACCCCAAGCAATCCTATCCCAGCGGATAATGCAAAAAGAGTTTTTGTTTCTACCCATTTGACTTTTACCCTTGGTGCTAATACAACAAGCTATGACCTCTATTTTGGTTTAACTGAAGCCACGATGACTAAGGTTGTTGATAATGCACCATGTACGGCTGGTGTATACTCTTATACTCCTGCTGCTTTATTAACTGGTGCAACTTCATACTTCTGGAAAGTAGTTGCTAAAAGTGGAGCTACATCAGAAGTTGGTCCTGTTTGGGATTTCCTGACTGAACCAGTAGTTTATAGTTTACCTTATACTCAGACCTTTGAGGATTCAACAATTTTCAATTCTTATCCCAATGATCCACTTTGGATTATTAACCCAGAGTTTTCATGGTATAGAAGCAATGAAATTGTACATTCAGGGCTTTCATCTGCAAAGTCTTTCAGTCTTAGCACAACATCTACTAATATCATGCAATCACAGCGGTTTATTCTTCCTGCAAGTCAGAAGTTAAGTTTCTTCTGGAAGAATGCTGATGCAAAAGTGCCTAACCATGATACCACCTATGTACAGGTTAGTACTAATGAGGGTCAATCTTGGATTACTCTAGGTATATTGTGTGCTCCGGTTGCTAGCGGTTGGGAAGAAAAGAGCTATGATTTGTCTCCTTACGCTGGCAATAACTTCTACTTCAGGTTTAAATACAGAACAGATAAGACTACCAGTGCTGAATCAATTTTTATTGATGACCTATCCATAACTCAAATCTCAGGTACCTCTTCTTTATCAGTTACACCTTCAACTCAAAATGTTACCTCAGCATCTGGTTCAACATCATTTACAGTAACAAGTAATATAGCTTGGACTGCAGTATCTGACCAGACATGGTGTACGGTTACTCCTTCAGGTACTAACAATGGAACGATTCAGGCAAACTATCTTGAAAATACTTCAACGACTCCAAGAACTGCAAATATCACTGTTTCGGGTGTTGGCGTTACTCCGGTAACTGTCTCTGTTGTTCAAGCTGGTGTCTCACTTGCCTTAGCTGTTACTCCTGCTAATCAAAATGTAACTTATACAAGTGGTAGTACTAACTTCACTGTCACCAGTAATGTTAACTGGACAGCACTAAGCAATAGCACATGGTGCACCGTTACACCATCTGGTTCTGGAAATGGTACATTAACTGCAAACTATACAGAAAATACAGATCCTACTCAACGCGTTGCAACTATCACCGTTTCTGCATCTGGTGTTGCTGATGTAATTGTTACTGTAACCCAAAATGCATTTGCTTCAACACTTACTGTTAGTCCTTCAAACCAGAATGTTACTTCAGTTGCAGGAGTTACCAGTTTTACGGTTACTTCAAATTCAGCATGGACAATCTCAAGTGATGCCGCATGGTGCACTGTTCCTGCCTCAGGCACTGGCAATAATAACTTTAATGCTACCTACGAAGAGAATACTACTTTAAATCAACGTATAGCTAATATTACGGTTTCAGTTCCCGGTATTGCAAATGTTGTTGTTACTGTTACTCAGGCTGGTAAAACACCTGTGTTGAGTGTTACTCCCGCTTTACAACAAGTTAGTGCTAGTGCTGGTAGCACCTCTTATACTGTTACTTGCAATGGCGATTGGTCTGTTGAAGCCAATGCTTCATGGGTAACTGTTCCTGCCAATGGAAGCGGAAACGGTATACTTAACGTACAGTATGATGCTAATTCAGGAGCAGAACGCATGGCTGATATCACCATCACTACCACTGGTTTAGCCCCTGTAGTGGTTCAGCTAAAACAAGATCAGTTTATTGGAATTGAGAACTTAAACCTTGATCAGTTCAATGTTTATCCAAATCCTTCAACTGGTCTGTTTACCTTGAAAAATAACAGCAGCAGTTTAATTAATGTCTCTCTAGAGGTGGTTAATCAATCAGGTAATGTTGTTTTATCAACTGGAGAATTAGCTCTTGGCGAGTATGTAATAGACTTGACTAACCTGCCTAAATCTATGTACTTCTTACGCATTAAAGGTCATAACGGTGTAGCCGCTTACAAATTGGTTACTAAATAACCCCCACCTTTCTAATAGAAAAGGCTACCCTCGTAAAGGGTAGCCTTTTTTATTAGAAAGGAGAATCTAGAAATCCTGACTTCGACACTTTCATTGACTATGCTTTATATCATATTGGCATCTGGCTTCTGGCATCTGGCTTCTGGCATTTGGCATTTTGCAATCTGGCATCTGGCTTCAGGCACCAACATCTGGCATCTGGCCAGCAGCTAAATTTTGAAATCTTGAATTTAGTCCACAAGCTGGAATGTAGCCGTTAGCTAGTAGCTAATCTTTGAATTTTGAATCTTGAATCTCTCCCGCCAGCCACAAATACTCATGTTTCAATTCTCTGATATTC